>Ga0265798_10003560_pt1 | contig 22032 bp, 28 predicted proteins | sample P3T30metagenome_FD_192430 | JGI IMG/M metagenome (GOLD analysis project Ga0265798, IMG submission 192430) | Plant litter microbial communities from East Loma Ridge, Irvine, California - P3 T30 | ecosystem: Environmental > Terrestrial > Plant litter > Unclassified | place: USA: California... | reverse complement strand
AGGCCTGCGGCCAGTGCGTCCGCCCACCAATACCCAAGACCAATGCCGATCACACCGCCTATGCCTGCAATCCCGGTCATCCAGTTCGCCTTCTGCGTCATGGCGTCGGTGAACAGCGTCTTATCGTTGAGTTGCCGTGCCAGCGGGAGCTTCAACCATCCGAGAACCAAGGGCACGATGATCGAGTAGATCTGGGCTGCGACCATGATCCAACCCAGCCAGATTTCTTGGTCTCCGATATGGACGGCAGCGACGGTTGCGTGCTCCTGCGAGATCAGACTGATCGCAGAGTCGATCAGCAACGTACCGCCCAACGCCGTCAGCGCGGTCGCTGCGATGGCAAAGGCGAGACTGGGCACGCGTGCAAAGCCGTTCGGAAATCGTGCGTCGGCGGGGCGGCGTTCGATACGTCTCGCAATGAGAAACACCGCTGGAGGGATAAGGCTGAGACAATCTTCGATCCAGGCCGTCTTCATCGTCTGGCTGGAGCCCATTGCTGAGCCCATGACGATGATCACGCTGATCGTCCACGCGATAGACCACCACTCCAGGCGTTCTGCACGTCGCAGACTGCCCCTCAGCTCTTTGGGAATGCCTCCGTTCACGGCCTTCCTCCCGCCGCTTTGGCCTCCCGCTGTACCATCATGATCCACGCGTTCTCGCCATTTCGCACGACGATATGACTGGCGGTTTTACCGGTTGACGTCTCGATCATACGGATCGGTGGGCCAAGGCTTACCCGCGCCTTCCACGGTGTTTTCTCGTCGAAACGCCCACCCACTACCGCATCAAGCTTGCCAGCCTCCAGGTCGAGCAGCAAAGGCTCCAACATCCCGGACCGGAGGATAGGCTTTGCCTCGGTTGACGCCTCGAGGCGTGTCAAAACTTGCCTCCAATCCGCTGCGTCGGTGGTCGATCCGCCTTGCACGCGGCCTACCCTGATCACGTGCTCGCGCCGAATGCGGTCAAGCGTACCGTCTGGATCTTTCGGTAGGTTTCCGCATCCGGAAAGACACAACATCAATGCGAAATAAACTTTCATGACTGTTTTATGGATGGGAGGGTTAATTGCGTCTACCGCGACCGACCTTCAGGTCGGCCTAGTGACCTACAAAGCTGCTATTTCATCAGAAAACTAACGGGTGTGGATTCCGACATTGTACCTAGCCATCCCGCAAGGAAAGAGATGAACATCAGCTCTTTTCGGCGTTACGCTTCCGCGTTGCTGCAGCCTTCTTAGCTGACGCGGAGCGGTCTGCTGCCGACCGGTGCGCGGATACCTCGCCACCCTTCTTACCACCCGCTTCTGATGATTCATGCGTATCGGGCTTTCCGCGGCCGGAGCCAGACTTGTTGCCGCCCCCGCTTTCCTTGTTCACGGTCGCCCAGGCGCGACGCTCGGCTTCATCCTTTGGGGTACCTCGATCTTCGTAACCTTCTTCGATATGCTCGGCTTTGCGCTTTTGCTTATCGGTATATTTGTCTTTGTCGCCTTGAGGCATATCACTCTCCATCTAACGCTTATCGAACTTCACATTCGGCGTGGGCCAAAGCGATCGACGTCGTCTGGGCAAAACCCCGCTTTTCCCCTGCGTCTCACGGTCGCGTCACTCGCTAAAAGCCTTCGCGAGTAAAACGGAGCTCGCTATCGTCGGCCAATTGGTCCGGCTAGGTAGCCCGGATCAGATCGTGGATAGTGTCGCAGTTGCCAGCCCGGCCTGGTGTGCCGCCACCGGCAGCACACCAAACTCGTAATTATGCGGTCTGCGTTTCTGCCGTACGGTTGATGCGCGCTTCGGCGATCTGCGTTAGCTTGTCATCGGTGGCCTTCTCTTCGGCCAGCGTCTCGGCGAGCAAGGCTGCGCAGTCTTCACGGCTCAACTCCCGTGCCCATGCGATCAACGTGCCGTACTGGGCAATCTCATAGTGCTCGACCATCTGCGCACTGAACGTCAACGCCGCATCCAGCACGTGTTTGTCGTCGATATCGGAAGCGGTCGCCTTGGCTGCCTTGATAATACCGTCGATTGCGGGGCAGGTCGTCTCCGCAGCCTCAACCCCATGCTGACGAAACACCTGCTCGAGACGAACGCGCTGGTTCTCTGTTTCGGTGAGGTGTTGCTCGAAGCCGGCACGTAAATCACGGTTCGTCGCCATCGCAGCCATCTTGGGCAGCGTCTCGGCAATCTGACGTTCGGCATAATAGACCGTCTTGAGACCGTGGACAAACAGATCGTCAAGCGTGTGCGTACTGCTACCAAAAAAGCTCATGATGCTCTCCTAAGCAAATGGGAAGCCAATAAGCGGCATGAGGTTCAACGACTTACCCAGCTGAGGGGCGCAGCATACGCGGCGAGAGGGGCCAAAAGAGCGACAATTCGACAACATATTAATCTGTATTAAGTAATTGGGTAGGTGGTGGGGGAACCTGAGTAGGAAGTATACCCGGTTTATGGGAGTGCCGCATTGCAGATTGGTCACCACTAGCCATTATACATTGATTTGGGTTAGCAGGTTTGCGTTTGGATGGTTGGAACAAGTATAGCCACTAAACGCTACTCCATTGATCAGACAGGAGAGCAAGAATGCGTATTCTGACATCAGTAGCTGCGGTAGCATTGATCATCCCAGGCGTTGCGATGGCCCAAACAACTGGCGGTACAACGGCTGGCGGTGGAACGACGACTGGCGGCACGACCAGTAGTGGATCAACTACAGGCCGCATGAACGGTGGCATGTCCACCGGAACCGTAGATCAAGCGAACCCACCAACCAGCACGAGCGGCTCGACGACATCGACCGATCCGCAAAGTGTATCAAAGGGACGGAGCCGTACACGAGGATCGACATCGGGATCCACGATGCCTGGTTCGACAACGCCGGGAACAGCGGGCGGCACTATGGGCACCGGTACAGCGGGTGGCACAACTACCGGAGGTACGACAGGTACCATACCTCCGCGCTAAACTACCTTTGCCGTTGAACGGAAAGCCGGTCATGCAGGTGACCGGCTTTTTCGTATCCGTTCGTCAGCTAACCGGTTTCGCTCGTACCGACTTGCCGTCGGTTGAATTCATTCTCCCTCTACAACCTTGAGCGTGTGGGTGCCGATCGCAACTCTGTAGCCACTGTCATCACGCGTTGCGTAATCGATCGACAACGATGCCGTCGAAAGAGGGTATACCCTGTCTGACAACCGCCCTTTTGACTGATCGGTGGCACCAGTGAACATGTCACATTGGTACCACCCAGATCAGACAGTTGGCGGAGGCGCGGACTCTATAAATGGGGCCTGGGGTAGGTCGGCAATCGAGGGGCGCCGCGTGTTAGCTGGTGTCTTCCGACACAGGCTCCACCTTAAGCAGCCGGCGATCACGAGCGATCTTCGCAAGGAGGGTGCGGCTGCAACCTGTCGCGGCCATAATCTCCCGCCAGCTACGGCCGTTGCCCAACAACGAGGAGATAGCGGCGTTGCGGGTCTTGTTCGCTGGACGCCCCTTATAAAGGCCGGCTGCCTTTGCCTTGGCAGTGCCCTCAGCCTGACGGCGACGCCGATCTTCATAGTCTTTGCGTGCGACCGCGGCGAGGACGTCGAGCATCATCGCGTTGACCGCGGCAAACATGCGGCCGGTGAACTCGTCGGCCGGCGCCGTCAGGCTCCACGACGTCGGCAAATCAAGCGCGACGATGCGGACCTGTTTGGCGTCGATCAGGCCGCGTAGCCGAAGCCAGTCCGGCGAGGTGAGGCGGGACAGTCGATCGACTTGCTCCACTAGCAGTACGTCGCCGGGTTCGCAGTCAGCCAGTAACCGGAACAGCTCGGGCCGGTCCAACTTCGCGCCGCTTTCATTCTCTACATATCGCGCTGCGATCCGCAGCCCTTGCTCAACCGCAAACGCATCTAGAACACCACGGGCACGTGATGCGTCCTGTTCAGAGGTAGAGGCGCGGAGATAGGCACGTATGAACATGGTTTGGTCTTCGATACGTGGTGCTTGTTTGTCCAGTCCTTTTTAAGTGATCCATGCGTCTAAAAAGCACCGACTGACGGCAGGTCCTCAAAAGGTACACCCAAAACGCACCAGCACTAAATCGATCAGTGTCGCAATCTGTTGCGGAGCGGGGCGGGGATCGGGGTAACAATCGAAAGTGCCCCGAGATGGAGCCATATTAGCCACGTTGACTTTCCCAAGACGTCATACCCATGAAGCCATCTCGAAAGTTTTATTTCTGGAGCAGGCCTGAAGTAAGCGCCGCAAATAAAAATTAGACTGACTATTAAGAGCAAGCTATTACACTCGTTCCCCGCTTATGTAAGACAAAGGGGTATACGGAAAAAGGTAAAAGAACGCCTATCCCCAGCTTTCCGGAGCTCGTTGTATCTGCACCGCACTGCCACCGATTTCGTCCCACTCCGCCTTCAACGCAACGAAGACATGCTTATTAATGCGGGCCGTCGTCGGGGTATCAAATAAACCAACCGGAATCCAAAAACCGTCCGCTGTTCGAGTAATGTTCGGAACGCTACTTCCACAGATGGCGCAAAAGTCGTTTCGATACCCCGCTTCCCGCACAAATGAACGGATCGAAGTTTGACCATACTTCCATTGAAAACTAGACATAGCGACAAACATGCCAGCATTCGCCGATGACCCCGTCGCTTTCCGGCAGAGGGGGCAATGGCACTGATAAAGATCCGGTATATTCCCCTCGATCGCAAACCGAATGGCGCCACAAAGGCAGGACCCTTCAACGGCCGTTACTTTCTGCACTACCTCTGTCCTACTGCCGATCAATCCCCGTCGTTTTGCAAAGTTGCTTGGAAAATGCAATTCGATCGTCCTCGAACCACGATCCCACTTGAGACGGCTCCGGTCTTCTAATTTACCGAGAGGTGAGGGCCTCCTGTGCCCGCCTCATTAGACTATGATAATCTGATCTTCTGGAAATTGCCCGCCAAAGCTGCAGCCTGTCTTGCTACGTCGGCGACGCCGAAGCTCATGCCTACGTCAGTCGCTCCTAGTTGGGCCAGGCTGTGCCATGCAGCTTCCAGAGCATCGTCCCCCGCAAGGGGTGATCCCGAGATCCAGCGGCATAAAACTGCGATCAATATATAGTGCCCACGGATGCCGGTACTATCGTCAATATCAAAGGCATCTACCGCGTTGAACACGGTAACGACCTCGGCGATTACGCTAGTCTCTTCAAATAACTCTCGAACGGTAGCAGCATGAACTGTTTCACCGAATTCTATCTTTCCACCAGGAAATCCCCACAGACCGGCATCTGGCGCGTTGGCCCGTCGAACGAGCAAGACCGCGCCATCCTTGATCACCGCAGAAATCGTTGCCGCGACGGGACGACGCGTCACAGGCGCATCATGATCGATATCTTCCATATTTGGCGTAAAACCTCTTTCATACTTATCACGACTTAGCTAACTAATCGTCATTCTATTCATAGAGCGATGCCTAAGCTTGATATCCTAATCGCATTGAGCAGATGTCTTACTGAGTAATCTCCGATTAATTTTTGTAAATTGGGATCTATAGTATAGAAAAGACTTTAACCTAGGAAGGTGGAGAACGATTTATAACATGACCATTTTTCCAAATTTTGACGATACGTTGTGTAGCGGTGATATCTTTTGTTGGGTCGCCATCGATCAGCAGCATGTCGGCTTTTAGACCTGGTGCCAACCGACCTCGGTCGGTGGTGCCGAAAAACCCGGCTGGTGCAGAAGTCGCTGCTACCAATGCCTGGGTCGGCGTCAGTCCCGCCCTTACCAGAAGTTTCAGTTCCAAGTGTAGCGATGGGCCAAACGCAGTGGTCGGATTAGGTGCATCGGTGCCGGCGACGATTCTCACTCCTGCGCGGGCAAGGCGTCCGACGTTTGCTGATGCGATAGCAAAATCGTTCGGTCGCGGGTGCCTCCACACGAGGCCTAACATCCCACGCTGGCGTTGGGTCAAATACGGTGAGACCGCGGGCTCGGCAGCAAGAAGATGCGCGTCGTTCGTACCCGCTAGTCCCGCATACGTCGCAAGCGTCGCAGTTTGCACGATGCCTCCGGCCTTCATCGCCGCTATCAACGCATCATCGACTGGCGCATCGCATATAGCATGCTCCAGCGCATCGGTACCGTTGGCAACCGCTACCCTCGCGTCCTTGAGTTGCTGAACGTGCACGACGACGCGTTTACCCGTCGCCTTGGCTGCTTGCAGTACTAGTGCGAACCGCTGCGATGAAAACGTTGGGAGACTGCCGGGTTGCCCTGGTCGCGTTCCGTCATCCTGCAGCACCTTTATGTAGTCGGAGCCCGAACTCACCCTCGCCTTCATGAAGGCAGTCGCATCATCGTCTGGCGCCAGTGTGACGGGCTTGGCTACATCGGGCGACGTATCTGTGAACAGTTCCATCGGATGCCCTCCAGGAGGTGTCGCGCCCACACCGGCAGTGTAGGTGTCGGCCTCCGAGACTGCCAAATTGGAAGTACGCTGCACACGCCAACGATTAACCGTCTGCTGATCCGCAGCCGAGTACATATCGAACACTGTCGTTACCCCGAACCGCAGCGCATCGGACTGCGCGCCCGGGAAAACGTGAACGTGACCATCGATCAGGCCAGGCATTAATGTCCGGCCCTTTGCGTCCACAGTCTCGAGGCCTGCTGACGCCGTGAGGCGCTTACCGATTGCGGAAATGCGTCCGTTCTCAACCAGGACATCACGAACGCCGAGCATGCGGGTGCCGTCGAATACTCGGGCATTGTGTATCAATACACTTCCGTCTTGCGCTGGTATTGGTGCCGCACCGACCATCGCGACGAGAGAAAGGGGAAAAATGACGAGCCTCATACCTACCTCGTAATGGCAAGGGCGCGAGGAAGCCGTTCGCCGTTTCATTGACAAGGCCGGAGACGCGGTCCGGTCACTTGGTGGCGCCAGTCGTGCAAATCAGCACCCGAGCGCCTTCAACTCCGCTTCCAACAGCGCCCGATAGGTACGACTAAGCGCGACCGTTGAGCCCCCGGCAAGATGAATGTCGCCGTCGCCATTGCGTCGGTCAACGATAGCCAAGACCCGATCGATGCGCACCAACGCCGACCGGTGGACACGGATGAACTCTGGACCAAGCCGTTCGCTGAGTTCCGCGATCGACGTACGCATCAGATGCACCTCTCCCGCTGCGTGAACGCAAAGATAATGCCCAGCAGCGTCGACCCGGTCGATCGAGTCCAGCGCAATGAAGCTGGTACGGCTCCCGTCCCGGATTTCTAGATGCTGCGGCCTACCCACTTTTAGGGCGTCCCGACCCGATACCCTACGGACCCGATCAAGCGCTCTCGCGACCTCTACTGAAGTCGCAGGCTTTAGAAGATAGCCGAGAGCCTCCACTCCGAAAGCTGGCAGCGCGTATTCCGCAAAGGCGGTTAGAAAAACGATTGCAGGGCTAGGAGCCTTGAACTCAGAGGCCAGCATCAGCCCCGTACCATCCGGTAATTCTACGTCGAGAAAGACTAGGTCAGGATGAAGCGCCTCCGCACGATCCAGGCCCTCGGACAGCGTTCCTGCTTCTCCAACTACTACGACGTCGGGGTGGGGCGCCAAAAGCCGGCGTAGGCCAGCCCGAATAAGTGGGACGTCCTCGACAATCAACGTGCGTATCATTCGCCCATCTCGTCAGGCACAAATGGTAGGTTGAGTTTAACGACGAAACGGTCTGAATTGCGATCAACTACCAGTTGGCTTCGGGCATCACGCCACGCGGCAAGCCTCTCGCGCACATTCTGCAATCCTGACCCCAGCCCATGCGAGGGAGGGCTGATGGGCAAAAGCGCGTTGGCGACCTCAATGAAAAGGCGCCCATGATCGACAGTCGCCTTGATCGTCAACCACCCACCATCATTCATCCGCCCCAGACCGTGAACGAGCGCATTTTCCACTAAAGGCTGGAGAACTAGGGCGGGCACCCGGGCCCGCCAAGCATCTGCTGATATCACGAACCGTACATCAATTTGGTTAGGCAGCAACAGGCGGTGCAGCTCGATGTGATCCTTCGTCAGCGCAATTTCCTGCGCCATCGTCACTTCGGCTGAATTGCTTGCCAGCGTGGTTCTGAGGACATCGGCGAGCCGAGCTATAGCGCTCTGGGCTGCACCCGCGTCACGGTGCACCAGTTCCCCTACCGCGCCCAACGCATTGAACAGGAAATGCGGATTTAATTGTGCACGAAGGGTATCAAGGCGAGCTTGGGCAAGGGAGCGCTCTTGCTGCCTGGTGCGGTCCGCCCAAACTAGCGCTTGTCCGATCGCGACGACCCCACCGTAGATAGGTACGGAAAAGAACGAGGTAATTGCCACGCGTATCGGCAGCCGTGCCAGTGATCCGGGATGGCCTATGCCTAAAGCCCACGCCGAGGCCCACTCCAAAGTCAGGCCAGTACCTGTTACCACTGGAACACCAACCGCCCCCACCACCGTCAGACGTACCAGAGAACGCGGGGTTCGCCCGCTGCCCAACGGCAGCTCAGAACTCAGCCGGAGTAGACTGGGTGTGGATAAGGCCCATGGAAGGAAAACTACCATCATTGCCGCGAACGCGGCTAAAAACGATCCGCGTTGTCCCTGAGCGTCTCCGATCATCCATACCGCAGGCGTATAGGCTGCCGCCACGATACTCCACACGCCTGCTATTGTCCTCTTGCGAGGGCTGAGATCAGTCGGGAGCACGACAGGTATCCTCGTTATCTGACAGGCGAGGTAGTTCCAAGCGACGCTGCGCGATGCCACGTTCTTTTAGGGTCATTCGCGACAAAGTGGCGCCCGATGCCAGCTGGTGCGTTGTCTGACCCAGATTCAGATTAGCTCTCCGGTCAGGACCCGTCTGCGGATTCAGTGGCGTGCTTGCACCTGACGCGGCTTGGCAGTGGGAATGAAGCGCTCCTTGTTTACGGGTGTGGGAAAGGTATCGAGTGCCGACGTGAGAGAGCCTTAAGGATGGCATCCTTCCCCTCTGCAAATCTGCGCCCTCTGTAAATTCCGGTCGCCAGTTCCTCATCGGCATCCTCTGCGAAAATCAGGACTGGGAGCGACTGGTTTTCACTGCCGATCAGCTCGACGACTTCATACCTGGGCCGGGGCCATTCGACGCGCAGGACGTCGATCTGGTTGCGGAGCTCTGGAAAACTGGCGAGGACACCTTCTATCAATGCGCAGTGCCAGCAGTAGAACCGGAGATCAGGATATGCGGGGTCCGCGAAGTCAGGCTTGAGAATGACGAGCGTATCGCGTTGCATGCGGGAGCCTCTGTTGTGACGATATGTGCATAGTTTCAGAGCCGGAGCGGCCGGCGTTCGCACCATCCATCCGATCTCCTACGACGATATCCCGGTGTCGGTTGAACGTTGAGGGATCAACCCCGGGCGTCGATCAATCCGTTTCGATATCGCCGGCTTCCCCGAAGCTCTACGCCGTCCTGCATGACCACGGTGAAGTCTCCGCTTCGATCGCTCTGGATACTCCGAATGGCGGATAGACGTACGAGGCGGCTGCGATGGACGCGAACGAAACCGTCACCGAGCTCTTTCTCGACTGTGGCGAGCGTCGTTCGATGCAGAAGCGCCCTCCCTCTGGACGCAACTTCGACATAGTTCCCGGCCGCAGCGACATAATCGATTTCGTCCATCGGCAGCCTGTGCCTGGCTGCGCCGTCGACGATGTTGAGGAAAGATGAGGTGTTGATTGGGGCAGAAGGCCGATCGCTCACCAACGAGGGCCGATGGAGCAGCCATTGCGACAGGATCACGGCTGCGACGAATTGGAGGTAAGTCGCCACCCGGCCATGATGCACTAAACACGTAGCGTCATGTCCCAGCGGTCAAGACCGGGTCCGTATCCGTTGATCATGATGGCATTGAGTTCGAAGCCCAGAGACGCATAGAACCCTTCAGTATGTTGGCTAGTGTCGATCCGTACCTGCCTTACTCCCGCCATCGCTCTGACCGCGTCCAGACGGGCCATGGTAAGCAATCTCCCCAAGCCGGTTCCATGCAGGGCGTTATCTACCATGCCCCAGCAAAGGCTCGCTGTCGTACCGTGGGCATCAAGTGCATACCCGCCACACGCGACGATGAAATCGCTTCGTACGATGACGTCGTACGACCAGGTACCCGGGCAATCGTCGAGGAATTGTTCGAACTCACTGCCTTCGGACTGCGCGAAGTAGGCGGGGACGTTGCCGTTGAACAGCTTCAGGCAGGAAGCTTTGTCGGCGACTGAGTAAGGCCGGTAGACGAGGTCACGCGTGAGTTCCGGCGCGACGGGCATGTCATGCAGGCGTTCTGGTATCTGCCTAATCGTCACAGGTAAGCGTACGCCGTTCGACGGCATCGCCCATTCTCGTGCGACGATGCAGAGCCGACCGCAACGGTACGTCCCAGTATCGGTACGCAGCAAGGGCAAACGCGATGGTGAAGGCGTATAGCGAGAACGCGACTACTGCCGTGGCGCCGGTCGATCCGCCAAGTGTCGATACCCAGTTCATGTACAAGTACACGAAGGGGTAGTGTGTGATGTAGAGTGGATAGGATATCCGGCCCGCCGCCTTGTACACTCGCAGCGCCATCTCGCCGCCGTCGGAATGCCGACCCGCCACAATCATCGCCGGAAATAAAATTAGCACACACACTGCCTGATACAGCCCGTTCAACTTCAATATGCCGTAGGCAGGCAGCACGGGGGCAGCGAACGCCAAGACGAGCAGAATGCTGAGAGGCACAAGCCCCAGACGCCAACGGGGCAGGCGATCGTGCAGCCGAAAGATCAGCAGCCCGGTTATGAACGGGTACGCTAATCGGACAGGCGCGCCCCAGAAGTTGGATAGACCCCAACCGGTGTCGTACGATCCCAACGACAATGCTGTCGCAGCCGAGATTACGCCGGCGACGATAGCGGCGCCGGCCAGGGCGCGGGTGCCAAGATGCCGCAACACCAATGCGTAAGCCAGGTTACCGAAATATTCCTGCAGAAGCGTCCACGCTGGAGCGTTGAGCGGATGGCTGTCACCAAGCCGGTTGGGTAGCGGCGCGGATGGCAGTGCCAAGATCGCAGCGACGAACGCCAGAGCGATCATCAAGCCTGACGCGTACTGCTTGTTCCCTGCGAATGGATCCGCAAGATAGCTGATCAGCCCGAGGAGCGCTCCCAGCACCACCAGCGGATGTAACCGGACAAGACGTCTCACAAGGAACTGCCGGGTCGACATCGACGCCCATCGATCATCGTAGGCGTAGCCGACGACGAAGCCTGATAGCGCGAAGAAAAAATCAACCGCTAGATAGGCATGGGGCAGCAGTAGCCGGTTTGCGTCGAACAGTACCGTGATGCCCTGGATATGGAACGCGACCACGAGCAGCGCCGCGACGCCGCGCAGGCCATCGAGTACTTCGAAGTGCATCTTGCCACCGCGGGTACGATCCGGCGGGGTGGCTTTGGTTTTTGATGTCATCGTCGCGTTCCCGGGTTCGCTGGTCCGTCGGGCATTGATCGAGGAAGGGCCCTGGCGGGACTGCCGACTACCGTCTGCCCTGAGGCAACATTGCGTGTAATGACGCTGCCCGCGCCCACTACTGCATCATCCCCGATGGTCACGCCTGGCAGGATGAGCGCCCCTCCTCCGATCCAAACGTTTGCGCCGATGCGGATCGGCCGTCCGAACTCCAACCGTCGTGCGCGCAACACGGCGTCGCGCGGGTGATCGGCGGTGAGGATCTGGACGCCCGGCCCGATCTGCGTGCCCGCACCAATCTCGATGCGCGCGACATCGAGGAGGATGCAGCCGAAGTTGAGGAAGACATTCTCGGCTAGGTGAATGTTGTAGCCATAGTCGCAGTAGAATGGTGGCCGAACCGTAGCGCCACGGCCGACGGAGCCCAGCCCTTCGGTCAGCAACGCCAGCTGCCCTTCGGGCGTTGGGGGGGGCATACCGTTGTAACCCGCCATCCATGCTACGGCGCCCGCCGCATCGGCTACAAGTTCGGGATCGTCGGCAGTGTAGAGTTCACCCGCCAACATTTTCGCCTTTTCGCTCATCGTTATCAGCTCAGGTCGTGAAGGTCTTTTTCGAGCGGCGCCGTGATGAGCAGATCCGAAAAACGGACATGCAATCCGTCCCGCTCCGGCGTGCAGGCCATAGGTCCGACCTGATAGGAGGCAGCGATGGGGAAGGGGGCAAGTCGCATCAACGGCCAGTGAACGCCGTCTGCCGACACCTGTAGGCGCAGCACGCCCTTCGCGACCGTAACGCGCATCCAAAAGTCCCGCGGATCGCCGGCGTAAGGGCTGGTCGCCCAGTCAGATCGACCGTCGGTCAGGACGCTGCTCAACATTGCGCGGCCGTCGGATAGTTCGATCCCTGCCTTGACCCAACGACGCTCGTCCAAGCGGACCATGATACCGGCCTGATCATAAAGTTTCTCATATGCTCCCCGGATGCGCAGCTGCGCCGTGAAGGCTGCAGGTGTTGGGAAGGCAAGGAAGTGTCCTGAGTCCCGCGTGAAGCCATAATGGGTCTCACGCCAGAAATCGGTCGCGCGATCGGTGACCACCGATACCTCGCCGTTCGGGGCGGCGCTCCATTGGGCAGGAGCGTTAAGCCAGCGACCGTCGCGTCGGCCTAGCGCTGGCCCTATCGCTTCAGCGCCCGCAACTGCAGGCAGGGTCAAGGCGGCAGCGCCCCCCAGTACCAAACGGCGCGACACAGATGCTTCCAGCATGAACAACGCCCTCGAATACGCTACGGCATGATGCATGCCGGTGACTGACGACGACATGTGTACAGCCGTACATATACTTTGCAAAGGGGCGACGGGTGGCAAGCGGCGGAACCAGACGAAACGATCCCTCGCGTCGGCAACGCATCATTGATGCGACGTTGGAGGCGATCACCGAGTACGGCGTGACCGGGACCACGCATCGCCGCATCGCGGCCGCTGCCGGCGTGCCGTTGGGCTCGGTAACATATTATTTCGTAACCCTTGACCAGCTGTTGACGACTGCGTTCGAGCAACTGGCTAGACAATCATCGGGTACGTTTGCCGAACGGATGACGAGGGCGGTTGATCGCGACAGCGCGAAGGACGCCGTCATCGACGTGATTGCGGGATCCGTTTGGGCGACGCCGCGAACTCTGCTGCTCAGTTACGAACTTTACGCGTTCGCGGCACGCCGCCCCGAGATTGCTGCCATCATGCGGGAATGGATGCGGAACAGCCGTATTGCGCTCGAGCGATGGTTTGACCCTTTAACTGCGCGCGCCTTAGACGCGCTTGTCGAAGGCATAGGTATTCATAATTCGATTGATACGGAGCCGCTTGACTCGGACGCCATCCGCGCGATCGTGGATCGGATTGCCGACGCTAATTAAGCTACCAGAATGCCGCTCGGCACGAAAAATAGGTGCGTCCGATTGAGGCGCTGGACCACACTTCTCGGGAAAGGGGGCAGCGCCTAGCAACCTTGGTCGATTACCCAACATCGCCAAAGCCGCCGAATGTTGACTACCAGAACCAGGCCGTTCCGAAGCGCCAGCTTCCTGAGATTGAGTAACGCGCAGTTTTTCAGAGGTATACCCAAAAGGCACTAGGTTTCGGCCGGCGTAGGGCAGTACGCTATTGAAAGCCATGAATGCGTCTTTGTGGCAGGTCGACCGAGATGTGACATACAGCTGGTAGTTTTACTCTAATGGCTCATGCTGGCTAATAGGGATGATGAGGCTAAAAATAGGCATAGGTGCCGCTATGACGCTATAGATCAACATAACTCCAAATGGACGGATGAATCTGCCGACTGACGTTCGTAAGCGGTTGGGTCTAATTGGCGGCGGTGCGCTCTATCCAGACGAAACGGATGACGGCGTCGTATTGCGAACGGCGAACCAGGCTGTGGCAAGAGCTCAGGCATTAGCCAAGCAGTATACCGGTGGAAACCCAGATGCCTCGGTTGACGCATTCCTCAACCGGCGTCGCGAAGACAGCGGCGAATGACTGTGGTGCTCGATGCATCGGCCCTCACTGCCATGATCAAGGGCGAGAAGGGGGCCGCCAAGGTCGCCACTAGGATCGCGGGCGCCCGCGTAAGCAGCGTGAATTACGCCGAGGTGGTGACTCATTTTATCCATGCCGGCATGCCTGAGCGGGAGGTCGATGCCATGCTTGATCCGCTGCCACTTACCGTGGTGCCTGCGGATAAGGCACTTGCCCAAATTGCCGGGAGGCTTCGTGCGATCACGGCCGAGGCAGGGCTCAGCCTTGGGGATCGCTTCTGCCTTGCGCTTGCTCAGCGCGATGGGTTGCCGGCACGGACGAGCGACCAGAACTGGAGGAAGATTGCGGACGCTGTCGACGTCAAGGTTGTGACGATCCGGTAGCACCTCGCGATCAGGTCCGACCTCTTCCGCAGGACCGGCTAAATGCATTGGCAGCTATTAGATAGGGGAGGCTATACTGTTTCGTACGGCTGACCGGCACTCGCTAAACATGCGTTTGTCAGCCATTGGGGGATGCAGAGATACAGTCGGTTTCGACGGCCCCGCCGATATGCGCGGTCTGGATCTCTTACCGAAGTAGGTCTCTGAACGAAAACGCAGCTTCGTCGATCTGATGATCCAAGCTCTAAGCCATATACAACCGTTTTGGACCTTTGATCGAGAGCCCGTTAATATTTATTAGCTAACCGGTCCAAATGGATAGCTCATTATCAACCGTTATCGAATGTATGCGGGACATGCACGACGGTCGTCTCGTCCTCCTCGCAGCAGTCGTTTGCGCGATCGGGACCTACGCTTCATTCGCTCTTGCGCATCATGCCGCCCGGGTAAGCGGCACTCCGCGGCTGCGGTGGGGTGCCATCAGCATCGTGACTAGCGGATGCACAGCCTGGGCGACGCACTTTATTGTCCTGCTGGCGTTCGAGCCAGGAATGCCCGCAGCCTTCGACCCTATGCTGACGGCCACATCCCTAGCGTGCGCAATCATGGGTATTGGCGCCGGCGTGTCGATCTCTCTGCGGGTGCGCAAGCGGACCTTGCACTTCGTGGCGGGGCTTGTGGTCGGATTGGGTGTGACTACCCTTCATTATGTCGGGCAATCGGCCTACCTGGTGCAGGGAATCGTTACATGGAACATGTGGCTGGTAGCCCTGTCGATCGTGATCAGTCTACCAATCGCCGGGTTTGCCATGCTTTCAGCGAGCAGCCGTTCGGCGCGAATGCGCCTGGCGGCACCGCCGCTGTTGCTGCTTTCGATCGCCCTGCTTCATTTCTGCGGCATGGCTGCAATGACGCTTCGCTTCGATCCGGCCCAGCGCCTTCCGGCCGATGCGATCACGCCCGATGCGATCACCCCCGTCGTCGCAGGCGTATCGCTACTACTGATTGTGCTGGCAGTGCTGGGCCTGCGCTTCGAGATCGCGGCGAAAGTGCGCCTGAAGCAGGATCGACGGCGTTTGCGCGAACTTGCCGACGTCGCACTTGAGGGGCTGCTGATCTGCCAGGGCGATATCGTGGTCACGGCGAACGACAGCGTCGAGTCCATGGCCGGCTATGTGGCGGGCGCGCTAACCGGAAGCTATGTCAGCTCTCTACTGCCAGGGCTCGACGTCGAAAGCATGCCCGAACGCGAGGAACGAGAAATCCACCTCGTTCGCGCCGATGGCGGGAAGGTTCCAGTCAGGGTTCTGCGACGTGAAGTCGCCTTGGGCCACAAAGTCCAAACGGTGATCGCAATACGTGATCAGCGCGAACGTCTCAGGACCGAAGCCAAAATTCACGAGTTGGCCTATACCGATGCTCTGACAGGCATCGCGAACCGCGCCAGATTCTTTGATCAGCTTGCTTTGCACACGGCATCGCGACGCGCAGCCGACCGCCCGTGTGCCGTAATGATGATCGATCTGGATCGCTTCAAATACGTAAATGATACTCTTGGGCATGCTGCGGGTGATATAATCCTCAGGATGGTCGCGGAACGCCTGCGATCGACATTGCGAGAGAGCGATGTCGTTGCCCGACTGGGCGGCGACGAGTTCGCAATTATGCAAGTGGCGGCGGACGAACCGGAAGCGGCATTTGCGCTCGCGGCGCGGATCGTGGCGGTGGTGGAAAGCCGACCGTTTATGGTGAACGGCCAGCCGATCCATCTCGGAGCAAGTGTCGGCGTGGCCTTATGCCCAGGTGACGGCGAGGATCCCGCCGACCTCATGCAGAAGGCCGACCTAGCGCTTTATGCTGCAAAAGCCGAGGGGCGGGCCACCTTCTGTCGTTATGACGTCTCGCTCGATGAAAAAATGCGGGCGCGGCGTGCGATCGAGGCAGGGCTAAGAACTGCCATCGCGGAAGGGCAGCTGGAACTTCACTACCAGCCGTTGGTCGACGCCGCGACGGGGTGCATTACCTCGGCAGAAGCTCTGGTACGTTGGAATCATCCAGAACGCGGCCTTATACCGCCGGTTGAGTTTATCGGTATCGCCGAGGAAACCGGTCTCATTCTCCCATTAGGCGAATGGGTCCTTCGCACCGCATGCGCTGAGGCCGCGACCTGGCCAGCAAACATGGGCGTGGCTATAAATTTATCGCCGGTACAATTCCGAGAAAAGTCGCTCGTCGATATTATCGCGGCCGCCTTGGAGTCTGCCGGTTTGGCAGCAGACCGCCTCGACCTAGAGATCACCGAGGGCGTACTCCTTTCTGACGAACAGGGGACAATGCAAACGTTAAACGAACTGGTGGCGCTGGGTGTTCGGGTTTCCATGGACGACTTCGGAACGGGATACTCGTCATTGAGCTACCTCCGCAAATTTCCGTTCGACAAAATCAAGATCGATCAGTCGTTTGTTAGCCAACTGCCCGAAGACGATGAGAGCGCAGCCATCGTCCGGGCAATCATCACGATGGCGAAGTGCCTGGGCATGGCAACGACGGTCGAGGGCGTCGAGACGCAAGCCCAGTTCGCATTTTCGGTAGATGCTGGTTGCGATACGCTTCAAGGGTATCTGATTAGCAGACCGCTTCCCAGTGCGGCCCTCGCAAGCTTTGTCGAGGTCGGTGCCGATCCTTCGCTTGGGCGAGTCGCTGCCTAACCAAGTACTTGATCCAAGCCATATTGGACGGAACTGTCCGGCAGCGCGAAGCGTCCCGTTACGGACAGGGGCCTTGGGTCTGCGGGGGCGGCATTCATTCGCCCAAGCGAACCGTGAACGCTGCCAATCTGGCAAATAGTTAATCATCCTAGTGCGTTACGCCTTGCTAAGGAGCTGATGATCGTGTCACCATCCAATTTAGATTTCGAAACTGTCGGACTCCATGACCTGGAGACGATGAGCGCCCAAGAGCGCGACGCCTTGCCGTTCGGTGTCGTCGGTTTTGCCGCCGACACGATCGTGCAGGTCTACAATGCGACTGAAGCTCGTATGTCGGGGTTGGATCCGGCCACGGTGGTCGGCGTTCCTTTCTTTGATGCAGTCGCGCAGTGCATGAACAATTTCATGGTGGCGCAGCGGTTCGAAGACGAGCCAGAACTCGATGACGTCTTCCCGTACGTCCTGACGCTACGCATGCGGCCGACGAAGGTCCGCTTGCGGCTGCTCGCGGCCGCAGAAATACCGCGTCGCTACGTGCTCATCGAACGCTGAAGGCTAGCAAAATGACCGATACGTCGGGCGAGGAGGAGCTCCTTGAATTTCTATATGCCTGCCCGATCGGACTGATCGAATGCGACGCGACTGGCGAGATTGGGATGATGAATCCGCACGCCATGCAGCACCTGCTGCCGCTGGCGGGATCGCGTGGCGTCAGCAATTTGTTCTCGGCGTTCGAACATCATGCTCCAGAACTTAGAAGCATGGCGGAAGCTTTTGCCCTGCCCACGGGACGAGTCTGTGACGGCCACCGCATCTTCGTAGATTTGGGGCCGGGCAAGAACGGTGCAACGCCGAAGGTACTTGCCTGTTCATTGGTCAAACTTGGCGCTGAGCGGTTGATGGCGACACTCAGCGATGTCAGCCAGCAGGTTCTCCAGGAGAACCGTTTGCGGCAAGCTGATACCTGGTTTGCGACGCTGATAGACGGCGTCAATGGCTATGCCGCGCTGACGATCACGCCAGACGGCCAAATCGCCGCGGCCGACACCTGCTTTGCCCGGCAAACGGGGTATGAGCCGGCCGACGTTGCCGGTCACAATCTTGCCGATGTCCTCAGCACCGATCTGCCTGGGGGTGATCTGCGGCTGGACGAGCAGCTGGCGATCGCAGTTCGTGAGGGCTGGCATCTTCAGGAAGGGTGGCAACAACGTGCCGATGGCGAGCGCTACTGGTGTCAGCGTCTTGTTGTTGCGCGATCAGCACGCGACAACGCCATCCTACCGCGGTTTTCTGTCATTCTCCGCGATGTACCGCGTCGCGACGCTGCAACCGAAGACGTGCGGCGACTTCTAACATGCGACCATCTGACTGGCGCCGCAAATCGACGGCACTTCAGTCAGGCAATGGCCCGCGAACAGGAAAGCTGGCGCGAGGTTCGTCAGTCGGTGTCCCTGGTCGTGCTCGATCTCGATCACTTCAAAGCAGTCAATGACACGCACGGTCACCCAGTCGGTGATACGCTTCTTTGCCGGGTTACCGAAGCCTGCACTGCTCTTCTTCCACCACGCGGCATCTTTGCGCGCTTGGGTGGAGAGGAATTTGGCGTCCTGCTCCCGCGCTACGATCAAAACCAAGCTATGGAAATTGCCGAACGGCTGCGCGAGGCGATCGCCGCGCTCGTCGTCGAGGTTCCATCGGGCACTTTAAACGTCACAGCAAGCTTGGCCTGTGCAAACCTTAATGAGACCGATGGATCGATCGAAGCCCTTATCGCTTTGGCTGACAAACGTCTCTACTCAGCAAAGCATGCGGGTCGGAACAGGGTCTTCGTCGCTGAACCCGAGGTCGTGTGACTGAGCCAGGCCTCCAACGTTCAACCGTGCATCGGATCGCATGCGCCGTCGTGGCGTCCGAATTACGCCGTCAGCGCGGCGTGCATTATCCAGACGTGCCCAAGGACGAGTGGGCGACCTCGACGCCAATCGGTGACAGCGGACTAGGGTTGGACTCCATGGAACAGCTCGGTGCGCTAGGCGCGCTGGCAGAGGCGTTCAACCTCGACGACAGCTTGTTAAGCGACGATCCGCCACAGACGGTAGGCGCTTGGGTTAATTGGGTCATGCAAGCGCAAGTCGCAGGTCACGGACGGATGACGGTCGCTACCTCTGGATCAACCGGCAGCCCACGTCCGTGTGTGCATGACGTCGCTGATTTGATTGCTGAGGCCGCATTCCTGGCAAGCCAGTTCGTTGGGCGACGGCGGGTGGTTGCGCTGGTTCCCGCCCATCATCTGTATGGGATCATCTGGACTGCGTTGTTACCAGACGCATTGGGTGTTCCGGTTGTGGTACGAGCGATAGGTGCGGCCGTCGGGCTGACAGCTGGCGATCTCGTCATCGCCGTACCGGAGCAATGGCAGGCACTGGGCCGCATCGTCCGTCGCTTCCCGACGGATGTTATCGGCGTCAGCTCGGCCGGGCCCCTAAACGATAGTGTCGGGGCGGCACTCCTGGCGGCCGGACTGGCACGACTGGTTGATATCTATGGCTCGTCAGAGACCGGCGGTATCGCGATGCGCGATGTGCCGGCGAGCGGATATGACCTGCTGCCTCGCTGGCAATTGGCGGAATACGGAGACGACGATTGGCGGCTCGTCGACCGCCATGGCCGGTTCTGGGACTTACCCGACCACGTCGAACGCATCGACAGTAGCACTCTACGGCCACTCGGTCGGCGTGATGGAGCAGTGCAAATCGGGGGACACAATGTCTGGCCCGAGCGGGTGGCGAATACGCTGCGGACGGTAGACGGCGTCGCGGATGTCGCGGTGCGCCTACATGCGCATGGGCGACTGAAGGCTTTTGTCGTCCCACATCCGGATCGCGATCCTGCGCAGCTGTTGGCGCGGATCGAGCAGCTCATGGACACCCGCCTTGTCGATTACGAACGTCCAAAAAGCTTTCGTTTCGGGCCTACTCTACCGCGCAATGCTATGGGAAAACTGGAAGACTGGGCATGATGCATTCACCGATCACCCCAGCTCAAACGGCTTGCTCGGCATCATGATATTCTCGGCGATCGTTATCATTCGGCCGATCGCTGCGACAATAGGGTTCCCTCGACTCTATCCTAGCGATGCACCTCGACAGTGCAGGGGCGTTGACTCCTCTCGTGCCTGTCAAAATCGGAACGTAGCGAAGACGGTGGCGTAGTTGAGGTTGTCGCCGTCGCCGGTCTGCTTCAAATACCGTCCAGCCTCGACATGGTTGATATAAGTGCCAACGGTGACGAACGGCGACAGCAGATAGCGGGCACCGAGCGTGGTGCGGACACCGACCTGTCGCGAGGTCCCCTCGGTCGCGGCGCGTAGAAGGACGCCGGAGCCAAGATAGATGCCGTCGTCTCGGCTCGTCCGCCGCAACTCGTTGACGGTCGCGTCGAGCGTCAGCTTCTTGGTAGGCGTTAGCGTCAGCGACGGGCCAAACAGCGTCAGATTCGAGCGATTGAGTTCGCCGTTGAGCGTTACGGGCCGCGCGAACAGGCTGAAATAGGTGTTCATCCGGCCGTCGGCGGGATTGCGATCGCCCGACCCGCGTTCGAAGCGCACGCCCAGCTTGGGCTTCCATGCGCCGTCGAACAGGTACGAGGCGTTCGCTGTGACATAGTCGGCGCGCACCTTCTGGTTGCCCCATCGGCCGTTCTGCAGCGTGCCCTCGACGTCGTAGTCGACCCGGCCACCATGGCCGTTGACGCGCAGCGAGAAGGTGTTGCGGCGTTCGGTCGCGGTCCCCGCATCATAGGCCGCGCCCTTGCGATCGCTGCGGACCCACATGCCCTCGATCGTGCTGGCGAAAGGCCCGAGCTGTGCGGTCCGCGCCAGGCGGGCGCCGTAGAAGCTGAAATCCTCGTTGGTATCGTTGTCGAACGGCGTCAGCGTCTCGTTCTGCGCATAGCCGCCAAGAACTTCGCCGTTCCACGCCCCCTTTGCGACCATCAGTCGCGCCGCGTCGAGCGAGCGACGGACGTTCAGGCCGTCGCGCATGTCGAACAGGCGGAACGCGCCGATTCCGATCTCCTGCCGGCCGACGCGCAGCTTGATCGACCCGTCGTCGCCCAGCGCGGTGCGCGCTTCGACGAACGCTTGGCCGACGTCGATGTCCTTGCGGTCGGAAACGGTCTGCGGGACGTCATAGCCCTGCTGCAACCCGCTCTTTAGTTCGAAGAAACCGCGCAGATGATCGCCGACGTGCAGGTCCGCCCAGGCACGAAAGCGGAATTCGAGATCGGCGCCGTCCTGCGGGCCGCGACCGAAGCGCTGGTCGTTGCGGGTCTCGAACCGGGTCCGGGCCTCGCCACCCAGCGTCAGAAAGGTCGAATCGGTGATCGGGATGTATTTCAGCTTGTCCCATAGCGACCCCCGGGGTTGGTCCCGCAAGCCGCTATAGTCCTCGTCATAGGGCAGGTCGCGGGCCTGCGGGTGGTTTTGCAGCGCGGTGTCGCCGGTCTTGACGGGTTCGGTTTTCGCCTGCGCGGCGATATCGGTGGGGGCGGGCACGGTCTGCTGCGCTGCGGGCGCAACTTGGGGAGCCGCCGCGATGGCGGCAACGGCGAGCAGTTCGAACATGGCATTTCCTAACGGACTGAAGCCGCGTGGGGCGCGGCGAGGGGGCAGTGCGTCAGGTCGTCAGGGTGTGTGTGCGATCATCGTCACTCTCCAGGGAATTGCGGCGACGCCTTCGATTCGGGGATCGTGGGTCGCTCAACTGTTGCGCAAGGCCGGCCCGCTCACGCGGCCGGCTGGGTCGTCTCGTCGAGGAAGGCGGTGATCGTTTCGATCACCAGGTCGGGCGCCTGCAAGGGCGGCACGTGCGCGCAACCGGCCAAGATGCGCAGTTCCG
>Ga0265798_10003559_pt1 | contig 22037 bp, 19 predicted proteins | sample P3T30metagenome_FD_192430 | JGI IMG/M metagenome (GOLD analysis project Ga0265798, IMG submission 192430) | Plant litter microbial communities from East Loma Ridge, Irvine, California - P3 T30 | ecosystem: Environmental > Terrestrial > Plant litter > Unclassified | place: USA: California... | reverse complement strand
CACACAGAGCGTCACTCGGGTATGGCAGGCATCCCTATGCGCCGCCTTGGGCGTCAAGACTTGACTGACAGGTTGCATAGGCGCCGCAGACGTTCAAGGCAAAATTCAACCTCGTATGTTTCCCACAGGCTCCCTACGACTTCCTGCGCCATATGCGCCTGGTTCCGGCTGTGTGCAACCTCTGCTGACACAGGCCATGCGCAGGGCGAGATCACAAAAGACCCCATCTATATTGATGCTGAGCGACGCTTCCAAGAGCTGGAAAAGGAGACGAAGAAATTGCATGATGAATCAAAAAAGTAAGCGCCTAGTCTGACCTGGCTGTAGGAAGCACCCAGCTCACATGTAACAGATACTTTGAAGCCATAAATGGTGCGTAGACCCGACGCTCCCGTATGCAAAGCCTCGCCTAACGCATCTTCTAGGCATGCTCAACCACCAGATGGAGTTTTCCAAAGCAATCGCCGATATCTACAAGCCCATTTCCGGACGAATGTCGGATCCGGATTCCTTCCTCGACGAGGGCAATACCGCAGGCATAGAAGCGTGCGAACAGTATGAATCGGTCGTCAGGGAGCTACAGGAAACACTGAAGCCTGAACTTGAGATGATAGAGTCGCGGGTTATTCGCCCGGCAGACGAGCTACTGGTAATCATCAAGGCCGTACGAAAGATCGCCGCCAAGCGCGACCACAAGCAACTCGACTACGATAGGCATCGGGCTGCATATAAGAAGCTGGAAGAAAAAAAGGACAAGACGCTCAAGGACGAAAAGGCAATGTACAAGGCTGAGAACGACGTAGAACAGGCGACACAAGACTACAACTATTTCAACGATTTGCTCAAGGACGAACTACCAAAGCTTTTCACCCTTGAAAGAGAGTTCATCAAGCCTCTCTTCCAATCCTTCTACTACATGCAGCTGAACGTTTTCTACACGCTACACGAGCGCATGCAACGGCTTGACATTGGCTACTTTGACCTAACGCTCGACATCGAGGCCGCCTATCAGAAGAAGCGCGGAGACACTCAGGAAGAGGCAGAAAAGATATCCATTGTCAAATTCAAGACAACTGGCGGGGCCCGTGTGGCTGGCGCACGTCCAGGCCAGTCAAAGTATGCCGTGAAGGCACTCGAAGCGAAAGGCGGCCGAACTTCAATATCCGAAGAAACCGAAACTCCACCACCACCATACAGTCCGGGCGCTGCTGGAGGGGCCGTCAAAGACGTCAAATCCCCAGCTCTATCAGGAGGCTCATGGGGTTCCGTGGCCAAAGCCAAGGGCGCTGCACCCCCACCACCAAAACCAAAACCCTCTCGTCTTAGTGGCATACCCGCGCATGAAACCGTCACAGCGCTTTACGATTACGAAGCACAAGCAGAAGGCGACTTGAGTTTCTTGACGGGCGATGTAATCGAGATTGTCTCTAGAACACAAAATGACAATGAATGGTGGATCGGCAAGGTCAGAGGGAAGCAGGGACAGTTCCCAGGTATGTACTCATTAGTCTTGTGATGATGATTATGGTTGTGACTAATCGTGCCCAAAGGAAACTACGTCAAGCTGAACCAATAGTCGACGCTCAGCCTGTCATCTCCTGCGTTGCGACTGCGAGGCCGTACCTGCTAAAGCGTTGTTGCTGTTCCGTTTCAGTCGACTGAATTGGGGGAAGTATTACGTCTCTAGACTCTGTACGCTAGATTAGAGCCTGGTTGCAGCGCGTTTGTTACTTTTTGCATTTGTTCAGACTAATTTTCACACTACATCAGTAAACTTGATACGTGCTTCTTGTGCATTTCTCTTGTGTCCTATTTGCCCACTGGAATAGATGACAAAGTGTTCTTTTTCACAACTCGCGTTTTCTTTGGTATCAGGTACTTCCAGCAAAGTAGATTCTCAATGGTTCCCTATGATTAAACCACATTGTGCGTATTCAGACTGGTATATGAAAATGATGTTTCTCTCTTGTCCTTGGCCGTTCGGCACTCAACGATTCCTCATTAGCCTGCGCGTTGGTGGGGCATTAGAACCGTGTATATATTCTTATCGACAGTATTCATGCGTTATGGCTAATTCAAAGGATGCTAAACGATGTATTGGAAATTTAAATATATATAGCCGTACAGTACATCGTGTGTTAGAAGAGTATATAACATGCTGAACAGAGATGTGATATCTTCTTTCTCAAAAGAGACCCCGGTATAAGGCGTAAACAAAAATCATCAGACCATATAGATGTTTCAACTAGATACTTGATCTGTTGATGTCGACATACATGTATTGTTGGTTAACTAAAATGCATTCGGCCCGAGCACTAACTTCTCCAAAGAGCTCAGAAGTAGATGCATCAGCTAGCTCATGGACGTCTGCTATCTAAGTAGTATAATCTGCACCATGCTTAGAAGTGGGTATATCAGAAATTGCCTAGCTTGTGCATAATACATAGAAGATCAAGATCCCTCCCTCCCACCCGAAGATAAGTCTAGTGCTTCTCCACACAAAGCCGAGAGTTGCCTGGCCAAAATCATAAGAGAAAATAGAGAGCGCCGCGAACAACAAAAATGCCTAGTACCGTTCTCCAAGACCTTATGTCGCACATGGATAGTACATACAGATCCATGGACGTATTGATCTTGTTTTTTTTTACTTTTTCAGGAAGCCAAACTTCATTGGTGAGATTGTTGCTCTGCGCGATGATTGCGTTGTTGACGTTTAGTACTGCTGGGGATGCCATGATGTGTGGGATCGTTGGACTACAAGGAAGTTGTAGTGTAGATGTTGCCTTCGATGACTTTACTTTGCGTCTGCACTGACTGCACTCTACGGACATGTATATTTGGCCTGGCTGCTAGTGTGAGACTCCTCATTGCAATAGTAAGATAATTTGCTGTGCCACTCATCATCACTTGTTTTGTTTCAATCTGCCTTGTCGTTTCCAAGTTAGCGTTGCCTCACTTTCTTCGTTCCGCAGCTGCTATTCTTGCCTCTTGCCTAATGTCCTTAATGTAGTGTTCTTGTACAGATCCATGGGTTCTTTTGTGTTTTGCTTGAGTACGTGTTCAACAGTATCGAGTATTTTTATGGTATTTGGAAAGCCTTTCTAGCTTTATTCGATAGGTTGCAGACCGCGATATACACTGTCGGTGTCGGGGGCATATTGTACATTCTGTGTGAGTCTCTGTGTCCTTATGTACAGACTATTGGTGCGCTTAAAAACTTGGTTTGTCGAAGTTAGGTGCTAAGAGGCATAGAATGGGTCGGCCGTGTTGGCTGTTGATGTTAAGATGTTGCTGTGGCGCCGTAGCCATAGTGAACACGGCGACAGGATATTGGCATCACAATCCAGCTCTTTGATTTCATAGTTTGATCAATTCCAAGAATCTAGTTCACGCTGTTGCCTAGCAGTCGTTGCAAACGTGCGATTGGTCGCCGCGGATAATCCACCAATATGTCGCAAACCCCGCACTTCGGGGGCGTCAACCTCAGCTGAACCAGACAGACATTTCACTGCTCATACTACTCCAAATTCAAGCATTTCATGCGCTTATTGAAATGAAGATATTTGGTATATCCCTCGTATTGTTGACGTTCGCGTCTGGCAGCGTAGCTGCCCAAGGTAGGTCCCTCTCTCTCGAGCTATAGTGTATTCAACGCTAAGAAAGTCTATAGAAGCGCTTCATGTTGCTAAGATTGACTCTAATGAAGAGGGTCAGACTTTGGCACCCCTAGTCAATCGCAATGGCTGGGTAAATCCTGAAGATCTAATTCCGATGCCACAGTGTATCGCTCAGCAAGATCAATCCTCCTGGCTGAGTGCCATGACAAAATGCACCAGCAGACGATGCACGTCGCACTTCGGAGTAATCTGTACCCACCACCAGTGGCTTACTCAGCTTAGCTGTCTCAGCATTGAGTTTTCCTCTGATATGGTCAGGGCTTACGTCCCATACTGTAGTCGATCTGTGCTCTCCAAGGCGCAGTTATTTCGGTGGATTCATACAATCACAGGTCGGACGTGGCTTGTTGAGGTCGGCGACGCTAACGGGCTACAAACCCTTTCACCGGCCTCCCTGGCTGGAGGCTATGCGGCTGTCAACGTGATCAACAAAGCACCAACATGCTTGACAAACTCGGCTTCTGCATTATCCATGGAGCCTTTTCAATACGTGATGGCATCCTGTGGTTTCACATCCAACACCCGACACACTGGAAACGCCGCTCGTCCATGGGAGTATAGTGAATCATTGCGGTCTATCATTGCTTTGGACTTTGAAACGGCCGGTTACGACATCACTCAATACGATATACAATATGGCGACTATTTTGATAAACGATGCTTCTGTGAAGCGTTTAGTACGGACCTGAATATGGAGTCTTGTCCAGGGCCGGGACTAGCATCAACAAGAGAGCGGGTGTGGCTCAACGCCACTTGCGGATCTACTTATTTACCCGACAATTGGACGGACGGACTGCAAACCACGACATTCTCTTACATCCCCACCGACAGATGGCACTGGCCCAATTGCGTTACTGCCATGCCGAAAAAAGTGATCGGACTTACGGATCGTTGCACAAACGATGCTTGCGAGCTTGACTCAAGCGGTTACTGCAATATTAAGCGTGCAGTAGACAGAGCTTGTTTCTGCCGCAATATCAGCTATAACACTTGCAAAGGATCATGTCATGTCTTCGAAACCCGGATAGATTATGTGGAGTGGCTCCACGATCTTTGCGGCAGCGAGCATGGATGGCACGGCTTACCGAAGCATTGGCGTCTGTTAGCTGACCCTACCCCTCTCGATATGATCCCTTGGAGATGGAGCATCAAACCTTTCCAAGACTCGACTCCCACCTCTGGCAATCGCTCGAAATCTTCGGAAACAACGCAGACATGTGCCTCTACCGAATGGAAGCTTGGAAGCCTTGTTTTGATCAACATGGTCACTCTTCTTGCTGGAGTCTTAGGCCCGAGAACAGCTACTAGTTCCATCTCACGTGAGTGTCTACAGTACTTGCACTCACTGCCTTGGCTTCTGACGGGGCTTTTAATCGTTGCCCTCCATCTATGTTCAAACTGGCTCAATGCGGTTCTTGTCCAATCAACCCTTGGGTACGAGGACGTCTCCATCATTCAAATGGTACTTCTTTGGTGCTCAATGCCTCGATTTACCTGGTTAACAGCTTTATTGGTTGTTTTTCGACCCTTCCATGCTACAAGCTTCTTCACAGCCGGGTCTTGCTTGTTTGCAGAAGTGATTCTTCAAGTCCTATCGGCATACCACATGATTACTGCCGTTAATTATGGTTGGGAGCACAGCTTCTATAGTCACAGCATGGCAAGACTGGAGAAGTCATCGTCAGCACGATACTTGTATACTGGCGCACTTATGTGGCTTGTAGTAATTGTTGTGGCGTTGGTTCTCCTCTTACAAGCTATACGCGGAGTAAAGACGTCAACTAGAGACGCTGAAAGTGATAGGCTGAAGCCACAGATGGGTAGAAAGTCAACCTTGAGCCTTGCAGAAGAGCTCACGGCGCCATTTAAGGCGGTTTGGGCTTGGTTGGAAGAGTTCTCACGACATTGTTGGTTTGATAAGAGCTGGGACTTGGAGGAAACAATGTCGACGAGCCATGAGGAACAACCTTACACAGTGTATGGCACTCTCCCTTCCAAACTCCCCAACAAGAGAACCATGAAAAAGGGAATAGCGAGACTATTCTTGATCACAATCACGACTATCTTCTTTCTTTGGATCGCCCAATGGCTGTTTTGGCTCGGATTTATTGGCCTTAGTATGGAAGAGTATGTACCCGGGCGCACATACACTGAAGATAACCTAGCTAACTGTACCAAAGGTTTTGTCCCCCCAGGCTTGGGCTTCTTACCTTTGTTTGGATGATCTCTTCATTAGCTGTTGCTACGGTTCCAGTACTACCGTAGACCAATGAGTTTAGGGCAATTTGGGCGCTTGAGTATGTAAGCTTAGTAAACCCGAGAAACGGGTAATGAAGCTTAGCAGAGTCTTGGTAAGTGCTGGCACACAAACACGAACCTGTCTAAGATAGAAAGGTGTTTAGGAAGGTATTTGGACCCTCTTTCGAAGCCCCATCCCACTTGAGACTCTCATTATCAGCATCTTCGTGCTACTTCAACATCGTGTCAAAATTGAATCATTCAAACAAGAAGTTTTCATTATGCGCAATTTATAGCATTCAAACGCATGTTTCAAAATGGGCAGTACATCCTCAAGTGCTATTCATCTTCACCTAGTTGGTTCTGTCTTTGTATGATTTTCATCTACATTTTCTCCTTGTGGGTAGATTTACAGTATCCCCCAACATTATGGTTGCGATTTAGCAGATATTCCATATTCAACGTCTCAAATCATTGATAAAACTGACACTACACCCTTCCAAACTTTCACAACTGTCCACAAACGAAGAATAACTGGTACTGCCCCAATAACATCCTTGTGACAAAGTGGTTCCAGACGACATACTAGTAGAATATAAAAGTACACGCAGATGCAAGCTGGCTACACTTGAGATTGGGATAAGCAATAGGCCGCTATACAGACACGTTTGCCACCCCAAAGCATTGTCCATGTGTCATTATTCTGAAAGAACGCATCCCTTGATATGCCTCTTAAGATTATCTTTGCGTGTAAAGAGATAATCAGGTGTACTACACCATGGATTCGGGCACTTGGATCCCATTCTCTCAGTGTGTGTGTCGCTTCGTGGCGTTCGAGATTTGTACGAAGACCGAATGTCCTTCCGCAGCCCTGATGGACGCATTTGAATCGGTGATTATGAATCCGAGTAACGTGCTTGCTACCATCTCTTAGCTGAAGTAGACAACAAGGAAGACGTTTATCGCATACTTGAGTTGAAACTTTTTCTTGGCGACGTAATTGCATTGCGGACATGCAAAGGAAGATAGAGTGACGGGCATTGTGACAGGGCCGGTGTGTTTGGGTTCATGAGGAGAGTCCTGATGGTTCTTGGTGCCGGCTTCGTCGTCGAAATCGATGGCTATATCTGGGCAAAAGCTCGCAGCTGCTCCGGCTATATCTGTGAAGTGGTAATCCGATGTATCTTTGACTACGGAAGGATCGGGATTTAGTGACTGGACATGTTCGCCTCGCAGATGGGGAAGGATAACAGGATTCGGCTGCCACTCAAACACTGACGGAGGAAAGTAGGCTTCTTCTTCTCCTTCCTCTCCCTCTCCCTCTTCCCCCTCTGTTGCTCTTTCTTTCTCTTTTTCTACATGCTCACGATTTTGCTCATCATCTCTATTGTCGCCTTCTTCGTCTGCTGATCCGGCGAAAATCGCGAAGAAGTTGCTGATGTCAGCTTCGGTTTTACACCTTCTTCTTGCAGCCTTCCATTCATCTGGTAAGCGGTCTATGAAGCGTTAGGCCGTTATTTGGTACTGCTGGAAGGCGAACAACGTCGAGGAGTTCTTCAAACACACCTTTGGCCTTGAGTCCCTGAAACTTTTCATAGACTCGTAAAACATTGACAGCAATCAAGATGCTCCATAGTTGCTCATTTTTGACTCCTTTTGCGTCTTTGTAAAAGCGGATGGCTCGTTTAATTAGCCAGAATAGCAAGAAAAGACCGGCCATGGTACAAGTCCAGTAAAAGAACGTTCGGCCAGTAAGGGCAATAACTTTCATCCAGTACCATGCCACAAAACCGATAGTTGACAGAGCAGCGACAATACAAAAGTGGGCTAGGAACCAATCTTCCAGGCTGGTGGTGTGTCGACCCAAGTCCTGGTCCTGTGAGCGCTTCTTGTCTTCCATGTCATCTATGTGCTTTTGCGTCATGCCAAGGATTAGTATGAAGGGTTCCGCATTTCTAGCTAAAATACCGAGGTATATAACCGCGATAAGTGCCCAGCGCAAAGGAAAAGGGATAGAGAGCGTAGATGGGACGGCTATGATCCAGCACAAAGGGGATGGGGTAGACAAAGTAGATGGGACGATTTCGATACAACTCCAAAGCAAGCATACAAGAATGAAAAGAATACTGATGTTGCGAAGAGCCAAAACGACAAAGATTCGGAAATCTTCGATACGTGCTTCGACATTGTGACTGACTGGACGACGATTGGCTTCGTGCTTGGCGGCAGGCATGTTGGAGGTCTTGTATGGGAAGTAGATACTTGGAATGTAGACGAGCAAAGCAAAACGGAGACCTTTGTACAATGTCCCACACACCTAGTATGCGTAGCGAGGAATACCACTTCTCGGACGTCTGGTTGGCTTCCGCTGTGTCGGTAGGTACACTTGCATATCCGTGCATCGCGATCATGATTGATGCGCGTTTTCTCTTACTTGGTCCCATTACTTTCTTTAGTCGCATTATCCAACGCCAACAATGTATGACTTGCAACATTGAAGCCGCGAAATCATGCCTGAAGCAAACAGTTTTATGCTGTAGGAGTGCAGTCAAGAGTCTAAAGAATCTATATCTATCTATTGTACATTCTAAATCTAGAAACATCCGCGGAACTCGTGCAGAAAAAAAAAACCAGCCATTTCTGTTTTCCAAAAAAAGTCAAGCGTGATTAATCGGGTAAATTACACATCCACCATGGCACTGTGATGACATTGAGCCATGAGTGAAATAAACAAAGTTGCACAGCTACCCCCTCTCACCGCCCCTATCGGCCCCCAGTAGTTTTTGCTCACCTCTCTTCCGCATACGAAACCACTGTCCAACGCGCCCACCTTCACTTCCACTGCCCTCAATAGCGCCATCTGCCTCGCCTCTTCCCACAACAACGAGCTGGTCATTCTTCCTTTTAACGATCCAGTCTACTCTCAAATCGCTGTTCTGTGGCCCTTCCTGAGGGAGACCTTTGAACAGACCATCAGCAGGCGGCGAATGGTATCCTAGGATGAACAGCACGAGCGGCTCGCATAAATCGGTAATCAGGCGGACCCGCAGAGAGAAACAAAGATAGCCAAAGATGAAAATATTGATAAGCAAGGTGAGACAAAGGACAACGAGGAGCGCCTTTTGATACGCATTTTCGCCGCCAGACATGTATTGTGCTACGCGCACTGAGGCGTTGAAGTGCTGGAATTTCTTACTGTTACTGTGGGGTTCGGTCCAGATGGGTTGGAAAGGAAAGTTTTGGGTTAGATCGAGAACTGTGCATGTCATCATGCTTAGCAGTGCTTCGGCAGGGCTAGGTAAAGTCTTGTTTAGCTTGGGTTCGGTAAGTTGAAGTTGTGTGAGAATGCGGGCGGTGGAGGCGTCGCCGTCGAAGACGCCGTTGTTGAGGCTGAGAGAGTTGAGGAGGTAAAAGCCCAAGTCACGCCAACCAACGAGGGCGAGACGTTCGCCGTTGGAGCGGATGGGCTCGATGACGGCGTCTTTGCTGCGGGTACCGTTTTCGTGGTCGCACACGGCTTCGAGGCTTTGGCCGTTGGAGGAGGCATTGTAGTGCGTGGTACAGGAAGTGGTGATGCCAGCTTTCATAGAGCAGAGAAAGTAGTCAGAGGTAGTGTTGTCTGGCGCCTTTCCGAGGAGGTAGACCTCCGGTCTGTCGCCTAGCTCATAAGGAACTTGTGTGTGGTTCGCAATCTACCTTGTTAGTTTCATTTCGCTTTCAATGCTCATGCGACTGCTTACTGTGTTTGCTGCTTTCGGGTATTTGAGGAAGACTTTGCCATGTTAGTACAGGTCATGATCTGGTGTGGGGGGTTGTTTACTTGGTCTAGCACGTGAGTGATCGACGTTTTCATCCTTCCAACCAAATACATCATCCAGCACTGTCTTGTTGTTCGTGTTGGTTCCCTCGGGAAAACCTAGGACTGGCCACCAATTTACTGCCTTTGACCTATCATCCATGGCGATCGCGTTGGGCCAGGTTTCGTAGATGATCGGAGCAAGCTCTTCCTCTTTGGCATTAACGCACAAGACATTGAGGGCAAAGCTTGCGACTGATGCATGAATTGAGTAAGAGCCACCATTATGAAGATCCTGGGGATGGTTAGCATGATACAATTATACTATCAACCCACTCACCTCCGGCTGGAGAAGGTCGTTCTCGGTATTGCGAGCTGCCGATGGGACTCCTCGGTGAGGTACAGCTATAGTTATATTGTTGACTATCCTGCCGGCCTTCTTGGAGGCAGCCTCGATGTCGTGATCACCCAACCAAGTGGTAGTGACGGTGATGTTGTTGTCAAGGGCTGCACCGATCGGCAGGCGTTCCGAAATTTTGTCAGACATCCAAGGTGGAGGATTTTGGCGCGCCATGTCATCATCCCAAGCAGACATGTAGCTAACAAAATTACTGCCACACAGCGACGACCACTTTACAGCCAAACATGTACTGCCACCCCACTGTGTGTCGCCCACGTCAGGCCATTCGGTAAGGCATGTTGCGTTGGCTTTGAGTGTAGTAGAGAAGTCGCCTGCGACTTCGCCGGCGAGAACTGTATGTTCCCAAGGTGGTAGGCGGAGTTGTGGTTGAACTGCGTGTGTCTTAGCCGCTTGGACAGTCATGTTACGAGGGATGGCACGTGACTGGCTTACCGAGTGCACCTGCGGCAGTGGTATACAGTAGTGATAGCATGGCTATGACGAAAGAAAGCACGCCCAAGACGCTAAGGCCAGCAAACCTAAAGGTATTAAACTGACTGAGAAGCGAGCCGGGTTGACTTTGCACACGATTAGCCCAGGTTCATCACCACGTGCGGTTGGTTGGTTGGCCTTGCTGACTCACAGAATCCATGTCCGCATCGATACACTAGCCAGACTGATACCTTTCTGCTGAACGGCCCGTCTCGACAAGACTTGGCCGATAAAGACCAGGCTAACCATGACGAACGTCAATTCAACTGTTTTGGCAATGAAGGCAGTCAACAGGGCGGCTGAGGACGGGGAGAAGCGTCCCCGTGCTGATACGATATGGCCGTACTTTGGTTGGAGTAAGGCGACGACAAAGAATAAGCCAGAAAGTAAAGTGGAGTAGATGGAGGCCGCTAAGAGGCCAATCGAATACGCGTCACGTCGTGGTGTGAGTAGGCCTTGGGTATACACAAGAGGCAGCATGCTACTCGAGCTATCTAGTACATCTACATGAGTATTTCCACCGACCGGCTATCTTATCGAGAGCTTACTTTTGGAGACACCAGATGTGCTCGCGCGCCTATCCAACGACGGCCTCAGAAAGGGGTTTTCATCTCGCTCGCTCGCCATGGCGGACTGAGCCTCGGGGCTGGCCCACAGGTTCTACAACAGGCCGAACTTCAACAAAAAAGAAAAAGGGGGGGAAGTTTGAATGCGAAATCAAGGTAAGCGGAGGGTAACGATCCCCAACACGGTGGTGTGGGTCGTGATGGCGATGTGGTGAGGAACAGATTGTGTTTATTTTAGTGCGGTTTCAAGCGTTGCGCTGCGCTGCGCAGGCGCGCCCCACGTATGCACCCTGAAGATCACGAGCGCGAATGTCGGTGAAATAGCATCGGTGAAATATACGAACGAGGCAAATGTGGCTACTTTTGGTCTAACATGTGCTTGAACTTTTCAATCTGCGGTCATGTTAGTTGTTGTGGCGGCAGAGACGGGGAGAAGGGACCCACTTTGGTGCTTAGGTACTTCTCGACCTCTTCGCTCTTGATGCCTTTTAAGCCGCCAGTCCTCCATGCGATCGGAACCATGGCTACGCGTTCCCTGACGACGACCTCCCTATTTGGACCCTCGACTGCATGCACCTTGTCGGGGTTGTTGGTCAAGAGCCGTATGCCTCGGTCGCCGTCGAGGCCCAAGTCGATGAGCATGGCCGTGGCCAAGCCGTAGCTGCGGGCATCTGCCGGATGCCTCAACATGATGTTTGCTTCATATGTGTCGTTGCCGAGATCCTGCAGGTTGTATGCTTTGAGCTTTTCGCCCAGTCCGATGCCCCGGCCTTCCTGTCGGAGGTAGATGATGGCTCCGCCGGCGGGAGACAGGGCGGGGTCGGCCATGAGCCGGGCAGCCTCGTCCAGCTGCTCGCCGCAGTCGCAGCGCGCAGACCATACTGTCTCGCCCGTGTAGCATTCCGAGTGGATGCGGACAAGAGGAAGGTCCGAGGGTGCAATCGGCTGCACATCTCCGTTTTCCGACGACGATGCAGACACGGGTGACAGCAGCCCGTTGCTCTTCTCCACGTGCGCGGGGTCGGACGAAGGCTGCCGCTTAGCGGGCACGCCGCCTTCTGCCCGCTTGAGCTGCTCGACCCGCGAGCTGGTTCTGCCCGGGTATAGACGTCCAACGTATGCGCCCCTCGTCATGCGATCCAGCTCCGTCTCGCCCGGCCTCTCCGCGTCGAGCGACCGCGACCGAATGTGGCTGCCAAAGACAATGGCAAGATGCTCCTTGGTGTCCACACTGTTCCGGTACACGTGCAGCCACATCTCGTGGCCCGTAGTGGTTGGTATACGCGCGCGCACTTCGCATTCGACTACGGGAAGTTTGGCCAGCAGGTCCGGCCGCGGCGTGTCGGAGCGCAACGAGGTGTCGACTGGTATGGAGCGAGGCGGGCGTGGATGCGAGGGTGTCGACATGCCCGGTGTCGCTGGGGGAGTGAAGGCGGGCGAGATGATCGAGGGCGGTGGTCGGGTTCGCGCATCGCTTGCTTCGTCTTCAGACGTCTCCATGTTGAGCGCTGCTGGCGTCTGGAAGTCGAAGCCATCCCGTGCAGCGCTCGAGAGGTGGGGTGAGAAATGCGGCGGAAATGCCGTCATGGCTGTGCGAGACTTCTGGGGCAGAGGAGGAAAAGACGAGTCTGCTGCAATCAAATCCACGGGCGCATGAACAGGTGGGAATCGAACAGGTGATGGGCCCATGTGCTGTGGGGGGTTTGTCGACTCACTTATGACATGTTCCGAAGCCGCCCGGGTGTCGTTATTTCGGAACCGCGCCGGCAGCTGAGCCGCGGCAAGTCGGTCTGATTGTGTCAGCACCGGTCAGCCCGGGCCTTAGTAAGCGCGGCCCACATGTCCGCCCGCCAGCGCCTTCATCCAGCAATGCCCCGAGCATGAGTCGAGCGTTAATCGAGCGAAGCCCACGGTCGCGCGTCGGTAGTAGCATGCATGGATAGATTCAAGTTACATGCTCAAAACACCGGAGCTCCACAGTTCCAAACCTATGACACGACCTGCCAACTCTACAATCTGCCCCTAATCCAGCACGTGACCTAGTCCACCCGACGCTCCCTTCCCCACACTTCGTCTGCGTTCTTCTTGCCTTTGGTCTCGGGCACGTACCACGAGATGAATGTGAAGAAGAATGCCGACAGTGCAGCGAAGATGAAGTAGACCTTTCCGTGCAGCTTCGCGCTCGCCAATGGGAAGAACTGCGCAACGATAAAAGTAGCGATCCAGTTGGCCCCAAGCGCAATGCTCTGTGTCGCATCAACAGCATCCGGTCCTACAAGCTCGCTCGCCAGTATGAACGGCACCGGCCCCAGACCAACGGCGAAGCCTGATACAAAGAGCAAGACTGCAACCGCCGACAGCACGGGGATCGCCTTGATGATGCCGATGGCAAGCAGAAGCGAACTCGTGCCCATGATTGCAAGCGAGCTGAGCAGACAGATCTTGCGACCCAGCTTGTCAGCCAAGGGCGCGCAGCTAGCCGTGACGACAATGTTCAGCGCCGAGACGGCAAGGTTGAGCAGAGCCGAGTTGGACTCGAGCAGGCCGGCCAAGAGCGATACGCCGTACATGACGATGCTGTTGATGCCGCTGAATTGCTGGGCCAACATGACCATGACGACGGCAATGGCAGCCTTTTGGTAGTCGGCATGGCGGAAGACTTGCATGATGCTCAACGTCTGTTCTTTGCCAGACTGCTTGGGCCTGTCTTGGGTGGACCCCTCTTGATCGCTCAGTAGTGTCTGTTCTTCTTCTGCCTTCATGTTAGCATGTGGTCGCGACAGACACGTCTTGTGGCCCTGCTTACCGCTGACATCTGCTGAACCGGACGCTCCCCAGTCATTCACTTCCTCCTCAATGTTCGCATCTTCGCCTCGAATCTTGCGCAGCGTCTTCTTGGCCAGCGACACATTGCCTTGTTCCGCAATGTACTTGGGACTCTCGACTGACAACAGCAGTCCTGCGCCCTGTACTGCACCAATGATACCGCCAATAGCCAAGATGAGCCTCCAGTACGAGTCGTGGCTCAAAAAGTACCCCAGCAACTGCGTGATCAAAATCCCCACGTTGCATCCAATCTGGGTGAAGGCGCCAAAGAAGCCCTTCTCACCCGGCGGCGCGATTTCCGAAATGTAAAGGGGCACGATGACGACCGAAGCTCCGGCGCCCACTCCCGACAGTAGGCGTCCAAACGCCATGACGCCAATGTTCAGGCTCAGGGCCTCGAAGATGGGGCCCACGACAAAGAAGACGGTCGACATCTGCATGGTCCTGAGCCGTCCGTACCTGCCGGCTAGCGGTCCGGCTGAGAGTGCTCCGATGAGACCTCCGAGAGTGTAGAGCGAGCCTACGACGCCCCATTCGGTGGGCGTCATTTCGATGCATTGTGGGAGGCTCAGGCCTGCGACGGCCGACTTGATCGACTTTCTCTTGCAGCGAATGACATCTTCGGGTGCATTCAGCTCAGACTGCGCGTATTAGCCATGGGCGTACGTGTGGGGGGGTAGTGTGTAGGGATGGACCGACCAGATGGAAGCCGAAGAGCAGCGGACCGAGGGTCGCGATGGAGAGAATGTAGACAAAGTAGGCCGTCAGGCTGCTGAACCACGAGCGGGGGTCCATGGCGAAGCTCTGCCGGGAATGTTGTCAGGGTGTGGAGCTTGAAGGTTGAAGGTCAAAGGTCGAAGCTCCAAGGTCGTGTCAGCCGGCGCCAGTGCTTGGCTAGCATTCATTAAGTGACATCGCCATGATGACCGTGTGCAGCGCATCTGTCAATCTGCTCCCCACTCAGATTCCAGCGATAAGCGCCTTGTGGACTGTTGGACGCACATCATGTCTGGCAGTCCAGATGAACATGATGCGCATGTGCAGCAGCCCCCAAGGCTGAGGCTCTGCGGCCAGTCCTTGGTAGCACCTGGGCAGCTTGTCGCGCCAAACTTCGAGTGCGCATCCATTTGCTTCAACGTCGTGCGTAGCAAAGCCGGAGAAGGTCCGACGGCGCGTGGAGACGTTCGCAGCCGATGCTGTACACGGGCAGAAGAGTTGACGATGGATGGCTCGCAAAGCATGAGCCAGGCCTCCGCTCCGATTCCCCACAAGTCTCCGCCCGAGCCGCATGGCCGCCGAATAGGGCAGCCGCTGCCCCCAACGGTACGTACGTACGTTTCGACACGCCCCATCTCGTGTCTTGTCCTTCTCAGACTCCACCCCCATCTCAGCGGGCCCGGCCCATCATCACTGCGTGTCCCGCTTGAGTCTTGTTGGCCCCCTCCAATCACTACTTGCCAGCCATCCTGTATCTGCATCACCCCCATTCCAGGAACCCTTGCAGACCACTATCACTACCACGACCAAACTTCACGTCCATCTCCAACTTGCAGTACGAAGCCCGCTATTAACCACAACTGCCAGCGCCCGCTGAGGCCATGTTCACCGGGTACAATAACAAGAAGCGAGTGACTGAACGCTACAAGATTGTCGGTTTCATCAGCAGCGGGACCTATGGACGTGTTTACAAGGCCGAAGGCAAGAATGGCCGCACGGGCGAGTTTGCCATCAAAAAGTAGGCAGACTGAAGCATTGTCAGCCTGCATGCTAATCCAACCCTGCTAGGTTCAAGCCGGATAAAGAAGGCGAGCTGCAGTATTCTGGCATTTCGCAGTCGGCCATTCGAGAAATGGCCCTGTGCACCGAGCTCGCACATCCAAATGTCGTGCACACGGTAGAAATCATCCTGGAGGACAAGTGCATCTACATTGTGTTTGAGTATGCCGAACACGACTTGCTCCAGATCATCCACCACCACAACCAACCTCAGCGCCAAGCAATACCCGCACGAACTATCAAATCGATTCTGTACCAGCTGTTGCAAGGACTCGTTTACCTGCACAGGAACTGGGTCATGCATCGCGATCTCAAGCCCGCCAACATCATGGTCACTAGTGCTGGCAAAGTCAAGATAGGCGATCTTGGCCTTGCTCGCCTGTTCCACAAACCCCTTCAGTCTTTGTTCTCGGGCGATAAGGTAGTCGTGACAATATGGTATCGCGCACCTGAGCTTCTCCTTGGCAGTCGCCACTACACTCCCGCAGTGGACCTATGGGCTGTCGGCTGCATCTTTGCCGAACTGCTGTCACTACGGCCAATCTTCAAAGGGGAGGAGGCAAAGATGGATAGCAAGAAGACGGTGCCCTTTCAACGCAACCAAATGCAAAAGATTGTGGAAATCATGGGCATGCCGAGTAAGGATCGATGGCCACTTTTGACTTCGATGCCCGAGCACCCACAACTCTCCTCCCTCGTGTCTGGAAACTCTGCACGTTTTCCCCGACCCCAAAGCGGCGACGGATTGGAGCGGTGGTATCACCAGACCCTCAACAACAACCAATACCCAGTCAACTCCGGCCCAGAAACGCCCGGCCCAGAAGGCCTCTCGCTGCTCAAGCAGCTTCTGGAGTACGATCCGCAGAAACGGCTTACGGCGGAAAAGGCGCTGTTGCATCCCTACTTTAGCGTTCATGGCAAGCCAGCAGAAAGCTGCTTTGAAGATTCAAAGATCAAGTATCCCGTACGAAGGGTTAGCCAAGAAGACAATGACATGCGCACTTCTAGTCTACCAGGCACCAAGAGGAGTGCTTTGCCAGACGACTCGCTCCTTGGCCGTCCGGCCAAGCGTCTTAAGGAGGGGTGAAGCGACTCGACACAAGGTCGCTGTAGTGGCTACGTAATCCTGGACCGACAATCACTGCAGCTTCCTGTTTGCACGTAGCATTACAGTATTTACGGCAAACCTATCCCCGGTTGTCGGCAAAGTGCCACCGACTGGGCCCGAGGAGTGACGAGCTTGGCAGTGTAAGTGGCTTTGTGCGAGTCGCAATCTTACACGGGCGTCGCTTGGGGGATCTTGGGGTGATGTCGACCCTGTAGTTTGGGGGTTCACGATGCTGACGCTGTACCATGTATAGGTAACCTTCTGGAGGGGGGGTAATGTGTCTTGATACGATGTAGGGGCAACGCTTTCAAGGTCAGGTCTTGGACTACAAAGTGCTTGCATATCGGTGTTGTAAGTTCCATGTTGCGCGACCCGTCACCCACAAGACATGTACGCCTCACTACGGTTTTTCGTTCTCCTTCACATCCTTCCAACTGCACCTTGTTTTGCTTGGAAAATGATGAGAGGGCCTGGGAAAGGAGCAAGGCACAGGCAACGGGGGGGGATGGATGAGACAGATAGTCAGCCGCACAGTACCGTATTGTATCTATGCTACGGTAGGACTATCTGTCAAAAGAAGCAGCAGATACACGTGCAACGTTCCTCCAACCCTGACAGTGTCTTTTTTTTTGACACGACCGAGACCTGGCTGGCTGAGACAAGATATGCCATGGTCACGCTCGAGTCCTTGTGATGGAACTAAAGCAAAATGACCTCGTATACAGACTGCAATCCGGTATTCTTTACCATTTCTCATGATTCGCTAACGTACAGTGGGGGGGGACCAGCAAGGACTCGCAAAGTGAAGATTCGTTGGGCCCCGCTGTGGTCAGGTATCGCGTACGCCGCTCCGAATGCTTGTGCGGCCTTGACACCCCACATGTCTTCTTTGTGCGTTGCTTTGGCTCTTGGTGGCATCGCAGCTAGTGCAGTGGGCTCCACGAGGTGACTGTAGAGGGGCAGCGGTATGTGAACAGTGCGCACGCATCATGTTCGTGGCGAGTGTTCAGTGACACGTCCAAGTAAGTGCGCAATAGGGTAGTGGCAAGAGATTGATTTGGCTGACAGGAGAAGTAGGCTTATTGTGTGGCCATGGGGCGTCTGTGAAGTGCACGCAAGCTGTCCCACCAACCCACCGATCCCGGCTGACCTGGTACAAACGGCCGGTAGGCAGGCGGCCTGCTGCCTGGCCTATCAAGTCAACTTGGTCCCATCCGGGCCTGGCATCTCCTTCTTCATCCAGTTACTAGGCGTCGTTTGTTTGCAGGGCTAGTACGTGAAGGCAGGAGCGACCCATCAACACCACGCCATTGTTGACCCCCCTAGCTCACTTGCGGGCCCTGGCCATATAAACCCAACACAACCTCTCACCTGTCACCTCCTCCCCACCACTCTTTCAACCAGACTCGCTCCTTACTCCTGTCATTCATTTACGTCGATCCTGTCAAGGAATAGACTGCATCAACTTCCTCGACCCTACGATAACCCTACAATAACTCCAGGCCCTACAAAGCGCGCTTGACCACGATGAAGATATTCCCTACGCTTGCTGCCCTGATGGCGGCCACGGCTGTCGCAGCTCCAGCCCACGACGCCAAGGTTCGCGACCTCGAGGTCGACGACGCTCCCCACACGGACGACCAGAACTTGATCAGCGCGGTGATGCGAGCTCACTGGTACTGGCGTACCCTGCACTGTGCCCAGCCGCTCGTCTGGGATGGCGATCTTGCCAACGCTGCAAAGGCGGATATCGAAGAGTGCACCGAGGACCCCGAGCACGTAGGTGGCAGCAACTCCAACGGTCAGTATAGGCCATCTAATGTGGGCAGAAACGCGCTGGCAGCAACCTTTCCTCGGTCCAGCCCGTTCCCGACGGCTACGAGGCTTGGGTAGAGTTTGCCCGCACTGCTGTCCATGGCTGGCACGAGGAGGAGACCAAGTATCCGTACAACAACCCACACTACGACAACGCATGGGGCCACTTCACGCAGATGGTGTGGCGCAACACGACACGCATCGGCTGCGCACTGGGACACTGCCCGACGACGGTTAACTACCCAGGTCGGCTCTACTGCTGTGAGTGAGGATGCAGCCGAGTGTGGGAAAGAGGGGTACTGACAGGGCACACAGACTACTCGTTCTTCGGCAATAACGTTGCGGCCGGTCAGTTTGAGGCGCAGGTTTGGGCTCCTGTATGCCACGACCCAGATGCTGCCGCAGTGGCTGCGCGCGACGACGTCCACTTTGACTGGACTCGCTGAGACGACTCTGGCTTGACCGTCGCACGAGCTTCGCGTGTCGCCTGCGTAACGGTGTTGGTGGTGACATGTTTGCTCGGGGCGGTTGGCGTATGGCGCCCAGGTTGGGAGATTTACTGGGCTTGCTTGGTACCTAGCAATGGTTTCTGTGTAGCATGGGGTGACGACTGTCGGTGGTTGATTATCAGCACGCAGGTCAAAAGTGTATATTCTGGGTAGGGGTTTCATTCATGGGATAGATCAAGTCTCCACATTGTATCACGTGTGACAATCTACATGTGTGTATCCTCTACAACAACGCTGCCAAGAACAATGCACCAGATGTTGACATGAGAAGCTTGCGGCTCACGCTAATCGCAAGCAGCGACACCCGAAGCGGCAAAAGCAAGCAGCGACCATGTCATGCGTTGTGACTACTGCAGTGTAGGTATTTGGCATGGTAATGGTTGGTGGTGGTGGAGGAGCTTAGTGCCGCTCTACTCTGTTTGGCCGCCTCCCCTCGCGATCCCCAAGACCTTCGGACGGACATTCCCGCCATGGCGAAAGCAAAAATCGGGCCTACAATTAGCATCAGCGCATGCCAGATGCCCATCTTCGCCCATAGCCCCATCAGCAAGACCCTGAAGATCCGTCTTCCAACACCCATCTGTCCTGCATCGCACCGCATCGCATCATGTCTCCCATGGTCTCGGCCTGCAAGCGTCTCGCACGTCACCAACACCACCAGCCTCACATGGCCCGCCCCGAGCATGACCACCCCGGCACCAACGGCGGTGCGCGATTGCACTACTGACATCATTCCACGCCACCAAAAAAGCCTCGAACCTGTAGTCGCCCTTTTGTTTTCAAGCGTCTCGCAAACGCCCGACCATGCACATATCAGTCTTCCAGGGAACCCCCACTAAAGAGGCGTCGTGCTTCTTTTGTTCGCCTCCTCCGCGAGCCGCCCCAGCGCGTGTTGCGTGCTGCCGGACCCGGGGCCGCGTGCTTTTAACACGAGCTGCAAGTCGTTCTCTAGCCCTGCTGCCCTCTCCTCGTGCCCGTGGCTTTTTTTTTCTGCGCGTGCCTGACGATAGGGATCCCGCGGCTTTGTTTAAGTTTACAGGCCTTTCTTCCGGTTTCCCTGTGTTTCGACACACAGGCTAAAACAATCGACATACTGTACTTTACAAACGCCAAACCATACCAATTGATCCTTCTATCCCCCACAGCTGTACCGAGCGCAATATGCTAGAGAAGCAGGAACATGCGCCGCGGGACGAGGGCAGAGATGCGCCGCCCAGACTGCCAGTCTCGCTATCGGGAGAGATCAATGCAGCCACACGGTAAGCCAGCGAACACCACCACTCGGCAACCGCCCCATCCCAGACGGCAGCAAAACCAGACTAAACCACAAGACGCTGATTCAAACGACTGCAGAGCCCTACACACAAACCTCAACCGCCTAATAACCTCACGCCTCCCACTCGCCCTGCCACCCTACGCAAACGACCCCGCTCTCTACGCGACCGGACTCGTTCACTTTGCGCACATCTTCCTCACCTTTGAGTCGCTGTGGGCTGATCTGTTGCGCGACCATGGCGTCCAACCCGCAAACATCGACGCAGCAGCAGCCATGGACCCGGAAACCGCAACCCCGTTCTCGCCATTATTATCCTACCTTCTCGTCAACCCCTACGATTCGCCCTCGCTCTTCACATCAACCCTCGGCGCACCGACACCGCCATCACCACAGCTCGCCGCTTTCCTGCAATCTCTAAGACCAAAAGGCTTGATCCGCTCGGGGCGACTGAAAAGAGATTTGGAGTACCTACTCGGCGCGCACCCCACCGATCTCGAGGTCCTCCTAGCAAAGTATCCCGGCGACAAAGTTGCAGACTTTTGCACACACATCCGTAAAAGTGTAAATGAGAAGCCATGGACGCTTGTCGCCTATGCGTGGTGTTTCTACATGGCCATCTTTTCCGGCGGCCGCTGGATACGCGGTGGATTACTCAATGCGCCGCCTGGCTTCTGGCCTGCAGATCACCATGGCCAAGAACCGGGCCTGCAAGACCGTGGTCTGTCCTTTTGGCATTTTCCCGGCCCTCTGGACGGAGAAGACATCAAGGCAGAATTCAAAGCCCGATTAGCAGCTGCTGAGGACCTCTTTACGCCCGACGAACGCGTCGACATTATCGAAGAGGCCAAACACATTTTCCGCCTTTGTGCGACCCTCGTGGATGAGTTGGATGCCATGATGTGCACGGATATGCAGGCAGCCCAGCAGCAAGCATATGAGCCTCATCACGAGCATTCAAGACACTCGTCTCAGCCAGCTGAGAAACGAAACCCCATGGGTGTCAGTCAGGTGCTGGGCATGAGAGTGGCGCCCGTGAGCAAGTCAAGTGACCCGTTCAGAATGTTTCTCAAGAGACCAGAGGTCACGGGCACCATTGTTGCAATGGCATGTTTGGCTTGTGTTGCCTTGTTTAGGTTGCAGTAATTTTGATGCACCTTGTTTTCATTTTGCACACTTTTTCCCTCTGAGCGTTCCCAGTTGGTTGCATCGTATTGCGTCATCTTGTCACGCATTTGATCACGTGGCGAGTGTTTTTTTTTAAATTCAACCATCTTCTTTCTTTCCTCATAGTTTTCTTTCTATACTATTTGTAGATTTTGGTCTTCACTTGCTCGCCTTGATCGAATGAAGAAAATGGCTTGGTAAAATAGGTTGGGAGGGGAAGAGTGTTTTTGTTCTTGTTATTTCTTCTTGCCATTTCAAAGTCTCTCTCTCTCTCTCTGTCTCTCCGCCAGCCGCTGTTAGATACCCTGGTCGTCTTCATTTTTCTTTCTCGTTGGTCTTGCCTACCTACATGTATGAAATACTATGTATGCTTGCGGCCTCTCTGCTTATGCAC
>Ga0265798_10003556_pt1 | contig 22050 bp, 22 predicted proteins | sample P3T30metagenome_FD_192430 | JGI IMG/M metagenome (GOLD analysis project Ga0265798, IMG submission 192430) | Plant litter microbial communities from East Loma Ridge, Irvine, California - P3 T30 | ecosystem: Environmental > Terrestrial > Plant litter > Unclassified | place: USA: California... | reverse complement strand
AGAGTCTTCCAAACAGTCAGCGACGGCAGGTGTCCTAACCCCATCCAGTTTCAACGCCCTAACCAACCTCCCACAAAAACTCGCCGCTCTCCGCCAAGCCCAACACCATCTGCATCTCCTCCCCCTCGTCCTCAACCTCGCAGCAACAAGGCAAGCAGCGCCCGCCACCCGAGTTCGTCACAAATCTAGTCGCGGACACCGATTCCGCCGGAAAGCCGGATCCGATGTTGAGAATCTACCTCCCAGTGACGACAGAATGGGCCGAGTTCAAGCAGGCGATGGCGATGAATACGCATTGCAGATGGACGCACGATGATGGCGCTCCTTCCACCCAGGATCTAGACTCTCACAAGTCTCCAGGCGGCAATAGCGGCGGCAACGGCGCCGGTGCTAAGTGGGTATACCAATGCACCTCCCCCACGAGCTGGGCGGAGAACGTCTCACGGCCGCTTGAGATCGAAGAAGATTTCCGAGAGATGAGAAGTGAGATTGAAGGGACGGAGGGGAAGGAGTGGAGCGGCGTGCCTTTGGTGTGGCATGTAAGTCCCTTCTACCTTCCTTCTTTTCTCTTCTTTTCCTCTCTATTTACTGTTTGCTCACCCACGCACCATTCTGATCCCTCCGTCTTATTCTCATTTCCAGCTCGCTGACTCTTCTTCTCTTCTAGTCTCGGACGTTTGAAGCCTCGCTGGTAGCACGTCAGGTAGAGAGAGAGGCGAGGGAGGTTAGGGCTGATTTCGAGGGGACGGGGTTTGGGGTTGAGGGGGTGGATTTTGGATGTGGAAGTCCTTAGAGACTCTGTATCGTGCGTTGTGGATCGATGAGAGGTAAGGGAGTGCGGTGCTCTCTGACGTGGATGAGCGAATGAGTGAGACAGCGCGATCACGGCCCGTGCTTTCTAAAGCAGAGTTTACGTGTATGCCGTTTTTTTTTTGAATACGACACACTTCTTACACGAAAGATTGGGAAATCTGGAAATCCGCCGCTCACATTTGTTTCCTTTTCGATTGATCGCCGTTCGTAATCGTGTATATATCAACGTCTGACTTCATCATCATGATCATCACCATCGACCTACTTCACTTCACTTCGCTTTACTTCCTCTTCACTTCCCCTGCATCTTCCGAATCCTCTCCTCAGCAGCCCTGGCCCTCCTCTCCCTCTCCAACTTCATCCTCATCTCATCCGTCATACCCCTCGCATCCTCCGCCCTCCTCTCCTCCGCCGTAAGCGCAGGCTTCTGCACCAACGTCCTCCCCACCCCAAACTTCTTTTCCTTGCCCTGCTCAAACTTCTCCGCGTCTGCTCTCCTCAACTTCTCGGTTTCCAGCTCCCGCCGCTTCTTCTCAGACGCCTCTTCGGAAGCCTTCTCTTCCCGCTCGCGAGCAGAGCGCGCGTCTACTTCTGCCTGCGAGAGAGCGGAGGGGATGTTTGCTGTATCCCAGGACCATTTTCCTTCGCCGAGGGTGGAGCGTGCGAGGCGGAAAGCGTCGCGGGTGGCGCGGTCGCCGGCGATGTCGAAGGGGGTTTTCATATCAGCGTTAGTTATCGTGGGGTCGCTGCCTGCTTTTACTAGAAGAGCTGTCACGCACGCTGGGCTGTTGGATGCAGCTGCGAGGTGAAGGGGTGTGGGAGCGTGGTGGTTTTGCTCGGCGGGGAAGAAGCGGAAGTCTGGACTGAGGTTGTTGGATGTGATGTAAGAGACAAGGCCGGGAGCTTTGGAGCGGCGGATTAGAGCTTGGATTTGGGTTGTGTGCAGTGTTGCTTCTTCTTCTTGTTTGGTGAGTTTTGGCGGTTTTGGAGTGCTGGGTTTGTCTGCTTGGGCTTGTGCTTTGGCTTGGGCCTTTGCTGCTGCTACGGCTGCTTCTTCGGCTTCTTTTGCGAGGGCGGCTTCGTCGACGGTGCGGACTTTGACTCGTGTGAGTTCGACGAATGCTCGCATCAACTCGGCTTGCGTTGCTCTGCGGGTGTTGAAGGGGAAGCCGCGTAGTCGGGTGTCCTTAATGCTCAATACCTGTCCATCGTAGGGTCCGAAAATTGTTCGTCTGTTGGTGGTACCTGATGCTCGGACGAATACCAACTCTGCACTATCAATCCACGGTTTCCACTCGGTGAGAAGGTCGCGGACTTCTTGTTCAAGTGCGCCTTCGTTATACCGTCTGATGCTCGAACCAGCACTGTGCGCGTTGCCCTTTGAGTTGTCGTTGGCTGATTGCGAGCCACCCTGCTTGCGACGTGTCGTATATCTGTGGAAAGTCTTGTGCGCAATGACAGTGGCAGACCTGTCTTCCACGCCAGCTCGCTTTGTCAACTTGGGAGTAAGAGAGACCAGCATGGCAGCAAAGTGGCCACCCCCGATCATACACAGGAAATAATGTGGGCCTGCTGCACTCGTGTCTTGTTGAATCATGGATGCAGGCAGAGCGACACCGCCTTCCTCTTCTTGGGTAGACTTAGGCTGAGGTTTGGGTGGCGGCTTTGCAGCGAGCTGCTTATTCTGAATCGTCTTGACCAGAGTGCTCTCGCCGTCTTCCTCATCCGCAGGCAGTACTGCACGATATACACCAAGCGTTGTGTTCTTGGGCAGCTTGACCGAGTCAAACCAGATCATAGGTGGCTTGCCCGCGCCTCTCTTCCTCTTCTTGATGGGCGCATCTTCAGCATCGCCGTCCGCAATCTTGGCCTGTTTCTTGAGCAGCGCGCTCAGTGTACTATCCTTGGGCTTCGAATTCCCCAAATCGTCGTCCTCATCATCTTCCGAGTCTGAAGTATCAGAGCCAGATATGCTCTCATCCAACTGTCCCACCAAACGCTCGAATTCCGCCTCGTCTACGGCGGGACGCCCACGCAGCTTTTGCTTCAGGTTGTATCCGTGAATATCGGAGCGCACATGTCCTCTTTGATCTTGCAGAGTAGGGAACGTCAGGCCGCAGAGATTGCATGATGTCGCGTTCGTAGGTCCGTCTGGCGAGTCGAAGTCCTGTGTAGATGGCGAGATTGTCGAGGTCGCGGATTCTTCAGGGATGGTGGAGGATTGGGACTGCGAGTTGAGCTGCAATGTGTACAGTAGCTCTTCGGGTAGATCGAAGACTGTCACGTGTCAGTGGACTGGGCGAGTGTAGATCGGATGGCGAGACATTGGAGGCATACCGTACAAAGGCCGCTGTAGCTGCTTGTCCAGCTGTGACTGAGCCATGCTTGCCCTTTCTCTTTGTTTGCTGTGTGAGGGTCTTGTTTGCTGGGGTGTGCTGGTGTCTTCAAATTGGATGCGATTATCCGCAATTACATGTAAGTTACACTCGAACTGTACAACACCACGACACTTTTTGCTCGACTCCAACATTCCTCGACGTCATCCTTTCACATGATTCACATTCAACCGCCACTACTCTCTTAGCGCAATCGCACAAGCCACGCGCGCCAAGTGGCAAGTGGAGACCCTGATGGTCAACTGAAGTCTGAGACTGGTCCGTAACGCGACTCGACATTCTTGATTCTCGACCTCACTCTTCTCCCCCCACTATCAACAACACTTCACTTGCCATTTGCTCGCCGTGGGAGCCCGCTTCTGCTGTTCTTGGCATTGTCGCGAGAACCCTTAAGTGAACGACTCGGTCTGGAGTTTTGACCTGCCAGGGAACTAAGCAATCTCGCTTCCGGACTGTACTCTATTGCGGGACGAGTACGACCCTTGCCCTTTCTTGACCGGCAAGAGTATCACTCTAACCACGAGCACCGTGATACGATCAACACCACACCTGGACAATCAACATGGTCCTCTCCAACGATGAACGCGGATGGGTAATGACTATACTTAGCGGTGTGGCCTGCATCGTCGGAGCTTCAGTAATATGTGTCGACTTAATCATCCGCCAATTCCCCGGAAAGCGTGACTTCCGCATCCAAGACAGCGACACGTTCCTATCAATGTCGTTGAGTCTGAGTTTTGGAGTAATGCTATTCTCTGCATTGTACAGCATGCTACCTTCTGCCAAGCGCTCATTGCAGGAAGGCGGCTACTCGCCAAAGGAGGCTGCATGGATCTTGATCGCATGCTTCCTGGGGGGTGTCATCGGCATTCAGATCATTTCGAGAGTGCTGCATCAGTATGTTCCGTCGCACGTGGTGGATTGCGAGCATAATCACGAAGATGAGGGTTCGCATCAGGACGTCGAAGCTCATCAGCATCACCACGATCATCACCACGAGGTGATCAACAGGCCTCGAAGGTCAAGGACTAACTCTCTACCTGGACATACGCCTCTGGGACCGAAGACAAAGACGCCGAAATCAAGTCCTCACTCGCATTTCAACACCAACCATGCTGGGGCAACACCACACTCTGAGCACGAATCACACTATCAAGACAGCTCGAAGGAACCGTCCGAGTCGCCGCAAAGACCATCGCTGCAGCAACGTCTTTCTAGGAGCATCTCGAAACTGACCCTTCGGTCAAAAGCGAACTGTGACTCTGACGGGCCATGCCATGGCTTCAGCGACGTCTGCGGTGCCGAGTGTTTCAAAAACGTCAATGCCAACGGCGGAGCACGCGGAGCCCTCAAAGCCGCCACCATCAGCTCCAGGCCTTCTGTCACTAAATCAGCGACCGTGACGACTCTGGAACCGCTGACAGAAACCACACCTCTGCTAGACCGCTCCGCCGACATCGCCACCACCAATAGCCATCCCCCTTCCGACGACGAAAGCGACTTCCCCAGCGCATCCAACTCACACATCACGAGTTCGCAAACCCTATCAGCGCCCGATCAGCATCAACATACCCTACAAAAAACCACCTCGCACCAAACAACGACCTCCTCCCATTCCCACGCCGGCGCAACCCCGGATCACCACCACCACGTCCCCCAAAACGCCTTCCTCTCCATCGGCTTGCAAACCTCCATCGCCATAGCCCTGCACAAACTCCCCGAGGGCTTCATAACCTACGCCACCAACCACGCCAACCCGCGCCTGGGCTTCTCCGTCTTCCTCGCCCTCTTCATCCACAACATCACCGAAGGCTTCGCGCTCGCCCTGCCCTTATACCTCGCCCTAAACTCGCGCTCAAAAGCCATGGCCACGAGCTTCGTCCTAGGAGGGTTGAGTCAGCCCATTGGTGCTGGAGTGGCTGCCCTGTGGTTCCGCGTTGCCGGGGATGGGGAGTGGGCTCCTAGCGAGGGGGTTTACGGGGGCATGTTTGCCGTCACGGCGGGGATCATGGCTAGCGTTGCGCTGCAGTTGTTCAGCGAGGCGTTGGATTTGACGCATTCGCGCGGTCTTTGCATGGTGGGCGCTTTCATGGGGATGGGGATCTTGGGGGTTTCGAGCGCTTTGACGGCTTGAGGCAAGGCGAGTGGATGGTTGGGAATTGTTGTTCTTTTTTTTTGGGTGGTGTGTAGAGGATGGATTGGGGACATTTGGGGCATCATCGGTCATGAGGAGGATGGGGCATCATGGTACAGTACGGTATGCATTGGCATTGCTTTTGTTTGGATGGTGACTTTGGAACGAGGCATTGGAGTTGAGCATCGCATTAAGGGATCTTTTATCCCTACTCTTTTAGTGTTATCATTCACGAACGCGCTTTTTCCTGATTCTCGTTCTTTGCTCTCTGCTTCCCCTTGAGCCTCTCCTGCTCGGTGATAATGATGACCAGCCCTCCCCAAGAGGTTGCCCTTTCTCTACTGCTCCACACGCGACGCCCCGGTCTACGTGCGATCGATTCAAGTCTTTGGTTGACCTGGCAAAACTCTCGGCTGACTCTAGGTGAGTTTTGCATCTCTTTCTCTCCGCGAGATCGGTGATGGATGAGCCATGTTCCCGTAGCGGACAGGGAATATGTGAACACACGCCAGCGACCCGTGTTCTCGTCTCCTTCGACCCGGCGCACTGGAGCGCGGTCGACAATGCAACGCAGTAGCAATTAGCATATCGTTGCTACTTTTGCACGAAGACCCCTTCTCCACTTTGCGCTCTGCCAAAAAAAACTCCCACATTCCTGTGTCTTGTGGTTCCCGCAATCTTCATCACGAAGACTTCAACCCTCAGCAGCCTCCTCGTCTTCCTTCTCCTTCCTCTCCCTCTCCCGTCGCGTCTTCTTCTCAAGCAGCTCCTTCAACTTCCTCGCCACGCCAAAACTCCCATACGTATCCGCGCCACACTGCGCGCACCCTTTCTCCTTCTTCCCCTTCATGTACCGCTGCATCGCACACTTTTCACAAAAGTAATGCCCGCACTTGGTGATGACAGGCATCTTGTAATCGCCCTTGCAAATAATACACTTGAAAGGGATCGTAGCCAGCATCTTCTCCTCGTCGTCGAGATCCGCATCTTTTGCGTCTTTGCCAGCGCCCGCAGCATCTTTCTTGCCGGCTTTCTCCCACTCTTTGTCCAACTGCCAGCCCTGCTTGTAGTCCTCGCGCGCGTGCAAGAATTTACAGCTGTCGCCGAAACCACAGAAGCCGGTCTGCTTGTAGTCTTTGCAGACGTCTGGGGCGAAATCCGTGACTGTTATGGCGCGGACGTTTGTGGGCGCTTTCACGGGGCCGACGGCCTTGTTGTTCTTGTCGGGGTTCTTCTGGATGTGCGAACTGTAGGCTGCGGAGCCCTTGTAAGTGCCATCCTGGGGTGCGTCTTCGGCTGTCGTTGTTGTTGTGGATTTGGTTGATGGGTCGGAGGGTGCTTTCAGGGCGGCATCGGTGTACCAGGTCGAGGCTTTTGTGGCGTTGTCGTTTGCGGTTATGGATGCGTCGCGGGAGGCGTTGTATTTTGTTGATTTGCTGAAGTCGCGGGAGAGGTTGTTGAGGTTGGCGGATTTGGTGCTGGTTCGGACGCCTTCGCGCTTGCGGCGTTTGATGCGGGTGCCGGTTTCGTCGTCTGTTATGTCTTCTGATCCTGAGGACGAGTCGTCTTTGTCTGAGGGTGGAGGCGCAGGGCGTTTGCGCATTGCTGAGGCTTTCGTGCCGCGCTTTTTGAAGGCTGGCACCACCGCTGGTTCTGGAGAGGCCATGGCTGTGTTGGAAATGGGATGTATTGGTCTTGTTTGAACTGGTCGTCAGCTCAAACTTCAGTGTATCGCAGACGAAGCTCGCTCGCTCAAGATGTCGACATGTCGATCTGGAAGGCTGACAAAGTGCTCGGATGCCGGCACGTCTCCACTTAGCACGTGATGCAGCAATAACCTCACTAACTCACTCAGCCTTGCCGCTAACGACACGAGCCTATCAACATAAGGGACACGATGCCGCCAACCTTGCTCAGACAGCATGTGGAGTTCACCTAAGGGAAACCCGGAACTTGGCGTGCAACTCAGCCACTGCTTCGGTTCCTTCCCGCCTGTAGTGTCGTCTTGTACGACCACCGTGAAGAGCTGAGAGTGTGATGCAATGCCTGGCTATAAGTATAACAGACCCTCACCCTCACCGGTTCACCGGTCGTCTCGTCGAGTCTCGTATCTCCCCTTACGGTACCATCCATCTAACCTCCTAATATACCAACCTTACAATCAACATCACATCATAGCCGCTTGACGGACAACGTACAACACTTCGAACAACATCACAACATGTCTGCTGGCTCAGTGATTGGTAAAATCGTCTTGGACAGTCCAGCAAGATATCACTGTGGGGCACACGACTCTGTAACAGGCCATGTCTCCCTCACATATCGGCCTCCAGTCGCTCAAACCTCGCAATCCTCAAGTGGTCCCCCTCAAGAGCTGTTCGGTCCTCTCAAGATATTCTTGGCATTCAGTGGCAGAGCGAAGACCAAGATCCACAAGAGTAATGGCAACTCTTCCTCAACACATCGTGGCAGGGCACCTCTCTTCTCACAGCACCACAAGCTCTACGATGGACCTCATACCTCCCAAGCCGGAGAATGTGTTCGATTCCCGTTTTCCCTCAACTTCCCTGCGACCACTCAGAACCTGCCCGGTCAAGGTGATTTCCGCGAGGACGCTCGCTTCCAGGAAGAGGCCGGGCATCCATTGCCGCCCACTTTCGCCGCGAACAACCACGGCTTCAGCAAGTCCTTCAAGTCATTCGTCGAATACCGTCTCAACGCCGAGATTCGCATGCCCGGCATCAACATTTCAGTCGCCATGCTGAACCAAGGCGAAGAAGGCGTTCCCATCCTCTACGAGCAGCCCCGACTACACGCCTCCGAAGCCGCACGCTTCAAATCCCGCTCCTTCGCAGACTCTATCATGCTACAAAACGAGCACCTCCTCCCCGAGGAAGAGCGCCCCACAGGCTTCCGCCAAAAAGCCAAATTCGCCCTATCCTCCGACAAATACCCAACCTACCTCTTCACCATCAGGGGAACCCTTCCCACCGAAGTCTTCGTCGGCCAACCCCTCATCCTGGAGTTAGGAGTTCACCCAGACGCAAACCGCTGCACCGCCCCAGTGCCCCCTTCAATACAACTCCGCTCGGTCGGAGCCGTAGTCCGTCAATACATCACCGTGCGAGCAGAGCACGGCTTCTTCTCCTCCGAGGAAAGCAGCAAAGACTGCTACCTGCCACGCGTGTCCGGCCGGATCGTAGAACCAAACGTGCCGTTCTGCAAAGCGAACGACCACACCAAGTTTATCCACGCCTCGATCCTCAACCACGATGTCGGGAGTTCTTTCTCGACTTGGAACATCTGCCAGCGGTATATGCTTGAGATCGAGTACCAGATCCACGCTGCGGGGAAGAACAAGACGTGTAAGCATACGATGCCGATTACCGTGCATCCTCCGCCGGTGGATGATGTTGGCACGGCTGGTCTTGCGGAGGCTTCTTCTTCGTCGTCGGCTGCAGCTCCTGCTCTAGACGCTCTGCCCCGAGATCTGGAAAGTGTGCTCCCGTCTTCCTCCACGGCGCCACTTGACTCTATGACTGGACTACCTGAGTATGAGCGGCCACCGGAGTATGCTCAGGTGCTGGACATGACCACCGAGAACGATGCGGCGGGAAGCAGTCAGGCCATTAAAGGGAAAGCGGTGGCATCCTGATTCCTGCCCCGGAGCGTGTGACAAGATTCTATGTTTGAGCTCTGAAAGTGTTCTTTTTTGTTGGATTTTCGATGATACCCCCCCTGAGACCGATATCTCTCTTTCTGTTCAGCATAGATGACGAGACACCAGATGTTAGATGGAAACCCCACCTTACTCACTGATTGCAGTCTCTTCTTCCAGTACGCAAGATCTTGATCAAAAAATGATGTCAGTCGTCAATTTCTGTACTATCGCTAGATACATCATGTCGTATTTCCATTTCCAATAACTCATCTGACCTTCCTCCCCCATCAAACCCCCACCATTCCACACCATGCTCCTCAAATCCTTTCCCTACAAGCACTGCAGATAATACCCACTACCTTGACAGGTGGAGCCAGACTGCAAGATTCCGAGCCGTCAGCAAATCGTCCACAGATTTCAAGCATTACATCAAGCAAAAAGACTTACAGCGCAAGTCGTGCAACCAGTCCATCCTGTCCCGCCACACTGGGCGTATTTCTGCACCGAACAGCCACCGCCACTGCCGCCGCCGCTTGAGGTGGTGGTGGCTGCTGCGGAAGAGGATCTGGTCGAAGTGGCCGAGGTCCGGAGAGTCGTACTGGAGGGGACCGAAGTGGCGTCGCCGCCGCCTGAACCAGGGGTGTAGAGTGTCTACCATAATATCAAGAAGTCAGCAACGAGGATGGTTTAACTAGCATATTCAAGCGGGCAAAGTTTTTTCAAATCACTCACACCTGTAGCCGGCTTCCCACCCGGCCCGTACGTCGCCGCATAACCCGTGCACTTCGAGTTGCCGGGAGTCTTCGAGACGCCGCCCGCGTAGACGCTGGGCCCGGGGTTGACGTAGGAGCTCATTTTCTGGTGGATGTCGACGAGGATTCCGGGGTCGGTGTTTTTGTAGACGCCCGGGAAGAGCACTCCCGATGGGGTGGCGGTGCCGCTGCCGGAGACGGTGATTTGGTAGCAGGAGGTGTAGAATTGGGCTTGGTTGAGGGAGCTGGCGGTGTGCAGGGCGATGACTTCGGCGCGCAGGAGGTAGTCGCCGGGGGCGATGTCGGTGGGGATTTTCACGTCGACTGGGAGGGCATGGCGTCAGTATACTTGGGCGGAGACGGGTTCGGTTGGAGTCGAGATGTGTTTGGATGCATACCTCGACCGCAGCAGTTCTCCATGTCTTTGACGCCCCACCAGTCGTTGTCGCCCTGCAAGTCCAGTCAGCGTCTTGGACGATTTCGGATTCAAGGACGAGAAGAAGAAACTCACAGCACCGTTGTTCGCTGGACTCCACGCATTCGCGAACACCTTGAAGAACGGCGTCGACCCATCCGCCGTCCTCGCATCCGCCACCTTGCTCATGTAAACATTCACCGGTCCCCAGTGCGCTCCTCCAATCGCAGGCGGCTGCAACGACGCGAGAGTGCAAGACCTGTCGCCTGTCTGCTGGTGCATTTCGACAGCGACGGTGTCACCAGCTTTGACAGCGCAGCGCCCTGCGACAGCGCCCCGGTTTATGTTGCAGCGAATGTTATTAGAGGTAACATCCTGAAGGGGGTTGTTTGAGGTGGGCATGCGGACGCAGGTCTCGCCTTGGTCGACACCGTTGATCCAGAGGTCCTGGAAGGTGGCGTGGGATGAGACATGGGTCGCGGATAGGGCTGCTGCCAGGGCGAGGATGGTGGACCTCATAGTTGCGGTTGATGGGAGATGTGTTGTAAGAGGGAAGAAGAGGCTTGGCTTAGGTATACCGAGATTTATCTCTTTTGTCCTCTCGACTCGTCCTCTGGATAAAGCGTTTTCCCTTCCGCCATTCATCCAGGCAATTCGGAATGCACTCTCGTCGTCCGTGGAGGGAGAGTCCTAATCCGGATCGATGGTAGACGCCACTGCGCCTACGACACGTTACGAAGCAACCATGCTGCTCCTGGCTGGCGAACTGGGATCATGCGCGGCTGATGGGCCGCCAGACGGGTCACATCTGACTACAAACGATGGGAAACTTGTCAATATTAGATTGGAGAAGCTGACGAAAAGGCGGGCTATTAGGTCCGTCGGACCTGAACGGATTAGACACGGGTGTTCTTCCTCCGGCAGCCGATTTGCAGTCAGAGAAGAATTGCGCTTGTGCTAGATGGTTGCGCAACTACAGGCGTTCGTCGTTCGAATTCCGTGGATGCTCATCTCGTTCGGGGTCCCGCAAGGTAATTGACTGATACAAGTCGAGTTCGGAAGAAAATACGTGTGTCGGAACGTTAATTTCAAGTGACCGATCCAGAAGTTGACTTTGCTCACAAAGATGTTTCCAGATCGTCGAAACTCCATAAGACGGGTTCCAAATCATATACCGTTCGTTGCGCGGCTCCAAAACGATCTATGCGCGCAACTTTCAAGTACGGGTGATAAGACTTACGCAACATCTTCATCTGACAAGTCCTGATTTATCTTTCCACCAAACGGGTGGTAGTCGGCACCGGGGTCTTCAGCTAGGCCTCCCAACCTGTCCCACTTCAACTTCTTTCCCAGTTGGTTCGCAAAGGCCCACATGTCTGCAATGTGATAGGGTGTGCCTCTGGGAGGACCAATAACAAGAAAGTCCTCCTTGGAGTGCTGCTCGATCGGCTTGTAGAGCAGGTGGTCTTCGGGCCGTATCCCAGGTGAAGCGAGTATGATGTGGAGGCATATCTGCGCAAAGCGTTTGATCGACTCGTCGGTCAAAGCTTTCAGGGCGATATACAGTGGTGGACGAAGTGATGGCCAGTGGTAGGCGACGAGACATCGGCGTAAAAGGTAGTACAGGGGCTCCAGTCTGTCCGTTACTGGGTCCCATTTTACATTGTCCGGCTCATATTGCAAGATGATCTCGATCTCTCGAGGCACGCGGGAGCAGACTTCGGTTGCGAGTGCGATATTTCGCATTAGTGATGGCAGGCAGAGGCGCAAAGGTATGCCCTGATCCGAATCGTCGAGAGCATGGAATCCGATAGTGGGCAAGGGGCAGCGAGTTTCCAGGCGAGTGAGAGAGATGGCATCCTGGTGGTTTGGTGTGTAGAGTTGCACGACTTGTGGGATGATGATGTCCGCGTTGTGTAGCCAGATTGCACGAGTTCGGCGGTTCACGGCAGACAGGCGGGCGAGAGCACGAATCTGATGTCCAGCACAAATGTATATCTCAATGAGGAGTTCGTCCGGTAGAGAGAGTAGTTCGGCCATTCTGTGGCTATGAATTGATGGCACGGGTGCAGATGACTATTCAGTCTTGTGAGGGGCGCGTCGACATTGCAGTCACGGCTGACGTATGATGCTACGGCATGCATTCAGTGACTACTCAACTTCGTCGATGTATGCGCCCAGTGTGACGAGAATGGATAGGGTGGTCTGAGGAAGAGATGAGTTAGATATAGTTACAGACAGTCTGCTAAGTGCAGTCTGGAACTCTGGATTCTGGAACAACCACTGGTGTTGCCAAGTCGCGCTTTCCCAAGCGAACTCGAACTTCTCGCCTGCCGAGCATGTTTTCTCCTGCATTGACATTCACGATTTTGTGCCCGCATATTCATCGCGCTGGAAAAGCACGTCGGTCAGTTCTGGACATATACACGCATGTGCGAATGGAAGCCGTCCATCGTGCTACACATGTCGGATTCTCGCCACATCCTCTCCTGACTCACCTTGAGTCGGTACCAGCAGAACACAGTGAACGGGAACGACGACGACGAACAACAGACCACAGAGATATACCTGAGCACTTGTTCGATGTCTCGCTGGCGTCCGGGGAGGAAAACGCTTTCCTACTTTCACGCCGCACCTTTCAATTTCAAAATAATGCTGCTGGTCCATTCATCACCATGCGGAAAAAAAGGAGCAGCCAAAGACCAGGTCACTCCATACGTGCTTTACCCATCTCGCTGTAACAGATATCACAGGTAAACGTATGGTATGACTACTCAGTGACCCATCGGTCGCCGACTGCTCAGAGACTCTCCCCTCCTCGCACCCTGCTGACCTATCGAATCTCGCCCAAGGCCCAAATCCAGGTTTGAGTTCTTCATCTGCGAGACCCGCGCATCTGCGATAGCTATCCCACCATGCGCATCTCACCCATTGGTCGTTCAGGCCAAATAGGTGGTGTAAGTTATCGGCGTGCCGTGGGCGACCAATACCACAACTTGACATGGTCAGATCCGGCCGCTCCCGCTTACCACACTTTGCCTGCGATTCCAACTCACCACTCCCACCACTTCAAACAGTAATAAAAGAGTGAGAACTGTGTCTTCTTCACTCTCATTTTCGCTGGGCCGACGCATTTTTTCCAGGCCGCTCCGCTCACTCACTAGAATCCCCATCAGCTCACAATCTTGATTTCTCTTCTCTACTCCTCCATCTGTTCAATTTCCTCGACCCATCTTCACACTTCCTCATACAACTCACACCGCGCGTTCGCAGAACTCCCCACACGCAGACATGGCTCCGCAATACTCTCGTGCTTCACAACTTCAGGCTCGCAACACCGCGATGCCCAAAATGGATCCGCTAGCTGACTCCAAGTGGCTGCCACTGCCCAAGGCCGGTAACGTGGGCGGCAACATCGGCGGCGGTTTCGGCGGCGAGGTATGGTTCAAGAGTGAATCACCGCAGTCAGCACCATCATCGACGCCCGCATCTGCTCTTGCTCCCTCTTCTGTTCTTATGCCTGCCCCGGCACAAACACTTGCTCCAGTTCAGGCGGCCTCGATTCCTGTACAGTCTCTTGCTCCCGCACAGCCGGCTCCCGCACAATCTTCTGCTACTTCTTGTGCTGTTGTGCCATCTTCAACACAAGCTCCGACTCCAGCTCCCGTGCAACCGTCCGCTCCGGTACAGCCTGTCGCTCCAGTGCAATCTGTAGCGCCAGTTCAATCAGCTCTGCCAGTGCAGTCTGCTGCTCCGCCTCGACCTCCCGTTGTTGCACCGGCCTCTCCTGCCACTACCTATCCTCAGGGTGGTAGCGAGCCTAAGCCTGCTCAAGGAGAGCCTCAATCACCGCAGTCTGTTGCTCCAGCGCAATCTCACGGTCCCGCGCCGGCTTCTCCTGCGGGTGCATGGCCGCATGCTGGCGGCTGGCCTAAGCCTAACCCACAAGAAGCTCAGTCACCGGAGCGTTGTTTCAAGACCGCCGACGAGGTTACCATCTGCGTTACTGACAAGACTTGGTATCACAATGATACGAAAGTTTTCGAGGAGAATGGTAAGTCATCCTCACTTTGTTCATCCCTCCCGGATCATTGCTAACATCCACTTGTGCAGGCGTCTCCGACCGCCACAACGACTATGGCGCTGCCAGCAAGCACGACACCGCCAGTATCATCCCAGGCCACAACATAACCGAAGCAGGCCACGGCAGCGGCGAATCAGCCGGTCGCCCTGGTGAGACCAAGTTCGACTCGCACAGCTTCAAGGAGAACGACGGCTTCCGCGACACTCACAGTGAGGAGCCCAATCCTCAAAACGGCAGCAAATTCAAGTTCGAGGACCACAAGGAAGACTCTGCCCGCGAAGGCAAAGACGTTCAAGTCCATAGCTCGGACCCCAATGGCGAGCGAGTCGATGGCAACGGCCATTACTTTAAGGAAGCCCACGACGGCGTCGACGTCAAGGACTTCAATGGCGCCACCGATACCGTTCACAAGAACACCTCTGGCACCCAGTTCCACGGCATGTTCCAGAAGCACCACGCTGGGCCCGACAACTCCGACTCCCATGACTCCAAGCTCACACACAGCGGCGCTCTGGACTCGCAACACCAGAAGGAAGAGCACAAAGACCCGAAGCTCCACACCATGCACGAGACTTCTTCCGGCAAGGGCACTTGGAGCTTCAACATGGTAGGCAACAACGCCCTCGGCGACCTCGCGCAGGAGTCGAAGAACTGGCCCGAGCAGGGCCAGATAAGCCAGACTGGCAAACCTGGTTGGGGCAACAGCCTGCCTAAGAACGAGGGTGAGATGAATGAGGCTTCGAAGGTCGACTGGGTCAACTCTCCACACACCAAGAGACAGCACGATGAGATGCTCGTCGAGAAGCACAAGGCTAGGCCACAGCACGCCAACCCCCTTCTCCCGGAACCTCTCCGTGTCCTGCCACCTTCGGATGAGGGACTCATGCAGAAGCGTGAGGCTAGGCCAGAGGGCTCTGACTCCCCGCACACGGATCCTGATGAGTTCCCAGAATGCTGCAAGAACAAGGGAAAGCATCACCACTCTTCGACTGAGAGCCAGCCACCTTTCGATGAGAAGGTCGTCGACAAGCGTGCGTCTGAGCTCAAGGATCCGGATGAGGAAGTCCCGGAATGCTGCAAACACAAGCACTTTTACCACTCTGGCACACCGATTGAGGTCCCGCTGACGTCGGAAGAAATTACCTCTCCGACTAATGAACTACTCATCGAGAAACGCGCTTCTGACCCTAAAGATCCTGATGAGGAGGTTCCAGAATGCTGCAGGCACAAGGGAAAGCAGTCCAGCACTTCGACTCAGGTTCACCCGCCGACCGATGAGAAGGTCGTCGAAAAGCGCGCCTCTGGGCCGTTGGACCTCGACTCCCCAGCTGAGAAGGCGAAGCATGGTGCTCTCGGCCCGGGAAAATACTTCGTGCCAACTGATCCCGACCTGAGCGAAAACATGTACTCGGCTCCAACTGAGGAGGAGATGCAGGCTGAATGGCGCGAGGACATGCCGACGCCGTCCCTTGAACCAAAGCACACACCCGCTGGGAGGATAGATGCAGGACACACCTATACTCCGGCTGAGGTGGCCGCGAACGCGCAGCTTCGTGATGTTGCCAGGAAACCAAATGGCAAGAAGCCAGCGGCACTTCTTGAGCCATTGCCTCCTATCTTCCCGACCAATCCTCCTGAGAAGAGATCTATTGACGAGATGCTCGTCCACAAGCACAATGTCAGCCCGGACGCCAAGGGCGAGAGCAAGATGCCTCCGTCGAAGAGGAGCGTGAACGAGGACCAGGCTGCCCTCAAGATGGCAATCCGCCCAAACTCTGGAGACAACGCTGAGATGCACATCCAAGCCCGCGACAGCGGTGATAAGGACTTGCTCTCCCTTCCAGGCCACCCGTACCTCGTCGGCCACGCCGCCGCCAACGCCGTCCAGGCCAACGCCCAGCCCACCCAGGTCTCCACTACGCACGACAACCCAGTCGCGTTCGAAGCCCTCCCGAGCCAGCTAGTAGCTCGCTCCCCAGCAGAGCTTGACCCCACCGACATCGAATATGGCCGCAACATCGACCATCTCCAGGGCTGGGCCGGCAGCAGTGACCACAAAAGCTCAATCTACGTCCTCCCGACCCGCGAGCACGCCTCGCACAAGGATGATAGCAGGATCAACACCATCCAGATCTGCACGGCGGTCATCATGGCTATCTGCCTGGCGCTCTGCTTGGGCTTCTTGGTCTGGTGGGTGCCGCGCAAGGTTATGGCTAGGCGGTCGCGCAAGAGGGCCGCGATTACGGAGATGGAGCAGAGGGATGTTGAGTTGGCTGAGTTGAATGAGGAGTTGGATCGTGAGGTTGTTGATGCTGCTGCTGGGGCGAAGAAGGAAGGCGGGCAATAGGTGGAAGAGTGCCGCCAGTTTGAGAGATTTGAGGGAAGCAATGTGTTCTGTTTGATTGAAGGTTTGCGATGATATTTTGGCTTTTGGTAATAGTAGTTTCAACACGTCTGCTTTTCAGAACTTTTCACATCTTCTCCTGGTATGCCATGATCGAGTCTGCGGTGACCTATTTCACGGAGGACGACGCAAGCAATTCTGCAGATCTTCCCGTGCCCATGAATTGAAAGCGAAGTGAGAACATGCTGTGGTGTCTCCAGATGAAATCCATCTGCCAGTGTGAATTATGACTTCCGGTCCGCCGCCTTGCTGACCTTCTCTGTTGATCCGATCACACTGCTAGAATTGTTACGGGCGACAACATGACGAGGCGTTCAAAGATGTGAAGTCCATTCGATGACGCAATGTCTTATCGGCTTGACGATACCAGACCATTTGAAGCCGTTGCGATTACCGGTCTGGATCATGACATTCGCTCTCAGAACGTTCTCTCAGTGACACTTGTATAGTCAGCAGTACAGAAGAATCGCCACCGCGAATCGAAGGTCTTTTCTGCAGCAGTGAAGTGTCGCGTCGTTCGTCGTTTGGTTCCGGTATGGGCCGTGACTGGAGCATTTCTCCGCGATTGCCGGGCAACGGCGCCCGCCACCTTGTTGGTCGGCCGATTGATAAGCTAGCTGCATATGCCAGTCACTGATAGACATCCATGTGATTGTGTTTTGACCGTGATCGAGAACGCGGTTCAGTGAGTGAAGTGGGAAAATGCCTGAGATGTCTCCATGCGTGAGTGCGGTGAAGATGATGTCGCTTGCAGCGGCTTTCAGCGGTGGCAAACGGTCAAGTTGTGATGATTCACTTGCGCCTCGGAAACAACGCGAACCTTCCCGCGCACGTGCCTTGCCGCTGCCCGCATGACGCTCAGCCACGTTTGATTGCCTCAGTGCTGCCTTGGACCGCATTCATAAGCAGCTCGCCTTCCTTGCAACACCGACCTACTTCCTCTCTCCCTCCACCTCACCATCAAGCAACACACACATCTACGTCCGCTTCAACCACACTCACCATCCTCAAACAACTCATCCACACACATCAACCAACACATCAACTGCGACCATGCAGATCTTCGTGAAGACCCGTAAGTCTACCCCGCTCGCCGCTGCGCCGACATCAAGGTGGCAACGCATACTAACAGTTTCCCAGTCACCGGCAAGACCATCACCCTCGAGGTTGAGTCCTCCGACACCATCGACAATGTGAAGAGCAAGATCCAGGACAAGGAGGGCATTCCCCCAGACCAACAGCGCCTTATCTTCGCCGGGAAGCAGCTCGAAGATGGCCGCACCCTGAGCGATTACAACATCCAAAAGGAGTCCACCCTTCACCTCGTCCTTCGCCTACGTGGTGGTATGCAGATCTTCGTCAAGACCCTCACCGGCAAGACCATCACCCTTGAGGTCGAGTCCAGCGACACCATCGACAACGTCAAGTCCAAGATTCAGGACAAGGAGGGCATTCCCCCAGACCAGCAGCGCTTGATCTTCGCTGGAAAGCAACTTGAAGATGGCCGCACTCTCTCCGACTACAACATCCAGAAGGAATCGACTCTCCACCTCGTCCTCCGTCTCCGCGGTGGTATGCAAATCTTCGTCAAGACTCTCACAGGCAAGACCATCACACTCGAAGTTGAATCTTCAGACACAATCGACAACGTCAAGTCGAAGATCCAAGACAAGGAGGGCATTCCCCCAGACCAACAGCGTCTCATCTTCGCCGGAAAGCAGCTCGAGGACGGCCGTACGCTCTCAGACTACAACATCCAAAAGGAGTCGACCTTGCACTTGGTGCTGCGTCTCCGTGGTGGCCAGTAAGCGGCGAGCAACAGTATGCAAGCAGAAAGCAGACTGCTAGCGATGCCTACAGCGGCAAAGCGACGGATCACGACTTGAGTTTTTGGGGCGACTGCCCGGCGCGGCAAGTTGCAGTTAAATACGACCTTTTCTACCTTCAGATAGCCACATGAATCAAACCAGGCCGCAAGCTTGGTTTTTGGAAGCTACCTAACACTTGCCTCTTTGACACTTGATCTCTCATGTTGTTGACGTCCATGATGCCCCGCCCGTATCCTTAGCGCATGTTGATGTGTCCACTTTGTCTCCACGCCAGCTTGAGCTTGCCCCAGAGATCCGCTGCCTTCTTTTGTGGATGCAGTCGGGGTTCCGAGGGGCCGAGTGTCGCGAACACTGAGCATTTGGTGAGTCTTTGTTGGTTCTCAAATCAAATTGGACTCCAACAAAGAGATGAGCTCAATTGAAATCATGTTGTCGCGTGAGTTGATCTCCTAGACTTCCCGTATGTGCAAGGCATCCCAGGTTGAATATGCTGTTATCTTATCTAGTTCCTCTCGGCATGATGTCGGCCCGCATCTCGCTGTAGACGGCAAATGCCCTGCGCTCCCTCGACCATTCATTCTTCAATAATAATGTGAAACCAGAACGACTGAATCGCGCCTGTGAATTCTTGAGAGCAGTTCAGTACTGTACGAGCCACGCCAATACTCTCAACAGCATGAGTAACACCGTCCTCACGCATGCCTTCCTACTTCTTCCACCTGAAGCTTGAGCTATACCCTGCACCAGCTCAGTCAAAGACCAGACGCCAAAGGCCTACCACACCGCAAAGAAACACCACCTTTGTGCCTCCGCCTGGCTCAGACATCTTCAAGACTTTATTACCGGCGCATAAGACGTCTCGCTGGTCCTCCTACACCTTCCCTAAGCACTCCGACGCATCGCCCGCCTCTGGAAGCGACTTCACAGGCTCTCCGAGACGTTTGCTGCCGACGGACAACACGGAAACACATGGTGACGCTTTGTTGTTACCGGAGAGGAGCTTGAACTTGCAACACGTCCCTCACTCACCTGCGCTTACACCAGCGAAGCTATCCAACGAAGTGTCAGCTAAAGACTGGAGGTACAGCGCCGTCTCGATTGAGAGTATCGACATGGAGGCACACGGCATCTCGGCGAGCAAGGCGAACCAAACGAAGAGCACAACTGGCGGTCTTCACACCAAAGCGCTGTACTTGCCTTCAGACCCTAAGACGACAGAAGTGGGATGGGGTGTTGTGCACCTCTATCGCGACGCGGAAGAGACGATACCTTCGGAGGACCACAGTGAGAAACGCAAGAGCTTGGAGAAGGGCATGCGGTCGGCTAAAGATGAGGACTTCGACCCCGGCGACTGCTCTACGCTGTGCATACTTGCGGTTCCTTCCTGGATGATGCCTTCAGATCTGCTCGGATTTGTGGGAGACCAGACGCGAGAGGATGTCAGCCACTTTCGCTTGATCCGCACTGAAAGGGCGAACAAGTACATGGTCTTGATGAAGTTCCGCTCAGCGAAGAAGGCTAAGGATTGGCAGAAAGTGTACAACGGTCGTCTCTTCAGCGCTGCCGAGCCTGAGAACTGCCACGTCGTTTTTATCAAGAGTGTGGAATTCCTTGGATCTGACGAGGCAGATGTTGGCAGCTTTCCACAACATGCGAATGACCCGTTCACCCCTGTCGTAAAGTCAGGCAACACTTCCAAGTCACTATCAAGCAAGCCACTGGCACCTCCACCGCCAAATCTGCTTGAGCTGCCTACATGTCCTGTCTGCTTGGAGCGTATGGACGAAACAACAGGTCTCCTCACAATCTTATGTCAGCACGTCTTCCACTGCGCCTGTCTGGAGAAATGGCGCGGTTCAGGTTGTCCAGTCTGCCGCTACACCCATTCGCCATCTTACACGTTCCCTTACCCACGACCGTACGGCAGCAACAGCAAAAGCGACGAAGACTCCGAACCGATGTGCAGCGTCTGCGCCTCCACAAGCAGCGTTTGGGTCTGCCTCATCTGCGGCAACCTAGGCTGCGGACGCTACGATTCCGCGCACGCCTACGCCCACTACGAGACCACCTCCCACTGCTACGCCATGGACATCTCCACGCAGCACGTCTGGGACTATGCCGGCGACGGCTACGTCCACCGCCTCATCCAGAGCAAACCAGACTCTTCCTCCTCTCACCACCTCATCGACCTGCCCCGCCGCCACGAAAACGAAGCTTTCCGCTCCGAAGGTGGCGATTCCGTTCCCAGGGAGAAGATGGAAAGCATGGCCGCGGAGTACACCTACCTCCTCACCAGCCAGCTCGAAGGCCAGCGCCGCTACTTCGAAGAGCAAGTCGAGCGCGCCGTCGACAAAGCCTCCCAGGCTTCCGCCCGCGCAGACGAGGCCGCCGCTCGCGCGCACGAGACCGCCACTGCCGCTTCCAAGCACTCGCAATCCCTCTCCGACCAGACCGCCGCTCTCGCGCGCGCCGAGAAGAACCTAGAGAAGAGCGAGCGCGCCCGCGAGAAGTTTGAGAAACTCGCGAGGGAGATGTCGGCTGCGCTGCGGGAGGAGAAGATCATGAACGAAGGGTTGATGAAGCGGATCACGGCTGCGGATGCCAAGGCGGAGAGTGCAAGGAAGCTTGCGGAGGAGGCTGGGAGGGAGAAGCAGGAGCTGCAGGAGATGGTGGATGATTTGACGGCTTTTGTTAGTGGGCAGGAGAAGGTTAGGGAGCTGCAGGCTGCTGGGGAGGAGGTGCTTGAGGGGGGGAGTGGAGTGATGCAGGGGCCTAAGAAAAAGGGGAAGGGGAGGAAGAAGTGATGGTTCTTGAGCAGCGTTGTTGTGCTTTGTGGTGTTGGCGTTGCTTTTCGGGTTACGCCTTGATTGATTCGAGGGCGCATTGCATAGATGATACCCAGGGAAGCTTAGGCTGGCGAATATCACGTACCTTGCTTCAGTTCGCCACTCCGAAGGAACGAACGTGAGAATATTCAAACTGGGATCACTCAAGTATCTGTTCTTAGAGATGTCGTGCGTCTAATTCCATTGACGTCGACCACTCTCTGAGACCGTCACTTCACTTCACTTCGGCTCGACTTATGTGATATCTTGTCAAACATAGTTCGTGCCGCTTTGTCGATTGCCTCCGTAACAGCTAACACAAGCCTCAGGGGATTCAGCAAGTCCCTTTGACAGTCATATCGCTGATGACTTCGTGATGTCGTTCTTTGGATTCTTTCACTTTCCCTCGATTACCCCAACCCTAACCCTCGTGAATATCAGCCGACAGGAATCAATGCAGAGTAAAGAAAGGCATAGGTGATAGATACTACATGCATCGTTTCGTTGAGAAAAGTGCGAGAATTAGATGCACAAAACGTGTTAGTCCCAATTCTGGGTTGTCAACACAAATAGAATGATGGCGTTGGGTGTCATGACGCCTTGGCTGAAAGGAAGGTCCTCGCATACTGTGAGATGACTTCCAAGGTGAAGTTGAATGTTTCTATATACATATGTACACTATATACATTACAACAAGGCTAGTTGCGACCTAGCTACATCGTGCTAGGCTAAAATTA
>Ga0265798_10003554_pt1 | contig 22055 bp, 19 predicted proteins | sample P3T30metagenome_FD_192430 | JGI IMG/M metagenome (GOLD analysis project Ga0265798, IMG submission 192430) | Plant litter microbial communities from East Loma Ridge, Irvine, California - P3 T30 | ecosystem: Environmental > Terrestrial > Plant litter > Unclassified | place: USA: California... | reverse complement strand
AGGCCCCCGATGCGATACTGACCTATTTTGCCAAGCCGAACACCTACGGCATGTTGGCCGGGTGGATGGCGGGAGTGAAGCGGCGGGTCGCGATGGTCGAGGGGCTGGGCTTCGCATTCGAAAGCAGCGAGCTGGCGGGGACCAAGGCCAAGCTGGTGTCGTCAGGGGCAAAGCTCCTGTACCGAGCCGCCTTTTCCCGGGCAGACTTGGTATTGTTCCTCAATAGCGAGGACGAGGCGGTGTTCCGCGGCGATCGACTGGTGGCACCGGACAAGATCGTCAACTTCGGTGGGATCGGGGTAGATCTAGAGGCCTTCGCGCCGACCATGCCCGTGGTCGATCCACCGACCTTCCTGCTGATGGCACGGCTGCTGCGCGGCAAGGGCATCCTCGAATATGCGGAGGCCGCAGCGCGCGTAAAGGCGCGCTATCCGCAAGCGCGCTTCGTGCTGCTCGGCGATGTCGACGCCAATCCCGATTCGCTGACGCGTGAGGAAGTGCAGCCTTGGGTCGACTGCGGCGTGATCGAGTGGCCAGGCCATGTTAGCGATGTACGGGCGCAACTGGCGGCAGCCAGCGTGTTCGTGCTACCGGCATGGTGCCGCGAAGGGCTGCCGCGTTCTACCCAGGAGGCGGCAGCCATGGCCAAGCCGGTGATCACGACCGACGTGGTCGGATGCCGTGACACGGTGGTCGACGGGATCAACGGCTTCATGATTCCGGGTCGTGACGTCGCGGCGCTTGCCGCGGCGATGACGCGCTTTGTTCAGGAGCCGGCACTGATCGTCAGCATGGGACTGGCAAGTCGGCGACTGGCCGAAGAGCGTTGGGACGGGCGGGTAAAAAGCAGCCAGCTGGCCGACATGCTGCTGTCCAACTGACCGGGGCTTCAGCCTTCGGCTTCGGGTACCACCGGTTTAACAGCCAGCGCCATGACTGGAAGGAAGTACATCCACTGGAAGACGAAGGATTCGATATACGGATTGGTGGCGGTTGCCAACAATGCGGGCACCAAGCCACCAATCATATAGATGTCCTCGGCGCGCAGATCGCGCGCACTCCAGCGGCCCAGGAAACGTTGACCGTAAAGCAAAAAGGTCGAGGCGTAGGCAATGAAGCCGAACAATCCGACACGCAGCAGCGTCGCGAGCGGCATAACCTCGTAGCGCCACGGGAACAGCATGTTGCGGATATACGGCACGCCAACGCCGTGACCGACGCCTAGCCCGTAACTGTCAAGAAAGCCTTCCCACAGCGCGCTAGCCTGCTCGGTCCGCTCAGACCCGCCACCGCTGGTCAGCTCATCCCAAAAGCGCGTGACGATCAGCAAAAGATCAACAGAATCAAACAGGATATCGATTACCACCAGCATTAGCAGAGAGCCCAGGCCGAGCAAAAACATCGGCAGCAACGCTGAGCGGGTATTCTCCGTCAATTCGGTGTCACGCATACGGCTGCGTAGAACGAAGCCCGTCAGGAAGCCGATTGGGATTGCCAGGATCAGCGCCGAGCGGCCAGATGTTAGCGCCGCGATAAACATCAGCCCAGGCAGAACGATGCGCGCTACCTTACCCTTGATGATCAACGGCTGGGCAAAGATGGCGCCCGCCAGGAATATCATCGATCCATAAACCAGCATGGTCGCCGCGGCGAACCCACCCTGCACATTGACGTTGGCATCAGCCGTCAGGAATACCACTGCGCCCTTACCGAAAGTCAGATAGAGATAGAAGAACGCCGCCACCGACGCGACCGCGGCCCAGGTCATCCATACCAGCCAGGTAGTAACCCGGACTAGCCCAACAAATTGAAATAATGCCGTCGACATCACGATCCAAAGTAACGGCGCGATGATGTAGACGAACAAGGTTTGGTTCGACGCCGAGCGAGGCGCCCCGTTAGTATAGCCTACCCAGATGTATAGTGCGGTTACCGCAGCTCCAAGAAAAAAGGTCAGCATAACCTGATCGAGCCAGGCATCTCGACGAATTAACACGATACAGATCAACATAGTCAGGAAAAAAGTGGCGGCTTCGACGGCTTGAAACGAATGCGGCACTACCGTCGCCATCGCCAACGACAAGAATAAGAAAAACCGCGCAATCTTTGCTAGAGCGTCGCGGGCTTCGTTGGGATAGACTGTCTCAATGCGCGGAGCAGTTATCACCGCGTGCGCTCCGATGACCGCTGTGCAAGGCTGTTGCGGACGATTGAACGGACCTTGGGGAGAGCACGGTACAGCATGCCAAAGCCTTGCAGCGTAAAACGGAACTCGTCCATCGACCCGCGCAGCACGGCGCGTCCGAGGCGCGAAACAGGCTCGACCAGCAAGGTAACCCCGGTAATCAGATACGCTTGAGCGCGCGGCAGGTGCTTAAAGGAATAAATGATGTTGCTCTGCAGGGCATAAAACAGGCGGTGGGCACGCACCTGCTCCGATGTGCCGCCCTGTTTGTGATAGGCGGTGACGTCGGCAAGATAGTGCGTTTCCCAGCCCGCATTGGCGACGCGGCGCGACAGATCGAGATCTTCGAGATAGACGAAAAAGTCCTCGTCGAAGCCGTCCAGCCGTTCGAACACATCACGGCGGATCAGATAAAAGGCACCCATGACGTGCTCGATGGGACGTGTCTCCAGATGATCGAACTCGATCATCGTCACCGGTGGGAACCAGCGCCTGGCGATCCGCGTAAGCCCGAGCGAGTTACCAATGAAACTGTGCCAATCGGGAAAGCGTGCACAATGCCGGTGGGCAATACCATCGCGCCCGACAAGGCGAATGCCAACTACGCCGACGTGCTGGCTGCGCGACGTCGCATAGGCCAGTGCCCCTTCGATCGCCCCCGCATGCAACTCGGCATCGGGGTTAAGAAACAAGAGGAAAGGGGCTGTGCATTGCCGCGCGGCTAGGTTGCAGGCGCGGCCAAAGCCCAGATTCTGACCGGTCTTGATGATCTCAAGAGCAAGGCCGGGTACCGCCACGTCGGCGGAGCCATCGGTCGATCCGTTGTCGACGACGACGACGCTGCGTACGGCCGGTCCGCCATGCACGGCAATCGAGCGCAGGCAATCGACCAACTGATCGCCGGCATTCCAGTTGACGATGATGATATCCACCGCATCCACACCCGTCGCCGGCACGTGTCGCGGATCGGCGGCCGGAAATGCCGCCTCGCTCGCATGTTCCATGAAGCCGCTGTAGGCCGGGTACCGGCGAACTTCCAGCCACTCCGTTTCGCATCGCGCCTTCGCCGAACGTGCGGCTCGACATCGGTTCAGAGCACCGCCACAGGACCATCATGGATCTCATGTCTTCCCCGCGGCTAGCCGCGCTTCAGCCGGACTGGACCTTTACCCCCACAACGGCGCCCTGGCGGGTGCAGATCGCCAGGCACCGCGAGCGGCTGCGCGGCCGCGTCGCCGCTCCGGCCAGCGAAGTGCTCGTGCCCCCCAAGGGCGAAGGGGCGTGGATCGTGTATTTCGTCTATCTGCCCGAAGGGCGGCTCGACCCGGCCCATCGTTTCGCGCTCGATCGGCTACGCGCGCTCGGACGCCGGCTGCTGGTGGTGTGCGCGGCGCCCAATGCCGCTGCCATTCCCCCCGAGCTGTCACGCGCGGCTGATGCGTTGCTGTGGAAGGCACTTCCGGGCTTCGACTTCTCAGCCTATGCGCTGGGATTGCGCACCCTTGCCGAGCATTGTCCCGGCAGCGATGCGCTGGTGCTCAACGATTCGACGTTCGGGCCGCTGGTGGATCTCCGCCCCTGGCTCGACCGGGCCCGTTGGGACCTGACCGGCTTTACCGCGACGTCGAACGTCGAGAACCATGTTCAAAGCTATGCCTTTCATCTGCGTGACGTCACCCCGAAGCGGCTCGGCGCCCTCACCTCGGTGATGCCCAGGCGGCATGCCTTCAACCACTTTTGGGCGGTCGTGCTATGGCAAGAAACGCGGTTTGCGCGGGTTGCGGCCAAATCGATATCGGTGGGATCGTTCCTGTATGCCGACACACCTGAAATCGAGGATCCGACGCTCCAGGTTGCGCTGCCGCTGGTGGCTGCCGGCTTCCCCTTCCTCAAACGCTCGCTACTGGGCAAGCTGTCGCACGTCGCCGAGCGTGAGGAGACGCTGGCGACGTTGACGGCCGTCGGCTACCCAGGTTAGCCGCGCGTTACCGCCTTGAAGCGTCTTGCCCGTCGGATGCGGCGCACGACGTCGGGCAGCCCAGTATACAGCATACCGACGCCCTGAAGCGCAGCCCAAGCATCGGCAGGACGGCGCTGCGCCAGGAAACGCGCCACACGGGACACCGGCTCCCCAAGCAGAGTCACCCCGCTCACGACCAAAGCCTCATGCAAAGGACGGTGTTTCCAGACATAGACCATGTTGCTTGACAGAATATAGGCGTAGCGCCGCGACTTGATCTGGTCGGAGGTGCCGCCCTGCTTATGAAAGGCAACCAGGTCAGCGCGATAGTCGATGCGGTATCCCGCGTCGACGACCCGCTTCGACAGGTCCAGATCCTCCATGTAGAGAAAGAAGGCCTCGTCGAAGCCGCCCAAACTCTCGAACAGCGCACGCCGCATACAGTAAAAAGCGCCCATGACATGGTCGACTTGCCGGCTCGACCGATGGTCGAAGTCCAGTAGCGGAATGGGCTTGAAATAGCCTCGACCAAGCCGGAACAGACCCAGGCTCTGCCCGACGAATGATCGCCAGGTGGGAAAGCGCGCGCAGTGGCGGTGGGTTTCGCCGTTGGTATCGATCAGTCGTACGCCGACCACGCCGGTTTTATGCGCACCGTCCTCGTCCAGATGCGCCACCACGCCCGCCAGCACGCCCGCTTTCAACTCGGCATCGGGATTGAGAAACAACAGGTACGGCGCGGTACTCATGCGCGCGCCGAGATTGCAGGCTGCGCCGAAGCCGAGATTGCTTCCTGCCGGCACGATACGCAGCGGAAGTTCGGGCATAGCGATTCTGTCCGATCCATCGGTGGAGCCGTTGTCCACCACGACCACCGATGCGACCAGACCATCGCCATGATCGACGAGCGAACGAAGCGCTGCCGTCAGCTGATTGCCTGAATTCCAGTTCACCAGGACGACGTCGACGACCTGACAGCTCACTTTAGCACCTGCCGTTTCGGTATCCTCAGCCGCAACGCCAATCGCTCAACCTCGTCCCACAGCGGATGCCGCATCCACCACAACACCCCTATCCAGCACAGTCCGCTGCCTAGCAGCGACACGGCGAGTAGAGCATAGGGAACTCCCACCGTATCGCGGGTCCAGATCATCGCCAGCGCTGGAAACAACAGTGCAGCCGCGGTCAGGCCGGCATTGCGGGCATAAATTTTTACGAAGGCACGCGTCGGCGCACCAGAGAGGCGCCGCACCTGCGGCAGATAGAAGATCATGCCGATGATCGGATCGATCAGTCGTCCGAACGCGGCACCGATGATGCCAAAGGTACAGCAATAGGCGAAGACGGCTAGTCCTAGGATTGTGCGAATGGTTTCGATGCGGGTCTGACGAGCGACCTCATCGCGCAACACAAACAATTCGTAGTTCATTGCATAGGTCAGGCCGACAATCTGCCCGATTGACAGGAGCGCCAGCGGCACCGCTGCTGCTAGCCAGCGTCCGCCAAACAGCAGCTCCACCACCGGCCCGGACAGTAAGGCCAGTCCCGCCAGCATCGGCCACAGCACGGCCAACATCATATCCAGCCCGCGCAGATAGGAATGGGTGATGTCTCGCCCTGCCCGCGCATCCTCCGCCAGCTTGACGAACAGGACCCGCGAGAGACTGAAATAGACGTTGGTAATTGGCACGCCGGAAAGCTGGGCGGCGCGATTGTAGAGACCCAACGCAACCAGGCCGAGAATAGACCCTAGGATAAAGTCGGACAGACGGAAGGCGATCACCGCAACGCCACCGATGGCAAGGGTCTGAAACCCAAAGACGACCATCGACCGCCAGCCTATCAGTGTCAGCCCAAACCCGCTATAGCGGCGCGCAACGATCGCGAACGCCGCGGCGCTGGCGACCGCGCCGGCAACCGCGCCATAGGCCGCGCTCACCGCACTCGCCCCCGTCAGCGCGCTGGCGATGCTAACCGCCGCGGTAACGACGGTACGCCCTACGGTGATCAGCGAAATGGTCGAGAACTTCATGTCCCGCTGCAGCATCGTCGAAGGACGGAACTCAATAATACCCAGCAAGGGCACCAGTGCCAGCACGCGCAGCACCGTGCCGACGAGCGGCTCGCCCATGGTAATCGACGACAGCGTGCTGCCGACTAGCAGCGCCAATGCCAGCAGGCAGGCGGTCAGCGCATTGATTGTGAAGGCCGTGGAGAGCACGGCAGGGGTCAACTGGTGTTCACGCACGACATAGGTGCCGACGCCGAACGCGGCCAGCGCCTGCAATACGCCGCTGACCGCGGCGGCAATTGCGAACATGCCAATCTCGCGCGGCGCGAGGATCCGCGCCAGCACCACCGTCATCCCGAACGTTGCGGCGAACGAAACGACCTGCCCCGCTACTGTCCATGCAATCGCGCGGCGGATCATCGTGCCCCGAACCCCGTCAGCATGGTGCCGATCGTGCGCACGACGATGAGCAGGTCAATCCAGGGCGAGTAATGCTTGATGTAATAGAAATCGTAGTGAAGCTTGCTCCGGACGTCGTCGAGATCGGTGACGTGTCCTTGGGAGACTTGTGCCCACCCGGTAATTCCCGGCTTCACGATGTGCCGGTACCGGTAAAACGGAATTTCCGCTTCGTACCAGCGCGATAGCACTTCGGCCTCGGGCCGCGGCCCGATCCAGCTCATTTCCCCGCGTAGAATATTGATGATCTGTGGCAGTTCATCGATTCGGGTACGACGAAGAAACCGGCCAAGCGGTGTGATCCTGACATCGTCGTTCTTGGTCATCGCATCGTCACGGGCGCAATCGAGCTCGCGCTCGACCGTCATCGTCCGAAACTTGTAGACCGTGAAGACGTCGCCCTTGTACCCGATGCGGCGTTGGCGAAAGAGCGCAGGCCCCGGCGACTTCGTGCGGATGGCGATCGCCAGCGTGATGAACGCGGGTGCCAGCACGATGGCGGCACAGGCGGCGATCAGCCAGTCGAGAATGGCCTTCACCGTCATAAAGGCGGAGATCGGCGCGAGCGATCCGAAGCTGTTTTCCGACAGATGCTCGAGTTCGACGCGCCCCGTCAGCGATTCGATTAGATGCTTGGTGTGATAGACCGGCAGGCCGGACAACGCGAAATCGGCTAGGCGACGATCCCACATGCTGGGCAAATCACTGCGCAGGTCCGCAGCGATCGCGTCTAGGCCTATGACCGACGCATTACTGTCGACCAACGTAACCCAATCCACCCCGGAAATCTGTTCGACACGCGCCTTTTCGCCAAACGGCAGCACACCGATCCTGAGGACCGAGTGTCGGTGCCGACGCGAATACAAGCCGAGGAACCAGATGATGCTGAGCGTGTAGCCGCTGATCAGCATGGTCCGGTTGTAATCCAGTCGCGTCATTATGAACACGAGCAGCAATGCCGCGAACGAAATCGTAAAAGCCGGCAGGACATACGCCGAGTTCTCGACACCCGGATAAGTGGTGACGTTCCTAAACAGCAAAGTCCCTGCCACGATGGCTATGATGGTGCCGTACAGGGCTTGGTTGATGGGCCCCATCTGCGCTGCGTTATCGATGGTCACGAGGCGGATAAGATACGGAATGAGCGCGGCGAACAGCAATGTTCCGCCCAGCTGATAGCGTAAGCGATGATATTTCCTGCGCTTCATGATGTTACCTTGCTCATGATGCGATTTTCACACTCTCTTACCCAGCTGGTACACACGCACCTGATATCTACTGCACATTCCCGTTCGCCCGGAAAAACCTCCTGGGCAGTGCGGAGTACATGTTTACTTGCGCGCGGCATCCCGGTTACGCGGTTGCTTGCCTGAGACGGCACCATGCCTATTACTCAGCCCGTTCGTGCTAGACGAACCAAGCGTATGGTCCCATTTACCGTGCCTAAACCCGAAGCCGGTGGCGCTACGATCGACAATGTCTGTGCAGGGCACCCCGCCGAGACCGAAAAGCTCACGCCATTCGTTTCCTGTAGCAGCAACGGCTTGCGCGTCAGCTCGGTACCCGAAGGTAGGCAGACCACACGAAGATAGGGCGGCTGGGCGTCGGCCGCTTCAATCGGGCCGACTTCAGCTTGCAGCGTATAGGTTCCAGGCGTCAGCGACAGCGTCTGTCTCGCGACATCGCCCCCCTCGCCTGCAGCCGTAGAAAAGATAAGCTCTCCCTTGGCCGACGTGGTCTGCTCGATCCGCGCGGTGACGAACTCGTTGTCGCTCAGCTGCCAGTCATACGGCGTCTTGACCACAGGATCCTCGCCGAACGTGCCACCGCGTACCGCGGCATGCTGCGCACCACGATGGTCTGAAGCATAGACTTTCCATGCGTCGTCGAACAGCTGCGCCTCCAGCAAGCGGGTGTAGAGCGCAGTGTCAGCCGCGGCGCCGGTGGCGACGCCTTGCTGCTTCAACATGGCAAATAGCAGCGCGATGCGGTGGAGGTCTTTCCCGCTCTGCGCCAGCTGCTGCAAATATAGGCCGCCCCAGAGCGGACGCTGCGCCAGGGTCTTAGCGATAGCAGGAAGCAATTGGTCGTTCGAGGTCGCATCGACCAGAACTGGGAAGAGCAGCGACGGGGCCGCGCGCGATGTCCGCAGAGCGATGTCATACTGCCGCAGCGCGCCCGAGACGTCCCCCTTTGCAACCGCGTTTTCTATCATCCAGATTTGGACGATCAGGTTGCGGCGAGACAGGCGATCGGCGGCGGTGAACACAGCCGCCACCTGCTTTGGCTTGTCGCTGGCCAGGCCAAAGGCCGCCAAAGCATTCACATTCCCCGCATCCCGCGCCAGTGCGGCACGCGCCAGGTCGCGTGCCTTGAAGCGTTGCGGCGTGGATTCATCCTGCACAAGCGTCAACGCCACCTGCGCCAGCACCGTGGCATTCTCGCGATCGAGCTGCAGAGCCAGCTCGGGACGTTTCGTGGCCAGTGCCATGCCTAGGCTGTGGCGTACCGCCAATGCCCCAACGAGCAGGACCAGCGCCACAGCGAACGCTTTGGTCCAACCAGCGCTACGCCAATCCGCGGACGCAGGCATAGCTACGGTCAATCCTGATTACCGTAGTTATAACCATATTCGTAGCCGCCGACATTCCGACGCGCCTCGAACTTGGTCAACACCGCACCAAGTACGCGTGCATGTGCGCTGAACAGGCGGTTGAGCGCCGTCCGGACGAGGCTGGACCGGATGCCGTGCGATTCGACCGCGTAGATCACGCCTTCGACCTGGCTGCAGATCAGAGGCGCGTCGGCGAGGCCCATCACTGGCGGCGAATCGATTACGACGTGATCGAACTGTTCGAGCAGGCGGTTGATCAGCATCTTCAACCGCTCGCTGGTCAGCAGCTCCGCAGCATTGGGGGGAATCGGACCGGCGGTAATCGCGAAGAGACCGAAATTCTCGACCGAATGGATCAGACCTTGGATTTCGTCGTCGCCGGCAAGGAAATTGCTCAGCCCGTGGCGATGATCGGTGCCGATGAGATGGTGCACCGACGGCGACCGCATGTCGCCATCGACCAGCACGACCCGCTTTTGTGCCCGCGCCAGCGTCGTGGCAAGCGCCAGCGCCGTGGTTGACTTGCCCTCCATCGGCCGGGTGCTGGTGATTGCCAACGACCGGGGAACGCCGTGCTCGGTTGAGAACGCCAGGTTGGTCTGCACCGCCAGATAGGCGTCGACCATGCTCGATTTACGATCGGCCAGCGCCTCGTTGGGCGTCTTGCCCACGAGTTTGGGGACGCTACCCAGCAGGGGCAGACCGACCATACGTTCCACCTCTGCCGGATCAGAGATCGCCTCATCCGCCTGTTCGAGCAGGAAGGCGGCAATTGCACCCAACGAGGAGCCGATCACCAATGCCAGCAGCATGTTCAAAACCAGCCGCGGGCTGGATGGCCGCTGCGGAGTGTCCGCCGGATCAACGATCGAGACGTTGTTGACGCCAACACCGCCGGCGATGCCGATCTCCTTGTAGCGCGCCAGCAGCGTATCGTAGAAACCGCGGTTCGTATCGGTATCGCGCTGCAGGATCTGATACTGGATGTTACGGCGACGCAAATCGAGCGAGCTGTTCTTCAGATCATCGACCCGGGCCTTCAGGCCCTGTTCGCGTCCAAGGGCTTCGCGATAGCCGAGCTCGATCGACCCATTGATGCGCCCCTCTTCGCTAGCGATGCTGCGATCGATCTGAGTAAGCTGTGCCTTGAGCGACTGCGCAGGCGGATAGCCTGGCTCGAACTGCAGCATCAGCTTCTGGTAATCGGCTTGGACTTCGGCACGCTTGGTACGCAGGCTATTGATGGTGCTATTGGTCAGCGCCTCGCTCGCCTGCCCGCCATGCCCCTGATTAGCGCGGAAGCGTGCTTCTGCCCTCACGCGGTCCGCGGTGGCTTCGTTCAGCGCCGTATTCAACGACCCCAGATCGTCGGAGTTCAGGGATCGCTCGGCACCACCGGCAGTGCCGGGGATGTTGATGATACGTTGCGCCGAGGCATAGGCGACGAGGGCACGCTCGGAGGCTTCCAGTCGCTGGCGCAACTGAACGAGCCGCTTTTCCAAGAACTCGCGCGCGTAGCTGTTGGCCTGATAGCGGCGCTGCAATGTCGCTTCGATGAAATTCGTCGACCAGGCATTGGCGACCTTCTGCGACAGCGCGGGGTCGGGGCTGGTGAAGCTGAGCTCGACTAGTCGTGACGACCGCACGGGCGCAACGTCGATATTGTCGAGCAATAACCCGCCGGCGATCCGCAGTCGCTCTGGTCGGCCACCGGCACCCAGCCGTCCAGCTCGGCCTGCCTGGAACAGCGGGCCATCGGTGTTGACGTCAAACATGGCAAAGAAGGCAGGATCGTCGACCAGCTGCAACTGCGCTGCGATCCGTTCGGCTAGCGACCGCGACTTCAGCAAGCCGTACTGGGTCGAATAGAACTCCTGATCGGAATCGCTCGATTCCTGCTGTGCGCCACGCAGATCGACGACCTTGTCGGATTCACGCGCGATCTCGATCGTCGAAATCGCCGTATATTGAGGCGTCATCAGCAAGGTGATGATCAGGCCGATCAGCAGACAGCCACCGACGATCGCCATGATCGTCTTCTTCCAGCGCAACGCCAATCGCATAACATAGCGCAGGAATGCGGCTTGCTCCACCGGCACCTTGACCAGCGCGGTGCCTGCACTGGGATTGCCACGCAACATGGGATCAAGGGTATTCATACTATTTCCCAGTGCGCTTACTGAATGACGGCGATTAGCGGTGCCGCCAGGATCGGCGCCACGGCAAGGGCATTACGGAACAGGCGTCGCGACGCCGATTCACCAACGACGATCACGTCGTTGGGATAGATGGCTGGATCGGAATAGACGCCGCGTCGGATCTGCTGGATATTGTAGAGCCCGGCCATCCGCTTCCTCTCGACCGTGCGCAGGATCACGACATCGTCGATCTTTGCAAATTCGGTCAAGCCGCCGCTTTGCGCGAGGATCCGCATCAAGGTAGATTGGTTGGTAACCGAGTAGGAGCCCGGCTTTTCGATTGCGCCATCGACCGTCACGACTTGGCTTACCGAGCCCTTTATCGACACCGTTACCTGAGGGTCGCGGACATATTTTCCTCGCAAGCCATCATCGATTCGGCGGGCCAGTTCGGGTGCAGTCAGGCCGTTTGCATCGATGACCCCGACCAAGGGAATGGCGACGCGGCCACCACTGTCGACCATGACGTCGCGGGTAAGCTCGGGTGTGTTGAACACCTCAATATTGATAGTATCGAGTGGGCCGATATAGCTCGGGCGATCTGGTGCCACCAGATCTTCACGGCCTGGCGCGGGCAGCCCTACCGTCTCGACGACCTTAAGATCCGCACTGCTACGGATCGGTTCCTCGTGAGCACAGCCGGTGAGAAGAGCCAAACCGACGGCCAGAAAAAACTTGCGCGACATTACCCTACCAAACCACTTCAAAATTCAGAGAACGCCTTACCGCGCCCTTAGAAGGGTTGCCGTGCAGCGTAAAGGCGCCATCAATCGATGACCTCTGCGCCACTCCGCTCCGACACCGGCGTCAACATCCAGACCGCGGCCACGCAGAATATCGTCAGCATTAACGATGTTCGAAGCGGGTAATCGACGATGCTGGCGGCCAAGCACAGCAGAATGACCGCCGATCCCGCCCGTGCGGCCATAGCCTGCGGCGATGGCGCCGCGCGCCACGCCCTAAAGGTCGCCATGCCCCACCACAGAAGGAAAACGATCAGCAACAGTGCTGCTGGCGCGCCGCCTTCCAGCACGAGTTGGACGATGTCGTTATGCGCCTGGTTGAAGAAGGTGAGCTTCAACAGCGCGAACGGCTCGACGTGGCGAAAAACCGGCTCGAACGCGCCGACGCCGGTTCCCCATGGGAAAAACGTGCTGGTTATGTCCCAGACCACGGGAAATGCGCGAACCCGCTGATCGGTCATCGGATCAAGCGAAGCGATGCGGCTGAACGCCACATTCCTTCCCATGAACACAAAAACAGCGACGAACACTGCAAACGCCACGGAGACCCCGCCGATGAACCGCTGGCGGCTGCGGCGACGCATGCCGAGCAGCCGCTGCTTCAGCACCGGTGCGGCGATCGCGGTGGCAAGCAGGATCGCTAGTCCGCCAAGTACCAGCCCGGCGCGAGAGCCCGTGCTGGGCAGCATCAGCACGATGAAGGCGGCGACGCCCAATGTACCCCACCGCATGGCGGTGCGGCGGTTGACGCGCGATTCAGGTACGCTAGCCAATGCCGCCAGTATCGGTAGCGCGCAGGCGAGCAGCAGCGCCTGATGATTGCGGTTGGCCAGAAAGCCGACGGCGGAAGGATCGGGATTGCCACCATACCAGCGCAGCGGGCTGCCGGGACCACCCGTGACCTGTGCCAGTCCCAGCACGCCGCTAACGAAAATCAGCACCGCAAGCGGGAGCATCAGCTTCGTGCGTTGCCGTGTCGACAGGCGCGACAGGCCGATTAGCAGCGCGGCGGGTATCATCAGCGTGAACAGCGCGCTCCAGGTCAGATCGGGGACAAGCGACACGGGGCGCCAAGCTTGGAGCGTGTCCGTCGCTGCCGCTGCGACGACATAGGCCTCATGCCCCGGCAGGCTGCGCCACCAGCTCGGTGGCAACGGCACAAGCTGAAGGCAGATCAGCGCGGCGCATGCCCCCAGGAACGCGAAGCCAAGCCTGACCCGCCGATCCGCGGACGGCCGCGCAAACGCGAGCCAGCCGGCTGCCGCCAAGGTTGCCCCCGCCAGGGTAATTACATGGCCCCATGACGTGGCACGCGAGGACCCACCCGTCAGCGCCACGATGGCGAGAAAGGCGAGCAGCGACCAAAAGGTCAGATCTTCTGATCGAAAGCGCTTCAGCAGGGAGGATTGAGCCATGGATTTCAGAACAGCACAAAGCGTCAACTCGTCAACCCTGCGTCGGTGACGTCATACCGGCCTGGGGTCGTACACCCGGGTCTTTCGCTGCGGGAAGCGCGTAATCGGCCTTTCAGGAAACGATAGGTGATCAGGCTGGCGACGATCAAGGCTATTACCGCGCAGCCCCACCGCAGTCGCGGCAATTCCCCTCAAAGCTGAAGGGGATTCAACGGAGGCGATCGAGAGCTCGAATGACCATGGAACGTCGGCTCATATCTGATGCATGGCATCGTGGTTACGGCGCTGCCTGCGCAATGGCTATGAAAGGTTGGTCCATATTGACGTATGTCGTCTTCGCAGGCGCCGCCCCTGCGCCGGAAACCGTCCCCCGCACGAAAAGCGACGCCCCCTACGAGAAAATCGACGAATTGTCCGCGTGGGACAGCCTCGCTATAGGGCGGCCATGTCTTCCCCTGTTCAGCTGATCCGACCAAAGCGCCACGGCGACGCCCGTGGCTGGTTTACCGAGGTCTATTCGGTGCCTGCCTTCGACGCACTCGGCATCTCCTGCACATTCGTGCAGGACAATCATTCCCTGTCGGCCCCCGCGTTCACCTTACGCGGTCTCCACTTCCAGACGCCGCCACACGGCCAGGACAAGCTGGTACGCTGCATCCGCGGGCGAATCTTCGACGTAGCTGTCGATGTGCGCCGGGGTTCCCCAACCTATGGCAAATGGGTCGGCGCCGAACTGTCGGCGGAGAACGGCCACCAGCTCTTTATTCCGACCGGGTTCGCACACGGCTTCCTGACGCTCGATGCCGATTGCGAAGTGACCTATAAATGCTCAGATACCTACGCGCCGGCATGCGATGGTGGCATTCGCTGGGACAGCATCGGCATCAATTGGCCGATGCCTACGAATGCGGTGCCGGAACTTAGCCCCAAAGATCGGGCTCAGCCGACGCTAGCCGAATTCAATAGCCCCTTTTCCTATGACGGGCGGCCGCTCGGCGCCCTCGCCTGAAGGACCTTCCATGCGTATCTTCGTTACCGGCGGCGCCGGCTTCATCGGCTCGGCGCTGATCCGTCATTTGATCGAGAACACCACTCACGAGGTGATGAACTTCGACAAGCTGACCTATGCGGGCACGCTGTCGACGGTTGAGAAAGTCGCCTCATCGAATCGCTACCAGTTTGTCCAAGGTGACATCTGCGACGTCGCTGCGGTGCGAGCTGCGATCGCCGAGTTCAAGCCCGAGATCATCACGCACCTGGCGGCCGAGAGCCATGTCGACCGCTCAATCGACGGCCCCGATGCCTTTATCCAGACCAATCTAGTCGGCACGTTCGCGATGCTGTCCGAAGCGCGTGCGCATTGGCAGACACTGGACGAAGCGTCGAAAGGCGCGTTCCGCTTCCACCACATTTCGACCGACGAGGTCTATGGCTCGCTGGGCGAGGAAGGCCTCTTCACCGAGGAAACGCCTTACGATCCGCGCTCGCCTTATTCAGCCTCCAAGGCGGGCTCCGATCATCTCGTCTCGGCCTGGGGCCATACCTATGGCCTGCCCGTGCTCATCACAAACTGCTCCAACAATTACGGGCCCTATCACTTTCCCGAAAAGCTGGTTCCGCTGATGATTGCTAAGGCGCTCGATGGCGAACCGTTGCCGGTTTACGGCAAGGGCGATCAGGTACGCGACTGGCTGTATGTCGAGGATCATGTCCGTGCCCTGCAGGCTGTGTTCGAGCGCGGTGAGCTTGGCCGCACTTACAATATTGGGGGCTTCAACGAGAAGCAGAACATCGAGGTGGTCCACACCATCTGCGCGATTCTGGACCAGCTGCGCCCGCGCGCCGACGGCAAGCCCTATGCCGAACAGATCACCTCGGTCGCCGATCGTCCCGGCCACGACAAGCGATATGCGATCGATGCGAAACGCATCAATGCCGAGCTTGGCTGGCACCCCCAGGAAACGTTTGAGACGGGCATCGAGAAGACGGTGCGCTGGTATCTCGCGAACGAGGCCTGGTGGCGTCCGCTGGTTGCGGACAAAGCGTCCCAACGCCGCGGCGTCGCATGATGTCCACGTGTCTATCTGTCGACATGTCGGGCTGGCGATGAAAGTCTTGGTCACGGGTGCCAATGGTCAGCTTGGCCACGAGCTCACACGCTTTTCCTGGCCACAAGGGTGGCAAGCCGTTGCGCTCGACCGCGTTGCGCTCGACCTGGCCGATCCCGCTGCAATCATCGCAGCGGTTCAGGCCGGACATGATGGCCAGCCTTGGGCTGCGGTCATCAACGGCGCCGCTTATACCGCAGTCGACAAGGCAGAAGCCGACCAGGTAGCGGCGTGGCAGGTCAACGCGCTTGCCCCTGCGGCGTTCGGCAAGGCCTGCGCCGAGGCCGGAATTCCCCTGATTCAGGTATCGACCGACTATGTCTTCGCCGGCGACAAGCTAAGCGCATGGGAGGTGAATGACCCGGTCGCCCCCTTGGGGGTCTATGGTGCGTCGAAGTTGGGCGGCGAACTTGCCGTGCGGACCAGCGGCGCGCGCCATGCTATCGTGCGCACCGCCTGGATCGTCAGTGCCCATGGCGCGAATTTCGTGAAGACCATGTTGCGCGTCGGTGCCGAGCGCGGCCATCTCCGCGTCGTCGACGACCAGCGAGGCAGTCCTACAAGTGCTGCGGATCTCGCCGATGCGCTGGCGACGATCGCGATGCGCCTCGTACAGGATTTGGATGTCCCGTCCGGGACCTTCCATTTCAGCAACACCGGCGCCGTCAGCTGGGCAGGCTTTGCCACCGAGATATTCCGCCGGTCGGCGACACGTGGCGGCCCGAGCGCAACCGTGGAGCCAATCGCCACGAGCGAATATCCCACCCCTGCCCGCCGTCCCGCCAACTCGCTGCTCAGCCACGACGCGATCGGCAGCGCCTATGGCATCATTCCCCGTCCCTGGCAGGCTGCACTGGACGATATTCTAGACGAACTGATCGGAGCCACACAGTGAAAGGCATTATTCTCGCGGGCGGTTCGGGCACACGGCTCCATCCGGCGACCCTGGCTGTGAACAAGCAGCTGCTACCCGTCTATGACAAGCCGATGATCTATTACCCGCTGTCGGTGCTGATGCTCGCTGGCATCCGCGACGTGCTTATCATCTCAAGCCCCGAATATATCGGCAATTACCAGCGGCTGTTCGAGGACGGTTCGGCGTTCGGCATGACGATCTCCTATGCAGAGCAACCCCGTCCGGAGGGGCTCGCCCAGGCCTTCACGATCGGCGCCAACTTTATCGGCGAGGACCGCGTCGCGCTGGTGCTTGGCGACAACATCTTCTTCGGTGCTCATCTGACCGAACTGCTCGCCAGCGCGGTCGCGCGCGAAAATGGCGCAAGCGTGTTCAGCTACCGCGTCGAGGATCCGGAACGTTACGGCGTGGTCGAACTGGCAGCCGACGGTCGTGCGCTGTCGATCGAGGAAAAGCCCGAGCATCCAAAATCGAACTCTGCGGTCACCGGTCTGTATTTCTACGACAATCGCGTCGTGGAATATGCCCGCAACCTCCAGCCTTCCTCGCGCGGCGAGCTGGAAATCACCGATCTCAACCGCCTCTACATGGAGGCCGGCAACCTGTATGTCGAACAGATGGGCCGCGGCTATGCCTGGCTCGACACCGGCACGCACGACAGCTTGCTGGAGGCTTCGGAGTTTGTCCGCACCCTCCAGCACCGTCAGGGCATCCAGATCGCCTGCCTCGAGGAGATCGCTTATGAGCAGGGGTTCATCACCGCCGACCAGGCACGCGCCCGTGGCGAGATGTTCAAGAAGACGGCCTATGGTCGTGCCATCCTAAAGGCGCTCGATCACACCTGATCGTGACGGTCAGACATGTCGACACGTCGACATGTCTGACCGTCAATCAGTCGCCGATTGGGCTCTCACCGTGCTTGCGCAGCACGTCGTTAAACGCTTCTGCCATCAGCGCTTGAAGGCTCCGCCCCTGTCGCCTGGCCAGCACGTGCATCGCGAGCGACATTTCCGGCGAAAAGAAGCCCGCGATCTGCTTTCGACCCTCTCGACTGACCGGACGCGATGCACCGCCAGGCGGCCCGGGCTCTATCACCGGCGCGGCACCGGGCGGCACGGTATCGGTCTTGGTGGCCAAGGCCGCGGATCCGCGCAGATTGGCGAAGCTTGGTTTCCTGCTCATGCGCCTGTGTTCTTCTTAAAGCGAGGTGTCGGCATGTCTAACTGTCGACATGTCCACTTATAGAGCTGGCGAACCTCTTCGGCCGCCTTGCTGGTTGGCTCGGTCTCGATAACCGTGCGGCCATTGGCACTGGCATGCCGATAGGCAGCTCGATCCGGCAGCAATACCGGACAAGGTGGCGTACCGAAGCTTGCGACCAGCTCACCTGCTTCCTGGTAGACCCGCGGGGCGTTCGGCGAGCCGGCGGTGAAGACCACGAAGGCCGGCTTGCGCAGCAGTTCGATCAATTTCGCCGTGGTTTGAATGGCGGCGAGGTCGAACGCACTCGGCCGGCACGGGATTAGCACCAGGTCGGCCGCCTCTACCGCCGCACGCGCCGCACTGTCGGCATGCGGTGGCGTGTCGATGACGATGACCTGCGCACCTTGCTGCTGGGCTTGCGCTATTTTGGCGGCGAGGCGCGGCGGTGGACAGTCGATGACCTCGGGAGGCGCTTCTTCGCGCCAAGCCGCCCATTGGCTTGCCGTTGCCTGCGGATCGGTGTCAATGATCAGCGCCACGGCGCCGGCGTCCTGTGCGACAGCGGCGAGATGGAGCGCCAGCGTCGTCTTTCCGGCGCCGCCCTTTTGGCTGACAATCGCAATTACTGGCATCATGACCCCTTATGTTTTTTCCGCATCTACTCATCTACATGTCTACACATCGACACGTCGGGTATTATTCATGTCAGATTGTAGACTGGTTATCGAGGCGCCTTGACGTGTCAAGCAGGACCAGAGCGCGCCGGGGCCGGCCTCCCCCGAGTGATCCGTCTCTCGGTTGGTGTGCACACCATGCCAGCGCACGAGGCAGTGCGGCGGTGGAACACATGCGAACGGACGATCCCGGACCGAACGCGAACACCATCGACAGCGGCGTTACCTCGATTAAGGCCATTAGCTTTGGCATATCAGGAACGAGACCACGCCAGACAAACGTGTCGCCGAAAGACGCAGTCTTAAATTGTCCTTCGTTCAGATGTATACCAACGGAGTGAACCACCTGGGGTCGACGCTTGTCGACGTAGGCCCTACCCCTGAGATGCCCGGTCTTTGCGCCGGGCTTCTTTGCGTTTGGGGCTCTATAATTAGCATGTCTGACCAGCTTAGCCTGACCGTCGGAACGCCGGCATTCCCACCTCCTGATAACGTCGATGGCTCGCGTACGCAGGTTTGTGGAGAATGTCAGCTACTGCAATGACACGAGCACACATAGCAGTCGTCGTCGGATGGCAATACCGGGTCAACAGACCGATTCTCGGCCACCGGTTTCGATATTGGTGATAATCTGCGTGCCTTGCAGCCTGTTCAATGAGGCTTGAGCGAATTATAGGATAGCGCCGACGAGTTTGTACCGGTGACGAGGAAGAAATCATTGGCGGTAAACGTCATGATCCGGTCGCCTATTTCGGGCACTGCGTAAAACGCTCGCGCATCTGGAGGCCGAATGCCGCGGGCTGAAAAGAATGAGCATGTTTCCCCGGGGAAACATGCCGCACCCGGCCCTGGTACGGTCCGTTGCCGACTTACGCCGGGCGGTGTTTCCCCGGGGAGACATCCGGAGCGCGGCATGACCTGCGCTGATCGCCACAGGGTGTCCGAGCAATTCGACTTGTTCCTCCCCTATTTCGCCGACCCGCCGTTGCGCGACCAGTGCGAGATGATGGAACGCCCCTTCTTCTCAGCTGCCGGACATCGAGGGCGACAAGCCGAAGCGACAGCGCTTCAAGCGCTACCCGATCGGCTTCTTTCACATCGATATTGGCGAGGTGCAGACGGCCGAAGGTAGCTCTACCTGTTCGTCGGCATCGTCCACACGAGTAAATTCGCGGTCACCCAGCTTGTCCACACGGCTGACAGGCGAACGGCTTGGGAGTTCCTTGAGCACCTGCTGAAAGCGGTGCCGTACCGGATCCACACGATCCTGACCGACAATGGCATCCAGTTTGCAAGCAGCTACGCAACCATAACATCGCCTGATCGCGTCAGATGCGCTTCGACATGGTCTGCGAAGCGAACGACATCGAGCACCGGCTCGCCAAGCCGAACCACCCCTGGACCAACGGTCAGGTCGAGTGGATGAACCGGACGATCAAGGAGGCAACCGTCAGACGCTTCATTAAAAGAGCCATGAGCAGTTACGGGTGCACCTTGCCGACTTCATGGCAGCCTATGATTTCGCCCGTCGGCTTAAGACGCTCAGTGGCTTCACGCCTTATGCTTTACGAATACATCGCCACGATCTGGACGTCAGAGTCAGATAGGTTCATCATCCGATCCGATCCACCAGATGCTAGGACTAAACACCTAGCGCCTATCGGATTTTATCGAGACGCAATTAGTCTCGGCCCGGCATCCATAAAGCTGGCAATTTCGACTTTGCCTTCAATGCGCGCTTTTCGTCCAGTTTTAGGACGAAGAACTTCGTCCATCGCTTCTTGCCATTCCTCTGAACTTTTACCGGACCACCGGAGTCTGTAGCCCGTCACAGTACTTCGTGGACCACCTTCGCGTACGACCTCCATCTCGACGTTACAGTCAGAGAGAGCATTTACTTCCGTCAGTGCAGGATCAAGAACTCGACGTTTAAAATCTGGAAAACGAGTCAGAAGGTCTCGATCAACACCCAAAAGCTCGCGAAAGTCATCAGGTTTAAAAAACTGATTATTATGCTTTAAGTTTATGCGCAAGCAAATTGCTTCATAAAGAGCTAGTGCGTATTTGGATGAAAACGCAAACATCACCGAGGCTTTAATGCGTCCCCAGTAATCGGAGCGTGATATAATATCCCTAACCTCGCGGTGAAACGAATATGTAACTTCTCCTGTTGGGTTATCTTCATCGTCTGTTGTAGTAGTACTAGCTAAAAGCTGAACTCTTGTTGTTGCCTTGTTACCGTTTCTATCTCGTGTCGGAATCAATATTAGAGTTTTCATCAAGTTTTCAATACTATCGCGGACCCGCTCACCGCCACGGTGACTGGGGCCACGTAAACGCGCCATTGGAATACGATGTGGCTGGTCCGACGCGATATTGTTGCCCGCACGTTCGATCAGCAAATTGAGAACCCGGCGATCATGCAGGGTAAGGGCAGCACTTTGGCGAATGTCGATCAACTCACCAGGCTTTACAATTCCTTCGGCAGAATGGCGTTGCTTGATTGTACGTCCCATGCCGTCATTCTCTATCGTGACGTGACAAAGGTCAATATGTCACGTCACGATGCTAGCATAGAAATCAAATGCAGGCGCCCCAATTTGTCACGATGTGGCGGTGTGTGTGTGTGTTCCTAACGGAGCAAGCATCCATTTAAGTCGTTGATAAGGCTAAATAAATTCCGTGGTTCAGCTTAATTCCGTAGCCAAGCGAGAGCAAAGGTCCCATCCGTCACGATCGGCCCCCAATTTGTCACGATACCCCCCCCTAGATGTCACAACCAAAGCCCCCCGTCCGTCACGTTAAACCCCCAAAGTGTCACGCTAACGGCTACAAGCTCCTTGTTTTTCAATAGCTTACCGGTGGGGAATCTACTGAAGTTATAGAATTAGAAACTCTGAAAGCAGAACCGTGCGTAGATATACAAAAAAGCTTGCCGCAAATGTACCGTCTGAAACCTCCGCCGTTGGGTATGAATGTAGTTCGCATCGATACCGCTGCGGACAAGTGCCAGCTCCGTTATTTGTCCGGCTCTCAAGCGATCGAGATAGACGTCACCAAGTTCACGAGCCACGATAAATCGGCGGGCACAGCTTTTGCGCTTGACCCATCGCGCACGTGATCCAGCCTCCACGGCGCCGACGATATCGTCGCGCCAGGTATCGCCCACCATCAGCAGCTCACCTCGCATCTCAAGCGTGCAGTCAGGTCGGCGTACAACGCTCTCTCAGGCTTGATCGCACCTGCATTGAAGGCGAGGCGCCAGATATCCACCAGATCGCTCAGGAGGGCTTTCAGCGGGTCAGCGTAGCACTAGGCAAGGTCAGCCAGGACGGCAACGTAGGCGGCTTGCCCACCTAGTGTGCAAACTCGAAAGGGCATCGTTCATGGCAGGATCGTCCTGGCTCGATGAGGGTGATGATCGTCGTAACGCCCGTCTTTATCACGCCAGCTTGTCCAAAGCGCTTCCTTCTGCGACCATAGACCTGCGGTTCGGTCAATCCCGGCCGTGGGGCGTCGTAACCCCGATGATCACAAGTCCGGTCGAGAGCTTCTCGGCCGGGTGGCTG
>Ga0265798_10003553_pt1 | contig 22060 bp, 16 predicted proteins | sample P3T30metagenome_FD_192430 | JGI IMG/M metagenome (GOLD analysis project Ga0265798, IMG submission 192430) | Plant litter microbial communities from East Loma Ridge, Irvine, California - P3 T30 | ecosystem: Environmental > Terrestrial > Plant litter > Unclassified | place: USA: California... | reverse complement strand
TCCGAGGCCAAAATCACACTAGGGTTGGGGTTGGGGTCGTGGTCGATGTGAGGTACCTCATGACATGTCATATTCTCGACTCCGCCACGAATGTGATGAATTTCAAAACATACATGTAGGTACTGAGGTGTTCCATCCGTCGTTGAGGCGTAAGATAAAGCAATCCCCAGGCGAAGACAGCATGATGCATTGACGTCAGTTGATGGCCACGAGGTGCGGATGGATACATGCGTAAGGATAAACAGTACTTTTGGAACCTGGAGATTGGCAGTCAAAGTCAAAGTCACATTACGTGGGACCGCTCGAGTGTGTAAGCAGCTCAAAGCTTCGCAAAAGTCGGCTTGCTCCTACTCTTGCTCAAACCAGCCAACATGGAATCCTTGACATCGTCCGACAGGACCATGCTCATGTTGTACGCCGCAACATAGTTCAACCCATCCTTGACGGAATGATCCCGGGAAAAGTTCAAAACCTCCTTCGTAGCCTGCACAGCAACAGGGCTCTTCTCAGCCATCACCCTCGCCAGCCCCAGCGCCTTCTCCAACGCCACCTCCCGCGTCTCGAAAACCCCAGAAACTAAGCCGACCCGCAACGCCTCATCAGCATTGAACTCTCTCGCCGTCAGACTGACCTCTTTGATCCAGCTCATCGGCAAGTTAGCTTTGGGCAAGCGCGTCAAGGTGCCGACATCCGCCGCGAGCCCGATGTCGACCTCCTTGACCGAGAAGCGCACGTCCCGCGAGCAGAAGCGCACGTCGCAGCACGTCGTGATATCCAGCGCAATACCGTAAGAAATCCCGTGCAAGACCGCGATGACGGGCTTCTCGCACTCCTCGACGGCAGACACGCTGGCCTGGAACTGCAGGATGTGGCGGCGCAGGGCGACGGCTTTGCGCGCGGTGTCTAGCTTCGCACCGCTGGCTTCTTTGGTTGAGAGAGGGCCGGATTCGCTCGCAGCTTGCACGTCTAGGCCTGCGGTGAAGGCTTTGGGGCCGGCGCCGCTGAGGACGATGGCGCGGACGTCGGGGTCTTCGCTGAGTTGTTTGAAGATTGCACCGAGGGAGTGGACCATGGGCTCTGTGAAGGCGTTGAGTTTCTCGGGGCGGTCGATCTCGACGTGGGCGATGTAGGGGGAAGGGAAGGTGAGGTTGAAGTGTTGTTGCTTTGGGTAGTCGGAAGGAGCCATGTTGGATGGTGGTCGTGAAGTGTGTGGGATGTAAGTGGGTTCTTTTCGAGGCTTTGGTTTCAGGATGAGATGGGTTTAGGTGGCGGTATTCTTTTGTGGAAGTATAGGGTTCTACGGTCGGGATGCTTTGACTTGGTGACAGAAGTCAGTATAGTAATCGTTCATTCAATACGCGAGGTCAAATTGTCTGAAGCCGAGCTGTCGAGCCGAGGTATAATTAATATCTCGTGCGTAAGGTCCCTATTTCAGACAAAATGCGTTGATTGGCTGGATTTAATAGGCTTGTTACAAGTGTTTTGGGATCCTCGTGTCTTCAAATCCATAAGTCTCGGAATATATCTTGACGCGTACCTTTTGTATACATCTTGCCTTCCTACATGTGAATGAATTATGTTCCCTTCGACACGATCTAACAGCAACCCCAAGCTGATTTGCAGTACAAAAGAGACCGATGGGGAATTCACGCGACTCTATGTGACGGCGAATGGTGTTACGCTTGAACGGGTGCGGTGCAGTCCACTGGACCCGTGATCAAGTTGTGAGTCTCTCAGTGAGCAGCTCGCACGCAAGGTAGACAACTTTACCAATGGCTGTTCCGATAGCCTACCGTAAATAGGCGAAGGAAAGGAGAAGCTTGCTGAGGAAGAGAGGGTTGCTGAGAGGGAAGAAGTAGATTTAGGTGAGGAGGGTGTATGCTGGCAGAATTGTCGTCGAACAAGGCGTCTCTTCTTTTGCGAAACGCGAGGCAGAGAATTGGTCTCAGTCTACACCGAGTGACGAAATCCCTGCCTTGATTTGAGCATAGCTTACCATCCAATTGTCGAAGACTCCAAGCACTCTAAGATTCCAGCCGAGTCTTGAATGTCAGTACAGGATAAATCTAAGTACACGTCACAGCTCCACCAACCTGTACCACCACGACTCGTGGTAGCACAAACGCGCTTTCGCGTGGCGGCACAAGAAGCCGCAAGCCTGCTCTACGCGTTGCTACGGGAGAAACGTGTTCGCCATGATGAGGACACGTGAGGGTTCCTCTCCAGCGCGCGGTGTAACAGTACAGCCGCTCTCAGGTTCCGGCACTTGGTCTCCTGGGATGGTGTGACTGCGAATTCTTTTGTGAACTTGGAGAAAGCAGGTAGCCGGCCGGCCCTTTTCATGCGTTTCTTCCTGTCTGCATGCGTTGAGACGGGGTGCGTCGAAGTGCGCTTGGTGTGTAGCGAGGCAAGTTCTTGTGAATGTTTCCTCGAATTTAGGCAGCAGTGTCTGGACGATGGTTGTGCGACGCGTTGGAGCTGACTGGGCTTACTTAGCTGTGTGGTGTCGAGATAGACGTGACTGAGACGTCGATTCGTCCAGGTTGTGCTTCTTCAACAGCCTTAGCGTCAACGTCGTGATGACAGGAATATCAACAGTTACCTTACATGTCTTCTCGCCTTCGACAACGAACGATTCCCCGCACGCCAGCTCAGCGGAGTTGGCATCTCTCAGCGCTGCTTGGCTAGTACTGGGATTCACGACAATCTATATAGCTCAAGGATGACGAGGAGTGTCAACAAAGCCAGAGTCCGGTTGTCCTCCGAGCAAGTCTAAACACCCAGGCTGCGGCCCGAAAGACGTGCCGGCATTGTTTGCGCGACCTCCGATCAACGCACTTGAAGCATGATGCCAATGTGACTTCTTTTGATGTAACGCGCTCCTAGTCTGCTGTTCCTCTCGAAGCCGGTGGGCAGATACACGTATGCGCGTCAGTAACACGGCCACAACTTGACCAGCCAGGCAGACGAGCAGACCAGACACCTCTTGCTGTTGTCAGCAGTCAGCAACCTAGGATGAGAGGCCGCACTTCATCTGAAGCTGCATGTGACCCAGCACATGATCGTAAAGCGCCGCGGTCAACCGGCGTTGAGCGGCAGTTTTGAGCTTTTTTGGATTACGGTCGGCATGTAGTTCGTTGGGCAACAGGTGCCTGGAAAGGTTGCCAATACCATATAGGCTCATGGCAAAGTGCTCCCCGGCGAAGTAGGTCAGGCCAGTCCAGCCTCCACGTCGGAGAGCGGGGTCTTACTGGAACAAGAGAGAGAGAGACGACACAGAGCATCAGGGACAGGGACAGGGGATCTGTGCTTCGAGCGGGTCCCCAGAGCCGCGGGCTGGGAATGGGCATAGCGTGATAGCGAGGACGGGTCGCACGGAGGAGTTCGCGAGGGCGACGGGTAGAATGACAGAGCAAGGTGAAGAGGCATCGTGGCATCCTGGTAGAGGAGGGCATAGCTGTGACCAATGACGGGCGATGACCGGTTTGTTGTCATGGGCAAGGTTTGAAGTCTGTCGCGGCCCTGTGGAGTGAACCGAGTGGTGGAGGAGTAGTGCAAAAGGTGGTAACATGTTGCCTTTGCTCGTGACAGTAACACTTCGAGGCGATTGTTGTTCGTTGCTGCACATCTGGTGGCATGTGAATGTGAATTATTATGTACCGAGTACGTACTTTGTATCGTTTGGTGGCGCACAGGTCGACAGAGCTGCCGAGTGGACGCAGGCAAGCCCGGCATCTGCTGATGGGCTAGACCGGCGAAGATAACGAGCTAAATTGTGCTGTATGCTCATGGATGATTTGATGGTAATATTACCTATTGTCTACGATGAGAACGATGGTAGCTGCAGATTAGGAACATCAATGTTATGGAGCGGAGTTGAGTAGACATGCGATAGCTACAGTATTGTACATTACAGTACCTCTTTACACGCAGCAGACAACAACCTCAACAACAAGTAGAATGATCAATCGCAGGACTCGGTGTTAAGTCAGACAGACAGACAGGCAGGCACGCAGGCAGGCAGGTAGCCGAAGGCTTGGAACTATCTACTGACTGATCCGTCCCTCCCACTCCACTCCACTCGCACCGTCCACAGTCCACCGTCCTCTCCCGCCGCCTTGAACTAAAACCCCAGAGACGCTAAAAGCAACCCATCCGTTGGTTCGACTGCTTGCCTGGCTCCGTGCATACCCACCACCAGCCCACCACTTGTCTCTTGTCTGCTACCCTTGACTTACCTCCCACCCCATCTGAGCCATCCTACAATCAATCATACCTATGTCTAAGAGGCCACTGGTGTCGCGACATCTGCCTTCCCTGCCTGCCCGCCTGTTGTCACCTCTGACTAACACCTCTGCCCGCCATTTTCCGGCCTTTGACTTCCCTCACTTTGCCATTCCCTAAGCTTTTCCCACGCCGATCGCTCTTTCGCTCTTCCTCTCTCTCTCTCTCTCTCTCTCTCTCTCTCAACCTCCCTCCCACTTCTACTCCCTCACCCCTCTCACACACACACTCTATTCTCTTAAGCCAGACCACCCCCAAGGCCATACTGCATCAATCGTCCCGGCGTGCAGATTCCTCGCCAATCGGCACTTGTTAGTGGCTTTGACAGCGCAGCCCAAAGCCACCCACCTTCGCGTCTCGCATCGCATCGCATCGCATCGCGTCACTGTCCGTCCGTCTCTTTGCCGCCTGTGGCCTGGCCTGCTCGCCGCGCTCAACAACACTTTGCGCGCCCAACTCCGACTCTCGCTCACTCTGCTCGAACGAGTCGAGAACAACGCCTGCCCTGCGATCTACACCTACTCGGCCCTACGTCGCTCTTTCAACCGTCGGCGTCGCGCGCGTCAGGTCTTCGAAACGCGATCGGGTTCTGATTGGCCGCTGCGACCACGCGCATTCAGTCGCATACGCTGCCACCATTGCTAGGAATTGAACCGTCCGGTCGCAAAGAGCATTAATAATCCATCTGTACACTGCAAGTCCTGACTAGGGCGCCGCTTGAAAGCCTGGTTCTCATCGACTCTCGATCCACGTTACGACTTGGATCTCGACTTCTTGAGGTCGTCTACCACACCATAAAGCACGCCTCAGCAATACAACACACACGCGCATTCGTCCAACATGCTACACGACACCAGCTTCGGCTCCAACACCACGTCACCACCAATGTCATCATACCCTCTAGACCAATTGGGAGCCAGCTCGTCTAGGCCAGCCTATTCTACAAATGCCTATGGACTCCCAAACTTCTCCGCGCGTCATGCATCAGATCGATCGCTTGACAGTCAGCCTCCTCCTCTCTTAACAGCCAGCAACTCCGACCCTTCGGCTTTCGGGTCGGACCCTCGGTTGGTAACAACAATCATGATTCGGAGGATGCCGCGTCACACCAGCAGTGAGGCGGTAAACGCAATGCTGTTGTTTTCTGGCGATCTGATCGGCGCCGACATCATCCAATCGCCATATGTCGAAGACAGTGGATACACGACTGCCGTTGCGCGTTTCAGATCACAAGCCGGAGCCCAGGAAGCGCAAAACAAGCTTCAGGGTAAGTCAGTCAAAGACGTGGCCATGATAGTCGAGCTACAAAGCCCTGGACTGCTCGAACGCCGCGCTACGATCGACGGTATGACCTCTCGTCAAGAGACTGGCTCGACTTCTTCTGCAAGTTCCCACGGCGGACCACCGCCTGGAAGATCACGATACAACAGCACGTTCCAATCTTTCGACAAGGGTTCGCCGCCACTGCCTACGCCCGAGTCCGTCGTGAATGGTAATGGGAATGGCTTTCCTCAAAAGCTGTTCACGCCTACTTCACCCATGACTAACGGCTTGAGTGATGGAAACCGCATTTCTGGAAAAGCCGTCATCAACAACGATGACGACGACGACGATGATGACGAAGGCGAGATGATCTTGAAAGATCCGTTGGCTTTTGCGAAAGGCGGACAACAACTTCGCCGGTCAAGCCATGCGCAGATACCCATGTCTCAGCAACTCGGTAGACTGTCTCTGAGCACGGGCACAAGCGGTACCCCAAGCAACTACACGGCAACTCCGACCAACTTCTTCCAATCGTCGAAAATCCTCACGCCACATTCGCCAACTAACATTACCAACATGAACACACCTCACGCGTTCAACATGACACGGCCGCAATTCCCGCCAGTCAACCCGGCCGACCAGCACCCACCCTGCAACACCCTCTATGTTGGCAACCTGCCAGCGGATACTTCCGAGGACGAGCTCAAGACCATTTTCGCAAAGCAGCGCGGCTACAAGCGCCTTTGTTTCCGTACCAAGGGTAACGGTCCCATGTGCTTCGTTGAGTTTGAAGATACTAGCTACGCAACGGTGGCACTCAAGGAACTCTATGGACAGCTGCTGCACAACAGCGTGAAGGGAGGTATCCGCTTGAGTTACTCCAAGAACCCTCTCGGTGTCCGCTCCGGCCAGCCGCATGGCATGGTATCCAATGGCGGCTATTCTCATCACCCGGGCATGGGTGCACCAGGCTATGTCAACCACGGCCATCATGCCAGCAATGGGAACAACTTCACTGCGGCATCTGGACCACCTCCAGGCATCAACAGGCCTCCCGGGTTTGCCGTCTTCAACCCAAACCAGCCGGTGGCACCACACCATCAAGCGGCTGCATCCCCTTTTGATCCAATGGGCTTCACAAACCCATTCGGCTCTCCTGGCGCCTCCGGATCATACGCACACCAGGGTTTCTCTGATCACGCCGGGCCACGAGCCATGTCGATGTCTGGACCTAGTGGCATGCCGCAGGAAATGAACGGCAAGTTCGGCCGCGATAGCCGTGCCAGCTTCAGCACCTTCAACAACAGCAACTACATGTATGGGCGTTGAGCTCATTCCCTAGAGCCTAAAACTCCACCCTGCGACCCTCTCATGAGCAAAGTCGCAGAATTAATGCCTGCGCCTCCCATATGTTATGCAAATAGTCACGGACTGCCCGGTCGGCCGCAGACCTTTGCATAACCAGCACCCACCTCCACACGTGCCATAATCACTTCAACACCACTTCAGCACCCACCACCCGCCACGACAACATCATACATCACAAAACATTTCTCAACATTCGGCATCCAGGCGCTCAGGAGCGAAACTTCACATTCTTGGATTCCTCAACAAAACGGACTTTACGAAGCACGCAACAAACTAAGATTCCCCCTTTGCGAAGAAACTTTTACTGCCTTCAGGACAGAACACATAATATCATCGATACCCCTCACATCTTGGGCTTCTTCTTTTTCCTTTTGCCAGGCGCAAGGACAGGTCATAACAGAACGGCGCAGGATAAGCAGAAAGAGGAGGGCGGAACGCGAAGAGAAAGGGAAACATGGGGGAGCATGGACGGACGAGCATTGCTTGGAGCCTGATGTGCATTTGGTTTTATCTTATTTTTTGGCACTTCATTTTATCATTGTTTTTTTTTTTTCACACACTTCGCTTAAAAATGGGTCACACTGGAGATGACTAGGCTATGTTGTCGCTGGCATTTCTTGACTTACCCTTCGCTTCGCTGAAAGTCAGTGTTTATGCTCTACTACGTTTTACTTAGTTACTGCTTAAAGTTTATTATTGTAATCGTTATCATCATCATCATCATCAGTTTGTCAAATTGTTCATGATGAGCTGTTCTAACTTCAACCATCCGTCCTTACCCGCATGCTAAACGTTGCAATTGGATGTCCTTTAACTTGCCCACTTTTGCTGATATCCCGCTACATACGTAGGTAGTCAGGAAGATTGCTGGAATTCACCTAGAGAGAATGAGAGAGAGAGACAACCTTTCTGGTTTCCGGTTTCCAATCTTGAGTCTCCGATTATGCGCCAGTTCCTGGCAAAATCAAAATGACCTCGAGTATTCAATTTGTTGTGAGTTGCCAAACGACGTTTAGTGAGACTCAACATGGGTACTTGGTACCGGGAAATCGTATACACTTGGCCTGTTGAAATTTCGTTTGTCTTTGGATTTTTTTTTCCCTAGCTAATTTGGAGAAGCGGTTGGCTTCATGCGTGAGTGCTGGGGCTTTACAATGTCTTGAATATGACAATCTAGTCTGCATGCCCGGCTGACAAAAGTTCTGCTCCTTCCCGGTTCTGGCCGACTCTCTGTGGTCCGCGCGGGTGACTGAGTGGTGTGAGTCGAAATCGTTCCACTTTCGAAGTCGAAAATGGCGACAAAGAGTCAGGACGGTGTCATTTCCAGATCCGTGTGCCTGCCCAAAGGCTTGATGATCATTCGTGGTCTTCTAGCTGTTGCCGATGATAGCTTGGACGCTGGGTGGCGACGCATCACCTCAGGACCGAGAATAAGAACGGCAAATGCCACCTTCTGTGCTTCAGAAAGCAAGCCGCGGAACGCAATCACTCAAAGTGACAACTTGCACAGAGGAGCTCCTTCACCTCCACAGTCCATAGCCACCAACCGCGGATTTCCACAACTTGATCGTACCGTCCTCACTACCTGTGGCATAGAGCTTGCCGTCCGGGCTGAAACCAGTCGTCCACACAGGTCCGTGGTGTCCCTTGCCTGTCTCAACCTCCTGCTGCGCATCGTAGTCCCAAACGTGCACCCAAGTATCCGTCGCACAGCCTGTTACGAATCTTCTCGCAGCACCGTTAAGCGCGACAGATGCCACCTCACGGTCTGTCTTGACATGGCTGAGCAGCTGTCCCGGCTGCGACCCTGAGAAGAAATAGACATTCTTGCCCGCGGCGACGGAAACGGTGCCGTCAGGGTTGTTGTCCAAACCAGCGTTGAGCTCGCACGAAGTGGGCGGCGCAGCGAGTTGGAAGGAAGCAACGGCGCGACCAGTCCGCAAATCGTACCAGCGCAGCATCTTGTCCTCGCACGCTGTGATGAGGAAGTTTGGGTCGCGGGTCCAAATGATGGACTTGATGGAGCCCTGGTGGTCTCCGGCTCCGATCTCATAAGATGGGCAGTCGCTGCCCGCGGTGCCATTGGTAGGAGCGTCGGGGTTCGATGGTGCGGTCGTGGCTCTGGAGATGTCGAAAACACGCAGCTTCTTGTCTTGGCCGCCAGTCGCGAGGACGCCAGGGCGCTGGCCGGGCGGAAATGCAACGGCACGCACAATGTGAGGGTGGTCCAAGGTCACGAGAGTCTCGCCGGTGAAAGTATCCCAGACTTTTGCGCTGAAGTCGGCGCTGCCGGTTGCTGCCAGCGTAGCGTCCTCGGACAGCCTGGCGCTCCAGACAGCACCCTTGTGTCCGATGAAGGTTCCAATCCAATCGCCGGTCAAACCATCGCGCAGCATAGGGTTCTGATCTTTGCAGGCACTGATCAAATAGAATTGCGGGCTGGTGGACTGGGTGTTCAAGGCGGCGGAAAAGCCTAGGTGTGTGATCGGCCTCGAGTGGCCGTGACACGTGAGAGGCACAGTCTGTGTCGTTCCTGAAGTGATGACCTTGGACTCATCCTGCCTTTGGAAGGCGAAGTCGGCCATGGTGGGCTGTATCGAGGAGGAGGAGGAGGAGGGGTGTTGTGGTAAGTGGGCTTGTTTGAGGTGTTAGTGGTCGTTATTTCGTGAGGCGTAAGTCGTAAGTGAGCAGTGCAGGACAGTACAAGCGTATACGAAGAGCCGACTCCAGAAAGCAAAGAAAGATGTGATGGTAGTAGAAATGCGTACGGAGGAGGAGGGAAGAGAGTGTGTAGAATGTAGAATCGCAGAATAACGACCCCCCGCTAAGCCATCAATCCTTGCGGCTTCAAGACCCCTTAGCGCCACCTTATTGATTGAAGAGTGGCGTCTTGTTATGATATTTGTTAGGTAGGTATTGCTGAAGTCTACAGCTAGGCCTACCTAGCATGCATCTACAGCAGTGATATCTGCAGTAAGCCGTAGACTGCTATATCTTGCCACATCAAAGTCTTCCCTGTCGATTAATCAAATCCCATCATTTCAATTGCACATGTGACCGTGGGCTTAAAGCTTCTCTTGTTCGGTCTCCTAGCGACGAGCGCGACTCCATCAAGCGTCATCCTTGTCCTAGCATCTGTGCGCCGACTCTGGTGTCAACATCTACCCAAAACTGAGACGCCCACCAGCCCCGCCGCCCACCCACCGCCCACCGCCCTCCAACGACTGCGACGACTGCGACGAACAACACACTTACCGCCGACTAAATCGATCTCGACGCGCGACCGACCTCGCCGCCACCCCGGAGCGCGACGCCGACACCGACACCGACCCAACACCACCCCTGCGAACTCTGAAACTCTGAACTCCGAAAGCGCCGACCGATCGGTGTCGCAACATCACTCTTTCGCCCTGAGAGATGCGCCGTTAGCAACGTGCACACCTATCCTCGCCCATGTCGTCCTCTCCTCTTCGCCCAGGCGCGAGCCGGGACGAGGAGCTAGAATACTACAAGCGCCAGTACGAACAACTCGAGACCGATCTTGCCGACTACCAAGCCTCGAGCAAGGAGCTGGAGGACCAGCTCGAGAAGGATGTTGACGCCGCCGAGAAGAACGAGCGCAAGCTAAGGGAGCAAGTCGAGAAATTGAATTTCGAGGTGGATGAATGGAAGGGAAAGCACAAGCAGGCAAAGGCAGAAGCAAACAGCGCACAGAACACGCTGCAGAAAGAAATTACGACTATACGAGAGCAGCACCGCGGCCTAACCTTGAAACTCAGAGATATCGAGGTCGCGAACGACGATTATGAACGCCAAGCAAGGAACACGTCGAGCAGCATGGACGATCTGGAGTCGAAACTGAATGTAGCGATCGAGCGAGGCGTCTTGATGGAAGAGGAGATCAGGATCGGCGAGCAAGAAAGAGAAGGACTCAGGATCGAGGCGCAACGCTTGCGAGATGAGTTGGGTGATTTGAAGGTTGAGCACGATATCCGATTAGAGAAGCTTCGGCGCGCAGAGGCTACGATCGAGTCTCTCAGGTCTGGGAGACCAAGCACTCTAGCCGTGAAGAACCTGCGCACACGAAGTCCAGGCAGCGAGGTTAGTGCTGCGACACCAACATCACCAACCGCATCTACGCCACCCACCAAGTCTGACACTACTTCGGCGCTCACGCCTCCGTCACCTCCTCTCTCGGACGCACCGGCACATGTCAAGATTGATCCACACATGCTCCCTCCTGCAAAACGATCAATGTCACTCATGCCCGATGCTGCTGCCACACCACGGTCTGCACTTCCAGGTTCTAGAGCAGTGTCGGCTAGGCACACTAGGGTCCCTTCCATCGTTTCCGGTAGCAGCAGCGCGGCTCCTTCAGAAATAAGATCCTTGAAGACGCCCCTACTCCGGTCGAACCAGGGCGTGATGGCACGCTCCGAGTCACTTCACCAGATGAAGAGTTTGCGCAACCGAATGCAGAAGATCGAAGAGCGAGTCCACAACGCGCGGTCAAAACTTCCGCCTCCGCACAACACTCCGAAAAGCTCTCCTCGGGCCGCAGTGCCCTCATCCGTTACGCTTCGACGCTCCAGCAAGCGGCCGTCCGCGATCAACACGTCTTCATACTCGGGATCCGAGGATGCCGGCCCACCCGCAATCAGCCGCCACAACAGCCACATCAAACGTCTTTCCTACGGAATTCCACGGCCCTCATCCTCGATGGCCACCGACCGACCGCCTCCCGTGGTAAACTTCAACAGACCGATCAGCCGTGCCGGCAACACACGGCCCGAAAGCCGCATAAGCAGTACTCGTCCTGAGAGCCGTATTAGTAGTACACGCCCGGAAAGTCGCATCAGCAGCGCACGCCCAGAAAGTCACTCTGGTGCTGACACACCACTGGGGGGGAACTTCCGTGACATCGCACCGCCCAATACTAGCACCATCGCTCGTCCGCGCAGCTCCATCAGCGGACCCCATTACAACACTCTCCATCACAGCTCTGCAGGTAACGTCTCACCACGTAAAAGCCTGCACCGCTCTTCGCAAAGTATCTCCGAGCACACCCGACAACAAGCGCCCGAGATCGAGGACTCTGGTAGGCGGACGTCTGGATTGCCCGCGCCGACCCAACACGCGCGAAGGCAAAGCGTACAAATGCGCGCGCCGCCTTCACTTGCGCCGAGACCGCCTAGTCGCAAAGCAGTAGAGGCGCAGGAACAGGATTTGGGCGAAACATACTAAACAGATTCGCTCGCAACGACCCCTTTCTCTCCATCGCCACCTCTGCCTGTCCGCTTAGCGACGGCGCACGCATGCATATCCGGGATTTCTTCTAGGCGGTCTGGGAAAGGGAGCCAGGTGTTAAACATGAGCATAGGGGTAAAGGAAAGGAGCGGGAAAGTAATAGACAATGGCGCGGGATCATTATTTCGTCGTTGTCACATGCTTACACTCCGCCGCTGCTTACGGAGACTGTCGGGTCTCGAATTTTTCACTTCTGGCTTGTGCATGACATGTTATGATGCAACACATATATATACACCTACACAATCACCACGCAGATTATGGCAAACCCGACATGAGAACCAGCGCCATATGAGCTTTTACTGCTTCCCGTCACCTTGCAATTCTTGAGTTCGTCGTTCAATGCTATCAGCACGCACTGACTTCATTATTGCAACTGAAAGAATTGATCGAACCGTCTTGCTACCTCCATGGAGGTCTATCCGGCTGCTCACTACATGTAGACGAATGCTCGCCGCTGCAATGACAGACGACGCGTGTGCATTCTCGCTTCAAAAGAGCGATCCCTTCTTGTGCCGCTCCTGAGCGAGTAGACTACGGGTACCTGTCAGTTGCACGGCTGCCTTTGCGCCGTAGTCCAGTCTCGGCGGTCTCCTTAGGGCTGCAAGGACGAAGGATGGAAGGAAGGAAGGAAGAGGGCGGAACCTTCAAGGGTACATCCTTTGGAAATTCGATGTCGGTACTGCCTGTCATGTGGATCGTGGAAAATCGATGGGTTCTGGCCCTACGAGAAAGTCGTTGCTTGTCTGAAAGGAGGAATGTTGGGTATCGGTATGTTACGAGGAGTGGGTGATGTGTTCTCTATGGCGACTTGCATTTTACCGTTGGAGTACTGCATCTGGTTTGGAAAGGCTGTTGTGTTGTGTACATGCCTTCTCCGTGAAGCCGTGCATCAAACGGGGGCGTCGGTCTCGCTCTCCGAGTTCCACGTAGGGAAACCATATCCGGTCTGCTATTGTCTGTCATCGAGATCAGATAACTGTATCATTTCGTCGTTAGCAAAGAACAGTCACCGGAAACGTGGGAATCGTTCGGAGCAAAAGTTTGAACTCGCCACCAGGCGGAATTTTACTCTTTCCATCTTCGTCTACAGCAAGCTGTCCTTTACGGTGGCGGGTGTTGTGGCATCGCGTAATGTGTGGTTCCAATGGTTTGATTCGGGAGAATTTATTTCATGATTTCATGGCGAAGAGGGAGAGTGGCCGGGTACTAGATAACAATTCCGCCATGTTGTCGAGAAGCCCCACGAGAGTGGCGGTTAGTCAAGAAAAGGAGCTATATCAGCGTCCTTATAGTTAAGGATCCGACGAAAGCGTGCGGTGCGATCGTATACGGTCTGGACGCAGTCGGAATCGTGATCTGGCATTAGTTGGGTTCGGTATAAAACGATGTGGAGCCTTAGCTTACGGTAAGTGGACACGGTAAAGCATACCGTAGTAGTACTGCAGCTCATAGCTTGTGGCGAAACATATGTCTGATTGGGAGTATGGTTGTATGTAAGCAGTACAAGTGCTGTATGGCACGCCAGGTCGTAGAAACGGCGCCACACCAGGTTCTTTTGAGGATACCAGGCATATATGGGTAGAACATGAAATAAAACCCCATTTTGGGTAGTAAAATGCTAGTTGTTATTTCTTGAAAGGCAAGAAGGATTACCGTCTGTCTGTCTGCCTGTCCCCGGTCGACGATTGGACGGATTGCCACCGGGGTTAGCTCCGCCGTGCTCTAACTGGTGATCAGATGAAAGACATGGCCAACTTCACTCATATCACCCAGGCTGGCTCTACCCATCACCAACAACTACAATACCATTGTCACGCGTTCGCGAGCAGATTACCAGAAATGACAACTCGTACTCCTTCCGCGCCTACCTCACGTCACCGCCGCATCACGCTTGCACAGATGTTACGAATAGCCGACTCGAGCTGTCGTCTTCACCAATCAGATTTCATCGACTCGTCTGGTGCAGTGGCGCATGCTTCCTTTCTCTGTGCAATAATGATCAGTCAGCTAGAGGCCTACTGACAATTACATGTCCAACATCCTCCATGTTAACGCCACCTGCGCCGTCACTTACCGCCACTGTCACTATCATAGTGCGAGACATAGCCACTCTTATCCAGGAAGTGTGGCACCGTGGTAGTGCCAGTGCTCGTGGTCGGCAAGTATATCAGACTCGGCAGAAATCCTTCACACGCCGAGATGCTGAAGTCCTTTAAAGCGCCAACACGGCTAGGTACACTCACAAGCACTCAGACCAATCGTGGGCGATCAAGTTTCTCCTCATGATCTCATAATAGACCGAACCCCAAGAGTGGGAACTCGCAGCCCTTGCGACTCTCATCTTGATGTGGATGCATGTTCGTGCTACTCTCGGCTCTCCGAACCCTGGCTGGGGGACCAAGACGTTATTGACGCTGTCACGCTTCGCGACAAACGCTCCTGCGATTCGGAGGCAGATGCTGTTGAAGTCTTCATATCCCGTGCAAATTGTTTTCGAAACCTAGTTTCGAATCGGTACTGCGATGTACCAAATAATCGCATGCTCCCTTTGCGAATCTGTCAGCAGAGCCACAGCAGCCAGTGCGGCTGAGTGGCTACTCTCCCGACTTCGACTAAGGCTGTGGGCTTCTTCGGTTGCTCCGGTTGGCATGCCGGTAGCTATCCCGCGTGCCTAACCTACTAGGCTGGGGTTTTGCAACTCGCCCTCATAGCTGGCGTTACGGTGGGGATGCCCGCCCCCCCGGCTCGACGCCATGATTGAAATTCGATGCATCGAGTTCATCGAAATCTTCATTGGGTGCATCGAGTGCGCCTCGTCAGACTAGATGCCAGTGCAACCAATCGGTTGTCACTGGCCACGTCTAGTGTTTCCAAAGTTTCCCTTTCCACAGCTGCGGCCTTACTTGAAGATTGCCTGGCCACTACATGTTCCAACTCGTAGCGCAATCGTCAAGAAACTGAGATCGTCACCTTTGCTGGCGATATCGAGTGCGACCCGCCCGCCTAGCAGCGCCTCGAAGCCCGCTGCATGGAGGACATTATCAAGGCGCCACAAGGACCCCATCGATGCCCCCAACCGCTCCTGCACTCTCCCAATCAACTAGCAACATCACAACTCAATTTACCACAGACGCCATACCTTGCGCCCTGTCAATTCACATAACACATCGTCCAGATGTCGCAAGGTTCCTCCACGCCAGCTGCGAACAGTAGTAGCTCGCAGAAAAGCGCGCCGATTCCGCCAAACCGATCTCAGAAAGGACCCGATCGGTCTCGTGATGGAAAGTCTAAACGCACTCTCATTGAAAGTGCATGCACAGCCTGTCAGAAGAGAAAATCGCGAGTAAGTTCCAGCCTTTACTATTCGCTGTGAATGGAAGCTTTTTGAACATGCCTGTGCTGACTGTTTTCCCCAGTGCGATGGGCAGCGGTACGTAGTGACACCTGTGTACCCCCGGATCCCGTACTGATTTCACCTACACAGACCTGTATGCTCTCGTTGTCGAACATTACACACCGACTGCGGCTACAATGCCGAAGAAGGCGAGAGTCGATGGTCAGCTCTTCGTCGGAAGATACGCACGCTAGAGAGGGAGCGCGACGAGGCGCGTGATCTATTGCTCCAGATACAGTCAAGGCCTGAGCTTGAGGCCCAGCAAATCTACTACCGCGTGCGATCACACGCATCCACAAGCGATATGGGTGCACTAATACAAGAAGTCACGAGCGCAATCCCTGCGAATGGAGTGCAGAGAGATGAGCGATCACAACAGCAGCAGCAACAGCAGCAGGGACGGGCTTTCTACGATGAACAACTACACGAGAATCATCAGCCACCACAACTCCACCAACGCCAACTCTCGCAACAAAGCGAACTCCATCAGCAGCAGCAGCAACCATCGCATCCCACGCTTCAACAACAAACGCAGCCAAACACAGCCTCTTTCTACCAAGGCAGCTACCCAAACGCGGGACAGGCAACAAACCAGCTCCCTCCTTTGCGATCAATAGTCGAGGTACCACTAAGCAGCACCGATGCAGCAAACGTACAGCAACTGCCACCGTCGCTGAATTTCCCCCCTATACCGCAGCTGAGAGGTAGAAAGACGAGCCAGACTTCTGGCGTTTCGAGTGCTTCGCACTCCTCATTGTCCTCCGCGGATCCACACGACCTCTCACCGCGAGACTCGCCTTCAGATTGGGCTCAGGGTGCGAACCAGTAGTTCTCGGAACCATCATACCAGCGAACGTGTCGGATAAGTGAGTGGGATAACATCGAGAGGAACGAGGGAAGGGGATCGCACCGTGGGAGAGTTCTTCTGGAAAATCATCTTGAAAATTCAAATCCGAACTCCGAAAGGGAGACAGTAAGAAAGGGAAGAGAAGCAGCATGGAAACAGGGAGTAACCATACACCCAGCAAGAGCAGAGGAACGACCGAAAGAGAATGAAAAGGCAGAGAAAATTGAATCGTCCGTGTGGGACACGAGAGTCACCCTCCAAGAATAACCACCACCTCACACGATCTACATTGATCAAGTGAGGTCTGTTCCCTCACTCCGAGCCAACCGCAAGCTTCGCTTTTGGCGGAGTTCAACCCGGTGTCGTCTCTTTCCAGGCCATGCACGTGACGGACTGCGGTCCTGACTCCTGTCGTTGCACTACCTTGTCATCAATCATCCAGGACCTTCTTCAACTTGCTTCCAGCACCCTACAACTCTGATATGCACCGGCTTGCACCGTACGCCATCAATGCCAGTAAGTGTGATGATCACTTCCTATCCCAGTGATTAATTGGTTGATCATCCGATTCCAAACATCTCGCTGATAGCGACTGTACTGAGCCCAGTTCGATTCGGCCCCTTGTTTTTCTTTTGGGGGTAACCTGCACGAGCTGCAAGTATTATCCATCCATCTCGTCGTCTAGTCCTGTCCCAGACCATCCTTCCAGCAACGCGATCAGCGCAAGTCATTGAGGACCTGCTGTTGCCCAGTGATCGTCTTTGTTCCTCATCGACTTTTTATACCCTCAGATACAATCGGTTCCGGGTTCCATCTTTTCTCATCGCTCCTATTCGCCCATCGAGTCCAAAACACTGCTACCTGTCCATCAATCTAGCTATGATTAAGACCGTGCATCAATCCATCCATTCATCCTACCATCCATCCGACGACACCAACAAACCTCTCACGCACCCGCCATGTCTATTGTTTTCCACAAGCAGACTACACACATACATCGAGCTGACACAGGTAGTACGTTCACCTTACACCTAACTTGCTCCCACCCTATTCTTCCGAAAGCCTCAGGCAAGACATTCAGGTTTGCAAATCAACGACTCAACGAGAGAAAGAAAAATGGGTTTGCCTCCCTTGTTTCATACACACAAGGGACTACTACTACTACTACCACCACTACTAAATGCTATTATTCTACCTTACGAGCGAGAGTATGCCTAGTAAATGAATAAACAACAAAAACCATACACCCGGTTATACGATGATTTAAAGGTTTAACGTATAGAATAATAAGTCAGTATGAATTCCATTCTCTCCCTTCAAAATCCGATTTGGTCGTCTATATAGGTGGCTGAGCTCTACTCATGCATATACAACAATCTTTTACTCAATACTCCTTATTGAAATCCTACCCTATCTATATGGCAAGAGGAAAGTGACCTAATTGTACGAATACAGATTTCCAGGACAAGTGATACATATAACTAGGAGATTAACGAGGCTTCCTTGTCAAGTGAGATCAGATAGATGAGGTTGTCGAATAACAAAGCGGGTTCAGACTCTCACGCCTTCCCAACCACGTCAAATCGAAGCACAAGACTTGATCGAGAGTCACACACATGGCGAAGTAGACTAAAGCGAGTCAGAAAGTGATCTCTCCCTTTTGTTTCCTCTTGTATCCAAAAAGGCAGCCCTCAAGAGGCGGCGTCTATGATGATGATGATGATGATGATGATGTACAAAGCGTATGAGTACACTCCCTTGCTCTTCTTTCTCGGCAGAACTCCGTCGCTAGCAGTGTAGTGAAAGTGTCTTGAGAAAAAAACGATAAACGCCGTCGGAAGAACTGGACAACCCTTTCGCTGAGAATTCCACAACCCTTAAAAAAAAACAAGAGCGAACGGCCACTTAAGCAATCGCGTCCGTACACAGCAAATAGACGATTCCTTCGCCGGGCGAAGTGAGAAAGCTCATATGCGGAGAAAAAAGATCGTCGGGTGGCGTTGCTGAGAGCAGGTAGAATTACGCCGAAGATCAACGAATTCTTGCTGCTCTCATGTCAGCTTGCAGGGACGAGTTCTGCTGCCCTGTTTTGCTCAACGGTGTAAGTTGAGTTGTGGGTGTGGACGGCACTTGAGGAGGAGGAGTGGAAAGGGCCTTTTGGTAGTGACGAGCAAGCCGGTCAGCACTTGAGCCAGCCAATCGTGCACTTTGATCCAAAGTCCACCCGTTGGTGCGCATTTGCATGCGGTGTGAACAGTATATCCTCCGGTAGTAGCATGTGCTGCTCGGGCACAGTCGTATGTGTGGCGGAATGTCGCGACGTCCTAGCGGTTTTGTGGTAGTCGCCGGTCCTCGAGACGATGTTCGTCTCAAACCTGGTATCCGCGGGAGCTGTAGTCTGCAACTTGGTCATTGAGACAGCGGTGCGATCTAACTTCCGATGTGGCGCTCCTTCTCGGGCTTCCAGGTACCTAAATTTCAGTCAGTGTGCAATTCAAGCAATTCATGCCGAATACAACATACCCTCAAAGTTGTGTTTGACCATGGCCATTGGGTCGTCATCCTCGCCGGCACCCATCTGACCAACACCAGGCGAGAAGGAAGTAATCGGAAGCACAACAACATCGCCAACCTTTTTCGCCTGTTTGATACCCGTGAACTGCTCCCAGGTAATATTGCCCTTGCTGGTGGCCATGTCGAAATAGTCCGGATCGTTGAAGAACTTGAAGATCGCGTCCGTCCAGAGTGCGGGACCAGTGAATTCGACAACGCTCTTCATATGGGCCTTGTCTAGCTGCCCGAGGGCTTTGCGACGCAGAGTCTCTTCCGTGATCGATGCGACGACATCAACGAGAACTGGGTGACCGGGTTTAGCCTGAATCGTCCATTGGCAGAATTGGATGCGGCGAGAGTACCACTCGTGCCAGTCAGGGCGATCAGGATCGGCTTCGATGCCAATGACAAGACCGTAGGAGCTGCGAGGAACTTCTGAAGGCACCCACTCCACGGCAGACTTGAGCGCGGTAGTATCAATGTCGGTGTAGATTCCTCCACGGGCGAGAAGGATCAAGTAGCGGAAAAAGTCGGCCTTGAGCACAGGCTGTGGCAGAGCCTCGTATGCTTCCTGGACTTCGGGAATGCTGGCGTAAAAGTGACGGATGAGATGCGAGGCCACGGAATCGGTGATGACCTCGTGCACGAACGAGGGATGTAGCTCAGACCAGGATGCTTCTGCTGGACGGAATTCTTCGCCGAATTTACCATCTGCAGGCGTGTACTTCCAAGTTTGCCAGATGTAGGCCGGGAATTTGCTCTCGGAGTCGTAGGGGAAGATGTATGATAACTGTTTCCTCAGAGGCTCGGCATTGAGCTGGCCCAGTGGTACCTGTGGCTTGGGCCTCCTCACAAGAGCTCTTCCTCCATTGTCACCGTTCCACTCCTTGGTCGTGGTGGAAGCAGGCTTGGGCTGATCCTCCTGCACGGCATTCTCGGGCGGCGCTACTTGAATCTTCTTGTTATCCGAGTAACTTCCTGTCGGTTTGGGCGAGTTGTGTACAGCGAGTGGTGCGACCTCGGATGTATGTGTGTTTTTGAGAAGGATAAAGAAAGTCAAGACGACACAGGCTACCACAAGGGCGCGCTTGAAGGTGAGCATCGCAGCTCGATAGCGTGAGGGTGTTGACTGGAAGAGGAGTGTAGGCGGTGGTAAAGGTTATCGGACTGCAAGATCGCGGGCAGAATGGTGCGCGAAAGTGAGAACGAGAGGCTTGGTTGTGGTGACGGCGAAGTTAACAAGGCCTGCGATCGCGCATGGTTAGACGGGAGTTTGGTGAGTTTGGTGAGTGTAGGGAGAGGAAGAAGGAAGATGACAAGAAGAATGCCATGTGCGTTTCTTGCGTACAACAATAGAGCAGGCTGGCGTGGAGGTGGAGACCGGGAGTGGTGGAGCAACTCACAAAGCGTCGTACTTTGGTTGATGCTATTCTTCGTTGATAGCAAGCCCAATGGGGAAGGCGCGGCTCGCCCAGTGCAGGAACAGAGTGCCTAGACACGGGTAGTGAATGGGAAGAAAGATAAGATGCACGTGAATGTGAGTGAATAATGCATGTGAGTGGAATGGCGAGAAAAGAAAGAAAGGCGATTGTTTCCCAGCCAGTCCTGTGTCCTTTCCTGTCTGTCCGTCCGTGTATCTTTCAACTTTCCATCATCAGCCCTGGCCTGGCCTCGCGGCACCACAGCACGGCCTGACTAGTGCAACCCGTCCCGCCAAACGGCCAAGCCGCCGACAAGGGTAGCGCGACGAGGCACTTGTCACCGTGTATCTCTGCACGAGTACATGCATGACATGACACTCCATTGTTGTCACTACTCGCCGCCGCTTCACGCCACGACTTCCCCGACTCGATCACATCAATCACATACATCACGACAATAATAACCATCCATGCCGTCCTCGTATCGGACATCTCACTACACCTGTGCAAGCTCCCGCCGTAAGCAACACGGATGCATGGCGCTAGCACGGTGGGAACGGCGATTACGACGGGCTAGCCACGCGTAATCCTTCTCAGCCAAAAGGGAAAGGAAGAGGAATAGGCAATCAGCTTCCTCCTCTCGATCTGCAGTTACCGGGAGCCAGCGACTAGTACCGGGAATCCGCGAATTGCGAAACAGGAACGCCGTGCTGACTTGCTGACGTGCTAACTATAAGACATGGCTGTGCTGTCCATTTGTCGTTCTCATCAAGCCATCTCCTGACGAATGTCTTGTTGTCTCCATGCGATGCTACCTGCTTGCTTGATTACTATGCACCGCCGCTGTATGCAAGCAGGTCCGATCTTGTTCGCACCCGGACCGGAAGCAAATGCAATCATCATCATAGCACAGCATCATGCATTAGCTTATCATTGATTGCGCAAGGAGTTCTCGGCCACTTACAGGCCTACAGGCTACAGCAGCACTGCACGGCAGGAACGCTTAATCTACCCCAAACAAGCTCCTCGTCCTCAAAAGCCTAGAAGTCCTGACCTTCCTGAAACCCTTCTCTTCCACGCGTCAAATAGTCAATATGCGACGAGTGTTGACGACGTAGGAAAGCTGTCTTGTGCTAAGCGATGAGCAGTGCAGGTTGTCAGATTGACATTTTAACCGTCGGAGGAAATCCGATTCTGCATTATTATATAGTACCTCACATGAAGACTCCAACCACTCTCAAACACCCCTCCCTACACGTGCGAGTAAAATACGGCAAACACGAACTAGGTCCTTCGTCTTTATATTCCACCATCTCTTTTCTCCTGCCAGAGAGCTGACAAAAGCAGCATGCAGCCAACAAACCTACCCACCCATCGCATCACATCCCCATCCCGTCCCTCAAGCCTCAACCAAAAACTAAAGCCAGCTCGCAAAAAAACATAAACAACTTTCCCCTCGTACTCCCCCACCAACCGGACCATCTCACCTCTGTCCACTCGTATTACAGTACAGTACCTGCCCGTGAGCTCCCGTTACCGAGGTTCGGGGTCAACAATGCAATGTACAGTACAGTACATCGTACCACACGTAAACACAGGCACAGGCACAGGCACAGGCAC
>Ga0265798_10003552_pt1 | contig 22061 bp, 28 predicted proteins | sample P3T30metagenome_FD_192430 | JGI IMG/M metagenome (GOLD analysis project Ga0265798, IMG submission 192430) | Plant litter microbial communities from East Loma Ridge, Irvine, California - P3 T30 | ecosystem: Environmental > Terrestrial > Plant litter > Unclassified | place: USA: California... | reverse complement strand
CAACATCATCCCGCACGCACAACAAAAAAACAAGGGCTGTCCAAGTCATCACAGTGTCACCGACATGGTTCCCGTTGTAGGCGGTTGGAATGCCGAGCTGATCCCTCCGTGTCCTTTCATCGTATAATCAACCTAAGCAGCCGAGCCAAACAATGTAGACAATGCAGGGACTCGAGTGACATGTGGGCTGGTCTAGCGCTAGTCCTGCTCTAGATCACATGCATCGAATCGCTGCCTTGGGTATCTGTACAGGATGGGTCCACCAGAAACCAAAATCCGATGCCATCTTTGTCGGCCCGAATGTCTTTGGAGCAACATGCATGCTCGTATCCAAGGCTTGCATGAATGTCATAGCACAAGGCAAATCCTAAGGCCATTGTTGGAAAGAGCATGAGACGACTGTAAGTTATTCTTGAATGTCGGAGTGACAATGGATTTCTGCAACAGCTGCTAGTAACCATGTCTCTGCCTCCATGGTCTCTTGCCCAGGGTTGGATACTCCCAAATGCTTCCGCCTCCGGAGTATGTACAAATATGGCCTCTGATCGCCCTCGCGTCATAGTCCATAAAACGCGCGCCCTCTCTTAAAAGCCATGTAGGGCGCCATTCAGTCTACCATTATCATATCGTCGTTACGTAGAACGTATTCTCGCTTAAAATAAATAAAGATGCCGCAACGTATCGCAAGACGACGGTGACGTCTGCCGTATTCGGCGCATCCGTTGCGCGTGTCGTAATGGACGTGAAGAAAGCCTGAAGCCGCGCCGAGTGTGGGAATCGATCAGTGCATGGGAGGTTGATAGTTGATCGGTCGCCTGTAAGAGCTGTTAGCGCGTTGTCGGACGATGCACACGAGGGCAACATGCTTGAAAAGAAGGATATGTGGTTCTGGCTCATGAACTTCGTAGTGCTCCCATCCCAAACTCTGTCGTCAAGTCAGTGCGCGAATTGCAGTGTATAGTCGACTTCCACACCTGTGTGATGCCCAGTGCCCTCCACTCCTCCTCCCATAGCAGCTTCAGCGTGCCTCGCGCGCCGTCAAAGTAGTCTTTGGGAATGACCTTTAACATCTGCTTCGGCAGCTGTACGTGGCGATATTCGTATGCATCGTCCGAGTACCTGCATCCAAGTTAGTCGATTATGCGCTGACCGCTTCTTCAGCAAACCACGCACCTCGCTGAGTAGTGGATCGCATCGACAAACTCGTCCAACTTTTCCTTTTCGTGTTCAGAGAGCGGGCGCGGCTTCTTGTTTCGGCGGGTAAAGTCGATGTCGAGTTCGGCGGACATGGTGCGAGTTGATTGACGCGAGGGAGGAGCTCGTGTGCTCTTACAGTGGGGGGTCGCGGATGGTTGAAGCGAGTGGGGCGCGGGCAGCGGGCAGCGACTTGTTCCTGTACACGTCTGTGTTTGCCCAAGTGTCGAGGAGCGCGTCGATCAGAGTTGCCTTGGTTGATTGCGGAGGCTGTTGGCGGACTGAGCGAGAGGAAAAATAGACCAAGTAGTCGAACCAAATAGTATTGTTTACGACTTGTCATGAAATTTGGTCCAATCCGGGCGGCCTGAGCTTCAACGCTAACTCTGGCTCGCCCTAGCGTAGCCGCACAACCACGTTCCTACCGCAACGTCTCTCACCCCTGCATCTGCGTCTCCGCTGATCAGCATTGTGTCGTTGAGTTTCAAAGACAAATCGAGCTCCAATTCACTCCAAGGAATTCCAGACGCTTTGCTCTTTTCTCTCCAGACATCAGGCCTAGCTCAACACCACTATTACCCGGGCTTCAATCCACCCTCCACTAATCATTTGCAAAAGTCGATAATGTAAACTAATTCAAGTAGACATCCTGCTCCTTGGTGTTCAGATCTCAACCTCTAGACTAGTATAGATGGAGGCGTGTGAAGTACCTAGTTTACGACCTGGTCTTCATCTGCCTCTCGGCTGGAGCTTTGCACAAACACGGTCTAGAATCCCCTAGGTACCAAAGTCCATACAGCCGTTGCTTTGCATCAAGTCAACCTGCTCAAGCTTTATCATTCGGTACAGTCGGTAACTTTTTTTCTCCTTCTCCTCCACGAACTTTACTCTCTTCCTCAAACAAGCCTCTCAACACCCCGCGTTCCACACTGCCCTGCTCCCGCATGATCTTTGTGTTTGTCTCCGGTTGACCGAGGAAGTCCATGCACTGCGCTGCGGCTTTTTTGTGGGCCCAGTTCCTCCTGGAAGTCTCCTGTAACTGATCCAACCCGACTTCCCATGCATCTTCACTTATAGCACGACTGCTCACTACATGTCTTAGGAGCGTGTTGTCTTTCTTCATCCGTCTTTTCCTTTGTCTCAAGCCTTTAAGACATCGTATCAGGAGAACAATCGGGAGTACGAGAGCGATGAGACTACTAAATGCAATCGCAAAAATCTCGCCGATTGCGAGTGTGGGTCGTGGCGTAGCCTTGCCTGTGGTCGTGGACAAGACTAACAGAGTAGATACCGACGAATACATTGTCTGGAACGAAGCTACTGGGATGGAAGGTGTGGTCTGATCCACATTGCCCACTGTCGTCCTCATCTGACTACCTTTCTCGGAACCGATCACCGACTCGAATAGACCGCCAACCGGTGCGTTGAAGGGATCATCGGATGCCGTCTTGTAGAATCTCAAACTGACTGTAGGACAAGGCCTCGTGTCGATATCAATACGACCTTTCCGGATGGTCTCCATATTACGGGGTTCGAAAATTGTATGGCAATGCGGATTATCGCTCAATGCTTGCACACCAATGAAAAATGGTATGGTTCCTTCAGCTCACTGCAGCTCAACCTACCTATTGTAATATTCGGGTGTGAGTAAAGGGGCTAGAAGGTGGGCCCCCCAACGAGTTTGGTCGAGCACACAACGACCAACGGTTATACCAGTACTGCCTATAGGGGACATGTAACTACAACACTAGTGGTTGACCGGACGTACACGTGTTTCAATGGGTCATACAGTCTAGCTCAGAGTTAAAATGGGTTTAGTTGGCTAGGCGACCAATGCCTCAGCTTCCTCGTCGAACCAGTATCACGACTGTACTTTTGGACGACAGTGTCCAGCTACGCATGTTCATGCTGTGTCCAGATAAACAAGAGCGCGGTTTCCTGGCACGGCGAAACAATAACATGTTAATAGCCAAGTACTCATATCGCGACTGTACATGTCCTTTCCAACCCCTGGGAATATGCGCTCATACACTGCAGAAGCTCAAAATCAAACACCAAGCCCTTTGGAAAGAACCGGACACACAGGCTAAAGCCACATGCTAACAGCACTCGGTCATTCCGCTTGATGCTTTGTCAACACCATTCCATTGTCGTCCACTTTCTCAATCACCTTCGGCAAGCCGTCGCTACTTTCCAAACTCCCGTCTCTCCAATCCCACCTCAACTGTTTCTTCGGCTTTACGATGGTTGCTTGTTGCACCTCCGGTCGTTTCTCTCCCAAGTCGTCATTCACCACACGAATACCGCCATCGATAGCCCCACGCTCCAGCCACTCACTTGCTCGATCATCACTTGAGCTTGTTTTGATCTCTGGAAGCAGCTCTATAGAAGGAGAAGGGGTAACGGATGGGTGTTGTTGTTGTAGGTCTGCATAGTGCTCTTGCTGTATCTGTTGTCGGGAAAGATGATTCTCGAGGCGCGATTCTCGGCCTGATTCTGGGTCGAGTAAGCCAGGCTCAAGGTCTTGATGCTGGAGGTTGTTGTGTTTGTATCGGTTTACGAAACGAATGAGGAAGTAGGTCAACATGAGGACCAAGATTGTGGATGTCAGGATGATGAGAGCGAGGAAGAGATCAGCCTTGGCGCTCAGAGAAGACATTGTGGCTCAAGTCGATGCTATCAGCTTCCGTCAAAAGTATGCAAGAGGACGGGTTCAGAAGAGTGGTCGAGGTTGTGGCGTCTGCGGCGTAGGTATATTCCAATACTTAAGCCTGTCATGTACTGCGTATATGCGCCATCTCACAACCCAACCGGGCTTCCCGAGGACTCCATTCAGAAAGTCACGCAAATGAACGACAAGCTAGCACGGTGCATGATGTTTTGTGTACGAGGTGCTGGCAAGAGCATTCTGTGGTCTTTCAATGTTGTGCAGAGTGGCACGCAGTCTAGAAAGGGTGGGCGGTACTACGACTAGCGAACTCGAGGGACATGACTGCCATTTTAGAGGTATATGCCTACGGGAATGACGTACTTGAGAAGATTTCCAAGAACTCGACACGTCACAAATGGCATTGATCGTCTCAGCTAGAAGGAAGTACACAAAATTAATCTCCAAACTCTTTCACTCATTACCCTCTACTCCAACGTTCCCAAGTAATCGTAAACTAGCCTCACCCTCGTAAACTCATCTTTACCGGTCTTCTTGACCACAAACTTCCTCGTCAGCTTCCTCTCTCCCCCAATATCCGCAAACCCCCAAATCTGCCACGCCGTCCACCCCTGCTTCTCATTGACCGCATAGCCTTCCACTATCTCCCCTTCCTCAGTCTCCTTCAACCACCCATCCACCATAAAGTCGGCGTCGGCGGATTGCCCGTTATTTTCCTCCTTGACCTTGGCAAGGGTAGAGTAGCGATTCTTAGTTTCGATAGTACCAAACAGCCAGTCTGTGTGCGAGCCTGGGGACCAGTTTAGAATGCGCTTCTCGACGTTGCCTTTGAAACCACCGGACAGCAACTGCTCGATGACAATCTCTGTAGTAGGCGTGCCGTCTTCGCCTGTGGTGGTTGTTTGGCGCAGGTGCTGTGTTATGGTTGCTGCGCCGAGGCCTTTGCGCGTAAGCCAGCCAATGCCTTGGAGGGCGAGCACCGAGTCGAAAGAGTCAGATAGGCTCTTGTTCTAGTGCTGGTTAGAGGGAGACCGGTCACACATGCACATGAAGCTTGAATCGCGCTTACCATGGACCATTTGCCGTCCAGGTTCTTGATGTCAATGCTCGACGGTGCCGCCATATTTTGCTTTAGGTCCAAAACTCGATTCCCTCGTAATGTGTTGTATTTTGTGAATGCTGTGTTGGGTCTTTAGCAGCGCTGTGGCGGGGTTGCAGAATCAGGTAGCGAAGCGGATTATTACGAGCGACGACGGTGTGTCGGATGAGTTATATCGATATGACACTTATATGATGGCAGCCGTATCCGGATCTACCGCAGGGCTTACCAAAGTTGTGCTGGTTTGCTATCACGTTCTTGTTCTCAACAAAGCCTCGTAATCCGTGCACCGAGGTTCGTCCGCTTTGGGACAGTGCGTCCGCGGGGAACCCTGAGCCCTGAACTGATATACGTTCGGATCTTTTGTCCACACCATCACCTCTCGTACTAGGCTCGTGCCATGGAAAAGCGTCGTGCAAATGTGTTGGATCGACACCTTTTCATTGGAGTACGGTGATTAATAGCCCACGGGATCACCACGATTTGGGGTAGCCGAAGCGAAGCGGGCCATGAAGCTACAGAAAGGGAAAGGGGACGAGAGCAGCATGGCCGTGAGAGCAGGTAGGTGGTTAACCCTCGCTTTCATCGCTTATTTATCGGACGCTCGGGAGACTTTTGTCTTTCACGTGTACGCATGCAGTTGCTATGCGTTTTGTCGTCAAAGTTGGTTGGATCCAGGAACAGGATGGATACCGGTCGACCGGCATAAAAGAGACATTGAAGATTGTCAGCGTATCGAGGTAACGGTTCCGATCCTCTCGAAGCTTTTCGTGGCGTGCTTATTGAGAATGACTTTCTTCGGCTTGTTCATTTTGTCTCCATGAATGTCCGAACAGTGGAACTATGGGCTGTACCTCATGCGACAAGACTCGAAAACCTGAGCCAGACTCGGGGGTTGTTACTATTTCTAGGACGTTTCATCCACCTGTATCCTACGAACTCAATAATTCCTCAGGTGCCGTGGTGTTTCGCTTGACTCGGTGTCTCTATTCGGTAGTTCCGAAACATCTGTCAAGTTTCAACGGTCGCAAGTATAGTGCCGTAGAAGCGCAAAACATGGCGCGAACAAGACCTATTGCGCCAAACCAAGAGGGGTGAGCATCGCCAGTATTCTGGCATCTGAAATCAGGCTGCGACGCGTAGTGTCTGTAAGCCTCATAACACCGCATCACGTCACCAGAACCGAACCGTCTGTACAGATGGCATGTCCTGCGGTTCCCCTGATCAGTGTTTGATCGCTCTATTAATTTTATTTCTGATCCAATTCCTTGCGCATCTACCCGGTATACTGTTATGCGCATACAAGCATTCGAAACAAGAAACAGCTCCTTAGTTCTTCATGACAAGTTCTCTATCAAACTCCTGACTAGTCTGCCCTCTGCGCTTGTCGCACAAATTCTCACTAGACTTGCTCGTCACCTTTTCACTTACTGGCTGTGCACACACGGCTCCTTACAGCACCATTGTCACGAACCATAATCTCCTAGTGTTACTGGCGCGGTAGAAGCGCGATTCACACGTCCCAATCGGTTTTGCGATATTCTGGGTCTGCGACTAGAGCACGTTCACTGTCACCCTTGCGCCAGCAGCTCAGCCTCTGTCAAGTGGAACATTCCCCAAGGCATATAACATTGAATGGCCTGAACAGAAGTCTCTCCATTACCAGCACGATAACTACATCTCTACCAAGAGTTTACTTTTGGAAACAAGAACTATTGTCGCTTTGACGTTACACCAAGCAACTGTCCTCATTCGCTTTCACTCCACTGCCCGTTTGTTTATCAACGACATTCACAGCGTTCACGCAACCTACAATCGTTCTTTCCATCTCCATCCAGCCTACGACTCCACTCGTTCATTACTCGCAACTCGCTGGGCTCTCCCCCACAATCTTCTCGTCCTGCACAACCACACTCCAAACGAAACTGCACCCTCACCTACCAACCTAAGCAAAATGAAGTCATCAACTATCCTCATCAGCCTCGCGAGCACTGCAGCAGCAACTATGCGCCTCCCCCAACTCGAAGAACGCGCAATCGACCCCGCAACCATGGACCCAGCTCGCTACTCTGTCCTCAAAGTGCTCAAGTCAGCCATGCCTAGCGGCACCGACGTACCCATGCCGAATGCAGACTTCAAGCCAGAATGGTACCAGAAACTTCCTGCGGACGTCAAGGATTTGCTTCCGGATTTTTACCCCGTCATTGGTGCTGCGGCTCCTACGTCTGAAGTGCTGGCCGTGAGTGCGAGCACTAGTGCGACGGCGGCGGCGGACGAGACCAGTACGACATCAATATTGGCATCTTCTACCTCGGTGTCATCGTCGTCTGCATCTGTGGAGTCACCGCTGGTGAGTGTGAGCGCTTCTTTGACTGCGTCATCGTCTGCAGAGTCTTCCTCTTCATCTTCGCCATCATCTATTTCGGCGGCTTCATCGTCACTGTCAGAGTCATCGTCAGAATCGGCAAGATCATCACCGCCATCCTCTGCTTCTACATTTTCATCAATACCTACTTCTCGCTCGTCAAACAACAACAGCACTCTGACTCAATCGTCACAGCGGACACCTTCCTCTACAGCATCTGCGTCTATCCCTCCCACGGTCCCGGCGAATTCAACTACGCTCGCAGCTGGACCCAGTCCTAAACCTACTGCTGCGCTCATTCCTGCAGCGACGACTACGTTGTCTCGGCCTTCTAGTATGGGTGTCAAGATGGCGGTTAAGACGGATGTGTTGGCGGCGGCGATGGCGTGGGTGTGTGTTGGAGCTGGCTTTGTCATCTTTGCTTGATCGCTTGCCGTTGCTGCTGCCTTATAACGCCCGTATAGGCCTGTGGGTTGTTATACTTTGAGGTTAAAAAAAAGGTGGACTTGATATCTGTCTGGTTTTTGGCGAACTCGACGCCTTTTTTTGTATCATTTCATTTTTGTTATATATACACACACACAGACTGGGGGGGCGAGGGAGAGGTCGTCTATTGTTTTGTGCTTTTGCCTTTTTCCTTTCTCCAAAGATATCCCACCGATGAAAAGCGATGATTTGTACTACTAGTAATCCTGATTTGGAAAAAAGAAGAAAACTTCATTGGCCCATTTTAGAACAATGATGGAAAATCTTTCTCATAACTCTGCTATCGTTTGTTGTAACATGACATGATATGATAACAACTCATCTCCTCACATTTCTCCATCTCTATCAAAGACACAACACCCCCGCAACTCTAACCCCCAAATCCAGGACCGCCAGATGCTCATCCCCACCATCCACCAACCTCTTGTCCGTCTCACTAAACACGCCCGCAAGTCTAACCTTCTTGACATCCTCGACCCTCTCATCAAACATAATCTGTTCATACAACTGCCCCACCGTCTGCTGTGCACTCCAGCCCTCTGCAATCATATTCTCCACAACCCTGGCAATCTCATTGTACCGAATCTGTCTCACAGCGGACGACTTGGGAAACAGCGAGTCTGAAAAGGTGGACAGTGTGGCGGGCGGGAGGACACCTGCGATTTCCGCAATAATGGGGAGGGAGATGGCAGGTGTTGAAGTCGGTGTCGTGGTGGTGGTATCAACATCCATTTCGTCCTCCTCAACCACCACCTTCTTCTTCCCCTTTTTCGTCGCACCGCCGACTGCTTGTACTGCGCCGACCAGCCTAGCCGCAGATTGCAAAAATGTAATCGCCTTTCTCAAATCGCCATCGGCGACTCTAACCAGCTCCTCCGCAACCCCGTCTTCCAAGGCCACATTCTCCAACTGCGCAATGTCGCTCACACGCTTGACAGCATTCCCCTGATCGAGGCTCTTGAACCGGAATTTACTGCATCGCGAGGCAAGCGGGTCAATGATACGTGTTACGTAGTTGCACACGAGACAGAATCTCGTCATGCGGCTGTATGTTTCCATGGTTCTGCGAAGCGCGCTCTGCGCATCTTGCGTCATACTGTCTGCCTCGTCTAGCACAATGATTTTGAATGGCGGACACGGGTATTTGTCTCTGTAGCGTACCGTTTTTGCTTCGCCGGTGCTGCCGCTCTTGTCTTCAACCATGATGTTGTGATTTGGTGCAACGCTGAGCTGCTGGCGCGCAAAGTCTTTTACTTTTTGGCGCACAATGCTGATGCCGCGTTCGTCAGAGGCGTTTAGTTCGAGCACGCGGCTTTTCATCAGTTCCGGGCCGTAGAGTTCTTTGGCGAGGGCGAGGATGGTCGAGGTTTTGCCAGTGCCTGGGGGGCCGTAGAAAAGCATATGGGGCAGGTTTGAGGATTGCATTGTACGGGAAAGGATTTGGATCGTGTTGTCTTGGGCCGTGACTTCGGAGAGCGTCTTGGGGCGGCTGCAAGGTCTGTTAGCCGTACGCTTTAGCAGCCTTGGGTGATGCGTATGTACTATTTCTCGACCCATGGTTGCAGGCGATTGGGCTCCTGCTTTGTTGTTGGTACTTTTGAGGAGCTTGCTTGTGCAGCAGCCTGTTGCCGTGCCTTGAGGTTGAAAAAGTCTGCCATTGGTGTGCGTATCGTGTATGGGTTGGAGGTGCGGGAAGTGGGAAAGCTAAAGTGCGACGCGTCGACGCGAAATCACGTTATTGCACGGACCATGTAGTCGCTCCCTAGCAAACGTCACAGCTACAGGATCATCATGGCATGGGAATTTCTTGAGATATCTCTCTTAGATTCAAAAATCTCAAAGTGGGAATATTGCCTGATTTCCTGCCTTCTGCGATCGACGCCAGAAGATGCATGCACTCCGTGCTCATCCCGAGCTCATCCCACCTAGCCAGATACCACCCATTTCCAAGCCTGCGTCCATGACATGATCGATCGATAGTCAAACCTATGGTATCAAGGGTCTTGCATCAGGATTCAGACTAGTATGGACTAATCTACTTTCCATTCAGCCTAACCCCCTTAACCCTCTTAGCCAACTGTACTGAATCGGAATCTGAGCCGTAAGAGGACTGCTGCGTCGTGCCGGAGTCATGCTCGGCAGGAAGATGTGCAGCCCCCCTACTGGCTGACGCGGAGAGAGGCGAAGACTGAAAAGAACGTTTAGGGGGGCGCTCACCACTTTCTCTGAGAATGGTCAAAAGGGTTGCCCAGCCTCCGGTATGTTGGAGCGCTGAGCCCTCTGAAGTGTCATGCGATGATGCGACCTTGAAGAGGAGTGCCTCCTCGTCCTAGAAGTTTGAGTTAGTATGTTGGCAGACCAGGTATAGACAGACAAACCTTTGATAGGATTCCTAGGTTATGGATGAAGCATAGCATGTGGAAGTTGGAGATGGCGTCAAGGCCGCTGGTTGTGTTGAGTGCCAGTCCATTTGCCCTTGCGTTGAGAGCTTTGCTAAGATGCGAAATCTCTGGCATCTCGCCCATGGCCTCGCGGTTCTCGATTGGGAATTTTCCGCCCGTGAAGAGCGGGTTGGGCTGAGTGGGGAAACCATGTGTGAGCGTAAGGAGGAGGTATTCGACTGGAAAGGCGGGTTTAGCAACCTCTTGTACGTTTGCACCATGTTCGTTGATCCTTCGGTAGAAGACTTCGGGTATGTACCGTGCTCGGTTCAGGGCCTCGTCGTCCTCTTCTGATTGAACTAGCATGACCGATGGCTCTGCCGACGGCTCGATGATGTCGGCACGCACCATTTCGACAGCATCGTTTGAGACTTGGTAGGACGAGATGGCAATCTGGCCTTGGTCATCGCCGCTGATGACGCAGGTAACAAAGTTAGATCCGTGCCGTCCAGTATCGCTCCACTTGGAAGGCCGGGGGTATTTCGCTTGGTACCGTGCTGCGAAGCAAACCTCAAGGGATGCCAGGTAGTACGAGTCCATGTGGCGCTTGCAGATGACAGAACCATCGCCCTTGTCGGCATCTAGTAGGTCTGTAAAGATGACACCGACCCGCTGCAACCCACACTGCGCAGCCACCTCATCAATCTCCTTTTCGTTATCCCATTCTCCCAACGATATGCCATCGGCCTCGTTCACCTGCGGTGGTTCGTAGATGGTTTCGACCACAGCCTTTGTTCCAAGTGGCACCTCGGTATACTCCTCATACCTGCCGTACAAGAAGCCCAGTCGCTGACAGCCCGTTTGCCTCCAGAAGTTGATTACGTCGTCGACGACTTGTATTGAAGCAAACTCGACGTGGTCCACCATGCGATATTCTTGTGGCTTGAGCGAAATGGCACTGGGCATGCACTTTGTGCATATGCCCTCTGGAAACGGCTTGTGTCCCGATGGACAGTCGGGTTTTACGCGGTAGTAGGGTTCGGTCAGCGGTGGCATGTACGAGCTTCCGAGTTCTGGTCGGTTCTTGGCAGAATTGACCTTTCGCAGGTATGAGTGGAATGAAAGGTGCTTGATCTTCTTCTCGGCGAGGTATGCGGGCGAGTATGGCTCCAGCGGCATGCAGTAGTCGCACATGCCCTTTGGTCCGTGTGAGCACATGCGAGCGTCGCGCTTCCTGGGAATCTTTCCATCCTGCCTGTCCAGCCTGTCGTCGAGGGGCGACTGTCTGACCACCTCCCATGGGTTCTTTATGATTTGAGTGGGGGAGCCGAGGGGCACAGAAGCCATATCGGTGGCGGCGACGGGCTTGCCATTTAATCGCGAGGCGCCTGCAGTAGCTGCAGTTTGACCGTTGGAGGCGGTAGACTGCTCCTCGAAGGTGAGGAAGAGTTGCGCGCCATTTCTATACACTTATTAGCTGCCATGTCGGACCCAGACAAGCTACTTACGATAGTCCAACTTGCTTGAAGCTCACGCCCTTGAGATCAGCGAGCTTTCTCGCATCGCCGCCTTGGGGGCGATTACTGACGCTGATGCTCTGAATGTCGACATTTTTTGGCAATTTTTCGGCGATCTGCGGCAGGATATCTGTAAAGGTATCCTCGGGCTGTACCGTCAACCTGAACTGGCCTTCTTTGCTCACAAACCTTAGTATCATGGTGGGATGTGAATTCCAGGGCTAAGATAAGTGAAGTGAAAAAGATCTTAGCAGATAGAAGTGAGACGACTTTATAGGAGAGGTGCGGACAAAAGCAACCAGGAGTGCGTCGTGACCGTGGTTGCAGGTGGGTTATTGATTGATTACACAGTCGCTAGGAAGGCGTCGAAGGCGGCAGAATGACGCGCGCGAGCGAACCCTGGTAGTAGCGCGAAACCACCCGGACATTTACCGAATTGCGAACTGGCCAGATATTCTATCGATAACTGACAACGAAGCGCATTCGACGCACGCAAGCTTGGCCTTCACCTTCCCGCCGCATATCGCTGCCGAGGACACTGTCGCTCCTTTTCAAGTTTGCACGCCATTGCAAATAATCCTGCAGCCTACTCGCGACACATAACCGTCACCACACCCGCTGCCCGCACCCGACAGTCACCATGTGGCCCTTCGACATTGTCGACTGGGTGATGCTCACTGTCCCCTTTGCCTACATTGGTATCCTCGCCGGTTCTTTTGCCGTCTTCACAAATCTGTACAAGAAGCGCCAGGCTGCCAACGCCGCCTCGCTCGAACCTTGGTTCCCGACACATCTCCAGCGCAATGTCTACCTGTCCTTACTGCACATGGAGGAACCCAAGGCCCCGGATAGCGTGCTAAAGGCTGCGTTGTTGCGCCGCGCAACAGAAGACATTCACCGCATAGTGCAGGTTAGGAACGCGAAGCAAGCGCTGCAAGTACTGTTGCAGCGGGGCAGTGTTGGCGACGATTTGTGGCAACGGTTCCAGAGGGCGGAGAAGGAGATTGAAGAGGAACTTCGAGACGTCGTCAACGAGGTGAGTTCACAATCATGTGGATAGTCTTCTGCAAGACTTTAATTCAAGTCGTACATTATGAACTAACCCTACTCAGGCCAACGCATTCGCACCAAACTGGGGTCAGACTATCTTCCAATCAGCTTCTGAGATGGCGCAGAACAACCACATCCGCGAGCGCCTGGCCGAAATCACAGCAAAGGCACCCGCGGAGAAGGAGTGGTGGGAGAACCGCAAGGCTGCTATCCAGTCCGAGTTCATCAAGGAGCTAGACGCCGAAAAGGTGAAGAGTGAAGACGAGGGTGTCATGGTGGAAAAGGTAGGAGCTAAGAAGGCTTAGGGCTTAAAGTGGAGGCTTTGCGGTACTTCAGGTTCTACTTCGAGCCCTTGGTTAGGGTAATTTGGGGGTGGGTATGGCGTTCTCAGCATTTGAGGCGTATTGTTAGATTGGTGCCGATTAGCCGCATCAGAGGCGTACATGTTCTCTTGTGTACACTTGATTGACGTTTTATCGCCTTTTATGAACTTGTTCAAATGCTAAATTGCAGTGCTATGAACGCCAGTTATCCCATAAAGTACATGACCATCCGCCCTGCTAGTTGAAATCAAGTTTGTAGTACACCAGATATACAATCCTCAATCTCCCAGTGTCATCCTCGCTCGGGCTTCGTCCTTGTCCTACCTCGACTTTAACTTTAACTTCAACCTCTTACTTCCTATTTCCTGGCGGGACCGCTAACACCAGCGCCAATGACACTGGGTAGCTCCTCAGCACCCATCGAGTAAAGCATGCCGATGCCAGAAGAAACCAAGAAAGCCAAAATAATACCGCTGCCAACAAAGAGCCAGAACTGGACGGAAATGTCTTTCTTTTGGCAGGCCGGGCCTCCCCAGTAAGTGACCTTCTTGTTGGCCTCCTTACCCTTGACCTCGCTGTGCTTAATGGTAGGCGAACAGGCACAGCCATAGCAGTCAATCGTCTCCTGGCTGCTACCAGAACCGCGGCCCTTGTGGAGAAGCTTGCACTCACCGTGGCTGGAGCAATTTTGTGTCCTGGTCTGGCAAGCAGACATGGAAGTGAAGCAGGTGGGAAGGATGCCGCGCACGGGGCCCTTTGTGTTCTCGGCCTGGGCGGCGATAACAGGAAAGCTCTCGAGGTCGGGCATCTTGGAAGTGGCGGGCACCGGAAGCGAGGAGAGAACTGCCTCGGGATTCTGGCGGTTGGCTTGTTTGGCCGGCATGTCGTAAGTGCCCCACGGGTTGGCGGTGCGCTTGGACTTGGAAGCCGCACGCGGCATCATGACGACAGTCACAGCAAAGCCGGACTCCTGGGCCTTGTTGTTGACGTTGGTGAGGAGGTCGGCCATGTCCTCGGCTGTCATCTTGTCGCTCTTGTCTGTGCGCCACATGCTGAGATAGCCATTGTAGGCATCCAGCTTGGTGTTTGAGGGGAGCGCCGACTGGATGTCAAACTTGGACTTGTATGTTCGTTGCTGGGGGTCTGGGTATTCTGGCAGCGTCTCGGCCTGTGCGATAAAGTCCATAATCAAACGGTCGTTCTCAGACGCCGCCGGTGCGCCTGAAATGGCAAATTCCAGTGTGGCATCTGACCCGTCGTTGATGATGACTGACAGCTCGAGTTAGCCTGTGACGCCTGCGATGCGATTACCCTGACGGTGTCTGCCCACCTGTTGCCTCGTCTTGGTCGACGTCCTCTGCCCAGACCAGCAAGTGTGCCCTGGATACATGGGCGTCCTCTGTGCCGAACAGCTTCTGCTGCCGTCCACCATACGTGTTGATGTGTCGAATCGTCTCGGCGTCGGCATGCTCGATCGCGTGGAATCGCGATAGGCCCAGGCGCTGGGCGATGATGAGACGCGCCGTCTCTGGGCTGACGGTGGGTCGAGCTGCAAGTACTGCGCAGCACAGCGATGAGGCGGCAAAGGCCCCGGATAGCTTCATGTTGGCGGGTATGATGGCGTTGGAGGAGCGTCCAACTGCGGCGATGATGCAGACGGGAGCTGAGACCAACTCGGAAGTTGGCGCTCACACCTCCGTCCATCGCCCCCCAGGACCGACTATCGCCTGGGCTCTGGCGGGACCCTAGCAGCCTTGCATTCGACATATCGTTTCTATCAGGCCTACTAATCCGCATTTTGTTTGTACATATGCTACACAGCGCCTTAATGTCTTTCCGCCTTACTCCCACCCCCACTCGCTCATAACATTCCGTGCCCGCGCCCGCCACATGTTAAAGCCACTGGTGCTACGGCGGGACTTCTCCCTCTTCAGTCGAGTCCCATATTCGCGAATAGTCAATTCGGCAGCACGCAATGGCCATGAGAGCATAACAATACACCGAGTGCGTATACGGCAGCCCTTCTTTCGCAGGTCGTGAGTCGCCTCACACACCTTGCACTTCAGCATGCTAATCCCACTCTAGACGTCTAGTTGGCGCAGTCATTATCGCCACCGCAATATACACTGTTGCCCAATCTGTCGGCCTCAAAGTGGAAGTAAGAGAGGTTGACACCAAGGATAAGAGGACATCGCCGTCAGACAGTCCCGGAGAAGATGGGTGGACAACGGTTGGTCAAGAGGTAGACGAGGATGAGGACGAAGAAGAGGAAGAAGCGCTGCTATTCCTACCCACTGGCTTCTCGCGACCGCAAAAAAAGACTTTCTACAAGGGCACCGATCCAGAGTGGCAAGAGTTTAGGAAGATAGCAACAGATCGTCCAAGGATCGAAAGGATACGCGGTAAGCTGAAGTCGCTGCTGCGGCAATCTGCCATGACTGACGACCAAGTAGGAGAACTCGTGAATTCACTACGCAGTGCATTAGCTAAGAACCCACACTGGGTCCGGAAGCTCGGCAAAATCGACACCAGTAAAGGCAACACATGGCTCGAATTCAAGTTCCCAGACGGTCCGCCCCTCGAGTATGAGCGGCCAGGCATCGAGCTGACTGAGAATCTTGAGTGGCGAAAAGCGACGCGCCCAGTTGAATTTACCCACCACAATCGCTTGACAAGACTTTTATATCCAAAGGAAGTCGCAGATGCTCTATACAACGACACGACCAAAAAGGCCAAAGGCGTATGGAAGGACTTTCAAGTCTACATGGGTTGGCATCAAGACTCAAAAACAGACACTGTCCAGCAACTGGTCCAGCGAATAGCAGCCAATCCGCAGTCGTCTGCCAGCCAACCGACGATCACAACCCCAGACCCAACTTCTGCTTCGTCAACAGATAGCCAACAGTCTATCATATCCCCTTCCTCAGCGCCCGTTGACGGTCCGCCAAAAGATATGGGCTTCGTTCTGCCAGACCCCAAGAAGATGACGCTTGACCTCTCTCAATTCCGAGCCGACTTCCGCAAAGCCTTCAAACCCTATCCACCACCGCCCCCACGCGGCGTCTTCCACGTCATGGGTCTTGTTGAAGTCCATGGCGATCGTGCGAGAGCCAGCTTCTCTATCGTTGCCATCTACGATCCCAAGAAAGGAAAGTACATTCATATTCATGCCCATGAATGGAACTTTGCCGAGCACAAACAACGGCCAAAGGGGTTTTAGATGGAAGTGTCAGTGTGTGCTTTTGATACATTATACCCGGCACCATGGGGCGTTTTGAGCGTTGCGGGTTTAGGATAAGGCAGTGGGATGTCAGCACTGTCTTCAAGTGGTGTGTCCTAGTACTGATGATCTTGTATGATTGCAATCAAAACGTTGCAAGAGGTTGGAACCAGTAGAGAGTGACAACTCCATTAGTACACGGCAACGTACTCATTTTTTGAATATGAACGCTTTGTCTGCAAATTTTTGGAACCCCCTATGGTACACATACATCTTCATCTCAGCAGTCTCTGCTGTCCTTTTCTCTTCAAATGGTTTTCTTATAAATTTCAATTTGAAAGTGGTTCAACAAAACTATATGAGTCAAGCGTTATCTCCTACACTTTCTGAATTTCCTCAAAATACCAAGCTTCGTGCCTATGAGTGCTTCTGCCTCTCTTTTTTCTACTAAGAAGCGGTATGAAAAGTGCGTGTTGCAATGTTGGAATTGACACCGTAACGATTCATGATTACAATTGCTGGATAACAACACATGAATACCCGTGCTATCCCTCTTCCAACTCCTACCCATCATCCCAACTTTTGAACTCGGATTCCCTCAAAGATACTTGGCTTGGGTGTATATAAACTTCTCCCCTCGCCCTTTCTACAACCTACTTCCTCAACTAAGCAGGTTGAAACTTTTTTTGGAAAAAGATCCGAATTCACTATGGCAGTCGTCTCTATGTTCTTTTCTCAGTTAAAATATGCTCGTGTTTTTCAAAAGCCCATTCAGAACTATGGAGTGACTGAGATGGAAAACTTTAGAAATTCATTTTAATGTCAGCAACTAGGAAATGCTTGATTTTTTCGAAACATATACGAGGATTCGATATGTCCGGTCGCTCCATCAGTATTGTGTATATAAGCTTGACCTTCTCTCTCTTATCCCCTAATACCGCATTATTTCAAAAGCTATTACTTGCTGTTTCTTTAAAACGTGTGACATGTGGATACATGTGGAGGGTGGGCTTGCGCATTTTTTTTCCTTTCTAAAATAATTGAAGAAACCGGAAATAATTAAGAATAGTGTATGCGCTGTTTTGTTAAAATAAAGAAAAACAATCGTATGCTACATTTGTTATGGGGAGGAGTAGTATTTGGTGATTGAAGATACAGGAAGCAGCTCAAAACTTTCACTGGAAGATGAATGGACGGCCCGAGCTGCGTATATAAACAACTATGTTCTTAACCCATCCTTCCTTCCCCTTCTCCCTCCCTCGTCTTCTTTCTTATATTCTCCTAAGAGCTGCTACAATACGTCATATGGAGATCGCGAGTGGGTTCTCACTGCTAAACACACTAGCCATAAAGACAATGTTGAAAGTAGCCTATGTTTTACTTGTATTCTGAATTATTTTGCGAGTAAAGAAAGTTGTGGTCTACTCAACCCATGGTGGTGTCTCGAACGTGAGGATCTTTTTCTTTTTTTTTTTAAAAAAAAAGCGAACAAGGCGTGGCTATGATAAAAGAAGATATGTTGCACCACGATATGGTCAGTCTCCATGTCTCAATCGCAACATTACGCTGCCTTGGCGTCGGGAGGATCCTAAGTGCATTTAAATCCTACTTTATTTCGTCTCCAGAGCTACCTCATATCTTAAATCCATAAATGTCTCTAAAGTCTATTCTCATACCCTGGCTATGTAGAGAAGTCGTGTGGTTGCTTCCTCAAAACATTGAAATCTCCTCATAATGCTTATGCAGCTCTGTTACTTTCTTTTCAATGTAAAATCCGAGCTATTAAAAAGATATCCATAGTCTGACAATGATCTTGTCGTCTGACGAAACTCTCAAATATATAAATGTTATGTAACACTCTCGACGAGTGCTTCTTCTTCTCAAAATCCCGTTGCTTCAACACGTGGCGCTGACATCCAACGCGGCTCATGAGTATATAAACTACCTCACCTATTCTTCAGTCATTTCTCTTATGCACAAACTTCCCGATCTTACAAAAGAATCGTCAGTAAGAACGTCACATGGAAGGAGCTGGTGTTGTGGTTTACCAAGGAAAGCAAAAAGACAGACTACTGTAAGAATACGACAAGCGAGTGAACAGTTGATGAATTTCCAGAGAGATGTACTTCAATAACTAAAAGACAAACTTGGAAGTCTTGTGAGCAGAAGAGCTTTTGCCAGGAGAGAAATAAAATAAAAGGACACTACATATAATGTGTCTTCAAACTAGAGTAGCAGCGTCGTGTCTGTGTCGAAAATATCGAGTAGAAACGTATGATGACCTGCGCTACCTGTCTCTCCATTCTATTTTACGAAAAGCAAGACGTGATTTTGCATTCTAAAACTCAACCTTCATGGCCTCATGTGCTGTCTGGATTCATCTTTACAGCCCATGTAGATCAAGGTCTATTACTTTTAAATATCCTTGGTTTCTCTAAGAGCACCTACAATAGTGATTTTATGCTGCAACTTATAAGCCCTAAGCAAGTTTGAATTTGGACAATCGTAGTTGTGACACTTTTCCCCTCCCAACAGTCACTCGCCGACTGCTGCGGGGGAATCCTATCGCTTACATAATCCCACCTACAGTCCTCGTACAAAAGGCACAAAGAAAGGGTCACATTGCCATGTCTAGAGGTGATGGGACACTGCTCTACAGCATGTTGCATACCCTGAGCAGCATACATGGGGATAAGGTAATAGGATATTTGTATGCCTTGTGACAACATCTCGAGTGCCCATGATGGCACCGTCCTTTGAGTCTTGTGGTATGAAGCCCTGCTGTGACGTGTGATTCTATCACTTGCTTGCGTAGACACACGACTAGGCGGATAAAGCCAACGCAATGGAACGAATGACAACAGATGGCGGAGCACTTGGCAACTAGGCCGAGTGTGTTTATGATTGCCGCGGTTTGGATCTAGAGGACACATTCATCGGCGAAGCCATTGTGGGTATGAGTATTTTTTTTGCGGGCCAGCATAGCATACCTAAACAAGCATACTTCTTAGCGAGATTGGGGGTTAGCGAAATCCTGTGTGGTTCTTGTAATGCCACACCACGTGATTCATCCGATATCACATGTCATTTACCTGTCGCTGTTAAATTTTGACTTGGATCTCATGCATCATAGTGGAATGTAGTATCTGTCCAACTGTAACAGCAAAGTCCATATCCTCGCTCATGATCACCTAGATGGACTCGATCTCAGTCCCACCATTTGCTCATGAAAAACCTGCACACTGCGGTGGAGCAGTATGACCATATAGCCCACTGTAATGTTGTTCCCGACGTTGCGCTCTTTTTTCTCGGTGTTCCACGTAAGGACGATAGTACCCTAAACTCCGCGCTTGCTTGGACCGACCAGCAACGATGCAAATCCAAGTTTGTCGAGAAGTCTGGCTAAACGTAAACTAACGCAGGGCAGTCTCACCATGTTTCGCGGAGGATTGATCAGGTGTTTCGTCTACCATAGTACACAGCCGTTGCACAAACGCTTGGGGTAAAATCCAGACCCCGCTTCGAGAAACCCTAGGTCCCAGATTTTCTGCTGTCTTATCGTAGCTAGTTCCCGGTGGTATTCGGCACCCGACCGATAAGATCTCCAGGCACAGACAAGCCTGCTGTTTCACGTGAAGTCAAGGTTTAAAAGCAAAAGAGAAAAATCAAATTTTTGCGCGCAAAGGTCCGAGATTAGAGCAGGGTTCGGCAAAGTCCCGTTCTAGAGATGCTGACAAAAAGGCGTTCTCTGTGATCGTACGGGAAGCACTTTTGGCCCAAGATGCAAGTCCGAGAGTCGCGACCACACCAGGCCTCAGTCGACCGCGGAATTGTTGACCAGAACGTTCGGGGTTCACCGGCAAGGCGGCTAAAAGGTCTCGTCCCTCTCCAAGATGGAGCAGTACGGTCTACAAGTGCGTCCACAAGCCTGGCTGAAGGAAGCAAGGAAGCATCTGCCGTGTTGGGAACGCCACCACACGTGACTATAAAAGGTCAAGCGAGCCGTAGTCCGCGTCCCCTCTCGAGCTTCCGCCATAGGGCTCGGCACACGTACCTGACACATGTACCTGATGGCTGACGGAAGCCCGCGGCCCGGTTGCGATGGTGATTGGACGTAAAAGGTGGTAAACCTAATGTGCAAAGAAAACATTGCAAAAGTAAGGATATGATTGCCTCGTGGAGTCGGTGCTGCGGGAACGAGGCACAAGCTCGGAGATGCGCTTGTGGGATGCAGGTACTGGCAAGCGCCCTCCAGTAATGTGTTTCGATGACAGCATACGACAAGACGTCGTTGGTTGGATGTGAACCTTTTGGTTCGAAACGAGGCCGATCGGCGGCGGGACGTTGTTTTTGTCGATTGGCGCTTCGCTCTGATCTGCCTAGTCTCCCGCTTACGGACAATCAGAGAGTCCAGACCATGAACGTCAACCTTGACCCTCGACAAGAATCTGAACTTGTTCCTGCGCCGGCACCCGGCCTAGACATGGATCGCGCGTTAGATGCCCTCAACGGCCTCTTCACAGCGCACCACGACGTCAAGCCTTGGTCGTGACCATGCCACACACCTCAACGTGGCCCCGCCGGGCTCGGCGACCGATAACTCACCGTCAGTAATGTCATTCGACAGCCCTAGGACATCTAATTTCCACATTGTGCTTGGCCCTCCGATTGACGAATAGTCTAACCTCACAGCCGGCGCCGTCAGACCGGGAGACGGGGAAGGCGATCCCATTTTCTCAGCACCGTGCGTCTCTTTGTGTTGGCAATTGTCTTGGTTGAAACGTAGTAGTCAGTCAAGGCCGAGAAGACTACGCCATGCGCTGTCCTGCGCCCTGTTGTGGGCCCCAAAGGCTTGGGTTTTGCGAGAATATACGCCTTTGTAATTTCGCATGCGTTATAAGTAATGGGCTGCTGCTCCGGCAATGAAGGAGCATCAGCACCAAGTCTCTCCTTTGACTACTTTTGTCATACCACGCTCTTTAGCAACCCCCCCACATTCCTTCATTCGTTGGCACTTCAATCATTCAAGATGCTCACCACTACCTTTTTCTTGGCCCTAGCTGGCCTTTCCACCATGACTGAGGCATCTCCTCTTCAAGCCCGCGGCGGAGGCAAGCGTGGTCTTGCCTTCCCCAAGCAACACCTAGGCTCTCCCGGCTCTACGTGGACGCACGCCTTTGAGTCTAGCACCAAGATCTCGTGGATGTATGACTGGGAGGCAGTCATTGACGGCCAACCCATCGATCTCGAATACGTTCCTCTGCTTCACTCCAACCAGCAGTGGTGCACTGAGACCTGGTTCAACAACGTCGCCAATGCTCGCAAGAACTACAGGGTCTCGCACGTGCTGAGCTTCAACGAGCCAGACCAAGTTGGTGGCGGAGGCAGCAACATGGACGTCGCAACTGCCGTCGTCACCCACAAGGCATTCATCCAGCCCCTCGCCGCCCAAGGCCTCCGCATCGGCTCACCCGCCGTCACCAACGGCAACGAGCCAGGCAAAGGCATAGAGTGGCTCAAGAACTTCGTCGCCAGCTGCGCCGACTGCCAAATCGACTTTGTCGTAGCCCACTACTACGCCTGGGACAAAGCCGAGGACTTTAAGAACTACCTCAAGAAATTCCACTCCACATTCAACAAGCCCGTCTGGGTCACCGAGTTTGGCGTCACTGAAGGCAACGCCGACCAGTTCCTCAGGGAGGTTCTTCCCTGGATGGACGCTCAGCCATGGATCGAGCGTTATGCTTACCACATGGTT
>Ga0265798_10003549_pt1 | contig 22064 bp, 23 predicted proteins | sample P3T30metagenome_FD_192430 | JGI IMG/M metagenome (GOLD analysis project Ga0265798, IMG submission 192430) | Plant litter microbial communities from East Loma Ridge, Irvine, California - P3 T30 | ecosystem: Environmental > Terrestrial > Plant litter > Unclassified | place: USA: California... | reverse complement strand
TCTGTAGTGAATGCAGCAGTGTCAAAAAAACGCAGGTCGTCGCAGAGGGTCACCCATGAGCCAAGGTATTGAATTCAACCGCTTGATGCTGGACATGCGCGCCATGCAGGCGGACGCCATGGCCAGGCCTGCGGCGGTTGCGGCGCCGGAAGTCGGCGCCAGCAGCTTTGCCGACATGCTCGGCGGCGCCATCAACAAGGTCGCGGACGTGCAGGGTGCTTCCAGCCAACTGGCCACTGCTTTCGAGATCGGCAAGAGCGGCGTCGACCTCACCGATGTGATGGTCGCCTCGCAGAAAGCCAGTGTCTCGTTCCAGGCCTTGACCCAAGTGCGCAACAAGCTGGTCCAGGCATATCAAGACATCATGCAGATGCCGGTCTGAGGACGAATTGAGTCATGGCTGAAGCGACCACCGATAACCTCCCTGCCAAGAGCGGCAACAAATCGCCGCTCATGGGCTTGTCTGTCCTGCAGAATCTGTCGCAGATGACCATGCTGCGTCAGGTCGGCCTGTTGGTCGGCCTGGCTGCGAGCGTCGCGATCGGCTTCGCCGTGGTGCTCTGGTCGCAGCAACCCGACTACCGGCCGCTGTACGGCAGCCTGGCGGGCATGGACACCAAGCAGGTGATCGACACCCTGACCACGGCCAACATTCCCTATACCGTGGAACCCAACTCCGGCGCCTTGCTGGTCAAGGCCGACGACCAGTCGCGTGCGCGCATCGCCCTGGCTTCGGCCGGCGTTGCACCCAGCGACGGCAACGTCGGCTACGAGTCGCTCGACAAGGAACAAGGCCTGGGCACCAGCCAGTTCATGGAAACGGCGCGCTACCGCCGCAGCCTGGAAGGCGAGCTGGCCCGTACCATCGGCAGCCTGAACAATATCCGGGCTGCGCGCGTGCACCTGGCCATCCCGAAGAGTTCGGTGTTCGTCCGTGACGAACGCAAGCCAACCGCTTCGGTGCTGGTGGAAATGTACCCCAACCGGACCCTGGACGCCGGCCAGGTCGCGGCCATCGTCAATCTGGTGGCGACCAGCGTCCCGGAACTGAACAAGTCCAACGTGTCGGTCGTCGACCAGAAGGGCACCCTGCTGTCGGCACAGCTGGAAGACAACGCGTTGACCATGGCCGGCAAGCAGTACGACTACAGTCGCCGCATGGAAAGCATGCTGACCCAGCGTGTCCACAACATACTGCAACCGGTGGTGGGCAGTGATCGGTTCAAGGCCGAAGTGTCGGCGGACCTGGATTTCAGCGCGGTCGAGTCGACCTCCGAGCAGTTCAACCCGGACCAGCCGGCACTGCGCAGCGAGCAGTCCACCAGCGAGCAACGTTCCAGCGGTTCGGGCCCATCGGGTGTGCCCGGCGCCTTGAGCAACCAGCCACCGGGCCCGGCCACCGCACCGCAGAATGCCGCCCAGGGGCAGGCAGCCGCTGGCGCGATCCAGCCAGGCCAGCCGCTGCTCGACGCCAATGGCCAGCAGATCATGGACCCGGCCACCGGCCAGCCGATGCTGGCGCCGTATCCGGCCGACAAGCGTCAGCAGTCGACCAAGAATTTCGAGCTCGACCGCTCCATCAGCCACACCAAGCAGCAGCAGGGTCGCCTGACCCGGTTGTCGGTCGCCGTGGTGGTCGATGACCAGGCCAAGGTCAACCCGGCCGACGGCACCGTGACCCTGGCGCCCTGGAATGCCCAGGAGCTGGCCCGTTTCACCCGTCTGGTACAGGATGCGGTGGGCTTCGATGCGAGCCGTGGCGACAGCGTGACCGTGATCAACGTACCGTTCGCGCCCAACTCGGCGGAAGTCATCACCGAGCCTGCGTTCTACAAGGAACCCTGGTTCTGGGACATCATGAAACAGGCGCTGGGCGTGCTGTTCATCCTGGTCCTGGTGTTCGGCGTGTTGCGCCCGGTGCTGACCAACATCACCGGTGGTGGCAAAGCCAGGCCGGGCGATGGCGAACTTGGTGCCGCCGGCGGGCTGGGCGGTGTGGCCGCCCTGGGCATGGACAGCGAGCTGGCCAACGATCGGGTCAGCCTGGGTGGGCCGCAGAGCATTCTGCTGCCCAGCCCGACCGAGGGCTATGACGCCCAACTGAATGCAATCAAGAGTCTTGTGGCCGAAGACCCGGGCCGAGTGGCCCAGGTCGTGAAAGAGTGGATCAATGCCGATGAGTAGTTCACAAGCCGTCACCCCCAAGCTGACCAAGGTCGACAAGGCCGCCATTCTTCTGCTGTCGCTGGGTGAAACCGACGCGGCGCAGGTGCTTCGCCACATGGGTCCCAAGGAGGTCCAGCGCGTGGGCGTGGCCATGGCGCAGATGCGCAATGTGCACCGCGAGCAGGTCGAGCAGGTGATGAGCGAATTCGTCACCGTGGTCGGCGACCAGACCGGCCTGGGCGTGGGTTCCGACAACTACATCCGCAAGATGCTCACCTCGGCCCTTGGCGAAGACAAGGCCAACGGCCTGATCGACCGAATTCTGCTGGGCGGCAATACCAGCGGCCTGGACAGCCTGAAATGGATGGAACCCCGCGCCGTGGCCGATGTGATTCGCTACGAACACCCGCAGATCCAGTCGATCGTCGTGGCCTACCTCGACCCCGACCAGGCCGGCGAAGTGCTGGCGCATTTCGAGCACAAGGCGCGCCTGGACATCATCCTGCGCGTGTCTTCGCTGAACACCGTACAGCCTGCGGCGCTCAAAGAGCTCAATACCATTCTGGAGAAACAGTTCTCCGGCAACTCCAACGCCACGCGGACCACGCTGGGTGGGGTCAAGCGCGCCGCCGACATCATGAACTTCCTCGACAGCTCGTCCGAGGGCCAGTTGATGGACTCCATACGCGAGGTCGATGAAGAGCTGTCCGGGCAGATCGAAGACCTGATGTTCGTTTTCAACAATCTCAAGGATGTCGACGATCGCGGCATTCAGGCGCTGTTGCGCGAAGTCTCTTCCGACGTACTGGTGGTCGCGCTCAAGGGCGCCGACGAAGGCGTGCGCGAGAAGATCTTCAAGAACATGTCCAAGCGCGCGGCCGAACTGCTGCGCGACGACCTCGAGGCCAAGGGGCCAGTGCGGGTCAGCGATGTCGAGTCGGCGCAGAAGGAAGTGCTCACCATTGCCCGGCGCATGGCCGAGGCCGGTGAAATCGTGCTGGGTGGCAAGGGTGGGGAAGAGATGATCTAATCGTCCCTCTCCCGGACCTCCGTCGTGGAGGCTGGCCACCCTGGGGTGGTCGGCTCCGAGCGACCCCACTTCGCACCCAGGCGCCAGGAATCGCAAGCCATGTCTCGCCCCCCGCAAGAACCCGTCAGTGAACTGATCCGCGCCGTCGACGCGCGCAGCGCCGACCTGTGGGCGTTGCCCAGTTTCGATCCCGAACGGCCCGCCGTCGAGGTGGTGCTGGCGCCGGTGTCGGTCGAGGAGATCGAAGAGGTTCCCCTCGACGAGGTCCAGCCCATCACCCTGGAAGAACTCGAAGCCATTCGCCAGGAAGCCTACAACGAGGGTTTCGCCACCGGCGAAAAAGAAGGCTTTCACAGTACCCAGCTCAAAGTGCGCCAGGAAGCCGAGGCCGCACTGGCCAGCAAGCTCGTCCAGTTCGACCGGCTGTTGGGGCACCTGTTGACGCCCATCGCCGATCAGGACACCCAGATCGAAAAATCCCTGGTCGAGCTGGTAGGGCATATTGCCAGGCAGGTCATTCGCCGCGAATTGGTCACCGATTCCAGCCAGATCGAGAAAGTACTGCGTGAGGCGCTCAAGTTGTTGCCCATGGGCGCCAACAACATCCGCATCTTCATCAATCCTCAGGATTTCGAGCAGATCAAGTCATTGCGGGAGAAGCACGAGGAAAACTGGCGCATCCAGGAAGACGACGCGCTGCAGCCCGGTGGCTGCCGTATCGAAACCGAGCACAGTCGTATCGATGCCAGCATGGAGACGCGCATCACCCAGGCCATTGCCCAGCTGTTCGACCAACTGCACGAGCAGAACATGCACCCGGCCCCGGCCGACATCACCATCGAGCTGGGTGAGCCCGATGAAGCTTGATCGCACCAGCTTCGGCAAGCGCCTGGGTACCTACGAGGCTGCCATTGACCTGCCGCGCCAGCCAATCGTCGAAGGACGCCTGCTGCGCATGGTCGGGCTCACCCTGGAGGCCGAAGGGTTGCGTGCCGCCATGGGCAGTCGCTGCGTGGTCATCAACGACGACAGCGACCAGCCGGTGCAGGTCGAAGCGGAAGTCATGGGCTTTTCCGGCAGCAAGATCTACCTGATGCCGGTGGGCAGCGTGAGCGGCATCGCGCCTGGCGCGCGGGTGGTCCCGGTTGCCGATACCGGGCGCCTGCCCATGGGCATGAGCATGCTCGGACGCATTCTCGACGGCGCCGGCCGTGCGCTGGACGGCAAGGGCGGCATGAAGGCCGAGGACTGGATCCCCATGGACGGGCCCACCATCAACCCGCTCAAGCGTGATCCCATCAGCCAGCCACTGGATGTCGGCATTCGCAGCATCAATGGCTTGTTGACCGTGGGCCGTGGCCAGCGCCTGGGTCTGTTCGCCGGTACCGGCGTGGGCAAGAGTGTGCTGCTGGGCATGATGACGCGCTTCACCGAGGCCGACATCATCGTCGTCGGGCTGATCGGCGAGCGCGGCCGCGAGGTCAAGGAGTTCATCGAACACACCTTGGGCGAGGAGGGCCTGCGCCGTTCGGTGGTGGTGGCGTCGCCGGCCGACGAAGCCCCGCTGATGCGTCTGCGCGCGGCCATGTACTGCACCCGCATTGCCGAATATTTCCGCGACAAGGGCAAGAACGTCCTCCTGCTGATGGACTCGCTCACCCGTTTTGCCCAGGCCCAGCGGGAAATCGCCCTGGCTATCGGCGAGCCACCTGCCACCAAGGGCTATCCGCCCTCTGTTTTCGCCAAGCTGCCCAAGCTGGTCGAGCGGGCCGGCAATGCCGAGGCCGGGGGCGGCTCGATCACCGCTTTTTATACGGTGTTGTCCGAAGGCGACGACCAGCAGGACCCGATCGCCGACTCGGCACGGGGTGTACTCGATGGCCACATCGTGCTGTCGCGGCGCCTGGCCGAAGAAGGGCATTACCCGGCAATCGATATTGAAGCGTCGATCAGCCGGGTGATGCCCAGCGTGGTCAGCCCCCAGCATCTGGCCCAGGCCCAGCAGTTCAAGCAGCTGTGGTCGCGCTACCAGCAGAGCCGTGACTTGATCAGCGTCGGTGCCTACGTGGCCGGCGGCGATCGCGAGACCGACCTGGCCATTGCCCTTCAGCCGCAACTGGTGCGCTACCTGCGCCAGGGTCTGAACGACAATGAAAGCCTGCAGGCCAGCGCCGAGCGCCTGGCGGCAGTGTTCACGCCCGTGGCACCGGGGTAAGCGACGATGGCGATGAGTCGTGCGGCGCGCCTGGCGCCCGTGGTCGAAATGGCCGAAAGCACCGAGCGCAAGGCTGCCCAGCGGCTGGGGCATTTCCAGGGTCAGGTGAGCCTGGCCGAAGCCAAGCTGGCCGAGCTCGAACGCTTCCGCAACGACTACCAGCAACAGTGGATCAGCAACGGCAGTCGTGGCGTGTCCGGGCAATGGTTGTTGAACTATCAGCGCTTTCTCAACCAGTTGGAAACGGCCGTCGGCCAGCAGAAACAGAGCCTTGCGTGGCATCAGAACAACTTGAACAATGCGCGCGCCACCTGGCAACAGGCCTATGCTCGAGTGGAAGGGCTGCGCAAGCTGGTGCAGCGCTATATCCTCGAGGCCAGGCAGTTGGAGGACAAGCGGGAACAGCGGCTGCTCGACGAGTTGTCGCAACGCCTGCCCAGGCACGAGAACTTTTAGCCGGAATTTGTCAGTACCCCGTTGAACGCTCTGCAGAGCGGTGCTACATCTGGCCTGCAAGGCACACCCAAGGAGCATTAATACATGGCTGTAACCCAGAGTTCTGTCACCCAGACCTTCGACCCTGAAAGCAATACGTCATCGGTGGCCATTTCGGGCCGGTTCGATTTCAGCCTGCACCAGCAGTTTCGCGAAGCCTACGAGGACGAGCGTGCCGGCAAGCCCAGCCGTTATGTCATCGACCTGAAGAACACTACCTACATGGACAGCTCGGCGCTTGGCATGCTGCTGTTGTTGCGCGATCACGCCGGGGGCGACAACGCCGACATCGCACTGATGAACATTTCTCCCGACGTGCGCAAGATCCTGGCCATCTCCAATTTCGACAAGTTGTTCAAGATCTCCTGATGCAGCCAGCCAACGAGGAAGCGCTGACGGTCCTGATCGCCGACGACAACATGACCGACCGCATGCTGCTGTCCAGCATCGTGCGACGTCAGGGGCATGCGGTGATCACGGCCAGCAACGGCCAGGAGGCGGTCGAAGTGTTCCGCCAGCAGCGTCCGCAGTTGGTACTGCTCGATGCCATGATGCCGGTCATGGACGGCTTCGAGGCTGCGCGTGCCATCAAACAGCTAGCCGGTGAGGCCCTGGTGCCGGTGATCTTCCTGACCTCGCTGACCGAAGAACAGGCGCTGGTGCGTTGTCTGGACGCCGGTGGCGACGATTTTCTGGCCAAGCCCTACAACCAGGTGATCCTGGCCGCCAAGATCAAGGCAATGGATCGCCTGCGCCGCTTGCAGGCCACGGTGCTCGAGCAGCGAGACCTGATCACCCGCCATCATGACTACCTGCTCAACGAGCAGCGCGTGGCCAAGGCGGTGTTCGACCAGATCGCCCATTCCGGATGCCTCGACGCTCCCAACGTGCGTTACCTGCAGTCGCCCTATGCGCTGTTCAATGGCGACCTGCTGCTGGCTGCCTACACGCCTTCGGGCGACATGCATGTGCTGCTCGGTGATTTCACCGGGCACGGGCTGCCGGCGGCGGTGGGCGCGATGCCCTTGGCCGAGGTGTTCTATGGCATGACGGCGAAGGGCTACGGGCTCAACGAAATTCTTCGCGAGATGAACGCCAAGCTCAAGCGGATCCTGCCGGTGGACATGTTCTGCTGCGCCACCATGTTGCGCCTGAGCTTCCAGCGTTGCACGGTCGAAGTCTGGAACGGCGGCATGCCCGACGGCTACCTGCACCGCCAGGATGGCTCGGCGCGTGTCGCGCTGGTGTCGCGTCATCTGCCGCTGGGCGTATTGCCGGCCACCCGTTTCGAGGACCAGACCGAGGTCTGGCCGCTGGCGCCGGGCGATCGAGTTCTGCTGCTGTCCGACGGCGTCATCGAAACCAGCAATGCGCAAGAGCAGTCTTTCGGCGTGGAGAGGCTCGAACGCGTCTTCGACACGCACAAGGACCCTGAGTCGCTGTTCGAAGGCATCCTGCAGGCTTTGCATGATTTCCGCGGTGAATCGCGCGACGATGTGAGCATGGTGCAGCTGGCATTGATCGACGCCGAGCGCCAGCCCCCGGCCAGCCTGATCTATTCCGACAGCGGCCAGTCGAGCCCGCTCGACTGGTCGGCCATGTTCGAGTTTCGTGCCGACACCTTGCGCCGCTTCAATCCCTTGCCGTACATCCTGCAATTGCTGCAGGAAATTCACGGCCTGCGTCCGCAGAGTGGAGAGCTGTACAGCGTGTTTGCCGAGTTATACTCCAACGCGCTGGAGCATGGCGTACTTGGCCTCGATTCCGCGCTCAAGTGCGATGCCACCGGATTCGCCCAGTACTACGCGTTGCGTAACGATCGCCTGGCGGCTTTGGAAGAGGGCTATATACGCATACACTTGCAGATATGCCCGCACGGGGTTGGCGGAGTCCTGAGAATCGTGGTCGAAGACAGCGGCAAGGGATTCGATCCGAAACAGGTCCTGGCGAAGCCGCCGAGCGTGCACGGACTGTCTGGGCGTGGTGTCAATCTGGTCCGCCAACTGAGCCACAGCGCGGGCTGGTCGGAAGACGGGCGCAGCGCGCACGTCGAATTTACCTGGGAGTCTCAAGCGTAATCGGCTTGATCAAGGAGCGAACAAGTGCCCATCGAACAATTGGCTGAAGAACAACCGGCTGAAGCACTGCAAAAGCCCCATGTAGACCCCACGGCCCTCGAGGCCCTGCAGGAGGTCATGGAGGATGAATACCCTCTGTTGCTCGACACCTTCCTGAGCGACTCGCAACTGCGCTTGAACGAACTGCACCGGTCCCGCGATCTGGTCGAACTGGGCCATGCCGCCCACAGCTTCAAGGGCAGCAGCAGCAACATGGGCGCCCTGCGCCTGGCGCAGTTGTGCAGCGAGCTCGAGCAGTACTGCCGACAAGGCGCGCTGGAGGGTGTGGATGCTTATGTACAGCGGATCGACCGCGAATTCGTCCTGGTCCTTCAACTGTACTCGCAGGAGCGCGCGCGCTTTGCAGGTTGAGCGTCGTTGACGTTGCTGGTTCCTCGCTGGCCCGATACTTGCTTTCTCCATGGCAATCAGCGTTAACGCCACCGTATCGGGGAGATCTTCATGGCTGTCGCTTCAAACCCTTTGTTGCTGCAACTGGGCGCCGCTGCTCGCGCCACATCGGTCACCGGCGCGGCCAGGCCCAGTGCAGCGGACAACGATTCGGCGCCTCGTTTCGCCGATCTCTATGCCCGTCAAAACCACGAAGTCGCGGTCAAGCCTCGGACCGAGCCTGCGCCGAGTGCCCCACGGGAAACCGCCACGCCGCCGGCCTCGAAGGCGGCTGGCGCCAACCCGACGGTTGCCGATAGCGGCAAGAAGTTGCCAGTTGCCAAGGCCGACAAGCCTGAGAAGCTCGACAAGACCGACAAAACCGACAAGCCCGCCGCCAAGGACGACGACAAGGTCAGCGATACCGCCGACAAGGACGATCCCAGCGTTGGCGCTGCTGCGGCACCGGTCGATCCTGCCGCGGTACCCATCCCGGCCGATCCCGCTGCCAATCCGGCACTGGCCCAGGTGCCGCCACCGGCAGTGGCCGCTCTCAGCCCGGCGGACAGCGATAGCGTCGGCGCTGGCGAGGATTTCGATCCAGCTCAAGACGTGCTTGCCGATTTGCCGGCGCTGCGCCTGGCCCTGGAGCAGACGGCCAAAAATAATGGCACTACCTCTGCACATGCCAGCCAAACGTCATCGGGCGATCCCTCGAAGGCAGGCGAGCAGGGTATAGAAGGCAATTTCGTCAATGGTCTGGCGGCCATGGTGAGCAAGGAGTCGGCAGGCGAAGCGGGTGAGGGCGGCGATGACGGTTTTGCTGGTTTGATCGGCGGGGGCTTGAAGGATGCCGACGCAACGGCCAGCGACAGCCGCCTCGATAACTTCGCCGACCGCCTGCAGGCCTTGACCCAGTCGACCACGGCCAAGACCGGCACTGCGGCGCCGCTGGCCAGCCCGCTGGGCCAGCCGTTGGCCATGCAGCAGTCAGGATGGACCGAAGGCCTGGTCAACCGGGTCATGTACCTGTCCAGCCAGAACTTGAAATCCGCCGACATCCAACTGACACCGGCGGAACTGGGGCGCCTGGACATTCGCGTCGACATCACCCCGGACCAGCAGACCCAAGTGACCTTCACCAGCGCCCATATCGGCGTGCGCGAGGCATTGGAGAGCCAGCAGCATCGGCTCAAGGACATGTTCAACCAGCAGGGCATGGGGCAGCTGGACGTCAACGTTTCCGACCAGTCCCGTCAGTCCCAAGGCGAGCAGCAGGCGCAACAGAGCCGCCGCACGGGTGGCGCACGCTCTGGTGCGGACGCGCTCGATTCCGCCGAGCCCGCCGTCGCGGCTGCGCAGCCCCTGACCTCCGGCACGGTGCTGGGGACTAGCGCTGTGGATTACTACGCCTGACAGTGCCTGAAGGGGTCGGTTGCTAGGCTCGAAATCGAGCCCACAGGATTGTTGGCATAACCCTTGCTCCATCGTCGCCATGGGTACGCTTACCCCTCAATGGTGACGGATTATTGGCATGGCAAAGACCGAAGAAGCAAAGGAACCCGCAGCCAAGGAAGGCAAGGGCAAACTCAAGCTGATCATCCTGCTGGTCGTGGGCTTGCTGCTGGCCGTCGGCCTGTCGGTCGGGGCCACCTGGTTCCTCATGCACAAACCCGCCGAAGCGCCCGCGGACAAGGCCACGGCAGATGCTGCCCACACCAAACCTGCGGCGATCTACGAGCCCCTGACACCCGCCTTCGTGGTCAACTTCAAGCAGAACGGTCGTGATCGCTACATGCAGGTCAGCATCGTCTTGCAGGCGCGGGACAAGGCCGACATGGACGCCCTGAAGGTGCACACGCCGGTCATTCGCAATAACCTGGTCATGCTTTTTTCCGGGCAACCGTTCGAAACTTTGACCACGCCCATCGGCCAGGAAATGCTGCGCCAGAAAGCTACCGCGAGCGTTCAGGAAGTGGCGCAGAAAGAAGTGGGCAAGCCCGTGATCGACCAGGTGCTCTTCACTAACTTCGTATTGCAGTAGGAACAACTCATGGCCGTACAGGACCTGCTGTCCCAGGACGAGATCGATGCGCTGCTGCATGGCGTCGACGATGGCCTGGTGCAAACCGAAGGCAATGGCGAGCCCGGGGGGATCAGGAGCTACGACCTGACCACTCAGGATCGCATCGTGCGTGGGCGCATGCCGACGCTGGAAATGATCAACGAGCGCTTCGCCCGCTACACCCGCATCAGCATGTTCAATCTGTTGCGTCGTTCTGCCGATGTGGCGGTAGGCGGCGTGCAGGTGATGAAGTTCGGCGAGTACGTGCATTCGCTGTACGTACCGACCAGCCTCAACCTGGTGAAGATCAAGCCGCTGCGCGGCACTGGCCTGTTCATTCTCGATGCCAAGCTGGTGTTCAAGCTGGTCGACAATTTCTTCGGCGGTGACGGCCGCCACGCGAAGATCGAGGGCCGCGAGTTCACCCCTACCGAGCTGCGCGTGGTACGCATGGTGCTGGACCAGGCTTTTCTCGACATGAAGGAAGCCTGGCAGGCCATCATGGAAGTCAACTTCGAGTACATCAACTCGGAGGTCAACCCGGCCATGGCCAACATCGTCGGGCCCAGCGAGGCGGTCGTGGTCTCCACCTTCCACATCGAACTCGATGGCGGCGGTGGCGACCTGCACGTGACCATGCCGTACTCGATGATCGAGCCCGTGCGCGAGATGCTCGATGCCGGCTTCCAGTCCGACCTGGACGACCAGGACGAGCGCTGGAGCAAGGCCCTGCGCGAAGATGTCCTGGATGTCAGCGTTCCCCTGAGCGCCACCGTGGCGCGGCGTCAGCTCAAGCTGCGCGATATTCTCCACATGCAGCCCGGCGACGTGATCCCGGTGGAACTGCCGGAAGAGTTGATCCTGCGTGCCAATGGCGTGCCTTCGTTCAAAGCCAAGCTTGGCTCGCACAAAGGCAACCTGGCTTTACAAGTTATCGAACCGATCGAGCGTCGCTGATCGGTTTGACCTGATGATTTAGATGCCCGTCGAGGACCACTGATGGCTGATCAAGATGAGACAATTTCTGCCGAAGACCAGGCGCTCGCCGATGAATGGGCGGCGGCTCTGGATGAGTCCGGGGATGCCGGGCAGGACGATATCGACGCGCTGTTGGCCGCCGATACGCGCGGCAGTTCGAGTTCCTCCCGCCTGCCGATGGAAGAGTTCGGCAGTTCGCCCAAGTCGGGTAACGGCCCGGTCACGCTCGAGGGCCCGAACCTCGACGTGATCCTGGATATCCCGGTGACCATTTCCATGGAGGTTGGGGCGACCGATATCAGCATCCGCAATTTGCTGCAGCTCAACCAGGGCTCGGTGATCGAGCTCGACCGTCTGGCCGGCGAGGCGTTGGACGTGCTGGTCAACGGCACCTTGATCGCCCACGGCGAAGTGGTGGTGGTCAACGAGAAGTTCGGCATTCGCCTGACCGACGTGATCAGCCCCAGCGAACGCATCAAGAAGCTGCGGTGATGGGCCGGTTCCTGTGGGCCTTTCTGCTCTTGCCCGTGGTCGCCCTGGCAGCGCCGGAAGTGGCCCCTGCTGCGGCGCCGGTGGTGGCGTCGGGAGGCACTGGCCTGGCCGGTCAGTTGACCCAGACCGTGCTGGGGCTGCTGGCGGTGGTGGCCTTGATCTTCGCGCTGGCGTGGCTGATGCGGCGCGTGCAGCAGGTGGCGCCGCGCCAGGGCCAGGTCATCGACGTGATTGGCGCCAAGGCGCTGGGGCCACGTGATCGGCTGGTGCTGGTGCAGGTGGGCGAGGAGCAGATCCTGCTGGGTGTCAGCCCGGGGCGCATCAGCGCGCTGCACGTGATGAGCACGCCGGTGCAGCCACCCGACCGAACCACCCAGGCCACACCCGAATTCGCCCAGCGCCTGATGGAACTGCTGGGCAAGGACCAGAAGGATAAGAAGTGATGGGTGTGTTGCGCACTGTTCTGCCGCTGGGCCTGCTGTTGGTGGCGCCCCTGGCCATGGCCGCCGATCCGCTGCAGATTCCGGCATTGACCATGACCAGCGGTGCCAACGGCCAGCAGGAGTATTCGGTCAATCTGCAGATCCTGTTGATCATGACGGCGCTGAGTTTCATTCCGGCGTTCGTCATGTTGATGACCAGCTTCACACGTATCATCATCGTCTTTTCCATCCTGCGCCAGGCACTGGGCCTGCAACAGACGCCGTCCAACCAGCTGTTGACCGGCATGGCGCTGTTTCTGACCATGTTCATCATGGCGCCGGTGTTCGACAAGGTGAACCAGCAGGCCCTGCAACCCTATCTGAGTGAACAGCTCAGCGCCCAGGATGCCGTGGCACGTGCCGAGGGCCCGATCAAGGACTTCATGCTGGCTCAGACCCGGCAGAGCGACCTGGAGCTGTTCATGCGGCTGTCCAAGCGCACCGACATCGCCAGCGCCGACCAGGCGCCGCTGACCATCCTGGTGCCGGCGTTCGTCACCTCCGAGCTGAAAACGGCGTTCCAGATCGGCTTCATGATCTTCATTCCGTTCCTGATCATCGACCTGGTGGTCGCCAGTGTGCTGATGGCCATGGGTATGATGATGCTGTCGCCGCTGATCATCTCGCTGCCGTTCAAGATCATGCTGTTCGTGCTGGTCGATGGCTGGGCGCTGATCATCGGGACCCTGGCCGGGAGTTTCGGTGGTGTATGACTTTGCCTTTCACAGGAGCGTGAATCCATGACCCCGGAAGTCGCCGTCGACCTGTTCCGCGAAGCGCTGTGGCTGACCACCGTGATGGTCGCGATCCTGGTTTTGCCGAGTCTGATCGTCGGCCTGATCATCGCCATGTTCCAGGCCGCCACGCAGATCAACGAACAGACCCTGAGCTTCCTCCCGCGCCTGCTGGTCATGCTGGTGACGCTGATCGTCATCGGGCCATGGATGGTGCGCACCTTCATGGAGTACATCACTACCCTGTACTCCAATATTCCGCAGGTGATCGGCTGATGCAGCCGCTGCTGCAATTGACCGATGCGCAGATCGGCGGCTGGGTGGCCAGCTTCATCCTGCCGCTGTTCCGCGTGGCCTCGATGCTGATGACCATGCCGATCTTCGGCACCCAGGTACTGCCGCAGCGCGTGCGCCTGTACGTGGCCGTGGCCATTACCGTGGTCATCGTGCCGGGATTGCCGCCAGCGCCCACGGTGGATGCGATCAGCGGCCAGGCGCTGCTGCTGGTGGCCGAACAGATCATCATCGGCGCGCTGTTCGGTTTCTCGCTGCAGTTCCTGTTTCAGGCCTTTACCGTTGCCGGGCAGATTCTCGCGATCCAGATGGGCATGGCCTTCGCGTCCATGGTCGACCCCACCAACGGCGTGTCCGTGGCCGTGATCGGCCAGTTCTTCAGCATGCTGGTGACCCTGGTGTTCCTGTCCATGAACGGCCATCTGGTGGTGTTCGAGGTGCTCACCGAGAGCTTCACCACGCTGCCCATCGGCGGCGGCCTGCTGACCGCGCACTACTGGGACGTGGTGCTGCGCATGGGCTGGGTGCTGGGCGCCGGGGTGTTGCTGGTGCTGCCTGCCATCACAGCCTTGCTGGTGGTCAACATTGCCTTCGGCGTGATGACCCGCGCGGCGCCTCAACTGAACATCTTTTCCATCGGTTTCCCGCTGACCCTGGTGCTGGGGATGTTCATCCTGTGGGTCAGCCTGGGCGACATTCTCAACCAGTATCAGCCGCTGGCGGCCAACGCCCTGCAGTGGCTGCGCGAATTGGCGCGAGCGGAGTAGGCAATGGCCGAAAGCGAAAGCGGTGCGGACAAGACAGAAGACCCCACGGACAAGCGCAAGAAGGATTCGCGCGAGAAGGGCGAGATCGCCCGTTCCAAGGAGCTCAACACGCTGGCAGTGATGGTCGCCGGGTGCGGCGCGCTGCTGGCGTTCGGCGGCCATCTGGCGCAAAGCCTGCTGGAACTGATGCGCAGCAACTTCACCTTGAGCCGCGAGGTGTTGCTCGATGAGCGCTACATGGGCATTTTTCTGCTGCAGTCGGGCAAGGTGGCGATTCTGGCGACCCAGCCGATTCTGGTGACCTTGCTGCTGGCGGCGCTGATCGGCCCGGTCGCGCTGGGCGGCTGGTTGTTCGCCGCCAGCTCCATGGCGCCCAAGTTCAGCCGCATGAACCCGGCCGCCGGCCTCAAGCGCATGTTCTCCATGCATGCATTGACCGAATTGCTGAAGGCGCTGGCCAAGTTCGCCATCACCCTGATCGTTGCCATGATGGTGCTGGCCAAAGACCGTACCGACCTGCTTGCGATTGCCAACGATCCGCTGGAAATGGCGATCATCCACAGCGTGCAGCTGGTCGGCTGGAGCGCCTTGTGGATGTCCTGCGGACTGGCGTTGATTGCCGCCGTGGACGTGCCGTTCCAGCTCTACAGCAGCAAACAGAAGCTGATGATGACCAAGCAGGAGGTCAAGGACGAGCACAAAGACTCCGAAGGCCGGCCCGAGGTAAAGGGGCGGGTACGCCAGTTGCAGCGCGAAATGTCGCAGCGCCGGATGATGACGGCGATTCCCGAAGCGGACGTGATCATCACCAACCCGACTCACTACGCGGTGGCGTTGAAATACGATCCGGAGAAGGGCAATGCGCCGGTATTGCTGGCCAAGGGCTCGGACTTCATTGCCTTGAAAATTCGCGAGATCGGCAACGAGCATCGCATCCAGGTGCTGGAGTCACCGGCCCTGGCGCGTTCGATCTTCTATTCCACCGAGATCGAACAGCAGATTCCTGCGGGGTTGTACCTGGCGGTGGCGCAGGTGCTTGCCTATGTCTACCAGATCCGCCAGTACCAGGCCGGGCGAGGCAAGCGTCCCGATCCGTTGCAGGACCTGCCGATCCCGCCGGATCTACAGCGGGACAGTTAGGCCGCGGCGAGCCCCCTGTGGGAGCGGGCTCTGCCCGCGAAGGCCGCGCCCCCGATAGATCGATTTCACTCCATCTCGGCAGCCCTTCAATAATCTTTAACCCCCTCCGGCAAAAGTTGGACCTCTTCTTGCACTACCCCTTGGCAAGACGCCTGGCGCGTCAAAAGTTCGCTTGGGGAAGTGGGGAATGTCGGTGGATCGCTCTCAATTAATCAACACCGCTCGCAGCAACATCGTCGGCCTTGGCCGCGGCAACCTTGGCGTGCCGCTGCTGTTGCTGGTGATGCTGGCGATGATGATGCTGCCGATCCCGGCACTGCTGCTGGACGTGTTCTTCACCTTCAACATCGCCTTGTCCATCGTCGTGCTGCTGGTGTGCGTGTACGCGCTGCGTCCGCTGGACTTCGCCGTGTTCCCGACCATCCTGCTGGTGGCCACGCTGCTGCGCCTTGCGCTCAACGTGGCGTCGACGCGGGTGATCATGCTGCACGGCCAGGAAGGCCATGCCGCCGCAGGTAAAGTGGTTCAGGCATTCGGTGAGGTGGTGATCGGCGGTAACTACATCGTCGGTATCGTGGTGTTCGCCATCCTCATGATCATCAACTTCGTGGTGGTCACCAAGGGCGCCGGGCGCATCTCCGAAGTGAGCGCGCGGTTCACCCTGGATGCCATGCCCGGCAAGCAGATGGCCATCGACGCCGACCTCAACGCCGGCCTCATCGATCAGAACCAGGCCAAGGCGCGTCGTACCGAAGTGGCCGCCGAAGCCGAGTTCTACGGCTCGATGGACGGTGCCAGCAAATTCGTCCGTGGCGACGCCATCGCCGGTCTGCTGATCCTGTTCATCAACCTGATCGGCGGCATGCTGGTGGGCATGCTGCAACACAACATGCCATTCGCCGAGGCAGGCAAGGTGTACGCCCTGTTGACCATCGGTGACGGCCTGGTCGCTCAGTTGCCATCGCTGTTGCTGTCCACCGCAGCAGCCATCATGGTGACCCGTGCTTCGGGCTCCGAGGAGATGGGCAAGCAGATCCAGCGGCAGATGTTCGCTTCGCCCAAGGCACTGGCCGTCTCCGGCGCGCTGATGGTGATCATGGGCATGGTGCCCGGAATGCCGCACATGGCCTTTATCACCCTGGGTGCCATCGCCGGTGGTGGTGCCTACCTTTTGTGGAAAAAGCAGAACGACGTCAAGGTCCAGGCCCAGGCCGAAGTGCAGCGCCAACAAGAGCTGCTGCCTTCACCGACGCGCACCCAGGAAACCAAGGAACTGGGCTGGGACGACGTAACGCCCATCGACATGATCGGCCTGGAAGTTGGCTACCGTTTGATCCCGCTGGTGGACCGCAATCAAGGCGGCCAATTGCTGGCGCGGATCAAGGGCGTACGCAAGAAGCTGTCCCAGGACCTGGGCTTCCTGATGCCTACCGTGCATATTCGCGACAACCTCGACCTGGCGCCCAGCGCCTATCGTTTGACGCTCATGGGGGTGATCCTCGCCGAAGCCGAGATTTACCCGGATCGCGAGCTGGCAATCAACCCCGGGCAGGTGTTCGGCTCGTTGAACGGCATCACCGCCAAGGATCCGGCGTTTGGTCTGGACGCGGTCTGGATCGACGTCAACCTGCGCAGCCAGGCCCAGTCGCTGGGCTACACGGTGGTCGATGCCAGTACGGTAGTGGCCACGCACTTGAACCAGATTCTGCAGAAGCATGCCCATGAGCTGATCGGCCACGAAGAAGTGCAACAATTGCTGCAAGTTCTGGCAAAAGGCTCGCCCAAGCTGGCCGAAGAGCTGGTTCCGGGCATCCTTTCGCTGTCTTCGCTGCTCAAGGTGCTGCAGGCCCTGCTGGCTGAGCAGGTACCCGTACGCGACATCCGCAGCATCGCAGAAGCCATCGCCAACAACGGGCATCGGAGTCAAGATACCGCCGTGCTGGTTCAGGCCGTCAGGGTCGGTTTGTCCCGCGCAATCGTGCAAAGCATTGTAGGCATTGAGTCGGAGCTGCCTGTCATCACGCTGGAACCAAGGTTGGAACAGATATTGCTAAATAGTCTTCAGAAGGCTGGTCAGGGTCAGGAAGAAGGCGTTTTGCTGGAACCGAGCATGGCGGAAAAACTGCAGAGATCCCTGATCGATGCGGCGCAGCGGCAGGAGATGCAGGGCCAACCGGTGATACTGCTGGTAGCCGGTCCGGTCCGCGCGATGCTGTCACGTTTCGGTCGCCTGGCGATCCCCAACCTTCACGTACTGGCCTATCAGGAAATCCCTGATAACAAGCAAGTCACCATCGTTGCGACAGTAGGGCCCAACGGCTGAGGTAGTGGGTTATGCAAGTGAAGCGATTTTTCGCCGCCGACATGCGTCAGGCCATGAAATTGGTCCGCGATGAGCTGGGCGCCGACGCTGCCATCATTGGCAACCGTCGCATCGCCGGCGGCGTCGAGCTGACCGCAGCGCTGGACTACAAGCTGTCGGCCCTGGCGCCGCGCGTGCCCAACCTGGAGTTGGAAGAAGAGCTGCGCAAGACCCAATCGCGGATCGTTTCGGCCCAGGCCGAGCTGAGCACCCGTGGCGAGAGCGATGCGGCCACCAACCGCCAGCTGGTGGCCGGCCTGCCGTTGACCGCCGCCGAGCCGCTGGTCGAGCCGCGTCGCGAAGAGCCCCCCCGTGTGCAGGCGGCCCCGGCGCCACAGCCTGCCGTCGACCAACGTCTTTTCGATTCCATGCGTTCCGAACTCAACGGTTTGCGCCAACTGCTGGAAGTGCAGCTGGGCTCCCTGGCCTGGACCCAGCTGCAAGGCAGCAAGCCGGCGCAGGCGAATCTGTGGCGTCGTTTGCAGCGCATCGGCTTGTCCGGCCCGATCGCTCGCGAGCTGCTCAGCCTGACCAGTGAAATCAACGAACCTCGGCAGGCATGGCGGATGCTGCTGGCGCACTTGGCGCGTATGATCCGTACACCGGAAGTGGAACCGCTCGAAGAAGGTGGCGTGATCGCCATGGTCGGCCCTGCTGGCATGGGCAAGACCACCACCCTGGCCAAGCTGGCGGCCCGTTATGTGCTCAAGTACGGTTCCCAGAGCGTGGCGCTGGTGAGCATGGACAGCTTTCGCATCGGTGCCCAGGAACAACTCAAGACCCTGGGCCGCATTCTCAATGTATCGGTGACTCAGGTCGATCCGGGCCAGTCATTGGTACAGGCCCTGGAACCCCTGCTGCGCAAGCGCGTGGTATTGATCGACACCGCTGGCCTGCAAGCCAGCGATCCGGCCCTGCGCATGCAGCTCGAAAGCCTGGCCGGACGCGGGATCAATGCGCGCAACTACCTCGTGCTGGCTACTACCAGCCAGAAGCAGGTGCTCAGCGCGGCGTACCATAGCTACAAGCGTTGCGGTCTGGCCGGGTGCATCCTGACCAAACTGGATGAAACGGCCTGTCTCGGCGAAGTGCTGAGCCTGGCCATCAGTCAGGAACTGCCGATTGCCTATCTTACCGATGGGCCGCGCATTCCCGATGACTTGCATTTGCCGCGCCGGCACCAGTTGGTCAGCCGCGCAGTGAGCGTGCAAATGCAAGAAGAGCCCAGCGAAGAGGCCATGGCCGATATGTTCGCGGGTCTCTACCACAGCCCCGACAAGCGAGTTGGCTGAGGTGAAGAACGTTATGCAAACACACTCTTCCTGCATCGTAGGGTTGCCAGGAAACACTCGAGCAATCGAACTGGCAGCCACTCGTGTGGCCTCGGTCTAGACAAGGTAAAGAACGAACATGGGCAGCATGCATCCCGTACAGGTGATCGCGGTGACCGGCGGCAAAGGTGGCGTCGGCAAGACTAATGTGTCAGTGAACTTGTCCCTGGCGTTGGCCGAGCTCGGCCGCCGGGTCATGTTGCTGGACGCCGACCTTGGCCTGGCCAACGTCGACGTGTTGCTGGGCCTGACCCCCAAGCGCACCCTGGCCGATGTGATCGAAGGTCGCTGCGAACTGCGCGACGTGATGTTGCAGGGCCCCGGCGGCATCCGTGTCGTGCCGGCAGCCTCGGGTACCCAGAGCATGGTGCAGTTGAGCCCGGCCCAGCATGCCGGCCTGATCCAGGCCTTCAGCGATGTGGGCGACAACCTCGACGTACTGATCATCGACACCGCCGCCGGTATCGGCGAATCGGTAGTGAGCTTTGTCCGCGCCGCCCAGGAAGTCCTGCTGGTGGTATGCGACGAGCCCACCTCGATCACCGATGCCTACGCCTTGATCAAGCTGCTCAACCGCGATTACGGCATGAACCGCTTCCGGGTCCTGGCCAACATGGCGCAGAGCCCCCAGGAAGGGCGCAATCTGTTCGCCAAGCTGACCAAGGTGACCGATCGCTTCCTCGACGTTGCCCTGCAGTACGTCGGCGCCGTGCCCTACGATGAGTCGGTGCGCAAGGCCGTGCAGAAGCAGCGCGCCGTGTACGAGGCGTTCCCCCGTTCCAAATGCTCGCTGGCCTTCAAGGCGATCGCGCAGAAAGTAGACACCTGGCCTTTGCCGGCCAACCCCCGTGGCCACCTGGAGTTCTTCGTCGAACGCCTGGTCCAGCAAACCAGCGCAGGGCCCGTATCATGAGTGCCAGCGGATACCGTATGTACAGCAAGGCGTCGCGCGACTCGCAGCAGCATCAGCTGATCGAGCAATACGCGCCGCTGGTCAAGCGTATCGCCTATCACCTGCTGGCGCGTCTGCCAGCCAGCGTGCAGGTGGAAGACCTGATCCAGGCCGGCATGATCGGTCTGCTGGAGGTCTCGACCAAGTACGACTCGAGCAAGGGGGCCAGTTTCGAGACCTACGCCGGTATTCGTATCCGCGGCGCCATGCTCGACGAAGTGCGCAAGGGCGACTGGGCGCCGCGTTCGGTGCACCGCAATACCCGCATGGTCAGTGATGCCATTCGCCGAATCGAGTCGAAAACCGGTCGCGACGCTAAAGATCACGAGATCGCTGCCGAACTTAGTCTGAGTCTGGATGATTACTACGGGATCCTGAACGATACCCTGGGCAGCCGCTTGTTCAGTTTCGACGATCTGCTGCAGGACGGTGAGCACGAGGGCCTGCACGAAGACGGCGCCAGCGGCTCGCTGGAGCCCTCGCGGGATCTCGAGGACGAACGCTTTCAAGGCGCGCTGGCCGAGGCCATCGCCAACCTGCCCGAGCGCGAGAAGCTGGTCCTGTCGTTGTATTACGACGAAGAGCTGAACCTCAAGGAAATCGGCGAGGTACTGGGTGTCAGCGAGTCGCGGGTAAGCCAGTTGCACAGCCAGTGCGCGGCGCGACTTCGCGGGCGCCTGGGGGAATGGCGGGCACGCTGAAGGAACGGCAAGACCGGTGCGGGCTTTGTCGCGGGCAGAGCCCGCTCCCACACAGGTCGAGACCGCCGTGAAGAGGCCCGCTGACATAGCGCGGGTAGGGGATCTGCAGCGGCAAGTGGCTCAGGCGAATTCGATTGTTATGCACGTCCAGGGGCTGGGCGTGTTCAAGACTGCTGGAGGTCTAATTGGACAAGAACATGAAAATCCTCATCGTCGACGATTTCTCGACGATGCGGCGCATCATCAAGAACCTGCTGCGTGACCTGGGCTTCACCAACACCGCCGAGGCCGATGATGGCAACACCGCCTTGCCGATGTTGCACAGCGGCAACTTCGATTTTCTCGTCACCGACTGGAACATGCCTGGCATGTCCGGCATCGACCTGCTGCGCCAGGTGCGCGCCGACGATCGCCTCAAGCACCTGCCGGTGCTGATGGTCACCGCCGAGGCCAAGCGCGAGCAGATCATCGAAGCCGCCCAGGCCGGGGTCAACGGGTATGTGGTCAAGCCTTTCACTGCGCAAGTGCTGAAAGAAAAAATCGAAAAGATTTTCGAGCGCGTCAATAGCTGAAGTCTGCAATGGGGGCGCAATGGACCACAAACAAAGCACGTTGGGGGACTTCGAGTCGACCCTGAAAAAACACGCAGTGGAGCTGGTCGACAGCCTTGAAAAAGGCCGTTTCGGCGACGCGGTGCAATTGATCCACGAACTGAACCAGACCCGCGATCGCGGCCTGTATCAGGAAGTGGGCAAGCTTACGCGCGAGCTGCACAGCGCAATCGTCAGTTTCCAGATCGATCCGAACATCCCCCAGGCCGAAGAGGTTTCGCAGATCACCGATGCGACCGAACGTCTGTCGTATGTGGTACGCCTGACCGAAAACGCGGCCAACCGCACCATGGATCTGGTCGAGCAGAGCACCCCGGTGCTCAATACGCTGAGTGCCGAAGCCAGTGCCTTGAGCGCCGACTGGCAGCGCTTCATGCGCCGCGAAGTGGCCGCCGACGAGTTCCGCGAACTGGCGCGCCGGGTCGACAGCTTCCTGACCCGCAGCGAGCAGGGCAATCGCGAAGTCGCCAGCCACCTCAACGACATCGTGCTGGCCCAGGATTATCAGGACCTCACCGGCCAGGTCATCAAGCGTGTCACCGCGCTGGTCACCGAAGTGGAGAGCAACCTGCTCAAACTGGTCCTGATGGCCAGCCAGGTCGATCGCTTCGCCGGCATCCAGCATGATCACGAACAGCTCCGCGCCGAAAAAGATCAAGAAAAACATCCCGCCAAGGGTGAAGGTCCGCAGATCCATGCCGATAAACGTGAAGACGTCGTATCCGGTCAGGACGATGTCGAC
>Ga0265798_10003548_pt1 | contig 22067 bp, 17 predicted proteins | sample P3T30metagenome_FD_192430 | JGI IMG/M metagenome (GOLD analysis project Ga0265798, IMG submission 192430) | Plant litter microbial communities from East Loma Ridge, Irvine, California - P3 T30 | ecosystem: Environmental > Terrestrial > Plant litter > Unclassified | place: USA: California... | reverse complement strand
TCTGCAGAGACAGGATAGGAAAGCGACCAGTGAGGCCGACATCGCAAAAGTCGCACTCGGAGCATTCTTGATCGCTGCACAGATCATCGGCTGTGTTTCGATGCGATAACGAGCTTGGAAGTACGAGATCTTCAGCAGCGTCGCCCATGAGCGAGCGGTAGTCGGCGTAGCATGAACGGTCGCATGTTTGCTGTTCCGACCCTCGAACGCCGAATAAGGAAGAGAAAGACAGTGCGCGTACAGTGAACGGAAGAGATAAGATAATGGAGGCTTTTGATAGTAGCATGGCGGCGAATGGAATGGGTTGGTGCGGGTTGATTGTAACGAAGCTCGAAGCGGGGGCCCGAAGCTTTGAACATTAGGGGAATAAGGTTCTAGGAACTTCATCGTGGGAGTTTTCACTAAGACGAAAGGCTAAGAGTGAACTGACCACCTGGGTATTCCGGGCGAGCTCGCGCGAGTCACGTGACTGGTACTCACCGCGAATGTCGGGCTTGTACACCGCATTCTGGATTCCCTCATCTCGGCACTCCGACAAACCATGAAATTCGACGCAATCTCTCCATAAGATATAATGAAACTTAAAAGAGCCATAGCCTATCGAAACTGTTGGTCGAGCCTGCCCGGTCGAGTCGCTGGATTGAGGGTGCAAACACTGAGAGCGGAGAAGGCTTGGCTTGATGCGTTGAGGACCTAGAGTATTGGAATGCATAATAACTGATAGGCTATTAGTTGACCGACGGCGCAGATATTCGAGAACAGGCTCAGCTACTCGCTCATTCGGGCGTTTGTCAGTGTCGGGGTAGCTCTTTCCCTCACTATCGACCTATCACCTGCTTCAAACCATGAGGCAGCCGTTACCTCTACACCGCTCGTGCTTCTAGCTTGGCCCCCTTTTGTACGTCGATGTGCTTTGTAGACCGACTTCTTCCACTCCTTCCTCCCTTCCTGCACCATCAACTTCAATTCTCTTCTCCTGCCACTACATTTCACTACCACCTCACCCTATACGCTCACTGAAGATGCGATTCAACAAGATCTTCGTGGCTCTCGCCATGGTACTACCTGTGGTGTTCTCTGCCAGCATTCCATCCTCGGAGCAGTTCTGCGAGCCAGGCACTCGAAAGTGCGACCACAACGACGTGGTGATCTGCAATGACGAAGGCACTGAATACTGGTCGGATCAGGAATGTAGCAAGACCGAAATCTGTACCATTAACACCAACAACCCTGATGATCATGGTCATTGTATCGCGACCTGTGACATCCCCGACGAAGAGCGCTGCCTCGGCAATGAGTGGCGTGTCGCATGCAACAACGAGCACCGATGGAAAGCCATTGAGGCATGCCCTACACCCGGAGTATGTAACACGCTCATGAACAAGACTTCCTGCGCGACTGCGGACTTGCCACCGGCGCCTCTCCCTCCTGGCACTCCACCGCAACCTGAGCCTTGCAAAACAGTGACCGAGACGCGATGCTCAAACTGGTCAAACGGTCTTTACCGCATCGAGATGTGCAACTATGATCAATTCTGGCTTGCCTATCAGACCTGCGGATCGGAAGAGTTCTGCATGCATTGGGTGCCTGGTCAATACGTCACACAAGGCTCCACAAAATGCGTCTACGACCCTGAAATCCTGTCAACTGCTCCTCCTCCCAAATCTCTTGACTCTCGGTCGTGGATATCGCAAGGAACTCCAGATGCTCATGAGTATTGCGACACTGGCACATCCCGCTGCTCTGGCAACAAGCGTCAGGAGTGTGTCGACAACGTCTGGAAATCAACCATGTGTCCCAAGACTTCCGAATGCGTCAAGCATGACGATGTCGTGCAGTGCTGGATGAAGCCACCGACTCCCCCGACCGTGCCAGAGCCATGCACGCCAGGCGATCGAAAGTGCGACTCTGACGCATACGCCCTCATGCTTTGCGGAGACAACGAGATGTGGCATACCGAGAAGAAGTGCACCACGTACGGAGACTGCATCACTGACGGCCCAGGACAAGCGCACTGCGAGACTGGTGGTGTAGGTCCGTCGAAAATGCAACATCAAACCAACAGCACCGAATGCGCCTACGGAGACTGGGCCTGCGACATCCATCATCGCTTCATGTACAAATGCAACAGTAACGGTACCTGGTCGGCGCCGTACCAGTGCAGCAGGGCAGGTGGTTGCCAACCCGAGGGACCTACTTCCGCCTTCCCCAAGGGAAGAATGACATGCGCGGGTTTTCCGAAATACTTGTACCCTTACCCGGACAACAGGGTCTGTGAGACGGTCAAGAGCTGCGAGTACATGCAGTATCTTTACCTTATTGCTGTAAGTATCCCCCTTCCCTGCTCGTTCTCTTCTACTACGACGATACATCTGGGCTTTGCGAACGATGACTAACGCGCTGATAGGGCTCACCTGATGCCGAGACTAAGGAGAAGTTCCGCAAGAGCATGTGCGCGGACGAGGCTGTAAGTGATTTATTCTCAAGGTCAGAAGGAGTAGGCTAATATTCTTGCAGTGCATGGACTGCGATCGCTGCACTTACAAACTCGGACATGGCGAGGTGCTACAACCCGATCTCCGCACCCTCCTTCATGGCTCGCCGGTGCCTGACAATTTTGACTAGTAGTCATGAGAGAGTAGGATGAAGTACCACGTCGGCTTGAGTATAACGAAGGCAGTTGGTGATGGGATTGATGTGTGTTGGGAACTACGCACGGCCTATGAGGAATGTCAACATGTCTCCGATACGGCGAATATTCTGACCTCGGGTAACCCTATGTATAATCACCTGTAGTCCTCTACCAAAATGAATGGCTTACCAGCTGAACCACAGTCTTGCAAGCCGGTGACACTCCAAGTTGATATTGTCCTCTCTTCCTATTCACTCCTCAACCCAACGTCATAAGATCTTTCACAACGCCGACGCGACTGATCAACACTCTCACCCACCTCTTTTACCCAACACTCAGGTACTGCACATCCCTCTCCCAATACACGAACCAGACAACCATAACAATTCCCGCTCAAACATGCACACCATCCTCTTACCCATTCTTGCCCTCCTTCTAATCCCCCTCGCCTTCGCCGCGACACCAACCACAAACCCCCGCACTACAACCTACCGATGGATCCCCAAACCCGCAACCCTGCTATCCGAGATCCCCGGGTCCGGCGTTTGTGACGAGGAGATTGAGTATTGCATGAAGGTACGTAAATGCGACTGAGACCAGAGAAATCTAGAAAACGAGAAACGGAGAGAAAAGGATTGATTGCTGGCTTCGAGCTGACGATTTGATAGACCAAGATGGGTTTGACGCGACAGCTACAAATGCAGCAGTGTAAGCTGTGGGCTTGTGCGTTTCATGATACGGTAAGTTGGGCTGGAGAAAGATGGGGATGTGAGATTGGCTGGCTAACGTGGTGGTAGTGTCCTGGGACTAGGTACTGTGATGTTGAGTATACCCTCTAGCGACGTTTACAGGCGTACTGTGTGAGAGATAAGCGTAAACTGCCTGGTGAGAGTTTGGAACATATATCCGCATAGATGGTGGTAGACAGTAGCAGAAAAGAGAAGCGATCAGGAACAAAATGGGGAATTGGTCACTGATAAATGTGGAATACCTCTATATGAGCCAAGCGGCTCTTCAAACTTTTGTTCCTCTTGCGGCGCCGATCTTGCCTTAGCGCCATGCTATGCTTTGAAACCACTTTTGTTGTATCCGCAACTCCTGATGTACCGTTCATGCTGGGCCCCCGAGAAACCTCATCAGGTACCCTCCCAACGGTCCAAAAAGCGGAAATCCTGTGTTGTGACCCCCATTCCTGCCGAGCCACAGGGCATAGGCACCCACTACCATGGCAAGACCAACAGCTCCGTACCGGCGGTGGCGCAAAACACGCAGCTTGATGTAGTGAATTGTCTTGACGGCCTGTCTGAAGGTCTGCGCGCGACGGAGGTCCTGCTCCTGCTGCAAAAACAGCATCTCGCCATCTTTCAAGGTAAGATGACGCAGGCTATTGTTTGTTGCAGACGATTTGAGTACGCTGGAGGACGAGATGCGCCACCACTCCCAGCTGTTGAGCGACGCAGGAGGTAATCTCTCGTACAGCTCAACGGTCCGGGCGATGTGGAACTCGACATCGAAGGGCTCTGGGAGCTTCCCTAGCATGACGTAGAGTATGTCCTCGTCCTCCTTCTCGTACTCCAGCAGCTCCTCCCTCTTGGATAGCACCACAGCTGCGAAGAGGTATATGGGCATAACGGCATGTCGCGCCAAGAAGAAGTCAAACAGCCTCGTGATGTCCTTGTAGTCTTGTATATTGTGGGCGAACATGGTGATTGTTCCGGCGAGCGCGAACGACGGCTGGCTTTTGGGGAGGTGCTCATACAGGACGGGATCGGCGGCGCGGAGGATCGGTCGCAGCAATTCGAGCTGGGCGAGGGCTGGGTCGAGCGACGACAGCATGAAGTCGCGAATGCGAAGCAGGCTTAGTCGGGCAACTGCAGCGGGGGCATGTTCGGGGCCGAGAACGAGTAGGAAGACCTGGACGATATCGTGGTAGCCCTGGAAGTAGCAGAGCGTGGGGTGATGGCGCAGGACGTCGAGGATGACATCGGAGAGCTGCTCTTTTCGACGATTGAGCTGCTTCTCAGATTCTGGTCCCATTAGTATGAAACACAAGTTGGTTCGCTTGCATGCGACATACCGTTCCTGGGGTAGTAGACAAACGCGCGGTTGACGTCCAAGCCAACCTGATGCTCATCCTTGTGCTCGGAGAGATGTTTCCATGGCTCCTTCTCTGAATCCTTGTCAGAGCATCCTAGCAAGAGAGGCCCTATAGTTGTCAGCCTAGTGTGGAGATGCGTGCAATGGGAGGCCTACAAGCAGTGCAACGCAGACTATCGCTGACGAGGCCAGAGGGACTGGTCGCGAGGTCTACCAGGGCGGTGACGTCGCCACTGTCGATTGCCGCGCGCACCAGAGACTCCTTCTCCTTCTCGGCAGGCGTGAGGTGGGGGACGGGGGTCGCGTGTCGCGTGGGCAAGCTGCCAGAGCTCACTGAGCGCGACACGGAGCCAGAGGGAGTGCGTGATGCCATGACAGTGCCCGCATTTCGAGACGTGCCCTCAGTACGCGGCAGCGGCAGGAAAGAGCTGGATCTGGGACGCGATGACGTGGCCAACGTGGGCCCTCGTGTGCGCAGGAGAGCGCAGGGAAGAGATGCAAGAGGGTGGCAAGATGTTTGTTGGAGGAGCTACATGCTGTTGCGCGTGGGCGTCCCAGCTGCCGGGTTGACGTGACGGGTCGCGCCTTCCTCCTTGTCCAACCGAGGCGCTTGGCACCCCACCGAATTGTGAAGGTCAGCTACCGGCACTTGCCGCATCCCATCCCATCGCCATCATCTTTTATCCGCTGTCTGCGCGGGGGTGACGACCGTGTAACCCGACAACACCACTCGCGCCCACCTGTTCGCCGGCGGCCACCAAGGCCCGAGACGCTGCCGTGCCGCCAAATCTTCCGTGTCGGCGCACTGTCTGCATGCTCGACACCTTCACGCCGACCAACCATTGCTGGAAGACTTCCCGTACCCTGGTCAGCTTCTGCGCCGCACCACTGGACTTGCAACCAACTCACATAGCCATCGCGATCCGACCGCGATCCGACTAAGATCGTACTCCCTGCTGCACGATTATCTGGTGATCTAGATCGGTACCCCCTTCCGATACTTGAAGCGCACTACACGAGCCTTTCCACGCTCTACACGTGCTGCGTGCTAGTAGTAGGTGCATCCGGTAACTCCATCTCTGAGAAGGTGTCCAGGGTGCTGTAGTGGCCTGCTAGCTGCCGGCTTGAGTTGGTCAAGGCATCCCGGTTCCAGTTGCCTTAGGTCGCTGCTGCTATTCCACTCACCACCGCTAATCGTCCAATCCAGCCCTTGCCACATCCGACAGGCTTTCTCTTGCATCAATTGATCCCAGCACCTATTGCTGAAGTTCCTTGCCTCATCAGCGTGTCTGACAAGCCTGTTGCGACAGGCAGCAACATGTCATCTGTTTCAGCTCCGAGTGTGCCTTCGTTGCTTCTACCTACACCGGTCTGATCTCATCCCGTGTTGTGCGTGGAATCTGTCACCATTGGTTTCGGTCTTCAAGCTATACTTTGTCTCCAGCCTTCCGAAGAGGCCCTGATCAAACGTCATGGCCCAAGCCCACGGCCTCAGCCTCGTCGACGGTGAGTGGGTTTCCAGACCGCTCGACCCTTATCAGATCATGGCCAACGCGTCTCAAGATGACGTTGAGATGCGGGATGCAACGCCCAAGCCAACAAGCCAAGTGCCTGAATACGGCATACTGTCGCAGACTGTCTTTGAGACACCGCTAAGCAAACTCATCCTTCCGGCGAAGATACGTCACAAAGATCTGATTGACGTTGTCATGGTCGGCGAGGACTTCATACGTCTCAAAGAAATCCGTGACTATGGCCAGATCCGCCATGTGGCTTCCAAGACTGACTTCAACGGCGGCCGCATCATCACCGCCAAAGTCTTTGGCGATCCTCGTGAAGTTTCTGCAACCACAAGTGGCAGTCCTTCGTTACATCAAAATTACATGAAGCACAGGACAAGAAGGCCAACCACGGGGAATGGAGACGACGCCTTACCTCCGGAAGTCATCGTGCTTACTCTATCAAACCGATCGTTGATGTTCTTGTGGGCTCAACACGATACGGCAGGCACTGCCAAATTCATCCAGAAGACCATCAAGCTACCTGCAGGGAGTTCCCGCTTGGATCGTTTTGGTACCTTCCTCGCTATAGATCCCAAATGCCGAGCAATGGCAGTCGCAGCACACGAAGGGCGCTTTATCCTGTACAAGACGAAGCCGATGGAAACATGGAGAAGGGATTCTAGGATGAGCAATGAGATTGCTGCGCCTATCGAAGATGAGCGAATTATGTCTATTGAAGGTCAGATCATGCACATGGATTTCCTATCATCAGGAGGTGGACAGGACGACTACCACGTTGTTTTGCTGTTCGTCGTTGTCCTCCAGGGGAGGACCAGGCTCACCTGTTTCGATTGGGATTGCAGACAGGATCTCAGTAAAGCAACCCCTCGGACGGAGCGATATCTTGTCCAGTCTGGTAAGTGTATAGACGTACTGAGCAGTATATGAGCGTTACTGACCTGTCTAGAGGACACAATACCTTCTCTACTCATACCACTTCGCCGGAGTCCAGATTTCCTGCTAGTCTCCGACGACCACATCTCGGTCTACAAAAACATTCTCTCTGGAGATCCAACGCAAACCACAGTGCCGATCGACAAGACAATACTTCAATCCATACTACCAGGCGATGGCAAGTACGCCCCCAAGTGGACCGCTTGGGATAAGGCGCCGCGCAACTCCGATTACCAAAAGGAGGTGTTTTACATTGCAAGAGAGGATGGCCGTATTATGTATGTTGTGCGAGGGCCAGCGGGCATTCTGGAGATCGACGAGGCTGGTGATTGGCAACATCGGATTGACACATCCTTTTCATGCATGGGTATCGACAACTCAGAAATTTCGCAGCAGTACCCAGATCTTCTGATTGCCGGCGGGGCAAGCAATGATGGATTGCTTTGCAAAGTTGGTGCCTGGCCCACTGAGTACTCGTATGCAGTACAATATCCAAGCGCAAATCAATTCTCCTTCGTCGATAGCATCCCAAATTGGACGCCTCTTACAGACCTTGTAGTAACCAAACTCTCTAGCCCGCGCACGTCAGACGAACGTCAACGATCTTCCATCTTTGTCGCAAACGGCAACAATCCACATGGAGAGATCTCGGAGCTGCGACGTGGCATACAAGCTGTTGTCGACGATAGTTTCAGCGGCATCAACGGCTGCGCTGGGATATGGGTGGTTGACCATGGCAGTCATATGGCAGACATCGAAGGCACGATGAAGAGACAGCATTATGCCATATTTGCAATAACGCTCCCGCCAGAGACCTTGGTAATTCGAATCGTCCGTACACAACCGGAGAGCCGTGCAGACTTCACTGGAGCATGGGAAGAGGGCTTCTGGGACAAGTTCCAAACACCCAGCGACGATGATCCGCTCGAAGACGATCTGATGCGAGAAGAGGAGACCATCTCGGCATGTCCTTGGTCTGACACGATATCGATCCAGATTACAAGGCGAGAGGCCCGCACTCTTCTTCGGCCAACATTGAGACAAATTGAGTCTCTGAAGTTTGACTCACCGTTGCTGTTGGCTGTCACCCATACTTCATGTCCTTTCATCGCGCTTGCGTCTCGAAAGAGCGGTCATGCGCTATTGGAGATCATACCAATCTCAAAGGGCGGCAACTTCGACCGATCGAATTCATTTCAATACCAGCTAGCTCATGATCCCACATGCGTAGAGACACTGGAAATCAACGGCTTTTCATACGTGTTCGTTAGTACGTTCGATTCGAAGGTCTTCCTCTTTCAGTACTCATATAATGAGACCTCGTTGATGTTGGAAGACTCCTGGAAAGACCAAGATACTCTCAACGGATCGCAGAAGCTCTGTGAGAGTGTTGCAGTTCTGAGAAAGGACGGCAAGAATGTTCTGGTGTGCGCAATGCGGGATGGCACTCTTCTGAGTTCGCAAATCCACGTAGAGCACGGTGGTAAGTTTGAGTAGATCCTGATATGAGACACTTCTCACATCGTACAGTCATATCACCCCCGTCCTGGAGCTCTACTCATATGGGCGCAGCTTCAGCCAAGATAATCCGCAGCGAAACAGATGTATCTGCAGCGTTTGTTTCTTGTGGATCAGATTTCTGCCGAGTGCGCCCCTCTTCAAGCGAATTCTCCTTTCTCGACATTGACTCTATATGGTTTACCGACCGCGGCCACCCCGAGTATAACCAATCGCCAGTATCGGCAGTCTATCAGCTGCCGTTTCTAGCGAAACTGGACGTTGTTGGGAGGAACCTCGGCGGCTTTCTGTTTGCAGTCGCCGGAGATCGTCTTCTCTTCTCGCAACTGGATGCAGACGTAAAATGGTCTAGTCAGGATATGCCTTCTACATTTCTGCACGACTCCAAGATCATTCCCAGGAAACTCATTACGGGTGCTAAGCCGAGCAATATCCTGTACATGCAGAAGTTACGTCGAGTACTAGTGGCGACTATGGAAGCGAAAGAGAGACGAGGGCCACCTTCTGGGGAACGAGTCTTGCACTCATCAATCAAGCTACTGAGGGTGCGCGACGACAGACCGACCGATGACGTCGAGATCAAACAAGAGGTGGAAGCGCCGGTGGAGCGACTAGTCGTTGCTCAGGCTCCTTTGATGAATGCCGAGAGGGTATATTCCATCATCGAATGGCAGTTCTTGAACAAAGACAGTAAGAGATACAATCTCATCATTGTTGGCACCGGGATCCAGACCGGCGCCTCGCAGCACAGTGGAAGGCGACTGATCTTCAACACTGGCAAATCGGGCTCCAAGCTGGATTTGCAGAAACAGTCAACATATAACGATCCAGTCTATGGCATAGCGCTGTGGGACAATCAGACTACAGTCAGTATCGTCGGAAAGTCTTTGTGCATCGATCGTTTCGACGAGGAAGCCGGTCGATGGTTTCAGCGTGGTAAAACAGATCTGCACTCTCCAGGTATCCACGTGTCTGTCATTCAGCCGTTCGTCTACGTTTCGACGCTTCAGCACTCACATCTTTGCTTCAAGGTTGTGGAATCAGCACGACCCGATACTTTCGAGTTTGTGCGGGAGTTCTCTGATAGTGGTATGCGCAATTGCGCGCGACATCTGGTCATGGATTTGCCAGACAAGGAGGGTAGTAGCAACGATCGATTCGTTTTACTCACCGATAAGAAGAGCAGCTCGGTAACCGGTCTCTACCAGCCACCTCTTCGGACACACAGTAACGCTTCACCGACGTTGTTCGAAGCATGTCTCCCCCGATCTGTGATTCGTCTCGACCGCGGCGATATCCGCCCACCTTGGCGCCGTCCAAATCCTGCTGGAAAGATCGCCGGAGTCCTTGTTGACGATATCATCGGCGCTTGTACCGATGGCACGATCTTCTCTTTCTCCGTCCTTTCCAAGGCCGCCTGTCTACTACTTCGCCTGATACAAAACCTGGTCGAGGTGAAGTCGAATCGTTCGGGCGCTCACAAACACGACACTGTCAAATCCCGTAGTGGCGACATCTTCAACGTTCTCATGAACAACACCTCTGGAAATCAACATGGTGAGATCCTGGTTAGGGATGTAGATCCACGTTATCTGGGGCAAAGTCTTCAGCGAGGTGCCAAGCACAAGCACGTCGAAGGCGACTTCTTAAAGAATTGGCTACATGAAGATGGCGACTTGAAGAGTTTGGTTTGGAGCGATGCAGACGAAGAGGTCGGGAAGCTCTTCCAGAAGCTGGCGCTGGATGTCGAGGAAAAATGGGGAACGAGGAATACTGGGGAGACCAACGGGCACGAGAAGCAGCTGTTGTGCGAACGTGTAAAGAGATGGATGAGCGAGGTACTCATGCCTGTGCTATAAGAACGGAGGCTATACTAGGGCTGTGTACAATGCATATCGCATTCTGAACAAAAGTTCTTCGAGTTTGAAGCATACTTCGCCTTCGAGAGTACTTCCTTCTTGCGAGTTAACAGTGTGCGTACGAACCAAAATGACCTACTTCACTCACACCCCTAGTAAGACATCCTAACTCATGTCGCACACTGTTCGTCCACAACCACGCAACTCAACGATGAGACAACACTGTCTCTCAAGCATCGTGTAAACAGAACCACGTGAGATTCGTCGGTACTTAAACTTAACTGACCCAGCTTTGACATGCCATCTTGCCATTTTGACCTATCGCCTTACTACCATACTACCATCCTGCTATGCCACCATGCCCACAATGAATCTCTTCTGCCTCACCCTCGCCATCAACAAGCCAAAGAAGAAGGAGTCATCTTTCAACTTCATCCGCCTCCATCCTAAACAACACATCGAACCGCTCGTTACGCCGCCTACTACTCCACCGGTATGCGCCCCTGCTTCTGCTGCTCCCGCTTCTCCTCCGCCACCAAAGCGATGCGAGTCTCCAGCTCCTCAGCCGGAGTCTGGGACGTCAAAATTCACCGAGCGGCTTGAACTTCCGCCGAGCTTTTACGAGACGTCGTTCTCGGAGTCGACACGTGAGTTGGTTCCGCAACCGTTGGGTCTACAGTCGGCGAAGCATGTTGGAAATGTTAGTCATCCTTATCTACGGACCTCAACATATGGAGTCGTTGATAGCTCGCATCGAGACGGTTGTAATTAGAGGGAATGTAAGAGAAACAGAAGGCATGAGATACTTGAGGGGTTGGGTGAGGGAAAGATGAAGAAGAATGGGAAGCAGTAAAGGAGGCGGAGCGAAGTCATATGGGTATCTTGTGCCAAAGTGTGACCTCTTTCTCATCCCTTCTGTTATCTAATAGGCGGATTCAGTTATCGTGTATCTCGTGTGTATTGCGATAGTCGTGAGTGGCTCGTCGTTGATGGGTCATCGCGGTACTATGGGAGAGAGGATGGAACCAGAATGCCGAGAATGTGAATGAAGAGGCGTAGTATTGTCTCACGCATTGCATCTTCATCTCCTCACTCTTCAAGTTGTGCCTTCCTCATTGCAGTCCTGCCTACAGCTAGTGTTGAATATCGTCCACTGGATGAGTCAGGCTGTGTGCAAAGAATGAGACTCTTTCTTCGGCATCCTCCCAACACATCTTTAGTCGTGTGACGTAAACCGAGCTAGTAGCAGTATATGGCGCCTCCGCTTTTTGTTCGATAGTTAAGGCTCAATGTCAACCTCACTCTCAGCCTTGTTCTTCGCATTGCTAACTCAGCCACGCATGGACAAGGCTGAGCGTCATCGGGGGCCTATTGTGCTGGCATAGCCTCGTGACGTGTCAAAGGGGACAGTGGCGCTCCAAAAGCCTCAGCTCGTAGCAGGCTTGGATGATTGATTGGTCGGATCGTTGCTGCTCGCCTGCAAATCTATTCTCGTGGTGCATCGAAGGGCACAGTGGCGTTATGTACTAGCCGGATTGGTGTGAGGTGCTTCACACCCTCACAACTGCGAAGGAGTGTCTACCGAGTGTTACCCCTCTCGGGCATCGTCGTCAACTCTCGCTCGCGAAGCTCAATTCTCTACAGTGAACACTATACGACCGGACGAATTTGCGGCACGGCTTTCTTCCATCAACATCTGAATCAATCAATTTCCCTTCCCCTTATCCATCGGTCCGTGACACCTCTCCACGGTTCATGATAAACATTCGAGTATTTCTGAACCACTGAAACGACCATTCGATATGCCTTCCACTCCAGTCTTCGGGCAAACACGTGATGAACGCTTCGATTGGGCTGTGCTGGGTCGGCATCCCGTGGCTAGCGCGGCTAGCCCCGGGTAAGTTTTTTTTTTAGCACCCGCTGAGTATATAGCAGCTGGCTGTCCCGCCCTCTCTTGCATTCAGTTTGGTACAATGGTCGCCAGTCTCCCTACACTACGGTGATCAGCCCTACTTTAGCTGAAGATGCCCGAGCCGTGCTGAGCGGTGACGCCGACTACCTCTCGGGTAATGATGAAGTACTCGACGACGTCGATGGCCCGTATGATCTGGAACAAGGTACTGTCAATGCCACAGCCCCACAGCCTATCAACACACCCGTCGCTCCGCACGCCAACGTCCATCACGAAGTCCCTGTCGCACCGGTGGTTTCGCCAGTCAACAGCCAAGGCAACCACGTTGCTGTCACTGCTCTTCCCCAGTGTCCTTACGGGTGCCCTGGAACCTTCGGTCGTCCTGGAGAGCTCCGCCGTCATATGAAGAAGCACAACGGCCCCTTCTTCCCTTGTACTCATCCCAATTGTGGTAAGATGTTCTATCGCCAGGATAAGCTGCGCGATCATCTTGCGAAAGGCCATTAGATAAGGTGATCTTCACATGATAGACACCTTCATCATCGCTGAGAAGATGCCTAGGTTATCCCAAGGGGTAGTCAGACATTGAGGTTGTAGTGAATGCAAAACAGGTCGGATTGGCGGAGGATTTCAATCGTATATCAGTATTTTGTGCCTTTGAGCTCGCATGTATCTCCTTCTGTTATATAACGAAAGCACAATGACAGTAACGTATTACGACATCTCGTCCCTTCTTCTATGTGTGAAACGAAGTGATTGCGCATGTAAATTATGAGATTTCTTCCGCCAGAACGGCGTGGTGAACAGTCTGGAAGGTCGAGGACCAATGGTATCTCGTACGCTCAACGAGAACAACGGGCCACAAAACTCAGCATGTGCGTCGCCTTGATCACGCAGACGAGCCGCAAACATCGAGTCAGGCTCACCATTCAATGAGAAAATGTGAACACCGGCTGGACAACCCGAGATTGCGACACTCACCATTGTGGACTTGTCGTCTTCGGCTTCTTTATTCCAGAGCAAAACACTGAAGAGATCCCGTATTTTTGAAAGATGCCGCTGGAGTGACATTGCCGATGATCTCACGATCCGTATGTCTTGCTCCGCAGCTCCTTCGCACATCTCTTGTATGAGAGGCTCGTCGATGAAGCTGAGAAACATAATGCATAGCCATCCTTTACGAGCTTCCGACTTGACTGCGTGCAACGGCTGGAGAGCTCTGCATATGTGCCCGAAAGTGGGTTCAAGAAGCAAAGGGTCTACTGAGTCGAGTGAAAGCCTTCGGATGATGTCTGGTACGCGATGACAGTATGCTATGCTTTCGGGAAAGTCAAAGTCGCGCGTCTCGCGTAGGTGATTAAATGCTGACTCCAAAACTTGCGAGAATGGCAGTACTTGAGTGATGCGCCCGAGCTGGATCGCGTCTAGAGTAAGCTCGCCGGATTGAATGACCGCCTTATGCTTCTTATTAGGCTTTAGACGGTCCTCAAGTCGAGTCAGGACAAACGGTGCCATTTCTCCATCTCGGAGTTGCATGGGAATCCTAAGAGATGGTGGGACAGCATACAGCCAGCTCATCCGGCCTTCTTGAACCAAGGATTCTACGATAACCTCGAGTGCTTCGTTGGCACTATGTGCTAGGTTTGGCTTCACATTCTTGAGCCGCAGCATGCCACACAAGGCGTAGTATTTGTCTGATGGTACCGTCGCGCTGAGCGTGGAAGCTAGCTGCAATACGTTCGCGTCGCATAGCTCGTACGTCTGGGCTTCATCGTAGTTCTGCCGAAGATACCATAATCTGCGGCACCAAGACGCAAACTCATCGAGCCATGTCTCTTCCAAGTTCCGACGGAATAAGAGTGCGGCAACTACGGCGGTGTCGGCGAGAGAAAGCCAGTCGCCACTATCGTCCCAAGTCAGTAAGTAGTTCTGACTGAGTAGTATCTCTTGTAGAATCCAGGCTCTCTCGCGCCACGTAGCATGGCACAGAACCCTTAGCGCATTGAGGGCTGTCGTCTCGAGCTCTGAGTCAATCTCCTGCAGCGACGTGCAAGATTGACACAGAAGACAGCTATGCGGCACCATTTGCGCGATGTCCCTGAGCCTCAGTGGCCCAGACAATGGGCAGTACATGCGCTTCTTGACTTCCAGCACTGGGCTTAGATCCAGCCCAGGTACTCGCAGGAGCAAGATTGTGCATCGCGCCTCATAGTATATCTCATCCATGCGCGGTATCCAATACGACTTGTCCTCGCTCGACTCCTGATCGATGCACATGCAATCTAACCAACAGCGAGTCGCCTTCCCCGTGATGGCTTTCATGCCCGGAGAGGCACGCTCTCCCAAAAGGGACGTCAGCCGCTTCTGGAGCGCTGCCCAGCTCGGAAGCTTATCCGATGCATTATCTCGCCATTCGCTCCATACGTATGATATCGCGACGTGGGTACGGAGGCCGCTGGTGAGGTAGGCGTGGCGGTCTATCTGGCGGTGGAATAAGGCTGTGCTTGGGTCTATGAGGGCGAAGGCTGATCGGGTCGACGAGAGATGCGATTTCGGGAGTTTCTCCGCCATTCAGACATGGTCGTAGTCATGAACACGGCGCTTTTGGTGCGGTCGGGATGTGAACGTTGGAAAAGTGAAGTAGATGGAACGCGCTTGAGTGCTGGGGAAGCATCCATGGATCGACTTCGGGACCTCGGGACCAGCTGGAGCGATGAAGCGACTATACCTATCTGGGCTTAGACACCAACCTTTCTCCTACGCGTTTATAGAACTCGTCGAAGCCAACTGAGGTAATCATCTACAGCTCGATACTATCCAAAGTCCTATATTGCTCCTCAGTCTTATTTGACCGATCATCTTATCATCATGCGTGGTGCTATCCCAAGTGCTCCACCGTCCAAACCAAGATGGGGCCCATGCAGCTGCATCGTGCAGTAAATGTGTCAATGGCATCTCTGTACGCGCTTGCCAATGATCTTTAGCTATTTGAGTCATTCCAAGAGATAGCTTCATAATCTTCGACGGCAACGTGACAGACCTGCGATGTAAGGTGTCAGAGATAGGCAAGGCTGGTGGATGCATCGCAAGATCGCGACCCCCGATGACGATAACGCGATGACGTCGTCTGAAACCGCAACAGCCCAAAACACGTCTGACATGTGAAGAACTGGCAGCACAGACACGCTACACCGACTATCTCCCGTCTCGAGGCCGTTGAAAGCAAAACTTCGCTTTCCATCTGTCCGAGCCACTAATCGCTCTATCTTGAGCATCAAAAACTTGTCAAGCGTATCTCAGCCTGCACCGGAGCGGTCAACAAGAATCCTTTTCCGAAGCCGGAAAACACATTCTAGCCGACATCAAATGCACGATGGCGAGCCTCTTGCTCGCGGCCCTGAAAATCTCAGCCGCACTAACGGCTAACAGTGGGTCCGCACGCGTTATCATCACTCCACTTAGCGCGTGAGGCGAGCGTGGCGCATCATCTTGATGTCGTTCGACGCAAATTCTCGAAACGGTTCCGGGACAAGTCGGGATGGTGCTTGTTTCGCACGATTTTTGCTCGCCAATTTTTCGCTGGTGACTGTATTCAGAGTCGTGTTGGGAAGGCGCGGCGAAGGCGGAGGTGTATAAGAGGGATTGTGGCTCTGGGGTTTTGGCTTCTCTCATCCACATCTGCATCTATTTCCATCTCATATCGGACGAAGATAATATACGTCATACCTCCATAACTCAATCTCAATCAATCATCCATCAAACAACCGACGTCAAAATGCCTTCTTTCAAGGGTATGTTAACCCCTTCACCAAGGCTTTGACTTTCCCTAACAATGTCTCCAGACTCCGTCTCTTCCACTCCAGCCGGTGCCTCAGGTGCCCCAACCCCAGCCTCCACCTCGGCACCCACATCAACCCGCGAGACTCTCCACGCCGCATCCGCCGCACTTGGCCTGACCTCCCAGGGTCTTGACCTCTGCCCTCACTGCTTCCGTGAGATGTCGCACTGCAACGAGCGTTTCGAGTTTACTTAAGCGCACAACAACTCAAACTCAACTGCCGACAATCACACACACTCGGCATTGTACTTTATCAGAACTCTCTTCCTGGACGACAGCAAAAGTTGGCGTTTTGGGATTGAGGGGCTACGACATTTCAGATCTTTCGGCATGGCATTGGGTATTGGATGGACGGCATAGGCGGCGTTTATTCTGGGATGGGGGAAACTTACAGGAAACGGCATACCCTACTTTGAGCGATTGTACATCACCACGAAGACAGAATCTTCGTATCGCATCTCAATCGATTTCACATATTTTTCGATCATGCTTCAACATTAGTCAATTTTCGTGTTCTGGTTTCCCTGGCTGTGTGATGACATTGTCGACCGTGATGTGCAGCTGGTGCGACCACGCTACGATACTGGGAAATTTGTTTGCACAGTCTGTTGTGCTCTATTCACACGAATGTTATCTATAGCCCCGAAGCAGAGGAATTTCAAAATGCAAAGGAGATGTTCCCGGTGCCGAGGGTATTGATGGGCTGACGTCATCGCGAGCTTCTGCATCCTGCTGTTCAAATCTCACTGCAGCGTCCCAAATCTGCAATTCGCATTCTGTGTGGGCTCAATGCGTCCAGTATACGACGGGCGCGATATAGTCGGTGTGCCCAGGTGGGTAGTCTGGAGATACGCGCAGACGCTACCCCGCCGATACCCGGACGCAGCTTCCACAGAGCGTTAGTCAACGCCATGCACATCACGATAAGACTTTTCCTCAACACCAAGCTTTTCTCTCTCATTCCCATGCCAAATCCCAAGCATGGCTATCGCCCAAGAAGTCCGACGTCCTTCGACCATCCAAGAGGAGGAGACCACTCCCCTCCTGCCGCGCGATGAGCCGGAGCCGAAACCAAGAGAAGAAAAAGCGGCCGTACCGGTGTTATTCCGCGCTCTAATATGCGCGTTCCTTGTGTCGTTGACATTCAGTATCACGCAAGCTCCTATGCTATACGCTTTCCGGATATTAACCTGCGATGCATACTACGAACACCATGAGCCGGATCCGAACGCTGCGGATAGATGTGCGAGACGCGAAATCGACGCTGGAGCGGCGAGGGCTTTTGCACTCCTTGCATCATCGACTACGATATTCGGCCTTGTCAATTTGCTAGTAGCCGCATGGACTATCAAGCGCCTGGGCGTCAAATTGGCTTTGATAATTCAGATCTTCTGGCCTGCGGTCCGCCTTCTGATTCAAAATATCGGTATCATGCATGGCGGCAACGTTGGCATCATGATCGTGCAATGCTCGCAAGTCATCACAGTAGTTGGCGGCCCGAATGGATACGTTTTGTGTCTCAATTCTTTGGTGGCGGACGTCGTCGAGCATGAGAGGCGCACAGGTGCATTGGGTCGACTCCAGGGCTGCATGTATTTCGGGAGCGCCATTGGATTCTTGATCGGAGGTGTCGTTGGCGACTACTTTGGCATACTTGCGCCCTTCCGAATGACTCTGGTGTTATTCCTGCTTTGCTGCGTATATGTAGCAGTATCGCTACCTGCCATGCCACCACCGAAGGAAGACAAGGATGCGAAACCTCGCGAAACCACTGGCATCGCGCGTTTCTTTGGGCCCCTCCGCATCTTTGCACCACAAAAGTGGGAACTACCTAATGGACGTACTCGCCTGCAGTTTGGAGCACTCACACTCGGTATTGGCGTTTTCTTGGGTATCCTTGCGACTGGCTACATCCCGATCTTACTTCAGATGTATGCTACCGTTGAGTTCAACTTTGGCCCCAAGGAGAACGGGGCACTCATCTTCTTTTACTCAGCATTGAGAGGTGGTTTCCTCTCTCTCGTCTTTCCCATCATCGTTGCTGCAGGGCGAAAGTGGATAGGTGACGGCGTAAAGAGCAAGTTGGCGGAAGACGAAGAAAGAGAATCGACAGTGCAGGTTCATATCATACCACCAACTCCGGCAGTAACAGAGACTGTCGACCCCATGGAGAGCGAAGAGCCGCCCAACCCCGAACCGACGAACGAGCAGGAGACGTTTGCATTCGATCTGTTCTATGCGCGCTTCAGCCTTTTGCTTGATGGCATACTTACTGGTCTTGCCGTATTCGTATCACAAGGTTGGCAAATGTACATCGTTGCTGTGATGCTGCCATTTGCTGCAGGTACCGGTGCCGCGTCCAAGGGATCGATCCTGCAAATGTTACCGAACAGCGAGCGTGTCGACGCGCTCAGCGGCATAACGCTCGTCGAAAATATCGCGCGTCTTTCGACGTCGGCCGTCTTTGGAGTGGCCTTCGCTGCGCTTGCCGAGGCTGGCCAAAGCCATCTCACTTTCATCTGTAATGCCGCTGTTGCGTTGCTTGGCTTCATCGTCTTACTTCTCTCGCGCTTTCCACCGAAAGGTAGCCGTCGGATCGAGATATAACAGAGGAATTCTGAAAGAGCGCGCGCAAGGTCAACAGATTATGAGAATGTGGTCTGGACCATTGCAGCCCTTACGCGCTGGGTGCCTGAGGGCGCGACAGACACGCGACCCATTCGCTGTTGAGCTCCTCAGGTCGCTTAGGCCTGACAGGCACAAAAACGTGAACATCTCCATTTCTATCTTGTCCCGCGACTCGTCAGCAAGCTTGTCAAGATTCTAGTTAGATCCCTTGCTGTACTCATCAAACTGGTCGACAAGGCCTTGGCAGCTGCCTACTTGGGCTGCGGTCCTGATTGTGGGAAAGCAATAAATTGCGACTCATGCGCCCATCGTGGTGTCGACAGGCTCCACCCCACACGATCTTACCGCATCGCATCGCATCGCATAGCAGCAGAGTAGTAATGAGGATCCCTTTGATCGCGTCGCTTTTCGCGAGCGCAATCAACGCGCAATATAATCTCACGTATTTACACTTGATGAACCCAATGGAACCGACTCTTACCTTCATGTCGTCCGACGACACTGCCACTACCTACGAGAAGAAGTGTCCTGAAACAACGACTCCAACTCCTACACCTTCGTCGACGTACTTGTGTATGTAACATGACATCGTTCTTTGCTAGGACCGCCGCTGATCCTTACTCAACAGCTCCAGCCGAAGAATCAGCACGAGAAGCGTCTCTCGACAGCATGATATCCTGGGCGCGGTCATTCTACAAAACCGCCGTACCAATAGAGACACCAGAAGCAGAAATCGACGGTTGCATTCCTTTCACCATGCTTCAAGGCCCCGAGACATGGGAGTACCACATGACCATGCCAAGTGCAACAACCAGGAACGGTGCTTGTTCATGGACGGGTGTGCTAACCGAAGTCCCCGTCACGTGCGACGCCGATTATTACGATGCGAAATATTCTATACTTAGTGGAACACCGACGGTTTTTTCGCAATCGGAATTGAGAGCATGGACAGAGCTGAAATTTGCCATGGCTACTATCGTAGGCGCTTCGTCCACACCCACACCGGCAAGCATGGGTGACGCGAGTGGGGCTGAGGAAACTGGGGTAGAGGCTTCGGACAGCGAAGGACAGGCGCCGGGTATGCCGCTGCCGACTGGCGCGATGCTGATGGTCGGTGGAGCAGCAGCGTTTGGTGGAGTGGCTTGGGGATTCTGAGATCGGAGTTGGCCGCGTTTAAAGGCGGCAGGTTCACACATTGGGAACAGCTGCAGCGCGGCGTACCATAAGCTTCAGCCGCATTGTCGCAATGCATCAGTCGTCTTTAGTGACCATGCTTTTAGTGTTGGAGAGACTGATCAATGGTCGGCTGTGATTCGTCTTCGGCTGTGAAGACCACAATTAGATAAATGCATCGCAGCATCGCATCTTGTCGGATCGAAAGTCGCTAGTAGGGTTATGTTCATCGAATGCGACCTGAGTCTTCCCGTCCCTTCGTGCCGACAACCGCATAATGCAGTAGAGTGAAGAGACTTTTGAAAGCAGTTACCTGTGAGTTGACACATAGCATTGCATACGGTACGATGGATCGAGCATGACCGTGGAGGGACAGCACGGCTCAAAGAACCCCGGTCACGATCATGGCAGCTCAGCCCCGATCGACGAAATACACCGGAGGTAGAAGCGAGGGAGGTTCGGATAATCGGCATCATAACAGTCAGCCGACTGGGTTGGGCAAGGCGTGTAGCAGCTCAGTGGCTGTGTAGGGACTGTTGAACAAAGGGTATGTATGATTGGATTTCGAGTTGTACATGTAAATAACGAAGCCAGGTAGGCTTCCAACGTGGCCTGAGACACAAACATTTCCAAGCGTCATGGGCGAAGAAAGGCAAAACCGGAGAATGGAAGTGCAATGGGCAAGTCTGGTGCAATGGACGTGATCTTGAGATCAATGCATTTGGGCTGTCATATTTGAGTTGGGCGCTTGGGTAATCGTTGCAATGGGCCGGATCATTCATACGCACATCCACGTGAATCAGATGCCGCTGCATATACCACTCACTTCTTGTCCTCCATTTTGTCAGAGTCGTAAGCTGGCGGCACTGACAGGCCTGCTTCGTACTCCTGCCCAGGCGCAACACCACCCACAATGTTTGTGTCGTCCTTTCCAAGTACCGTCTGGGGCGCGTATTGTCTGTTTCCTTCCTCGCGGCGTTCTGGGGGTACGAAGATATTGAGGCTCTTGGGGATGATGAAGCCGACAAGGACGACTAAGACGATGAGATGGGCGACCATGAAACCGAAGATCTGTAGGGGGTCGCCACGTATGGCGTAGAACGTGGGGTAGGCAAAGCAGAAGATGATCGAGAGCACAGGTGCGGCGAAGTATCGAAGGATGGGTGCCCAGAAGACGGGTAGTCGCCACTGCTTGCCCACACACACGACATAGTTGAGGTCGCGCGCAAGTTGGTGCCCCTATATAATGTAAGTAGCTGCATATGTCACTGGAGAAGCGTACACTTACTGAGTAGAGGCCAACCCACCAAACGCGGTTCAAGATCTTGTTACGGCCCCAAAATTTAGGAGCTGGAACTGTGGGATCTTTGGCGACGAGAATAGCAAGGATTGTGCCAGCGATGTAGAGACCAAAGCCAACACCAGCACCGATCTTGTCGGAAACTGTATGTGCGATGGCATTGCCGATGATCTGGGCGCCAATGTACGAACATTGGTACAGCCAGAAGGATGGTGCACCAACCTGACCTATGACGTCGACGTAGCGGTAGAACGAAGTAGCGCATACGCACTCAGCCCATACGACGAAGATAAGTGAAATGTTGCTGATCTGTGCGTCAACAGCATTGGTAGCTTCATAACCGAATCCTGTTGAGTAAAACAATGATACCAGGGCTGAGATGACGGTGATGATCGTGGCGATGGTCGAGTGCTTGTACTTCCTTCCCCAGTGAGTGTCGCAAATGGTAGTGATCATAGCATCGAGCAGCGCGTACGATGAACTGATACCAAGTAGGAACAGAGTCAGAAAGAACAGAACAGACCAGAATGGAGCACCAGGCATTTCCTGGATGGCGCTGGGGAGGGTGTAGAAGCCGAGCGTATATGTTCCGACCGGATCACCAACACCAGGCTGCAGGCCCAAGTAACCGACAACACCGAAGACAGCAAAGGC
>Ga0265798_10003546_pt1 | contig 22074 bp, 16 predicted proteins | sample P3T30metagenome_FD_192430 | JGI IMG/M metagenome (GOLD analysis project Ga0265798, IMG submission 192430) | Plant litter microbial communities from East Loma Ridge, Irvine, California - P3 T30 | ecosystem: Environmental > Terrestrial > Plant litter > Unclassified | place: USA: California... | reverse complement strand
CTGACCGCGCGCGAACGGCTCGAGGTGTTGCTCGACGAAGGCTCGTTCGAGGAACTCGACATGTACGTCGAGCATAATTGCGTCGACTTCGGGATGCAGGACCAGATCGTCCCCGGCGACGGCGTCGTCACCGGATCAGGGACGATCAACGGGCGACTGGTGTTCGTGTTCAGCCAGGATTTCACTGTGTTCGGCGGGTCGCTCAGTGAGCGTCATGCGCAGAAGATCTGCAAGATCATGGACATGGCGATGAAGGTTGGCGCGCCGGTGATCGGCCTCAACGACAGCGGCGGCGCGCGGATTCAGGAGGGCGTCGCATCGCTCGGCGGCTATGCCGAAGTGTTCCAGCGCAACGTGCTCGCGAGCGGCGTCGTGCCGCAGATCTCGCTGATCATGGGGCCATGCGCCGGCGGCGCGGTCTATTCGCCGGCGATGACCGACTTCATCTTCATGGTGAAGGACTCGTCCTACATGTTCGTGACCGGCCCCGATGTCGTGAAGACCGTCACCAACGAGATCGTCACGCAGGAGGAACTCGGCGGCGCGGTCACGCACACCACCAAGTCGGGCGTCGCTGACGTCGCGTTCGAGAACGACATCGAGGCGCTGCTCGCCGCGCGCGACTTCATCGATTTCCTCCCCGCGTCGAACCGTGAGGGATCGCCCGAGCGACCGTCGTCGGACCCGTGGGACCGGCTCGAGGACTCGCTCGACACGCTGGTCCCCGCGTCCGCCAACCAGCCGTACGACATGCACGAGCTGATCCGGAAGACCGTCGACGAAGGCGATTTCTTCGAGGTCCAGCCGACTCACGCCGCCAACATCATCACCGGCTTCGGGCGGATCGAGGGGCGTACCGTCGGGTTCGTCGCGAACCAGCCGATGGTGCTGGCGGGCTGCCTCGACATCAATTCGTCCAAGAAAGCCGCGCGGTTCGTGCGGTTCTGCGATGCGTTCGAAATCCCGATCGTGACCTTCGTCGACGTCCCCGGCTTCCAGCCCGGCACGTCGCAGGAATTGAACGGCATCATCAAGCACGGCGCCAAGCTGCTGTTCGCTTATGCCGAGGCGACCGTCCCCAAGATCACCGTGATCACGCGGAAAGCCTATGGCGGCGCGTATGACGTGATGGCGTCCAAGCATCTGCGCGGCGACCTCAACTACGCCTGGCCGACCGCCGAGATCGCGGTGATGGGCGCGAAAGGTGCGGTCGAGATCATCTTCCGCGGCCGCACGCCCGAGGAAATCGCGACGCAGACCGCGCAGTATGAAGCGCGCTTCGCCAACCCGTTCGTGGCGGCAAGCAAGGGTTTCATCGACGAGGTGATCCAGCCGCACTCGACTCGCCGCCGGATCGCGCTCGGCCTGCGCAAGCTGCGCGGCAAGCAACTCGAGAATCCGTGGAAGAAGCACGACAACATTCCGTTGTGAGTCCATCCCCGGCACATCGTCTTGCAACCGCCCGTGCGCACCTTATAATGACCTTATAAGGAGTCGCCCCATGCAGACCGCGCGCGTGACGTTCTTGACGACGCCAGACGACAAGGCAGCACTCGATGCCTATGCGGCGCGAACCGGCCATTCGGTCGGGCATGTGCTGCGCGAGGCATCGAGCCGGTACATCGCCGAGGGCGCGGACCGCGAGGACGCCGATCTCGCGGCGCTGGTCAGCGAAGTCAATGTGGCGATGCCGCGGATGGCCGCCGCGATCGACCGGATGATCCAGACGCTTGACGCGACCCATGACGAGGTCGACCGTACCCTGCGTGCCGCCGGCATCCGCACGTGAGTTCGCTGGGGGACGCCCTGGAGGCGATCCGTAACGTCGTGCTGATGCAGGAACGGCTGGAAGTGATGGACCGTAAGGTCGATCGCCTCGCCACCGACGTGAAGGGTTTGAGCGACTATGCCGCCGCGATCGACAAGCGCGTCGTGCGGATCGAGACGATCGTCGAGATGGGTGTAAGGAGCAGCGCCCAACCGCGGATCGAGGGCTGATCCGCACGCGGTTCTGCCCTTGGTCGTTTTGCCTTTCGGCACGGACGTTATCTGGTAGCTAGGTCTCGTGGCGCTGCGTTGCACGTGTCGCCCCACAATCCCAACACCCGGGTTGCGACGATCCACCCGAATCCCGATCTCGCACCTGGGCACATTGCCGTGCCGGAGTTGAACCGTGGCCACTGACACCCCTCTCGATCGTTTCAAGGCCGTGCTCGGCGGAACCGCGCGCGCGCTGGCGGACGAGCCCGAGATCGAGCTGGCCTATACCGCGGACGCCCCCACCCAGTCGGGCAAGCACATCAAGGTGCCGATGCCCGCGCGGACGCTCCCGCCCGAACAGGTCGCCGAGGCGCGCGGTTTCGCGGACGGGTTCGCGCTGCGGCTGCGGCACCACAATGCCGCGATCCACAATCGCCACGCCCCCGGCGAAGCGGTCGCGCGCGGCGTGTTCGATTCCGCCGAGAATGCGCGGGTCGAGGCGCTGGGCAGCCGTGGCTATGCCGGGATCACCGCCAATCTCGACATCGCGATGGAAGCCCGGCTGCGCGCCGACCCGATCACGCGCGCCCGCACGCGCGACGAAGTCCCGCTGTCGACCGCGCTCGGCTTGCTGGTGCGCGAACGGCTGACCGGGGTCGCACCGCCTGCCGCCACGCTGCAGGGGCTCGATCTGGTGCGCGACTGGATCGAACAGAAGGCCGGTGGCGACCTCGATGCGATGGCGCTCGCGATCGACTACCAGCGCGCTTTCGCTGGGCTGATCACGCGGTTGCTCGAGGATCTCGAACTCGTCGAAGGCGACATTCTCCCCGACGAATCGAACGAGGGCGGCGACGACGACGAAGGCACCGAGGAGCAGCAGCAGGACGAGGGCGACGAAGGCGACGACCAGGGCGACGAAGGCCAGGGCGAGATCGAGGCGCGCGGGTCCGAACAGGATTCCGATGCCGAGGATGGCGAAGGCCAGGAACAGGGCGACGAGACCACCGACGACATGGACGGCGAGCCCGGCGACGACGGCGAGGAGGGCATGCTCCCGGTTCGCCCCAATCGCCCACCCGCCGATTTCTCCCCGCAGTTCGAGTATAAGGCGTGGACCACCACCTATGACGAGGTGATCGCCGCGACCGACCTGTGCGACGCGGACGAGCTCGTCCGGTTGCGCTCCTATCTCGACCAGCAGCTCGTCCATCTCCAGGGTGCGGTGACCAAGCTCGCCAACCGGCTCCAGCGCCGCTTGATGGCGCAGCAGAACCGCAGCTGGGATTTCGACCAGGAAGAAGGCATCCTCGACGCCGCTCGGCTCGCGCGGATCGTCGTCAACCCGACGCTGTCCTTGAGCTACAAGATCGAGCGCGAGACCGACTTCCGCGATACCGTCGTCACGCTGCTGATCGACAATAGCGGATCGATGCGCGGTCGCCCGATCTCGATCGCGGCGATCAGCGCGGACATCCTCGCGCGCACGCTCGAGCGGTGCGGGGTCAAGACCGAGATTCTCGGCTTCACCACGCGCGCCTGGAAGGGCGGGCAATCGCGCGAGACTTGGCTCGCCGCCGGGCGTCCGCCGCAGCCCGGGCGACTCAACGACGTGCGCCACATCGTCTACAAGAAGGCGGACGAGCCGTGGCGTCGTGCACGCAATTCGCTCGGGCTGATGATGCGCGAGGGACTGCTCAAGGAGAATATCGACGGCGAGGCCTTGCTTTGGGCGCATTCGCGCCTGATCGCGCGGCCCGAGGAGCGAAAGATCCTGATGGTCATCTCGGACGGCGCGCCGGTCGATGATTCGACGCTGTCGGTCAATTCGGGGTCGTATCTCGAACGGCATCTGCGGCAGGTGATCGGCTGGATCGAGGCGAAGTCCCCGGTCGAGCTGGCGGCGATCGGGATCGGGCATGACGTGACGCGCTATTATGCGCGCGCGGTGACGATCATGGACGCCGAGCAACTGGGCGGGACAATCATCGAGCAGTTGGCGGCATTGTTCGACACGCCGTAGCGCCGGACGTTCGGCAAAGAGCCAATCGCATGTGGACCCGGATTGTGCGATCCCGCCTGGAGACGTTCGAGCACAGGAGTTGCGGGTGATCCGTTCTGAAAAGGGTTGTCGCAACGACAGGGTCGCCGCAGGCGCTTGGGCAATCGCGCTTGCCGTCCTGTCGGTTGGCGGTGTGGCATCGGCTGCCAACACCGACGAAGCCTTCACCGGGCGATGGCGGATCGATACGGCGTCGATTACCGGCGATATCAAACCGACTGTGTTTCGCGTGCGCGACGGGGTCTTCAGGCGAGACGACAACACGGCGGTAAGAGCCGATGGTCAACTCCACCGCGTCCCCCCGGACGGCTATGTGGATGAACAGTCGATCTCGGTCGAAAGCGATCACGTCATCAAGGAGATCGACAAGGTCCGGGGGAAGCTCGCCTACATCGTGGACTATGTCCTCTCGCCCGATGGCAACACCCTCACCTGGCATGTGGCGAGCTACACGGGCCCGGATGGTAAAGCCGTAAAGGGCGAAACGGTGCAGCGCCGTGTCGGATCGGCATCGAAAGGCGCGCATCCGATTTCGGGAACATGGAAGCGGGTCGGCGTGACGGTCGATTCTCGGCAGGATACGATTCTCAAACTCGACGGGAATCATTTCAGCTCGCGGACCGACAGCGGGAGCGGGTTCGACGCCATCATCGGGGGCGACCCGGTCAGGCTTGATGGCGATAATTCGGGTGTTCGGGCGCAGATCACCAGACCTCGGCCCGATCTTATCGTCGAGACCGATCTCTCGGTGCGCGGTACCGTCGACGACGTCCTCTCCCTGCAAATGATGCCGGACCAGCGGACGATCCATGCGACCGGGGTCTATGGACCCGAGAAACGGTCGACGACCTTCTATCTCCACAAGCAGTCGGAATGAGCGACCCGTACCGCATGGGCGTCGTTCCTCCCGCGGGTGGCTTCATCGGCCCCGTCAAGCGATCGGTCACGATCGCCGGGCACGCGACGTCGATCAGTCTGGAACCGATTTTCTGGCGCGCGCTCGAAGATGCAGCGCACGTTCGATCACTGCCGCTTAACGCATTGATCGCGCAGGTAGATGCGTTGCGGATTACTGCGGATGATCCTCCGAACCTCGCCAGCGCGCTGCGAAGCTGGGTCGTTTCGCTCGCAACATCTGAGAGTAATTCGCAATAGCGTTGACAATGCGACTGACTCGCAATAGCGAGGCCCCAACGAATTGGGGGAATTTCATGTCACGTCTCGCCGCCGCAAAGCCTGCCTACCTCGCGCTATCCTGTGTCGGAGCGTTCGCCAGCTTGCCTGCCTTTGCCAGTGACGCGCCCGCCGCCGCACCGCCGCCCGCGAACGACGAAGACCCTGACCAGAAGCTCGACATCGTCGTCCACGGCCAGCGCGAACGCCGTGACCCCAAGCAGGTCGCGCCGCTGGTCGACACGCCCAAGTCGATCGTCGTGCTCGACAAGTCGGTGATCCAGCAGACCGGGTCGACCTCGCTCCAGGATGCGCTGCGCACCGTTCCCGGCATCACCTTCGGTGCCACAGAAGGCGGCAATCCGATCGGGGATCGCCCGTTCATCCGCGGCTTCGACAGCCAGGGCAGCGTCTATGTCGATGGCGTGCGCGACCTGTCGTCGCAGACGCGCGAAGTGTTCGCGGTCGAATCCGTCCAGATCGTCCGCGGGTCGGATTCGACGCTCGGCGGGCGCGGCAATGCGGGCGGTTCGCTCAATATCCTGTCGCGCCTGCCGCAGGCCGCGACCTTCGGCTCGGCAAGCGCGAGCTATGGCAATGGCGACTTCAAGCGCGTGACCGGCGACGTCAACGTCCGGCTGAGCGACACCGCCGCCGTCCGCCTCCAGGGGCTGTGGCACGACCAGAACGTCGTCGACCGTGATGCGGTGTACGCCAACCGCTGGGGCTTCGCGCCGAGCGTGACGATCGGCCTCGGCACGCCGACGCGGCTGACCGCGAGCTATTATTATCTCGAAAGCCACGAACTGCCCGACAGCGGCATTCCGTACCAATATGTCTGCTCGGCGACCAATTGCGCGCTCCCGGCAGGTACTGTCTTTACGACGCCAGCGGTCGGTACGATCACCACGCGCGGCGGGCAGACGGGGACGGTGTCGCGCTCGGCCTTCTATGGCCTGAAGGACCGCGACTTCCGCGATGCGACGACCAACCAGGCGATGCTGCGGGTCGAGCATGACTTCGGTGGGATTACGCTGCGCAATACCGCGCGTGTCTCGCACAGCGAACAGGCCTATATCTTCACGCTCCCCGACGACAGCCAGGGCAACGTCCGCGGTACCGCGGCGACCAATCCCACCACCGGGGCGGCGGGCACGCGCGGCGACGTGTTGACCGGCGGCTATGTCTGGCGGCGCGGCAATACGCGCTACGGCTATAGCGAGAGCCTGATCGACCAGACCGACCTCAGCGGCACGTTCGCGACCGGCAGCATCAAGCACAGCTTCGCGGTCGGTGCGGAAGTCGCTTGGGAGAAGACCCGGCGCGGCACGTTCGTCTCGGCGAACGGCTCGACGATCAGCCCGCGCTGCAACACCGCGACAATCGCGCGCTATTATTGCGCGAGCCTGTTCAACCCCAACCCGTCCGACCCCTGGGTCAACTACACCAGCGACACGTCGAGCGTCGCGACACCGATCGTGCGCGGTGCGTCCAACACCGAGACGCAGAACGACGCGACGACGATTGGCTTCTACGGGTTCGATTCGATCACGCTGCTCCCGCAACTGATCCTCAACCTCGGCGCGCGATACGACCGGTTCAAGTCGACCGTCACGTTGCCCTTCGCCGCGGGCGGCAATGCGACCCGGCTGTCGCGCAAGGACGAACTGTTCAACTGGCAGGCGGGCCTGGTGTTCAAGCCCACCACCGAAACCAGCCTCTACGCAAGCTACGCCACCGCCGCGACGCCGCCCAACGCACTGCTCGGCGAAGGGCGCGAGGACAATGCGCTGCCGACCAGCCTGACGCCGACCAATCTCGCGATCCTCGATGCGTTGAAGGTGCAGAAGACCAAGTCCTACGAAGTCGGCGCCAAGGGCAGCCTGTTCAACGAACAGCTCCAGCTTGGGCTTGCGGTATTCCAGACCGATATCAGCAACGCACGGGTGCAGATCGACGCCAATACCGTCGGTTTCCTCGGCAAGACGCGGATCCGCGGCGTCGAATTGACGGCGAGCGGGACGATCCGGCCGGGCTGGACCGTGTTCGGCGGCTACACCTATCTCGACCCCAAGGTCCTCGACGGCGGCAACAGCGCGCTGACCGCTGCCGCCAATGGTCCGGCTGCGTCCAAGACGGTCTATGTCCCCTCGGTCAACACCGGCAGGCAGGTGCCGCAGACCGCGCAGCACAGCTTTACCGCGACGACCAACTATGAACTGGTCAAAGGCCTGCAGATCGGCGGCAGCGCGATCTACATGGGGCGGCAATATGGCGGCTATGCCGACAATCGCACCGCCACGCAGACGACCGCTGGCGTGGTGACGATCAACCCTGCAACCACGACCCTGTTGCGCGGCATCCCCGATTACTGGCGCTTCGATGCGCGCGCAAGCTACGCGATCACGCCCAATCTGGAACTGAGCGTCAACGCGCAGAACCTGACCAACAAGGTCTATTTCACGCAGACCTATGCCTCGCACTTCGCCAACATCGCGCCGGGGCGGACCGTGTTCGGCACGATCACGGCAAAATTCTGATGCTCGACGCGAACCAGTTGGCGGCGCTTACCCCGGAGGAGATCGCCGCGCATCTCTCCGGCCCGCCCGAGGCACGCGCGGCGTTCGTCCGCGCGGCGGCAGACGCCGGACACGCGGACGCGCAGGCGGTGTACGGGCAGATGCTGCTCGACGGGGCAGGGGTCACGCGCGATGCCCCCGCCGCGCTCCGCTGGTTCAAGCGTGCGGCGGCGCAGCACCATGTGATGGGGATCAACATGGTCGGGCGCTGCTACGATCTCGGCTGGGGCACCGCGCCCGACAAGGTGCGCGCCGCCGATTGCTACCGGATCGCAGCCGAACGGGGCCTCGACTGGGGCATGTACAATTACGCGACGCTGCTCGCGCTCGGCCACGGGGTTGCCGAGGACAAGGTCGCCGCGCTCGACTGGTTCCGCAAGGCGGCCGCGCTCGGAAATGCCAAGGCGATCAACTTCATCGGCAGCTTCCACGAGGACGGCTGGGTCGTCCCGCGCGATCTCGCGGCGGCGGCGCACTGCTATGCGCGCGCGGCACAGGGCGGCGATTTCCGTGGCGCGTTCAATCATGCGCGGATGCTCGGCATGAAGGGTCAGATCGAGGAGGCGATCGGCTGGCTCCGCCGCGCTGGCGCGACCGCGACCCCGGCGTTCGTCGACAAGGCGGCGACCTGGCTAGCGGCGTCTGACATCGCGGCGTTCCGCGCGCGCGGCGTCCAGGCGATCCGGGCGGCGGCATGCTGACGATCATCCCTGACCTGTTGACGCCCGCGCAGGTTGCCGAGTTGCGCGCGCAGCTCGACGCCGCAGACTGGATCGACGGCAACGCCACTTCGGGCGCGCAATCCGCGCTCGCCAAGCGCAACACGCAATTGCCCGAGGACAGCGCGGCGGCGCGGGCAGGGGGGAGCGCGGTGCTCGACGCGCTCGGCGCATCCCCGCTGTTCGTCGCGGCGGCGCTGCCGCTCAAGGTCTTCCCGCCGCTGTTCAACCGCTACGGCGAAGGCGACGGCTTCGGCGCACACGTCGACACCGCGATCCGCATCCGCCGCGGGAGCGACTTCCGCATCCGCAGCGACCTGTCCGCGACGCTGTTCCTGTCCGATCCGGACACTTACGACGGCGGCGAGCTCGTCATCGCGACGCAGTTCGGCGAACAGCGTGTCAAGCTGCCCGCTGGGCAACTCGTGCTGTATCCCGCCTCGAGCGTCCACCACGTCACCCCGGTGACACGCGGCACGCGGGTCGCCTCGTTCTTCTGGATTCAGTCGATGGTGCGCGACGAGAGTGCGCGCGCCATGCTGTTCGAACAGGACACCGCGATCCAGTCGATCGCCGCGCGGCTCGGCAGCGACGATCCCGAGATCGTCCGGCTGACGGGCGTCTATCACAATCTGTTACGCCGTTGGGGGGAGGTCTGATGACCAAGATCGCATTACGCAACGTCTGGTTTCAGCTCCACAAATGGATCGGGCTGCTGCTCGCGGTCCTGATTATCCCGCTGTCGGTGAGCGGCGCGGTGCTGGTGTGGGACGAGGCGGTCGACCATGTCCTCAACCCAGCGCGCTATGCGGTCAGTGGCACCACCATGCTCGACCCTGCGCGCTATGTCGCTGCGGCGCGGGGCGTCCTGAAGCCGGGCGAACGGATCGCGAGCCTCGCGCTTCCGCACGGCGAGGGGCCGGTCCAGGTGACCGCGATCACCCCGCCCGATCCGGCCCGGCGCGGGCCGCCGCAGCGCACGACGGTCTATCTCGATCCGCCGGCCGCCAAGATCCTCGCGACGGGCAATAGCGCAAGCGGCGTGCTGCGCGTGCTCCACAACCTCCACGGCAACCTGCTCGTCCCCGGCGTGGGGCGGCAGATCGTCGGGTGGATCGGCGTGGCGATGCTGCTGTCGTGCGTCTCCGGCCTGTGGCTGTGGTGGCCGACGGTCGGGCGCTGGGCGCGCGGCCTGCGCTGGCGGCGGCATCGCAATACCGATACCAATCTGCACCATCTGTTCGGCTTCTGGATCGCACTGCCGCTGTTCGTGCTGTCGCTGACGGGGGTGTGGATCTCCTTCCCGCAGGTGTTCGCCGGCGGGGGCGCGCCGCGCGGCCCGGGTGGTCCCGGTGGCGGGCGGCCGGTTGCGCTGGAGCGTCCGGCATTGGCGCTGGATGCGGTCATCGCGCGCGCTGGGGCGGTGACTCCGGGCGCGGTGTCGCGGGTCGAGTGGCCGACCGATCGCAAGCCCGAATGGAAGGTCCAGTCGGGCGAAGCGAACAGCGTGACGGTCGATGACGTCACCGGCCGCGCCAAGCCCGCGCGACCCGAGCGCGAGACGCTCGCGCGGACGATGCGGCGGCTGCACGATGGGACGCGGATGGGGTTCGTCTGGCAGTTGCTGGTGTTTCTCGGCGGCATCCTGCCCGCGGTGCTTGCGGTGACGGGGATCATCATGTGGTGGCGCGCCCGCGGGTGGAAGGCGCAGCTGAAGGCAAAGCAGCGCGCGCGCGTGGCGGCGTAGGAAGTGATCTGAAGCCTGCGCCCGTTCGTTTTGAGCGAAGCCGAGAAACGCGCGCCGTTCTTTGAAACCGTCGATCGGCACCAAGGCCTGCCCCTCCGTCATCCCCGCGCAGGCGGGGATCCATACTGGCTGACCGTGCCTCCAGTGCAGAACCGCTGCGCTAATGGATTCCCGCCTCCGCGGGAATGACGGATGGGGGAGGGCACCTTCTCGACTGTCACCGACGCGCGACAGGACTCGGTGTTCGCTGTCTTACGGCGACGGTTTGATGCGACCCTCACGCCGTTCTTAAAATCCGTCGATCGCTGCCCGGCGCGCTCCACCCTCCGTCATCCCCGCGCAGGCGGGGATCCATACTGGCTGACCGTACCTCCAGTGCAGAACCGTTGCGCCAACGGATTCCCGCCTCCGCAAGAATGACGGATTGGGGAGGGTGCACCTGTCAGGCTGCCACCGTCGCGCGACAGGACTCGGTGTTCGCTGTCCTACACCAACGGTTTCGTGCGATACCTGCGCCGATCTTTGAAACCGTCGATCGCCGCCCACCGCCCGTTGCGTTCGCCGCAAGGGCTTCCGCCACGCGAGACGGATGGGATGGGAGCAGGAATCAAAATCGATTCCGCCTAACTTTAGCCTAACCTTCCGCGCTGCAACACGGCCGAGGGCCGCTCGAAAGACCGGCTCCCCCGCCCACGGCGGGAGAGCCAAACCTTTCATCCGACCGGCTTTACCGCCCCAGCAACACCCGCGCCTGGCCAGCGATCTGCGCCAGCATCGCGGCATTCGGGGCAGGGGCCAATCGCGCCCGGTCGACCACCGCCTTGAACTGCGCGACGCGCGCGGCATTGTCCGCCAGCCACGCTTCGACAAGCGCTTGCGGATCGAGCTTGCCGCCCGCCGACCGCGCGAGGAATTCCAGCCGCAACTGCTGGAAATCGCGCGCCAGCCCGGCGATCAGCAACCGCTCCCACGGATCGCTCGACTCGATCCGCGCCGCATTGGACTGTGCCCAGTCGAGCCCGAGCGCCTGCCCGAGCCGCGTGAACGCCCGCGTCAGCTCGGTCTCGTCGATCCCGAGCCGGTCGCCGAGATCGGCAAGGCCAACCGCGCCGTCCATCTCGAACAGCCGCACGACCTTCTGCACCAGCGCGGTCGGGGCGCCCGCGGCTTCCAGTGCGGCAGCGATGCGCGCGCTGTGCGCACTCGCTTCCTCGAGCAGCAACGCCTTTGTCTGCCGGTCGAGATCCGCGATCCCCTTGCCGAGCCGCTTGAGCGTCTCGCCAGGGCCCGTCCCGGTCCGCGTCGCGCGGAGCAGGTCGGCAATCTGCGAGCGGGTCGCGACCGCAGTCTCGTCGAACAGCGCGATCCGTGCCGCTTCGGGCATGTCGGTCGTCTCGATCTCGCGCCACAGCGTGGGCAGGTCGAACAGCCGCTCGGCCACCACGAACATGCCTGCGATGTCCGCGATCGCGGCACCTTCTTCCTCGGCCAGCTCGAACGGGTAGAGCACGCCCATCCGGTTGACGATCCGGTTGGCAAGCTTGGTCGCGACGATCTCGCCGCGCAGCCGATGCTCGTCGATGGCCTTGCCGAACCGCGCCTGCATCGCCGCCGGGAAGGCCGCATGCAGGTCGGGGAGCAATTCGTCTGCCATGCCCAGGCCCGACCGTTCGATCGCCGCCTGCAACGCCAGCTTGGCGGTCGCGAGCAGCACCGCTAGCTCGGGCCGCGTCAGACCGCGTCCTTCGGTCGATCGCCGCAGCAGGTCGTCGTTCCCGGCAAGCCCTTCCACCGCGCGATCGAGCGACCCCGATGCCTCGAAAATCTCGATCAGCCGGACATAGCTCGGCACGGTCTGCGCGCCGCCCGCCTCGGCGATCGACAATGCGAGCGTCTGGAGCCGGTTATCCTCGAGCACCAGATGCGCGACATCGTCGGTCATGCTCGCGAGGAAGCTGTTGCGGTCCTCGAACCCAAGGCGTCCCTCGATCATCTCGCGGTTGAGCGCGATCTTGATGTTGACCTCATTGTCCGAGCAATCGACGCCTGCCGAATTGTCGATGAAGTCGGTGTTGATCCGCCCGCCATGCGCCGAGAAGGCGATACGCGCAGCCTGCGTGACGCCGAGGTTCGCGCCTTCGCCAATCGCCGTGGCGCGCAGGTCTTCTGCATCGACGCGCAACCGGTCGTTCGCGGGGTCGCCGACCGCGATGTTGTTCTCGGCACGCGCCTTCACATAGGTGCCGATCCCGCCGAACCAGATCAGGTCGACCGGGCTCTTGAGGATCGCCGAGATCAGCGCGCCAGGCTCCATCTCGCGCTCGGCAAGACCAAGCGCCGCGCGGACCTCGTCGGTCAGCGCGATGACCTTGGCGGTCCGTGGGAACACCCCGCCGCCCGTCGAGATCAGGCTTTCGTCATAATCCGCCCAGCTCGAGCGCGGCAGCGCGAACATGCGCTGGCGCTCGGCGAAGGAGGCGGCAGGGTCGGGGTTCGGATCGAGGAAGATGTGGCGATGGTCGAACGCCGCGACGATCTTGAGTTCGTGGCTGAGCAACATGCCGTTGCCGAACACGTCGCCCGACATGTCGCCGCACCCGACGACGCGGATCGGCTGGGTCTGCACGTCGGTCCCGCGCTCGGCAAAGTGCCGCTGGACGCTGACCCACGCGCCCTTGGCTGTGATCCCCATCGCCTTGTGGTCATATCCGACCGACCCGCCGCTCGCGAACGCATCGCCCAGCCAGAAGCCGTGTTCGAGCGCGATCGCATTGGCGACGTCGGAGAAGGTCGCGGTGCCCTTGTCCGCGGCGACGACGAAATAGGGGTCCTCGCCGTCATGGATGGCGACGCCGTCCGGGTGGACGACCTTGCCATCGACGATGTTGTCGGTGATCGACAGCAAGGTGCGGATGAACACGCGGTAGCTTTCGGTCCCTTCCGCCAGCCACGCGTCGCGGTTGGACGCGGGCGGGAGCTGCTTGGCGTAGAAGCCGCCCTTCGCGCCGGTCGGCACGATGACGGCGTTCTTGACGCGCTGCGCCTTCATCAGCCCGAGGATCTCGGTACGGAAGTCGTCGCGCCGGTCGGACCAGCGCAAGCCGCCGCGCGCGACCGGGCCAGCCCGCAGATGGATGCCCTCGATCCGCGGGCTGTATACCCAGATCTCGCGCCATGGCACGGGCGCGGGAAGGCCGGGAATGCGGTGGCTGTCGAGCTTGAACGCGAGCGCCTCGGCGCCTGCGGGCGTAAAGGCGTTGGTGCGCAGCGTGGCGGCGATCATATTGTAGAAGGCGCGCAGGATGCGGTCGTCGTCGATCGCGGTGACCGCGTCGAGCCCCGCCTCGATCGCCGCGTCGGTCTCGGCCGGATCGGCGTCCTGCTTCGGATCATGCACCGCCGCAAAGCGCGCGATCAGCGCCTCGGCGACGCGCGGTGCCCGACGCAATGCGTCGACCACCGTGGCCAACCCGTAGGGCAGCCCCGCCTGGCGCAGATAGCGGAACCACGCGCGGAACAGCACCACCGCCTGCGGGCTGACGCCGACTTCGATGATCAGCCGGTTGAACGCGTCGTTTTCGGCAGCGCCTTCCAGCACCGCCGCGATCGCGCCTTCCAGTGTCGCGGCATCGACCTGCGACGCGGCGTCGTTGGACTCGACGATGAATTCATGGACGAACGCGTTGCTCTCGTCCTGCAACCGCGTCGGCAATTCGCCGATCACACGGAAGCCGAAATTCTCGAGCACCGGCACCGCATCCGACAGCGGGAGCGCGTTGCCGAGCTTGTAGATCTTGAGATGGCGATCCTCGCCCGGCACGGTCGGGATCAGCCGGACGCCACGCGCGCTTTCCCCGTCGAGCGCGGCAAGCCGCTGGATGTCCTCGCCCGCCTCGGCCGGGGTACTGACGTTACGATAGTTCTGTGGGAAGCCCGCCGCCCAGCGCAGCGCAAGCCGCGCCGCGCGCGGGGCATCGGTCTGTTCGACCAGCGCCGCCTCGACCGCCGGGACCCAGCCGCGCACCATCCGCGCGATCCGTGCGTCGAGCGCGTCCACATCCGGCAGCACCCCGCCTTCGCGAAGGTCAAGCGTGTAGCGGATCAGCGCGATCGTATCGTCGACCGCGATCGACCAGTTGAGGATGGTCGCGTTCGCCGCCTCGGCGAGCATGTCGCCGATGGCCAGGCGTCGCGCAGTGGTCAGGTCGTCGCGTGGCAACCAGACGAAGGCGAACAGATGCCGGCCGAGCGTACTGCGGACCAAGGCGAGCTTCGGCCGTGGCCGATCCGCCAGCGACATCGCCGTCAGCGCGACATGCTCGAGCGATTCGCGCGTGAAGCCCGTTACCAGATCGTGCGGCAGCGCGACGAGGGCATGCGTCAGCGCCTTGCCGGTGTGCCCCTTGGGGTCGAATCCAAACTTGGTTTCAAGCTCCGCCAGCCGCGTGCGCAGCACGGGAACGTCTTCGGGGGCGGCGAGCAGTGCGGCGCTGGTCCACAGCCCGGCGTGGATCGACAGCCCGACGACGCGCGCGCCGTCGCGCAGCGGCACCAGCGCAAGGTCGAGCGGCACGTGGCGGTGGACGCCCGAAATCAGGTTGGACTTGAGCAACAGCGGGGCTTCGCCGCCGTCCTCGAACCATTGCATCGCCAGCCGGCGCGACGCTTCGGCAAGGATCGGCACGGGTTGCGGATTGCGCGCGATGCCCAGCGCGCGATTCTCGCCCGATGCGTCCGCCCACCACGTGTCATGGCCGAGCAAGGTCATCTTGCGGTCGAGCAGCCAGGCCAGCAATGCACGGCCCTCGCCCTCGGGCAAGGTGTCGATGTCGGTCGTCATCGCGGCTTCGAGCGCTCGCCAGTCGGTGACCGCGGCGCGGACGTCCTCGAGGTTCTTCGCCAGTTCGACCACCAGGTCGCGGCGTTCCCGCGCATCGACGCGTTCGAGTTCGATGTAGATCATCGATTCGGCGTTGCCGTGATCGACTTCGGTCAGCGCGCCGTCGGTATCACGCGTGATCTTGAGCACCGGGTGGATGATCCGGTCGATCGACACGTCGTGCGCGCCGATCGTCGCCGCGATCGAGTCGACCAGGAACGGCATGTCGTCGTTGACGATCGCAAGCCGCATCAGCCGGCGCGGATCGGTCGCAGGCAGCGGCTCGAGCGCGATCTTCGCGGTCGCTGGCGCGCGTTCCTCGGCGGTGGCGGCGACGAAGCTTGCAGCGGCCGCCCGCTCGGCCTCTCCGAAGCCCTGCAATTCTCCTGGAAGAGCGCCCTTGGTAAGTCGAACGGCAAGCGCATCCGACAGCGATTTCAGCGTGGTCTTAGGCATGCGCGCCCCTATGCTCCGGTCCGTTCAGGACCTCAAGACTTGTGGCAGTGCAGCAATTCAGCGCGCTGCCTGACGCATGACGCGCTGAGTCAGCGCGGCGTCGTCGGTTACGGTTGCAACGATATCGAGCGTTCCAGAGGGTGCCGAACGCGCCAGCAACAGGACGTAGTCGCCCTCGCTCGCGCCGGTGTCGAGCGCGATCCGCGCAAGCGAAGGGCGTTCGGCAAGCGTCGCGCACGAGTCGCTACGGGCTCCGGCAAACGGTGCGCGGGCAAGCCGCTCGGACTGTACGATGCCCTTGATGCCGCCATCGAAGCGATCGAGAAAGTCCTGGAGATCACCCGCCTGCACCCCCGCGCGGCGCGCGTGGGCGAGGACCGCAGCATATTCGGCCAGTCGGGTCTTGTCGTACTCGATGCCAAAGACGAGCTTGACCACCGGGGTCATCGGCGCGCGCAGCTGGACCGCGATATTTGCCTGTTCCAGCAGCGCCTCATAGCCGCGCGGATCGGCATCGGCGGCGATCGCGAAATCGTGGGCGCGGCCCAACGCCCGGTATAGGGTGGCACGGCTGCGCAAGTCGGCCGTGGCAACCGCGGCGGCGGTTTGCTGTGCGAGCAGCAAGCGGTCGGGCAGGCTGGCGTCGTGATCGGTGCCTTCGGCGGTGTCGTCTTCATCGGGGTGGTCGTCCCCGTCTTGGTCGAGGCCGTCCTGGTCGGGGTCGTCCGCGTTGGCTCCGTCTGCAGTCGAATCGATCAGCGTTGCGAGCGTATGGCTTGGCCCGTCCGCCCAAACGGGCGCAGTGGCAGTGCGGGGCTGCACGGTGCGCGCGGCCTCGATCTCGGCGTACAGCCGTGCTTCGGTGTCGGCGTCGACCAGTTCCTTCCAGTTGATAACGCCGTAGATGAAGTCGATCGTATCCGCGTCCGACGAGAAGGGCATGAGGATGCCGCGGTACAGCGTGTTGTGGCCGCGCGTGCTGACGAACTCGGCCTCGAACCCGATCGGCGAACGATTGGCGATGATCTGCAGATAGTGATCGGTCAGCCGCGACAGCAGCGACCCGCTCGGCACGTGCGCAATATGCGTCGTCCCGCCGTCGAGCGAACATTCCTCGCGCAGCGCCCGCCCGAGATAGGCGATCGCGGGGTTTGCGGTCCCCTTGCTGAAATCGAGCAGCACACTGTTTGCGCCGAAATCGGCGATTGTCGCCGGGTCGAGGTCCTGGATCGACGGATAACTGCGTCCTCCCAGGAGCGACACCCAATGATTATAGGCGCGGACGTGCATCCGTCGTTCGTCGGTTCCGACTGCGATCTGCGTGTCGGCAAACGCGCCCCGCGTTGCATCCCGCCCGCTGCGACCGGGGGCATCGGCGCCGAACCGATCGTCCTCATAGTCGTGAACACTACTCATTGCGCAAACGCCTTATCTGGCCCGACGAGCCGCTACCGATCCCTTGTGCACCACGTGTGGTAAACGTCCGGTAAAGACCTCCGGCCCAGGTGAAAAATCGTCACGTTTTTGCGGCATTGGCTTGCCAGCGCGAAATCCATTTGATAAGCGCCCGCCTCCACGGTCACCGATGCGGTGCCGTGTATGCCGCTTTAGCTCAGTTGGTAGAGCATCGCATTCGTAATGCGGGGGTCACAGGTTCGAGTCCTGTAAGCGGCACCATCTCAAGTCATCGATATTTCAAACGAACTCGATCCGTGCAACGATATGCATGTCGGGCTCGAACTCTCAAAACATGTCGATCGCCATGTCCGGGTCTAGTCCGTTGACAGCCGGGTTGACGAGCTCGGCCAATGGCTGCTCGTAATGAACTCGACCACACCCAAGGTCGGTATGACCCACGAAGAGGACGCCGTTTCACCGGCAAGTCATTCATACGCATCGCAATCAACGCGAACACTTGCAGCCGCCGTGCCTAGCCCTGGTCATTCGCGCTGGGCAACCGATCGACCAGTGAGCCGATGCCGTCACCGGCGAACGACGCCAGAGATGTGCCGTCGATCTGCAAGGGCCGCTCCGGCGTGAGCACTGCGGCGCTGCGGTGATCGGCATCGAGCGCGATCCAGGCGCGAACCGCGCTTTCGAGGCTTGTCACCTCAGCAACATCCACGTCTCCACGCGGCACGTTCTCCAGCGCGGCGCTCATGCGCCAATCGATCTCCGGCGTCTTTGCGTCGTTGCCCCAGGTTGCTTCCGTCATGTCGGCTCCTCGTCATCGTCGCCGGCTGAGCCGACGGTCCAGAAGATCAAGCGCGTACCTTCGGCCGCCTGTTCCCACGTAAGCCCGTCAAAACGACCGGGTGACCCACGCCTAACCGGCGACGGTAACGCGCCTTGGCGTCCGCGCAGATCGCGAGGCGAAGGCGACCCAGCGGACGGTCAGAGCGCAGCGGAGGGCTGTCGTGGCTCCCCATGCTCGTCGCACTGGACCGCGTTCTGCACGGGCGTTGCGATCATCGCCGCACTCGGGCAGGGGCTAAAGCCCAGGTCGGGTTTGCAAAGGTGCGGAAAAAGTGACGTTCTTTGTGCGCAAGAGCATGACCATCCTCACCGCCATCGCCTCGGTTCTCGGTGCGGCACCGGTGTTCAGCCAGTCGACTGCCAGCGAGGGCCGGACGCTTCCGCCGCCCCGGACGGTGCTGTTCGTCGGGAACAGCTTTACCTTCGGCGCATCCAGCGAGGTTTGGCGCTACCGACCCGATAGCGTCGAGGATCTTAACGGTACCGGCGTCGGGGGCGTCCCGGCCTTGTTCAAACGGTTCAGTGACGAAGCCGGGCTTTCCTATCGCGTCGTGCTGGAGACCGAAGGCGGCAAGACGCTGCGGTTCCATTACGAGGAGCGGCGTGCGTTGCTCGACCGAGCATGGGACCATGTTGTCCTGCAGGAGTATAGTACGCTGGATCCCGAAAAGCCGGGCGACCCTGCACAATTCGGGGCATATGCCGCGCGACTGACCCAAATGTTCCGGGCGCGCAACCCGTCGGCCGACATCCGCCTGACCGCGACGTGGAGCCGCCCCGACCTGGTATATCGCGATGCGAGCCCGTGGCGGGGTGGACCGGTGGCGGCGATGGGGATCGACCTCGACCGGGCCTATCGCGCAGTGGTCGCAGCAACCCCGGGTGTTCGTGCGATGGTTCCGGTGGGGCTCGCGTTCAACAGGGCGATCGGGGAAGGGGTTGCCGACGCCGATCCGTTCGACGGGACCGACCCCGGCAAAATCGATCTCTGGGGTCCCGACCATTATCACGCGAGCAAATTTGGCTATTATCTGGAGGCGCTGATGGTGTTCGGCAGCATCACCGGCCTCGACCCTCGAACGCTGGGCGCGGGCGAAGCGGCGGCGCGTGATCTTGCCATAGCGCCTGAAACCGCAAGCGTGCTCCAGTCGATTGCGGCACGGCAACTCGGGGCGAAGTAGCGGCGCTGACCGGCCATGGCATCACGTCATTATCATTCGGTCTTCTCTTGCAACAATGCTCGGCTAAACATCCCACCATGAAGTCCATGATCCTGTACATTGGTGCGGCTGGGGCGGAAATCGCCGGTTGCTTTGCGTTCTGGGCGTGGTTGCGCATGGGCAAATCGGCGCTTTGGGTGGTGCCGGGATCTGCGTCGCTCGTGGTCTTTGCGTACCTGCTGAGCTGTGTTGATGCGTCCGCTGCCGGGCGCGCCTATGCCGCTTACGGCGGGATCTATATCACGGCGGCGGTGCTGTGGTTGTGGCTGGCTGAAGGCGTGCGACCGGATCGGTGGGATCTGGGTGGTGCGGCGCTTTGCCTGCTCGGCGCTGCGGTGATCTTCTTCGGGCCGCACCGCGCCTGATCCCGTTGCGGCGGGCGGCCGACCCTGCTGCGGTTATGAGGGTATGGCGACCCGACGTCCGTGCATCGACTTTTCGATCACGCCCGGGTACGTCGACGATCGCTATCTCGCTTCACTGCCGCGGAACACTGTCATGTAGCGGCGGCGGCAACAGCGGAACGCCGCGTAACCCCTTCGTTCGAAATCTGCAGGTTCGTGATGTCCGCTCCTCGTCATATCGCGATCATCGCGCCGCCGACGCCAGGGCATTTGAACCCGTTGCAGGTGCTCGGCACCGCGCTTGCCAGGCATGGCCACCGGGTCACGGTCGTGCATCTTGCGGCGGTGTCGCGGTTCGTGACGACGCCGGGGATCGGTTTCGCCGCGCTCGATGGGGCCGGCGCCCCTACGGCATCGATCGATGCCTATCTTGCCAAGCTGGCCGATCCGACCGGCCCGGTCGGGCTTACGCGGATGATCCGCAGTACCGCGGCGATGACCGCGACGCTGCTCGACGAGGCACCCGACGTGCTGCGCGCGATCGGCGTGGACGCGGTGATCGCCGATTCTGCCGAGGCTGCGGGGGCGCTGATCGCGGAGCGGCTCGGCGTTCCGCATGTGGTGAGCATCACCGGCCTGCCGTTGCTGCGCGAGCCGAACGTCCCCCCGCCTTTCCTGGGCTGGAGGTATCGGCCCGATCGGTTCGGTCGGTTTCGCAACCACGGGGGGTATTTCGTGTCGGACCTGTTGTTGCGCCCGATCACGCACGTGCTCGCATCCCGCCGTCGCGCGTGGAACCTCGATGCGCGCGCCGCCACCCCCGGACGCCTGTCGATCGCGCAATGCCCGCAGGCGCTGGATTATCCGCGCTCGGCCGCGATCGTCTACGGCGGCCCGTGGCGCGCGACGATGGACGCGCCGTGCGATCTGCCGTCCGATGGGCGGCCCTTGGTGTTCTGTTCGCTCGGCACGCTGCAGGGCGGGCGGCGAGGGCTCTTCGCGACGATGGCAGAGGCGTGCGCGCTGATTGGTGCGCGCGCGGTCATCGCGCATGGCGGCGGGCTGAGCGCGGCGGAGGCGAACGCGCTGCCGGGCGATCCGTTGGTGCGCGCGTTCTGGCCGCAGGAGGCGGTGCTACGGCAGTGTTCCGCGGCGGTGCTCCACGGCGGGTTCAATTCGGTGATCGACGCGCTTGCCGCAGGCGTGCCGATCGTCGCGCTGCCGATCGCGTTCGAACAGCCTGGTACGGCTGCGCGGCTGGTACGGATCGGGGCGGGGCGGGCCGTGTCACCGCGGGGGCTGACCGTGCGACGTCTGGCAGCGGCGCTGACCGACGTGATGCAAAATGTCGGCTACCGGGCGGCGGCGGTTCGGCTGGCGACTGAAATGCTTTCGGCAGGGGGCGCGGCAGAGGCCGCCGCGCGGATCGATGCCGCGCTATCGACCCCCGATTGAACTCGGGAGCCGCCACCACGGAGTCCGCGGGCTGAGGTGGTGCTGATGATGATAGGTTCCGAAATGGAAACACGTCATCAGCGAGACCAGCGGGGATAGCGCATTGCTGCGTGCGTTATGCGCATCGGCGAACGGTGTGTCCTCGTGGCGATGCGGCAGATAGGTGCCGAACAGGAACAGCTGCACCAGCGCGAGCAGTGCCGGGATCGCCCAGAAGACGACGATGTTGAGGAGCGATGCGCCCAGCAGCATGTAGACGATCGCGGCGACCGTAATGCGCAGGATCTGCGCATGAGTGTAATAGCCAAGGAAGAAACGGAAGAACCACGGCCCTGCGCGCCGCGGTTCGCCCGCATGGAAATCGGGATCCTCCGCAGTTCCGGGTGCGGCGTGGTGCGCGTGATGCTTGGGGAACAGCGCGCGATAGGACAGCCCGGCATAAGCCGCGAGACACAGCGTACCGACCACGGTGTTGACGCCGCGTCGGCCGGGCATCAGCGAACCATGCATACAGTCATGCGCGATGATGAACAGGCCGGTGCTGAGCCAAGCCTGTACCAGAACCACGGGAATTGCGAGCAACACCGACATGGCGTTCCACCGCCAGAAGAAGATCGCGCCGATATGGATCGTCAGCCACGCCAGCCCGATCGCGGCGGCGAGCAACAGGCTCGTGCGCGCATCACCGTCGCGCGAAATGGGGGTGCGCGTGTCGGCGGCGGGCAGCAAGCTCATCGCTCGTTGCGCTCCGCAAGTTGCCGCTTGAGCCGTGCGGGATCGGGCGCGAACAGGAAGCCGAAACTCACGCCGCCGTCCTTGCCCTTGACGGCATGATGCAGCCGGTGCGCCTGCAGCAACCGCTTGGCATAGCCGCGACGCGGCACCCAGCGCGAACCGAACCGCTGATGAACGAGCATGTCGTGGACGAAGGCGTAGATGCCGCCGTACACGGTGATGCCGAGCGCGGCCCACCACAGGGGCTCCCACAGCACGCCGAGCGCGAACAGCGCGATCACAAGCACCGCGAAGGTTACGGCATACAGATCGTTCTTCTCGAACGCGCTGTCATGCGGTTCGTGGTGCGACCGATGCCAGCCCCAGCCCCAGCCGTGCATGACATATTTGTGCGTCGCCCAGGCAAAGCACTCCATGAACAGCACCATGCCCACTACGATCGCCAGTTTGTCGTACCACGCCATTCCAA
>Ga0265798_10003545_pt1 | contig 22083 bp, 15 predicted proteins | sample P3T30metagenome_FD_192430 | JGI IMG/M metagenome (GOLD analysis project Ga0265798, IMG submission 192430) | Plant litter microbial communities from East Loma Ridge, Irvine, California - P3 T30 | ecosystem: Environmental > Terrestrial > Plant litter > Unclassified | place: USA: California... | reverse complement strand
GGTGATGAGCACGTCGGGCCGCCGCTGGCGGATAACCCACACCATGTCGGCGAGCACCTGCTCCTTGTCCCAGATGGTGAAGGTTTCGGCCGAGGTCTTGCTGAAGCCGAAGTCGTTGGCGCGGGAAAAGTACTGGTGCGCGCCATCGAGGCGCCGCGCCGCCAGCAACTCCTGGGTGCGGATGACGCCGAGCTGTTCGCGCAGCTCGGGGCCGATGAGGTCTTGGCCGCCGTCGCCGCGGGTACAGCTGAAGTAGCTGGTTTCGAGCTGGCGGCCGTTGGCGAGGTAGGCCAGCAGGCGGGTGTTTTCGTCGTCGGGGTGGGCAGCGATGTACATCACCGAGCCCACTACGTTGAGCTTTTTGAGGCCCAGCAGGATTTCGGAGGAGGTGTAGGTTTTGGGGGCCTGGGCGAAGAGCGTGAAGGGCAGCAGAGCCAGCAGCAGCGGGCGAAGAAGTCGAAGCATACAAAGCAAACCGGTTTGGGCCGTGAAGTTACCCGCCCGGCCCCATGCTAGCGCGCCATTCGGGCCAGCGAGTCGCGCGCGCTTTGGGTGCGCCAGGCATACAGAATGCTATCGGCCTGCGAGCGGGTGAAGCTGGAGTCTCCGACGGGCAGCTGCGTTGGGTCCTTAGCCAGTTGAAAATCATCGGCCGGGGTAGTCAGGCGGATAAGCCAGGGCTGCTGCGCCCGCTCAAAATAGTAGCGATAGGTCAGGGTATAGCGGGAGGCTGTGGCCCCTGATTTAGCAGGGACGACGAAGGAGTACTGGTCCTCTTCCCACTGTAGCTGCCCGCTTTCCTTAGTGATGGCCAGCATTTTACGCTCAAACTTCAAGGCTCCTTCACTCACTTTGCTGGGTACCAGCACCACTAGCTCCAGGTTGGGGTGCTGCGCGTCGGGCAGGTAGCGGGGCGGTTGCAGCTGCCCAATGGGCCGCAAACGCAACTGCTGCCGCTGCTTGCTCAGGGGTTCGAGGAAGGGGGCAGCCCGCGCCTGTTGCGCAGCCTGCTGCTGGTGCTCCACCAGGTAAGTACACCCCCTAACGGCAAGTAGCAGCAAGATGCTACCGGCCACGAGGCCCCAGATTCTTCCCCGGCTATTCGCTGGCTTGTTCATTTACCCACGCTAAATATTTTTCGCAACGGCTCAATGGTGAGTACATACAACCAGTGGTAGCCCTGCTTCACCCACTCCGGGCTTACATCGTGGCCATAAATACTTTGGCCACTTTCCCTAAAGTCGGTATAGAGCACCAGGGGGCGATTGACGGGGTCGATATACTGGCTGCCCCACTTCGACTGCGCCGCTTCCACCGACTTGGGTACCCCAGCCGTTTGCCCCATTTTGGTGACACTGCCCAGCACCTTCTCGGCATTGAGCTTCTTATCCAGCAGCTTGCTCAGGCGCATTGCCGACCAGCGGGCGACCACGTTGGTTTTTTGAACTACTTTGGGCAGCAGCATTTTACCAGTGGCGCCCAGCGCCCCGCCCATGGTAATGGGCGTTATACCGGCGCCGGTCGCCGCCGACAGGTCTTTGTCTAAGTTGCGGGCCTGCACGGTGGGTAAAAACTCGTGCGTGGCGTTTTCCTTGCTTGTTCTGAACGCGATGAGCTTCGCGACGTAGGCATCAAATATTTTCAGGTCGAGCTTAGCGCTCAGGCGGGTTATCATTTTACTGGTCTTTGGCACCGCTTGCTGGCCATTGCGCCCGGAGGTCAACACCTCGACAGCGGCCGCCTGCACTGAGTCGCCCCGAGTATGGTCGTGCGCTACCCTGGTAAATGTGGTAATCTCTACCCGCTGGTGAGCATTTTCCCGCTCTACCAATATGATGTGGGAATACGTTACTACCGCCCACATCCCATCAATACTTATGCCCACAAATACCCGGATGGATTCCCGGATACGGGCACCCGTCAGAACTGGCAACGGAATGCTACCGGCGAGGCCCGCTTGGGTGGCGGCAGCCGGGCGACGGGGTAGCCCGCCGGGAGGGTCAGCAAACATACTGCATTAACTAAATGAACGATTAGTATCGCTACTACTTGTGGGTATAGCAGCTACGCGGGGCAAGGGCGTTATGTTTTATAGCCGCTATTCTTTTGCAACTTACTACCTGATGCGCTTCGGCAGCGCGCGCTTGGCGGGCTTGCTGCTCCTTTACCACACAAAAGCCGCCGCACCGCGCATTGCGCAGTACGACGGCCTTTGGCGAACGTGCTAGCCGGCTAGCGCCGAACCTCGCCCCGCTGGCGGGCGGGCCGCTCGGTAGCGGTGTCGCCGAGCGGGCACGAGGTCGGGGGCTGGGAGCTGGCGGGGGCGAAGGCGGCACAGTAGCCGGCAGCCCAGCAGCCCGTGCAGCCCCCGCTTCGTAGCCGAGGCTCCTGCCAGCCGTCGGCTAGCAGCGTGTTGGTGGTGTTTTTCATAGTCAGGAAATAGAAGAGTGAGAAAACCTGAACAGGGACTAAGGAAAAATGGCGTACCATCGTTCACTAGGGCTTATCTGGTAGCAGGTTTTCCCCAAAGGTCCACCCAATGAGCCAGGGGGCCCTTCTATTTCATGCGAATGGCTGGGATGGCTTATTGAATGCACTGGTTAAACCTTCCGAAAGCCGGCGCGCAATCCCGTTTTTTGGGCCAGCCGGGCGGGTGGGCGCTGTATCTTTGGGTAGTATGTTGCCCTCCCCTAGCACGGCCGCGCCGCTGGCCCCGGCGCCGGTTTCGTCCGCCACCTTTTTGGCCGAAGTAGCCCGCGAGCTGCTGGCTACCCACAGCCTGGATGCCCTCTCCGACCTCGTGGTGATAGTGCCCACGCGCCGCGCCGTGGTGTATCTGCAAAACGAGCTGGCCCGCGCCACGCCCGATGGCGAGGCCCTCTGGGCCCCGCGCATCGCGGCCATGGAAGACTACATGGTGGAGCGCGCTGGTGTGCAGGTGGAGGAGCCCATTGCCCTGCAATTGTTGCTGTTTGACATCTTTAAGCATATTGACCCCGACTTGCAGTTCGACCACTTTGTGGGCTGGGGTGGGCTGCTGCTGCAAGACTTCTCGACCCTCGACCAGCACTTGGCCGACACCAAAGCCATCTTCGACTACCTGGCCGAGGCCAAGGCGCTGGAGCGCTGGCAGCTCGACCCCGAGCTGAAAACCACCGGCTTGGACCGCTATTTTGGTTTCTGGGGCCAATTGCACAAGGTGTACCTGCGCTTCAAAGCGCGCCTCAAGCCCCAGCACCTCGCCTACCCCGGGCTGGCCTACCGCCGCGCCGTGCAGCGCCTGCGCGCCGACATCAAGGACCCCCAAAAGCCGCTGCCGCCGCTCCACGTATTCGTGGGCCTGGGTGGGCTGAGCAAGGCCGAGGAAACGTTTATTACCCTGCTGCGCAACGTGGGCCGGGCCGAGCTGCTGTTCGACGGCGACCCCTTTTACCTGGAGCAGGACACGCCCAACCGCGCCGGCCAGGCCCTGCGCCGCTACTGGCAGCAGTGGGACTTGCCCCGCGATAATTTCACCTACCAGGAGCACCTGCGCGGGCGGCCCCACCACATCCGGCTGCTGGGCGTGGCCAATGCCAGCATGCAGGGCAAGCTGGCCGGCCAGCTCCTGGCCGAAGCCCGCCAGCTCAACCCCGAGGCCACCGTGGCCGTGGTGCTGCCCGACGAAACCCTGCTCCTGCCCGTGCTCCACGGCCTGCCGCCCCAGGAGTTGGTGCCCGATTTTAACGTGACGATGGGCCTCAGCTTCCAGAGCACGGCCCTGTTCAACCTCGTCGATTTGCTGTTTGAGGTGCACCTCACCGGCATTCGGGAGGGCGAGCCGGGGCGCGACTACGGCGTGCCCAAGTACCACCACCTGGCGGTGAGCAAGCTGCTGGCCCACCCGTTTTTGCGGCGCTACCAGCAGTGGCAGGATGCCCAGGAAAGCGAGCCGCAGTACCACAGGCTGCTCGACAACATCTGTAGCGAAATTGTGAAGCGCCACCTCGTGCTGCTGCCCGCCACCGAGCTGCTGCGGCTGGGCCAGGGCCACCCGCTCATCGAGGCGCTGTTCAAGACCTGGGACAACTGCGACAATATTATTAAGGCTTGCTACGCGCTCATCGACCTGCTCAAGCAGGTGTACGGGCACGACCATTCGGCCATCGAGGCCGAGTACCTGTATTTGTTTTACACGCTTATCCGCCAGCTCGATACGGCCTTCGACTGCCGCGAGCAGCGCCTAAGCGTGCGCTCGTTCCGGCGCTTTTTGTATGACCAGATGCGGCGCACGCGCCTGCCCTTCGCCGGCGAGCCGCTGGCCCAGGTGCAGATAATGGGCCTGCTCGAAACCCGCGCCCTCGACTTCGACCACGTTATCATCCTGAGCTGCAACGAGAACTCGCTGCCCGCGCCTAAGCGCCAGAATTCGCTCTTCCCCTACGACGTGCTGGCCGAGTTCAAGCTGCCCACCTACGCCGACGCGGAGGCCAATGCGGCCTACAATTTCTGGCGCCTGCTCCAGCGCGCCGGCCGCGTCGATTTGGTGCACGTGCTGCCCGGCGCCGAGGGCGTGCGCACCGGCGAGCGCAGCCGCTTTTTGCGGCAATTGGAGTTTGACCTGACCGCCCAAAACCCGGCCCTTGTGCTGGAAGACAAGACCGTAGAAGTGCCCGCCGGCCCCGGCGAGGAGCCGCAGGGCGACGAGCTACTCGGCGACCTTGTGCTGGCCAAGGACGAGGAAATGCTCACCGGCCTGCGCGGCGTGCTGGAGCGCGGCCTCTCGCCCTCGGCCCTGAACGAATACCTGGCCTGTTCGCTCAAATTCTACTTCTCGCGCCTGGCTAAGTTCCGCGAAAACGACGAGGTAGAAGAGGCGCTGGGCGCCGATGGCTTTGGCACCGTGGTGCACGACTCGCTTGAGCAATTGCTTAAGCCCTTCGAGCTGGAAAAGCGTGACCTCACGGCCGCCGACCTGCCCGAAATCCTCCAGAAAGTACCCGCCGAGGTACACCGCCAGCTGCGCCAGGAGGGTGAGGAGCGCCAGGCCCGCCCCGACGACGGCCTTAACCACGTGCTGGGCCAGGTGGCGACCCGCCTCATCCGCAAGTATCTCGAAAGCCTGCCGGGCCAGCCGGGCCTGCTGCCGCTGCGCATCGCGGCCCAGGAGAAGCCGATGGTGGCCACGGTATTCGTGGACCTGCCGGGGCGCGACAAAAAGCTGCCCGTGCGCATCCTGGGCCGCGCCGACCGCATCGACGCGCTGCCCGACGGCCGCCGCCGCGTGGTAGACTACAAAACCGGCCTCGTGGAGCGCCGCGAGCTTAACCTGCGCGGCACCCAGAAGCCCCTCAACGCCCCCGACACCGTGGAGCGCCTGCTCACCGAGTCCTCGAGCGGCGCCGACAAGGTGCGCCAGCTCTGGCTCTACCGCTTCATGCTCGAAAGCGACGAGCTTTCCCCCGCGCCCCCCGGCTCGGAAGCAGCCATTATGAGCCTGCGCAAAATCGATGAGGGCCTACTCAGCGCGCCGCTCGATTTCATCACCGAAGGCACCGGCGAGCCCGACTTCCTGCAAGCCAGCGCCGCGCTGGTGAGCCGGCTGGCCCTGCGCATGCTGGACCCCGCCGAGCCCATCCGCAAAACCGACGACCTGACCAAGTGCGCCTACTGCCCCTACACGGGTATTTGCGCGCGGTGATTTTTCAGTTATCAATTATCAGTTAACAGTTATCAATGGGCTGTTTTCTAGCAAGAATTCGTAAGTACTAAGTAGTACCGCCTCGGCTGCTACCCCAGTAAAAAGCCGTCTGTCATGATAACTGATGACTGTTAACTGCTCACTGATGAAGCCGCCCGGCGTGATAATTGATAACTGATGACTGCTAACTGAAAAGCTCATGCAGAAAAGCCTCCTCCACCGCCTGCTCAATCCGCTGCTGCTGTGGCGGCTGCGCCACGTTAGCGAGCGGGTATACGTGGTGTGGCTGGCCGTGCTGGTGGGCGTGCTGGCCGGCTTGGCCGCCGTGGCCCTCAAAACGGCCGTGCACTGGCAGCAGAGCCGGCTGGCCTCGGCCGTGACGGAGCCCAACCGGGTATTTGCCCTCTCCATCTACCCCATCATCGGCATCACGCTCACGGTGCTGGTGACCAAGTACTTGCTGGGCGGCAACCTGGGCCGGGGCATCGGCCCCATCATTTATAACACGGCCCGCGAAAACGCCATTGTGCCGCGTTCCAAGCTGTACTCGCAGCTCATCACGGCCTTTCTGACGGTGTCGTTTGGCGGCTCGGCGGGCACCGAGGCCCCCATTTCGGTGACGGGCGCGGCCATCGGCTCCAACGCGGCGCGGGTGCTGCGGGCGGGCCGGCGGCGGCGGCGGCTGCTCACGGGCTGCGGGGCGGCGGCGGGCGTGGCGGCCATCTTCAATGCGCCCATCGCAGGCGTGCTGTTTGCAGTGGAGGCCATTTTGATGGAGCTGCCGGCGCAATATTTTATTCCGTTGCTCATTTCCTCGGCCACGGCCACGGTGGTATCGAAGGCGCTGTACGCGGGCCAGCCGTTTGCGCTTATTACCAATTCGTGGGTGGTCGATACGGTGCCGTTTTACCTGGTTTTGGGGCTGCTCACGGCCTTCTTGTCGGTCTACATGATTCGGACCTACCACTGGTTCGACCACTTTTGGGAGCGCTGGCCGGGCCTGCGCTGGCAGAAGGTGCTGGTGGGCGGCGCGGCGCTGGGCGGGCTCATTTTCCTGTTTCCGCCGCTCTACGGCGAGGGCTACACCACGGTGGTGGAGAAGCTGCTGGCTGGCAACGCCCAGGACCTTACCGATGGCAGCTTATTCTCAGTGTACGGCGACCACAGGGTGTGGCTGCTGCTCATCCTGGTATTTTTTACCATGATGATGAAGGTGGTGGCCACTAGCGTGACCGTGGGCGCGGGCGGCAACGGCGGTATGTTTGGCTCGTCGCTGGTGGCGGGCGCGCTGGGCGGCTTCCTGTTTGCGCGGCTCGTCAACCTTACCGGGCTGGTGGCTATTCCGGAGGTGCATTTCGTGGTGCTGGGCATGGCGGGCGTGCTGGCGGGCGTGGTGCACGCGCCGCTCACGGCCATCTTTTTGATTGCCGAAATCACGGGCGGCTACGCGCTATTCGTACCCCTCATGTTCGTCACAAGCTTCTCGTACATGATTACCAAGCACTTCGAGCCCTACTCGGTATACACCCGCAAGCTCACCCTGAAGGGCGTGGACGTGTACGCCAACCGCGACCGCGACCTACTCTCGCGCCTCGACCTGCACCGCTTGCTCGACGCCGATTTTTTGGCCCTACGCCCCAGTGCTACGCTCGGCGAGCTGGTCGATGTCTTTCGCCACGCGCACCGCAACGTGTTTCCGGTAGTCAGCAAGAGCGGCCTGCTGCGCGGCATCATCAGCCTCGACATGGTGCGCGACACGCTCTTCGACGGCGCCCACTACACCACTACCAAAGTCAGCGAGCTGATGCAGAAGCCGGTCGCCATTATCAGCCCCACCGACACCGTAGAACACTGCCTCGACCTGCTGGAGCGCACCGACAGCACCGCCCTGCCCGTGTGCGACGACGAGGGCCGCTACCTCGGTTTCATCGTGAAATCGGCCATCCTGGCGCGGTACCGCCGCGAGCTGATTGAGGAAGGCCAGGTATAGGGCAACAGGCAAATAAGTGAATGGCGCGGATGGCGCGGGGCTCTGCCCCGTGTCTACTATTCGCGGGCCTCTGGCCCGCTACGTCCGCACGATACCCGCCCAGCTCGTTCAACGACTGCCGGCCAGAGGCCGGCGAATAGTAGACACGGGGCAGAGCCCCGCGCCATCAGGCTTTTTTTAGCCAGTACAAATCAAAACTCTATGGCCTCCGTCGGCTTCTGGTGGCTGATTATCAGCCCCACCATCATCAAAATACTGGTGAGTAGAATGACGACGAACAGGATATTCTCACTCACGTCGCCGAGCAGGTGTTGGGCCGGGATGCTGTAAAAAAGCAGCACCGTGATGAGCCCTTTGGGCGCGATAAACAACTCGGGCAGCAGGTCGGTGCGGGCCACGTAGCGCAGGTAGAGAAAGCGCAAGGCCGTGAGCACGGCCACTATCAGCACGCCCTGGCCCAGCAGTTGCCAGCTGATTAGGTTGGCCAGGGTGATGGAGTAGCCGAAGAGCAGGAAGAAAAACGTGCGGATGAGAAACGCCGACTCGGCCGTGATATTCTTGAGCTGGTGCAGGTCGGGGGCCAGGTCTTCGGCCGTGAAGCCGCGCCAGCCGGTACGCAGCCGCAGCCAGCCCAGCAGCAGGTCGGCATTGTTCACGGCCAGGCCGAAGGCCAGCACAAGCAGCAGCGACGAGAGGTGCAGCTGCTTGGCAAGGCTATAAATGAGAATCAGAAACGAGAAGAGCAGGAAGAACTTGACGTGCTCGCGCAGCCGCCCCAGCAGGAAGCTCAGCAGCGCCGTGCTCACGATGGCCACGATGATTATCAGCACCACGCCGCGCCCGAAAGTGAGCAGCGAGTGGCCCTGCAAAAAGTCTTCCTGGTCCACGAAGTTGAAGAGCATGATACCCAGAATGTCGGAAAACGTGCTTTCGTACACGATAAACTCCTGCTTCTCGCCCGTGAGATTGGCCACGCTGGGGATGGCGATGGCACTGCTGATGACCACGAGCGGCACAGCATTTAGCAGGCTGGTTTGCCAGCTGGCCCCCAACCACAGGTGCAGCAGCCCACCAATGGCGGCGGCCTGGGCCATGAGCATCACGAGCGCCGCCAGAAACGAGCGCCGGATGAGCGGCACTTTATCGCGGGTGAGGCGCAGGTCGAGCGCGCCCTCCAACACAATCATTATCAGGCCGATGATGCCGAATATCTCCAGCAGCGTCTTGGGCACGTGAAAGTTCACATCCTGGTACTCGGCCCACTGCCGCAGGCCGATGCCCGTGAGCAGTAGCAGCAGCACCGACGGCACCCGCGTAGCCCGCGAGGCCAGGTTGAATAAGTAGGACAGGATAACGGCCAGGCTCAGGCCGATGAGGATACCATAAGAATTCATGTGGCTAGGGTACGGGCCAGCTTGGCGGGCCGTTGCCGGGGCGGCGAGGCTAATTTTGGGGCGTGAAACCTGATTCTCTTGTTTCGGCCGCCCCGCTGGTGGCCATTGTGGGCGGCGGCCCGGCCGGCCTGCTGGCCGCCCAGCGCCTGGCCGAGAGCGGGCTGCGCGTGCAGGTGTTCGAGCAAAAAACTACCGTGGGCCGCAAGTTTCTGGTGGCCGGCCACGGCGGCTTCAACCTCACCAACGGCGAGGACGCAGCCGCCTTCGCCGGCCGCTACGGCGAGGCCGGCGCGCTCTTCCAAAAGCTGCTGGCCCACTTCTCCCCCGCCGACCTGCGGAGCTGGGCCGCCGACCTGGGCATCGCCACCTTCGTGGGCACCAGCGGCCGCGTCTTCCCCGAAAGCCAGCACAAGCCCGCCGACCTACTCCGCGCCTGGCTGCGCCGCCTGGGCGAACTGGGCGTAGAAATTAAGACGCGCCACCGCTGGCTGGGCTTCGCCAGCGAAACCGGCCTGCGCCTGCTCAACGAAGCAGCCGGCGAAGAATTTATCCTAACGCCCCCCGCCACCGTGCTGGCCCTGGGCGGCGCCAGCTGGCCCCAAACCGGCTCCGACGGCCACTGGGTGCCGCTGCTTGAGAACCTCGGTATCCCCTGCCGCCCCTGGCAACCCGCCAACTGCGGGGCCGAGGTCGCCTGGTCAGCCTTTTTCCAGGAAAAAGTGGGCCGCGCCCCGCTCAAAAACATTGCCCTGACCTGCGGCGGCCACACCGTGCGCGGCGAAATCATGCTCACCGACTATGGCCTGGAAGGCACGCCCGTGTACGCCCTCACGCCCCAGGTACGCGCCGAGCTGGCAGCGGGCGACAATGCGTGGCTCCACCTCAATCTGAAACCTGACTTATCGGTAGCAGAAATAAAAAGCCGACTAGCCAAGCGGCGGCCAGGCACCTCACTCGCGGCCTTCCTGGCCAGCACCTTCCACCTCAAGCCCCCGGTGCCCACGCTGCTGCGCGAGCTGGCCGGCCCCGCGCCCGCCGACCTGCTGGCCAGCCTCACGGCGCTGCCCATCCCGGTGGCCGGCCTGCGCCCGCTGGCCGAGGCTATTTCCGCCGCTGGCGGTGTGCCCTTTGCCGAAGTAGATGCGCACCTGATGCTGCGCCGCCGCCCCGGCACCTTCGTGGCCGGCGAAATGCTAGACTGGGAGGCCCCCACCGGCGGCTACCTGCTGCAAGGCTGCTTCAGCACCGGCGCGTGGGTGGCGGCCGGCGTGCGGCAGTGGCTGGCACCGCACCATGTGTAGCGCGGGCGCTGCAAGCCCTGGCGTGGGCACGTCTGGCGAGCCTACCCACGCGCAGACTCGTGGACTCGCAGCGTCCGCATTATAACTACTGCTGGCAACCTAGCGAAGCGGCTTACAGTAAAATCTGTATCTCTGCACTTCACCTCCTTTTCCTTATGGCAACCGCTGCTTCCGACAAAGACGATATCTACACCACCTTCAAGGACGACGTTAACATGACGGCTGGCGAGCTGGAAAAGTGGCTCAAAACCGACGAATCAAAATCCGTGGGCCAGGCCAGCGGCGCTGGCGAAAGCATCGGCCACCAGTCGGGCGAGCACATTGTCAAGATTTTACACAAGAAGAAAGCCGATATCACGCCCGACGATGAAGCCCACATGCACAAGGTGCACAGCTACGTGAGCCGCCACTCGGCCCAGGGCCCACACGATAAAAAGGATGTGGAAACGTCGCGCTGGCGCTACTCGCTCATGAACTGGGGCCACGACCCACTCAAGAAATAAAAGGAAGGGGTTGCGTGCAATGAAGCACGCAACCCCTTCTTTTTATTTCTCTACTACTTTGCCTTCGGCTTCTTTCAAAATCAGGCGGGCTTCGCGCACCAACTGGCGGCCGGGGTCCAGCTCATCGCGGGCAATGAGAGCGAAGAGCAGCAAAAATGACACGATGGGCAACAGCCAGCCCAGCGCAAACCACAGCCAAAACGAGCGCCCGCGCGAGGCGGCGCAGTAGCCGGTCATAATGGGGATGAAGGAGAGCGCGACCACCATCACCAGGAGCATGTCGACGAAGAGCATAGGCGGGGGCGAAAAGGTGGTGGGGAAAGGCGCGGCGGCCGGGCGCGGCCACAACCCGAAGTTACGATGAAGTTGGCTAAAAAGTGCCGCATTTTGGGCTGAATGCGCAGCTATCGGCCAGCTTTTTACGTATGCTGGGCTAGCCAGTGCTACCTGCCTATGGGTGGGCGGCCCTTCCGGCCCTGGCGGCCATCGCCCCATCGCCCCCCGACTGCCACCTATGTGGGAACACCAAAGCCTGTTTCGCGTTTCGGCCCAGCTATTTGCCGAAGGTATTTTTAATTTGCTCGACCGCAATTTGCGGCCTGAGGTTTTTTTGCTGGGCTTAGCGTCCGGCCGGGAAGAGGACGACCCGCAGAGCGTGGTAGTCGAGCCCACCAGCCTGCGCTACTCGCCCGCCGAGTTTGGCGGCATCAAAACGCTGGCCTCATCCTTCGAAGCCAGCGACTTGAGCCCGCGCGACAACGTGTACCACCTGCACCCACAGGACCACGACCGCATGGAGAAGCAGCACTGGTACGAACTGGTGTGCAAGGCCACCGACCAAACCTTGCAGGAAATAGTGGCGCGGCGCGAAGAGAACCGCCGCTGCTTCTGCTCCACGCCGCTCAGCCTCAATGGCTACCTGGTGGTGGTGGTGCTTCAGCTTTCGGCCGACACCTATAATTCGTACTACACCCTGCCCGGCAAGCCTGGCCCCAACCGGCCGTGCTCGCTGCCTCACGCGGCGGTGCTGGAGTTTTTGCACGAGTGCACCCGCGCCCTGCGCGAGGCCGACACTGCCGACAACGAGCAGCCGGTACTTGACCGCGACTACAACGAGGTGCTGCGCGGCGCCGGTCGCCGCCTTATGCTGCGCATCTCGCCCGGCAACGCCCACGGCCTCTACGATGCCTGCCTGGGCGTGGCCGCCCTGCGCCACGAGGGCGACGAGGGCCGCGGCACCATGCTGCTGGGCCGCCGCCAGCACGCGGCCATCACGCCCGTGCTGACCCTGGAAACGCCCGTGCCGCTGCGCGACCACCGCTCCATCCGCAAGCTGCTGGAGCTGACCGAAGGCTCGACTGGCCTGGTCTCGGATGCGGCGCACGTCTTTGGCCTGGGCCACCCTGTTGATGAGCACTCGCCACAGTACGAACCGCTGGCTACCGTACATTTTACCAACCACTACGGCTGGGAATTGCGCCACGCAGGCCACACCCTCATGCGGGTGGTAAGCAATACACCGCGCCTGCCCCAGGGCAAGGTGCAGGCTGATAATTTTGCCCGCGTCATCCGCCAGGTTTTCCCTGAGGTAGATGATGCCGGCGTCGAATACCTGTGGGAGCTGGCCCTCGAAGCCTCCAACCAGAGCCACGGCACCATGCTCTGCATCACGGCCGGAGCCAAGCCCGAGGCCGAGCGCCTGCGCCGCCAGTGCTTCCGGGTGGTGCCCCGGGCCATGACGCCGCCGGTGCTGCGCCAGGCTTCGTCCATCGACGGGGCGGTGCTCATCGAGCCCAGCGGCGTGTGCTACGCCATCGGCGTTATTCTCGACGGGCAGGCCACGGAGAAGGGCGACAGCAGCCGGGGCGCGCGCTACAACTCAGCCGTGCGTTATACCAGTTCTTCGCCCTACCCGTGCCTGGCCATCGTGGTGAGCGAGGATGGCTGGATTGACCTGCTGCCCTCGACCCAGCACAGCACGGCCGCCCCGGCAGCCGTGCAGAACGCCGCGGCGCGGTAAGTAGCACGGGCTTTGTAGTCCGCGAGTCGGAGTGTTGGATATTCGCGGACTGAAAGTCCGTGCTACTTACCGCGCTGGCAACACCAAGAGGTGCGGGCTTAGCCGATGGGGCGTATTTTCGCGCCTCAACAGCCCTAGCTTTTCCCCCACCTCTATGATACTTATTGCCGACGGCGGCTCGACCAAAACCAGCTGGTGCCAGCTTTCCGAAACGGGCCAGCGCGTGTACTTCAACACGGAAGGCTACAACCCGGATTTTGTCAACACCCAGGACATTATCAACTCGCTGAGTAAGAACCTGCCCGACACGCTGCCCCGCGAGGAGGTGCGCGAAATCTACTTCTACGGCGCCGGCGTATCCAGCCCCGCTAAGGCCGAGGTCATTGCCGCCGCCATGCGCCACATTTTCTCGGGCGCCAACAAAATCGAGGTGACTGAGGACCTGCTGGCCGCCGCCCGCGCGCTGCTGGGCCACGGGCCAGGCTTTGCCGCCATCCTGGGCACGGGCACGAATTCGTGCATCTACGACGGCCAGAAAATCACCCACAACGTGGATTCGCTGGGTTACTTCCTGGGCGATGAGGGCAGCGGCTCGTTTCTGGGCAAGCGCCTGCTGCGCGACTACCTGCGCGGCCTGCTGCCCGATGGCTTGCAGGAGGCCCTCAAGGAAGAATACCATTTGGGCACCCGCAACGACATCATCGACCGGCTCTACAACCAGGCGCTGCCCAACCGCTTCCTGGCCAGCTTCGCCAAGTTTGCCTACGACCACAACAACGTCAGCTACTGCCGCCAAATCGTGGTGGAGGCTTTTGAGGCGTTCTTCCAGAACATTGTACTGCACTACCCTGACTACCAAAAGTATACCTTCAACTGCATTGGCTCGGTAGGGTATAATTTCCGCGATGCGCTCACGCAGGTGGCCAACAGCCACGGCATGCAGGTGGGCAAAATCATCCGCTCGCCCATCGACGACCTGGTGAGCTTCCACGAGCACGTGGGCTAGGCTACCGCGCCTATCCGGGTTTCTTTATAAAAGAACGTCATGCTGAGCTTGCCGAAACAGCTCGCTCGCCTCGTTGGAGTTAGCGCTCCACTGGTGCGAGCGAGCTGCTTCGGCAAGCTCAGCATGACGTTCTGCTTTTCTGCTTTATTATCCGCTTTCTGATGCTACGCCGCTCTTTTCCACTCCTATTATCCGGGCTACTAACCTTATCCGCTGCCAGCGCCCAAACGCCTGAGAAGCCGCCGCAGGGCGACGTTTTTGTGGACAAGCAGGGCGTGCTGCGCTGGCAAAAAACCAAGCGCGAGGTGGCGCTGTTCGGCGTCAACTACACCGCGCCGTTTGCCTACTCCTACCGGGCGCTGGGCCAGGTGGGAGTTGACCACGAAAAGGCCATCGACCAGGACGTGTACCACCTGAGCCGGCTGGGGCTCGATGCGTTTCGGCTGCACGTCTGGGATATCGAGATTACCGACACGCTCGGCAACTTGCAGCAAAACGACCACCTGCGGCTGCTCGACTACCTAATTGCCAAGCTCAAGGCACGGAATATCAAAATTATTCTCACGCCCATCGCCTACTGGGGCAACGCCTACCCCGAGCCTAAAAACACCGGCCCCGGCTTTTCGAGCATCTACGACAAAGGCCAGGCCTACACCAACCCGCGCGCCATCAAGGCGCAGGAAAACTACCTCGGGCAGTTTCTCAACCACCGCAACCAGTACACCGGCCTGCTCAACCGCCAGGACCCCGACATCATTGCCTACGAGGTGTGCAATGAGCCCAACTACCACCCGCCGCTGGCCCCCGTCACGAGCTTTGCCAACCGCATGGTGGCCGCGATGCGCGCCACCGGCTACGCCAAGCCCATTTTCTATAACATCGCCGAAAGCCCCTCGGTGAAGGATGCTATTCTGGATGCCAACGTGCAGGGGTTCAGCTTTCAGTGGTATCCCGAAAACCTGGTGAGCGGCCACGAGCTGAAGGGTAATTTCCTGCCCTACGTGGACCAGTATCCGCTGCCGTACAAGGGCGACCCGCGCTTCGACAAACGCGCCAAGATGGTGTACGAGTTTGAGTCGGCCGACGTGTTGCAGCCCATCATGTACCCCAGCATGGCGCGCAGCTTCCGGGCGGCGGGCTTCCAGTGGGCCACCCAGTTTGCCTACGACCCGCTGGGCATCGCCTTCGCCAATACCGAGTACCAGACGCACTACCTCAACCTAGCCTACACGCCGGCCAAGGCGCTGAGTATGTTGGTCGCCAGCAGGATATTTCACACCCAGCCGCGCGGGCAGGCGGTGCCGCGCTACCCGGCCGACTCGGCCTTTGGGGCGGCGCGCATCAGCTACCGCCAGCAGCTTAGCCAGTGGAACGCGCCGGCCGAATTTTATTATACCGCCAACACAATCGATAAACCGGTGCAGCTGGCCGCCCTGCGCCACGTGGCGGGCGTGGGCTCGTCGCCGGTGGTGCAGTACGGCGGCAGCGGCGCCTACTTCCTCGACCAGCTAGCCCCCGGCGTGTGGCGCCTCGAAGTAATGCCCGACGCCGTGCCCGTGAGCGACCCATTTGCCACGGCCTCGCTGAAGAAAATCGTGACCCGCATCGCCTGGAACGAGCAGCCGCTGACCATCACGCTGGCTGACTTAGGCACTGACTTTCAGCTTCAAGGTCTGAACGACGGTAATCCCGCCCAGGCCCAGGCCAGCGCTGGCCAGCTGCGGGTGCGCCCCGGCGCCTACCTGCTCACCAAAGCCGGCAAAGACGCCCGCGCCTGGACGGCCCAAACGCTCGTGGGCACGCGCCGGCTGGGTGAGTTTGTGGCCCCGCCCGCCACGCCGGGCGCGCCGCAGGTGCGGCACCTGCAAGCGGCCCAGGCCACGGCCGGGCAGCCGCTGGCCATCAGCGCCCTGGTGGCCGGCGCGGAGCCGCAGGACAGCGTGCTGCTGGTGGCCCAGCACTACTACGGCCCCACGCGCAACCTGCCCATGCAGCCCGGCCCGGCCAATACCTGGGTGGCCAGCGTGCCCGCCGCCCTCACCTACCCCGGCCTGCTCCGCTACTGGGTGGTGCTGAAAAAGGCGGGCCAGCCGGCGCTCACCTTCCCCGGCGGCCAGCCGGGCACGCCGCACGACTGGGATTTTTACCCTGCCGCCACGCCCTGGGAAGTGCCGCTGGTGGCGCCCAGCGCGCCCCTGCCGCTCTTCACCGCCGCCCTCGACCGCGACGCGGTGGAGGCCAAAGGCATCAGCTGGACCAACTGGACCGACTACTCGACCACCCCCAGCGGCACCCTAGCCCTACGCCTGCTCGTGAACCCCGCCAAGGCCGGCCAGCCCGCCCCGGAGGCCGGCCCCGCCTCGGCCCTGCGCGCCTTCCTCGGCCCCAAAATGGCCGGGCGCCGCACCGAGCTAACTAGCTTTAAAGAATTGGTTATCAAAACAGCCAGCAACCAGCCGGCGGCCACACACCTGCGGGTGGCGCTCGTCACGCGCGACGGCGTGGCCTACGAGGCGGCCGTACCTACCCCGGCGGCGGGCGGTGAGGCGCGGGTGCCGCTCAGCGCCCTGCGGCCCGCGCCGCTGCTGCTCACGCCCCGGCCCTATCCCAGCTTTTTGCCGCTCACGTATAGCCCCGCTGCCAGCCCCGCTTTCCGGCTGGCCGAGGTGGAAGTGCTGCAACTCATCGTGGACCAGCCGGCTAGCCTCACCGAGCAGCTGCGGGTAGATGTGGAGTCCGTGGTGCTTCAGTAGCCCGGCGGGCTTTACCTGAATTTATGGAACGTCGGGCGGCGGGTGCGCTGGCCCGACGTTCTGCTTTAAGCATAGGCTGGAGGGGGCAACTACCTGGCAGTTTTACGCTGAGCACAGGGCGCTCATCATCATTTTCACTTACTTAACCCACCCTTTTTCATGCTGAATTTTACCCGCCTGGCGGCTGGCGCGCTACTATTACTTAGCTGCTGGCGCTCCGCCAACGCCCAAACCACGCCCGCCTTTGCCAAAGGCGCCGACGTGAGCTGGGTGACCGAGATGGAGGCCGCCAACTACAAATTCCTCAACAAAACTGGCACGCAGCAAGACCTGTTTCCGCTGCTGCGCGACGACTACGCCCTGAACACCATCCGGCTGCGGGTGTGGGTGAACCCGGCCGGCGGCTACTCGGGCCCGGCCGATGTGCTGGCCAAGGCCAAGCGCGCCCAGGCCCTGGGCCAACGCCTGCTCATCGACTTTCACTACAGCGACGACTTTGCCGACCCCGGCAAGCAAACCAAGCCCGCCGCCTGGCAGGCCTACACGGTGGCCCAGCTCAAGCAGGCCGTGTACGACCACACGTTTTCGGTGCTTACCCTGCTCAAAACCAACGGCATTACGCCCGAGTGGGTGCAGGTCGGCAACGAAACCAACGACGGCATGCTGTGGCCCGAGGGCCGTATTACGGTCAACGGGTTCGGCAATTTTGCGGCCTTTATCGACCAGGGCTACGCCGCCGTGAAGGCCGTGAGCCCCACCAGCAAGGTCATCGTGCACTTTGCCAAAGGCGAGGATAACGGCGCATTCCGCTACTTCTTCGACGGCTTGCAAGGCCAAAACGCGCGCTGGGACGTGATGGGCCTCTCGCTCTATCCCGATGCCGATGCCTGGCCCACCTTCACGGCCCGGGCGCAGGCCAACATGAACGACCTCGTGGGCCGCTACCCCGGCAAGGAAGTAATGGTGGTGGAAACCGGCCTGGCCAGCTACGTGCCCGTGGCTACCCGCCAGATGCTGCTCGACCTCATCGCCAAAACCCAGGCCGTACCCGGCGGCAAGGGCCTGGGCGTACTTTACTGGGAGCCGCAGGCCTTCAACTGGCAGGGCTACAACCTCGGCGCCTGGGCCGCCGTGGCGGGCAGCACCACCACTGGCCGCGCCACCGCGGCGCTGGATGGCTTTCTGGCTGCGCCACCCGCGCCGCTGGTCAATAATTCCGGTTTCGAGTACACCGCCGCTACGCAAACGCCGCTGGGCTGGACCACCACCTCTACGGCCGATGCCGACGCCGACAAAACTGAGGGTCCCGGCCACGCTGGGCAGTTTCAGCTCACGCACTACAAGGCCACGGCTTACAGCGTTACTACTTTTCAGGTAATCAGCAACTTACCCAATGGCATCTACACGCTACGCGCCTGGGTGCAGAGCGGCGGCGGGCAAACTACCTGCCAGCTCTACGGCCGCTCCGGCACGGCCGAGCAGGCGCTGAGCCTACCCACCGGCACCTGGACCCAAATCAGCGTGCCCGGCATCGTGGTGGCCAATGGGCAATGTGAAATCGGCTTGCGCTCGGTAGCCGCCGCCGGCAACTACTGCAACCTCGACGACGTGGAACTGGTGGTTACCGTACTGGCTACCAAAGCTCAAAAGGCCGCCGAAGCGCTGGCCTTGCGCCTCTACCCCAACCCTGCCGCCGGCTCCGTATCGCTGGCCTACACGCTGGCCCGGCCAGCCGCCATGCGGGCTACGCTACTTAGCCTCACTGGCCAGCAGCTGCGCACGCTGGCCAGTGCGCCGCTGGCCCCAGCCGGCCCCCACACGCTGCCGCTGGGCTCGCTCGACGGCCTGCCCCAGGGCGTGTACCTGGTGCAGGTTTCGGCCGATGGCTACACGAGTACGCAACGCTTAGTAAAGCTCTAATTATTCGCCCATCAGCCTGAATAGCATCAAAAAAGCGCCCCCGCTGCACTGGCAGCGGGGGCGCTTTTACGTGAGCCTAGCCGGTGGTTAGTTCACCAGCAGGCGGGTAGTCTGGGTGAGGTCGCCGGCTTGCAGGCGCACGAGGTACACGCCGGGCGCGAGGCCCTGGAGCGGCAGCGCGCGGCTTTGGGCGCCGGCGGCCTGGCGGGCGGGGGCCAGCTGGCGGATGGTCTGGCCGAGCAGGTTTTGTACCGCGAGGCTGGCCGTGGCGGCCGTGGGCAGGCTGTAGGTAATGGTGGTGGTGCCGGCGGCCGGGTTGGGGGCCAGGCTCAGGCCGAAGGCGGCCGTTTGCTGCGGGCGGGCGGCCAGCGGCAGGGCGGTGTTGGTGAGCTTACGGCTGGTGTACACGGCGTATTCGCCGGGCTGCAAGGTGAGCGCCTGGCTGGTGCTGGTCACGCTCAGGGTCGTGCCGGTGAGGTAGTTATACCACGTGCCGGTGGTGGGAAAGGTGATGGTAGCCGGGCTAGCTTCCACGCTGAAATTACCATAGGTAACCACCGCCAGGTCGGCATTGGCGAGGTTGATGGTCTTCACCGCGCCGGTCAGGTTTTGGGTATAGCTCGTGAAGTTGGCAAATACCGGCTGCTGCTTGAGCTGCGCCAGGGCGGCGTAGGTGTTGTAGAGGTGGCGGCGGTTGGCGTCCTGCTGGTAGTTCCAGCGGATGGGCTTGGCGTTGGTGCGGCAGTCGGTGCTGGGGATAGCAGGGTTATTGGGGCAGTAATTGATGGAATAATCGTAGCCCAGCTCACCAAACTGCCACACCATGCGCGGGCCGGGCTGGCTGAAGTAGAGCGCCGCCGCCAGCTCGTCGCGCTTGAAGCCGGTGGCGAGGTCCTTGGTCGAGTAGCCGTCTTTGGCGTTGCCGTAGGCCGCGTTTTTGAACTGCATCCGCTCCTCATCGTGGCTTTCCATGTAGGCAATGTAGTTGGGCTGGCTCAGGCCCCGGCCGCCGCCGGTGGTGCCGTAAAAGCCGCCGCTCAGGTTCCAGTCGCCGGGCCAGCCCATTGCGGCCTCCGTGTAAGCGTGGTTGAGGTTGCCCCAAAACATCATACCGGCTTCCGACAGCACCTTGCCCTCGTCGGTGGGGTTGGTAGCACCCACCTGGTGCGGGAAGAATTCGAGGATGGGATACGAGCCGGACGCCGCGCTCATCTGGGCGTTGTAATAATCTTTCCAGATATCCACGCGCGACTGGTCGTAGTCCTCGTAGGTGCCTTCCGTTTTGGTTTTCTGGCTAAAGCCGCCGGCCAGGTCGTAGCGGTAGCCATCAATATGGTATTCCTGGAGCCAGAACTTGATTACATTTCTAGAGAAATACCGGGTGTAAGGGCTCTCGTGGTTGAGGTCGTTATAGACGCTATGCGGGTGCGGCGCCGAGGTGTTAAACCACGGGTTATCGGCGGTGGGGCCGGTGGTGATGTTGCCGTAGAGCTGCACCATCGGGCTGAGGCCGGTGGAGTGGTTGAGCACCATATCCAGCACCACGGCGATGCCGCGGCGGTGGCACTCATCGACGAGCGCCTTGAGGTCGTCCTTGGTGCCGTAGTACTTGTCGGGCGCGAAGTAGAAGCACGGACTGTAGCCCCAGTTGTCGTTGCCGTCAAACTCGTTGATGGGCATCAGCTCAATAGTATTGACCCCCAGCCGCTGAATGTAGTTTAGCGTGTCCTTCAAGGTTTTATAATCGTGGCGGTCCACAAAGTCGCGCAGCAGCAGCTCGTAAATCACCATGTTGGTGCGGGCCGGGCGCTGGAAGCTGGTGGCCGTCCAGGCGTAGGGCGTCTGGCCGGTTTGCAGCACCGACACAATGCCGCTGGCCCCACTCGTGGGGTAGGCCTTCAGGTTGGGATATACCGTGTAGGCGGGCGTGTTGATGTACTTATCGTTCTCGGGGTCCAGCACCTTTTCGCAGTAGGGGTCGGCCACGCGCAGCTGGCCATCCACCAAAAACTGGTAGGCATACTCGCGGCCCGGCGTGAGGCCATCGACCTGCACCCACCAGCGGCCAGTGGCCGGGTCGGAGTCCACGGTGGCCGTCTTGTTCATCAGGCCGGCCGCCGTGGCCTGCCAGTTGTTGAACTCGCCCACCACGTACACAAAGCTCTTTTTGGGGGCCGTGAGGGTGAGAATAACCGAGGTGCCATTGGGCAGGTAGGTGATGCCGTCGGCCTTGGCGGTGGCCGGCAACGGGGCCGTCGTCACGGCGGGCGGCACGATTACCGTAGTTGTCGCGGTGGCCGTGGTGGTGCCGTCGCTGGCGGTAAGCACCAGCGTATTCACGCCCACTTGGCTGATGGTAACGTTGGTACTCAGCGTAGTAGCATTTGCCTGCTGCGCCACCTGCGTGCCATTGAGCGTAAGGGTGAGCGTAGAGGCCACCGTGGCCGTGCCCGCCACTGCTACCGACGTGCCGGCCGCCGCCAGCGTGCCAGCCTTGCTAGGAGCCGTGAAGGCCACCTGGATGCCGGGTGCCACCACAATGTCGGTGCCACCCACACCCTTACCCTCGGGCGAGCCGCCCGACCCGCGAAATACCATCGCCAGCTTTTTCAGCACCTCGCCCGACGTGGCGTAGCCGGGGTAATAGGTGCGCGGCGTGAAGGTGATGCTGTACTTGTGGTTGCCGAGCGCCGTCATTTTCTCGCTCGCGGCCGGCGCGCCAAAATTGGTGCCCGCCAGAAAGTGCCAGTTGGTGTCGCTGGTGCTTTTGTCGGTGATAACGCCGGTCCAGATGAAGACGTCGCCGGTGTAGTTGGCCAGCCCGCCGTTGCCCAGCGTGGCGTCGTAGGTGAGCGTAACGGGCGTACTATCGGTAAAATAGGCCGGGCTTACCGTCACCGGCGACTGCGCCCTGGCCACCGGGGCCCAGCCCGCCAGCACGAGCATAGTAAGCAATAAACGCCCCAGGAGTTGAGGTTTTTTCATACGAATTGGGTGGGAAAAAGAGTCGGACGCCGGGCGGCAAAGAGCGTCTTTGGCCGGCGTATGGACTAAGATACGGCGGCGCACAGGCCATTACGGGCACGTTACGGCGCATTTTGGCGCGGCGCACTGCAAACGTTTGTGCTCGTAACAGTACCAGAATTTCCCCGATTTTTACCTCGCCTGCTGGGCTGGCCTACCTTTGTGAGCTACTTCGCGTACTTCCGGGTACTTGCTTGGTACCACCCACTAGTTGTGTTTTTATGAACGTAGGAGATAGAGTACGGCTGCTCACGGGCACCGAAGAAGGCATCATTACCCGCGTGCTTGACAGCGAGCTGGTCGAAGTAGCCATCGACAACGATTTTACCATCCCGGTGCTGCTGCGCGAGCTCGTGCCCGTGGCCGCCGAAGAGGGCGCGGCCTTCCGCCGCCCCGCCCCCGAAGCCGCCCGCCCCAGCACCGGCAGCAAAAAGAACAAGCCCCAGGGCGGCCAGCCCAAGGCCGTGCGCCCCGGCCCGCCCACGCCGCCCG
>Ga0265798_10003541_pt1 | contig 22116 bp, 14 predicted proteins | sample P3T30metagenome_FD_192430 | JGI IMG/M metagenome (GOLD analysis project Ga0265798, IMG submission 192430) | Plant litter microbial communities from East Loma Ridge, Irvine, California - P3 T30 | ecosystem: Environmental > Terrestrial > Plant litter > Unclassified | place: USA: California... | reverse complement strand
TTGTAGGAATCCAGAAAGTCCAGAAATTCGAGCAGGGTAATGGCCTTGCGCTGGTAGCTGCGCAGCACGCCATCGAGCAGCCGGTCGGCATCGGCGAAGTAGTCGGCCGGAAATTCCTCGGCGAGGCGCTCGGCCTCCTGGGCCTTGCGGTACGCCTCGGTTACTTCATTTACTACGCTGGCTTCCTGCTGGTTGAGGGCCTGCTGGCTGCCTTGGCGCTGGGCCTCCGCCAGGCGAATATTACCCTGGTTGCGGTTGAAAACTGGCAGCGGCATGCCCACCGTGAGGCCGGTATAGTGCAGGCCCACGGCCCCGTTGTGGTCGTAGAAGGTACCTAGGGTGAGGTCGGGCACCGCTAGGCTCTTTTGCAGGCTGACGTTCTGGCTTTGCTGGCGCACGGTGGCCGCGCTGGCTCGTAGGTCGGGGCGGTTGGTGCGGGCGGTTTCCAGGGCCTGGCCCAGGGGCAAGGCGCTTAGGCTCAGGCTGGCGGGCGCACTGGCCGGCAGCACAGGGCGCAGGTAGCGCGGCTGCCGGCTGCCTAGCAGCAGGTTTAGCTCCGACTGGTCTTCGGCGATTTCGTTGCGCAGGTCCTTCAACTCGCTTTCCAGTTCAAACAGCTCGGACTTAAGCCGCACCACTTCCTTCAGCGGCACGTTGCCACGCTGGTACTGCGCCTGCGTAATGGCGAGCGTGCGCTGCAAGGCCACACTCTGGCGGGCATACATGGCCTGCGTTTGCTGGCGGTAGTAGAGCGTTACGAAGTTTTCGCGCAGCTCGTAGCGCAGCGTGCGCACCAAGTCTGTGAACTGTAACTCGGCAATTTCTACCCCTGTACGGGCGTAGGCGATGGCTTTGCGCCGCTTGCCGCCCAACTGCACCAGCTGCTCGATGCCGCCCACCACCTGAAACCGCTCCTCGTTGTGCTCAAAAAAGCGCCCATTGTTCGGGTTGAACAGGTTGCGCTCCAGGCTGATAGTGGGGTTGTCGAACAGCCGGGCCTGAATGACCTCGGCCTGCGCGGCCGGAATGTTGAACCGCTCGGCCAGCAGGGCGAAGTTGGTGCCCAAAAAGGCTGCCTCGGCCTCCGGCAGCGTGAGTGCCAAGCTATCGACCCTGGCCGGCGCGGCCGGCGCGCCACCTAGGGTGGTTGGCTGGGCCTGCGCCGGCACGAATACTAAGCCAAGAAATAACAGATTGAAAATGAACAGAATTCGCATAGTCTGGAGGGTGCTCCGAAGAACTATGCAAAGGTCCGGCAGCCTGCCAGGCGAGAAATTACAGGCTCATTAGAAGAGTATTAGAAGGAGATTAGAATACTCGCCGGCCCGCCGCTACTGTTCCAACATGGAATTTTTCGTATCGACCCGGCGGTACATTATCAGCTCTACCTGCTCGTCTAGGTGCTCGTCGAAGGGGTGGCGCGCCAGGTAAAACTCCTCGTAGAAGGCCTTGATGAAGGCCGCCAGGGGCGTGGCAATCAGGGCCCCCGGCAGGCCAAACGCCGAAGCCATTACCAGCATCACAAACAGCGAAGAAACCGGATGCAGGTTCATGGTAGATGCACGCACGCGCGGCATCACTAGGTCGCCCATTAGCTCATTCATTATCAAGTAGAACAATCCTACCCACAACGCGGTAGTCGGGTCGATGGCCAAGGCGATAAGCACGGGCGGAACGGCCATCAGGTAAGGCCCTATTTTGGGCACCAGCTCGGAGAAGAAGGCCAGCGCGGCCCACACCCACACACCCGGAATATTCATGATATTCAGAAAAATAGCCGTGAGAACGGCCTCCATGCTGCCCACTACTACGTTCGACCACATCCAGCCAATTACCATCTTCGACGACTTACCTAGGGCGCGGGCCGCCTGCTCGCGCCGGTCGGCCGGAAACATCGACAGGTAGAGCTTGAGCAGGGGCCGCGGCGTGATGACCATATACAGCACCATGCTCAGCAGCACAATCAGCATAAAAACAAAGCCTAGCGCCGACAGCGAAAACTGCCCGGCCCGTTGCAGCAGGGCTGGCACGGAAGGCAGCTCTTCGGTCAGGCTTTCCTCATCGAAGTGCAAGTGCTTTTGCAGTTGCGGGTACTCTTCGAAGAGGCTGGAAAGCTGGGTGGAGAGGTTCTGGGTATAGGTTGGCAGATTACGGGCCAGCTCCGAGAGCTGCTCCGCAATGCGGGGCACGGCCAGCCACCCCAGCAGCCCCAGCAGGCCCAGCGCCGCGCCAAATACCAGCAGCGCCGCCAGCGGGCGCGGCACCTTGTGGTCGACCAGCCAGGTAGTGGGGGCGTTGAGAATGAGGGAGAAGATGATGGTGAACAAAAACAGCAGCAGCACGCCGCTCACCTGGTAGCAGAGCCACAGCAGCACTACAAGGCCGGCAGCCAGTAAAATAGCCTTGGACAAAGCCGCGTAGCGACTCTCGGTGGGGGTTTCAGCCATAAAAAGAAAGAGGAAAATATTGGCAGCCAGCCATAACCAGCCGCTTATGCACGGATAGTATGACCTCTGCTGGCCAGCGTTGGCAGGAGAAGAGAAGTGCTACGCGGCCCGCTGGTGGCCTGCTACACCTGGCGCAGCGGCACCCGCACCCGCATGGTAGTGCCCTTATGCAGCACCGAATCAATTTCCAGCACAGCGCCGTGCAGCTCAAAAATCTGGTTGGCCAGGGCCAGGCCTACGCCGTAGCCGCGCACACCCTGAGCATTGGACGCCCGAAAAAACGTCTGGCGCACCTGCTCCAATTCGGCCGGCGCAATGCCGATGCCTTGGTCGGCAATGGCGATAACGGCCTCCCGGTCAGTACAATCGAGCGTACAGGTAACGGGTGCCGTCGAGAACTTGCAGGCGTTACTTATCAGGTTGCCAAGGGCGAGGCGAAACAGGTGGCGGTCGCCGGGCACGTCGAGCTGCTCGGCATCGGCGGGCAGCCGCTGAATGAGCACCTGGATGCGGGCGGGGTCGTACTGCGCGGCCACTTCCTCACAGGTAGCATACAGCACCTCGTCGAGGCGCATGGTGCTGCCGGGTTGCAGGCCCGCCTCGCGCGAGTCGAGCTGCGCCAGTTGGAGCAACCGGTTGATAATTTCCTTGAGCCGATGCGCGTCTTGCAGCGTCGATTGCAAGGTTTCGACGTACGCTTCGGGCGTGCGCGGGCGGTTGAGCGCGATTTCCAGCGTAGCCATGATGCTGGTAAGCGGCGTGCGCAGCTCGTGCGAAGCGTTGCTGACAAAGCTTTTTTGCCGCTCAAACGACTCCTTGAGGCGTTGCAGCATCAGATTTAGCGTCGCCGAAAGCTCGCCCAGCTCGTCGTTGGCTTCGCCCGCGGGCATGGGCAAGTGCAGGTCGGCGGCACTCACGCGCTGCGCCTGGTGCACCAGGTGGCTGATGGGGGCCAGCGCACTGCGGGAAAACCAGCGCCCCAGCACAAAGCTGATAACGACACTCGCCAGCAGCACGCCCCCCGACACGAGGCGCAGGTAGGCCAGGCGCGTTTGGCCGGTGTAGTCCTCGGCGGCTACTAAAATGCAGAAATCACCTTGGTTATCATGGTAATAAATGCCGACCACTTGCCGGGCGCCGCGCCGCAGCAGCACCTCGCCCTCGCGGCGCACGCGGGCCAGCAAGGCTGGGGTAAACGTGCTGTCGGCCTGCGTATTGAAGCGCAGGCGGCCGGCCGCATCAAAAATACTGATGACCTCACCGTGCAAATTGCGCAGAAAGCGCTGCCGGGCGCGGTTGGTGGAGATGGGGCTTTGCTCGTCGGCTTCCAGAAAAAGCGCGGCGGCCGTGTGGGCACGCTCGCGCAGGCGCTGCTCATATTGCCGCCGCGTATCGTGCCACGACAGGTAGTAAACCGTACCTAGGCCCGCTGTTAGCAGCAGCCCCATCAGTAGCGTAAACTGCCACGCCAAGCGCGTGCGAATGGTCATAGCGCCATCGGCTCATCGCGCAGTACGTAGCCCATGCCCACCATCGTTTGAATGAGGCGGCGGCCGAAGGGCTTCTCTATCTTATTACGCAAGTAGTTGATATACACATCCACCACGTTGGTGCCGGTATCGAAGTTTAGGGTCCAGACCTTCTCAATTAGGTCGGCGCGCGACAGTACTTCGTTCTTGTGGCGCAGCAGCACTTCGAGCAGCGCAAACTCGCGGGCGGTGAGCGTAACGAGCTGGCCTCCGCAGGTCACCTGTTTGGTAGAAGTGTTTAATTCCAGGTCGGCGGCTTGCAGCACGACGGGGCCAAAATCGGGCCGGGCGCGGCGCGTGAGCGCCCGCACGCGGGCCAGCAACTCGCGAAACTCGAACGGCTTTACCAGGTAGTCGTCGGCGCCCAGGGTTAAGGCTTCTACTTTGTTATCGGTGGTACCTAGGGCGGTGAGCATGAGGATGGGCACCTGGGCATCGCGCCGCCTGATGAGCTGGCACAGCTCGTAGCCATTGAGGTGCGGCAAGCCGATATCGAGCAGAATAATATCGTACTGCGTACCTAGGGCCATGAGGTGGCCGGTTTTGCCGTCGAAGGCTACATCTACTGTAAACCCCTCCTCTTCAAAACCTTGTTTGAGTACGGCTATCACCTTCAACTCATCTTCTACCACCAAAATTCTCATAAGCATCTCAAATTAATGGGGCCCCGGCGGCATGCCCTACAGGCATTCTTCCTACCTAAAATCGGTAGCAACGCTCCCGCTTGCAACGCGGCGGCAGGCTAGCAACGAACCAGACGGGAAACCAGCAGCCGCTGGTTCTTTTGGCTGTCACAAAGGTACGGCTAGCAGTAAAGGGCTACATTAGAAGCGCATTAGACTTGCTGTTGCCTCTATGGCTGCTAAGCGAGCGCTGCTACACGCAGCCCCATCAGGCTGCCAGCAATAAAGAAGCCGGGGTCACGCCTTACTAGAGCGAACCTTGTGAGAAGGGGAAGCAGCTTGCCGACACGACATTAGTAAGAGCAATGGCTAGGGGCTGAACCGGCTGGCAAGCGGGGTCACGAAGAACCCAGCCACGACAGCAGCTAGCCGACACATACCCTCCTGCGGATAGCTGATTGCCGACCAGAGATATCCCGACAATGGTAAGCCCGACCTAGGCTAGTGCCCAGTGGGCAAGCAGAGGCCATACTGCGCCGCATCAAGCACCGATGCGGCCAAGGGTTGGCTGGCATCGGGGGCCAGCCCGGCGCGCGTATTCTCGGGCAAGTGGCACACGATAAGGTGCCCGCCGTGGTGCCACAGCCGGCTGGCACACCGGCGCAGCAGTAGCAGGGCCTCGGCCGATAGTGCCGATACGTGGCGGCAATCTACCCACACGCTGCCCCGGGCATGACGCAGCACCTGGCGCAATGCAGTGGCCAGCGGATAGGCGCTTGCCTCGGTAGCGTGCAAGGTAAGGAGGTAGCTGTGGGGTCGAGCTTCTACATAGGCGCGCATAGCTGCTTCGGCAAAAGGATAAAACCTAGACAAATTTATCCTACAGGCCGCCATTTTACACCTGCGGCAACTACTGATTTTTACTTACCTGCTAACGTAATCATCGTTTCTGAAGCCGTTTTTACCCCTAGGTACCCGCCACGAGCATGATTGCTTGCTTAATTGGTAAACTACTAGAAATCTAGCCGTAACAAACAGTGTCGGCTACTAGCCACGCTACCCCAGGCGTAGGCCGCGTGGCGACTACCTAGGGCCTTCTTTACCTGACTGCTTGCGCAGAACCGGCGCCTAGTGCTACTCGCCACGACTGCGGCGCTCAGCAGTATTTTTCGCAGATTACTTAGCATTATATTTCTGCTTTCCTGGGGTGCGGGAGCTACTCAGGGGCAGTCTGGGCATCGGCTGGCTGCGGGCCTTCGCTGCCGTTGAGCAAGAACTCGCGCATGCGGTTCACGTGGCGCTTCAGGTCAATCAGGCGCTCGTCCTGCTGGCGGCTCCAGGTACTGTTATCTTGCTTGTTCATGCTCATCAAGAGGTTTTTGCGCTCCTCCATCATGCGCAGGGCTACCCATAGGGTTTCTTCTAGCTCGCGCTGGTTGCTTTCGGCTAGGGCTTCGGCCGTGAAGGCGTGCCCCGTGTGGCAGCGATAGCGCAGCACCTTGCTGTGGTCGACTTCCCACAGGTTGCCGCCGCAGTCGGGGCAAGTCATGGGCACCTGGTGCCCGAGCTGACCAACTTGTTCTACTGTTCCCACCACACGCTCGGCAATAGCCGCTTCTAGTTGTAAATCAGCCGGAATATGTATTTTCTCGGGTGGCTCGGCACGGGCTGGGTCCACTAGCTGCACCAGCAGCTGGCCCATTTGGGCAAGGGGTGCTACGTAGTCGATGGCCACGGCGCGCAGGGCACTTTCGGGCATGCTCGCAAATTCGGCGTCGGCGGGGTCCTGCACCACTGCCAGGCCCCCGCAACGCTTCACAAACTCGAGGCCGGCTGTGCCGTCGTGCAGCATGCCCGTGAGCACCACGCCCACCACATTGGCGCCGTAGGCCACGGCCGCGGAGCGAAACAGGGCATCGGCGGCGGGGCGGTAGCTGTTTTCGCGCGGGCCCTTAGTCACGAGCAGGTGGTGGTCTTTCACCAGCAGGTGGCGGTCGGGCGGGGCTAGGTAGAGGTGGCCCGCTTCGAGCGGGGCCTGGTTGGTAGCTAGCTGGCACTGAAGGCTAGTATACTCATTCAGCCGGGCCACCAGGGGCATGCCTGTAGAGTCGGGGCTGAGGTGCTGCACCACTAGCACGGCCGCCGTGAGCGTGCCCGGCAACTGCGCGACAAGGGCAGTAAGCGCTGGCATACCGCCCGCAGACGTGCCAATGACAATAAGATGAGAGGGAATAGCCACGAAGCAGCTCAAAAAACAAAAGTGTATAACCTACACATGTACGGAAAACACTTATAAATAGCACTAAATACAGTACCTTCATTATACCAAAAATTTGTGGCCGGCGGTTGCTTGGTCCCCAGCTAGCCGGCGTGCCGCTACCGGGCGCTGCTCTTTATTCGTTACATGAAAGACACTTCGGCCTTGGCCGACAACTCCACTGCCGACGACGACGCAGGCCCCGTAGCTTCCAACTCGGTTACTCCTAAGCCGAGCCGCCCAACCAAAACTAGCCGCGGTGCTTCTACGAGTACTGATAAGTTTACGGTAGTAGCCCTAGGGGGCTCGGCGGGGTCGCTCGATGCGCTTAAGAAATTCTTTGCGCACCTGCCACGGCGCACCGGCATTGCCTACGTGGTAGTAGTGCATCAGCTGCCAGACAACCAGGGTGAACTGGTGCGCCTGCTTCAGACCTTCACGGAGCTGCTCGTGCAAGAGGCCTACGACGGCCTGCGCGTGTACCCCAACCACGTGTACGTGGCCCCGTCCGACCACGACCTGAACTTGCTGCACGGGGTGCTATACCTGCTCAAGCCCACCCAGCCCCAGGCGCGCCGCTTGCCCATCGACTTCTTTTTGCAGAGCCTGGCCAAGGATGTGGGCGAGCGGGCCGTGTGCATTCTGCTCTCGGGCCTAGGTGCCGATGGTAGCCTAGGGCTGAAGCTAGTGATGGAAAACTTCGGCATGGTGATGGTGCAAGACCCCGAAACGGCGGCCTTTGACGCGCTGCCTAAGGCGGCGCTCGCCACCGAGTTTGTCGATTTTGTGCTGGCCCCCGAGCTGATGCCCTCGCAACTGCTCGACTACGTGGCTCGGCCCCTCGACACGCGCCCCGCCCGGGCACAGGTGGCTAGCTCGTCCACACAGCCCGCGCACGCGCTCCAAAAAATCTTCTTGCTCATTCGCCAGCAAACGGGGCACGACTTCAGCTTCTACAAGCGCAACACGGTGTTTCGGCGCATCGAGCGGCGCATGAACTCACACCAAATCAAGGAGTTTACGCACTACGTGCGCTACCTGCAGGAAAACCCCTACGAGGTAGAGCAGCTGTTTCGGGAACTGCTGATTGGCGTCACCAAGTTTTTCCGCGATGCCGAGGCCTTTGCCAGCTTGCAGCACCAGCTCAAGGCGGTGCTGCTGAACAAGGAGCCCGGCAGCACCGTGCGGGTGTGGGCCCCGGGCTGCTCCACGGGCGAGGAGGCCTACTCGCTGGCCATTGCCCTGCTCGAAGTAATCGAGACCCTAGGGCCCGAGCGTCGGCTCAAGCTCCAGATTTTTGCCACCGATATTTCGTCTATGGGCATCGACGCGGCCCGCACCGGCATCTACCGCGAAAATGTGGTGGCCGATGTGAGCCCCGGGCGCCTAGAGCGCTACTTCATTAAGACCGACGGCCACTACCAGGTGCGCAAGGAGCTGCGCGACCTCGTGGTGTTTGCCCTGCACAACATCAACAAGGACGCGCCCTTTACCAAGCTCGACCTGCTGTGCTGCCGCAACTTGCTCATCTACCTCAGCAGCGAGCTACAGCGCAACCTGCTACCCGTGTTTCACTACGCGCTCAACCCCGGCGGGCTACTGTTTTTGGGGCCGAGCGAAAACCTGACGGGCTTTCTCGATTTGTTTCAACCGCTGGACGTGAAATGGAAAATTTCGCGCCGCACCGAAGCCACGGCCGCGCTGCCCCGGCTCATCAACTTTCCTTTTGGCATGGCCCGGCAGTCGCCGGTTGCCGCGCACTCGCCTGCCCTTATGTCGCCCGCCGCTTCTTCGCACCGCCACGCTGGTCCGTTTGCCTCGCTCGTTCAGAAAACCCTGCTCCAGGCCTACACGCCCCCGGCGGTAGTTATCAACCCCAAGGGGGAAATACTATACGTGAACGGGCGCACCGGGCGCTACCTCGAGCCCGCGCCGGGTGTGGGTAGCCTCAACGTGTTTGAGATGGCGCGCCGCGAGCTGAGCTTTGAGATAAGCGGGGCCGTGCACCGCGCCGTGCAAACCCGCGAAGATGTGGTAGTGGACAATGTGCGCGTAAAAACCGACCTAGGGCAGCAGCTGCTTCGCCTCACGGTGAAGCACCTCACCGAGCCCGATGCGCTGATGGGGCTGCTACTGGTAGTGTTTGAAGACCAGCCCACCCCCCGCCGGGTGCGCCAAGGCAAGGCCAACATGCTGAACCCCGAAGACAGCCGCGACTCGGTGGTGGCCGCCCTCGACAAGGAGCTGCAATACACCAAGCACCGCCTCCAAACCACCATTGAGGAGATGGAGAGCAGTCTCGAAGAGCTGAAAAGCACCAACGAAGAGCTCCAAAGCGCCAACGAGGAGCTGCAAAGCACCAACGAGGAAGCCATGACCAACAAGGAGGAGATGCAGAGCCTGAACGAGGAACTGCTGACCCTCAACATGCAGTACCTAGCCAAGACCGAGGAGCTAAGCCAGAGTGCCAACGACATGAAAAACCTGCTCGACGCCACCGAAATCGCCATTATATTTCTGGATAATGACATGGTAGTGAAGCGCTTTACGCCGCAGGTCACGCGCATCATCAACCTGCTGCCCGCCGATGTGGGCCGCTCGCTGGCCCACTTTGCCTCCAACCTGCGCTATGCCCACCTGCTGCGGGATGTGCAGCAGGTACTGACCCGCCTCACCAGCGTAGAGGTGAACATCGAAACCGCCCAGAACCAATGGTTTACGATGCGCATCTTGCCTTACCGCTCGCTCGATAACTACATCAACGGTGCCGTTATCACCTTCACCGAAATCACGGCCCTCAAGCAGCTCGAAGCCAACCTGCAAGACAAGGCTATTTTTATTGATAGCATGCAGGAAGCCATGCGTGAGCCCGTGCTGGCTCTCGATGGCCAACTGCGGCTGCACAGCCCCAGCGTGGCGTTTGGGCTGGCGGTGGCCGACCTAGAAGGCCAGCCGCTGGCCCTCCTCAACGGCGGCGCCTGGAACCAAACGGCCCTGCGCGAGCGCCTAGAGCGCCTGCTCACTAGCTACACGCCGCAGGCCGATGCCTTCGACGACTTTGTGCTCGAAGCCGACTTTGTGGGCCTAGGGCGCCGCCGGGTGCGCCTCTACGGCCGCCGCATGCTGCGCCAGGGCCAGCCCACGCCTTGGGTTCTGCTGGGCGTGCGGGCGATAGAGGAAGTGTAAGCAACTACTTATGAGATAATTGCAAATAATGAGCTTGTAGCCCCTACTGCCCAAGCTTAATCTTGTCTTTAATCCTTGTAGCAGTTGGCCCATGATTCCTCCTGACCCCCACACGGCGCTGCAAAACCTACGGGACCGCGCCGAGCGTCGGCGCCTGTCGGTGGCGGCGCTGCCTGCCGGGGCAGCGCCCGACATGCAGCGCCTAATCCAGGAGCTGCAAGTGCACCAGATAGAGCTGGAGATGCAGTATGAGGAACTGCTGATAGCCCAGGCCGAAGCGGCCAACAGCTACGCCCAGTACCTAGACCTGTACGACTTTGCGCCGGTGGGCTACTGCACCCTGGCTGCTACTGGCACCATTGAGCAACTCAACCTGCAAACGGCCCAGCTGCTGGGCACTACGCGTGAGCAGGTGCAGGGCCGGCGGCTAGCCCTATTTATGCCCCTGCCCGAGCGCACGCAGCTAGCCGAGTTTCTGGCCCGGCTCCAGGCCACCCCTGGCCAGCGGTTTAGCTGCGAGCTGGCCATGCACCGCCGCGACGAGTCGCCGTTTGTGGCGCAGGTCGATGGCTTAGCTACCGTTCCGGTGCCGGGGCAGGAGCTTACCTACCGCCTGGTGCTGCTCGACGTGACAGCCAACCGCGCCGCGCGCGACGAGCTGGCCCGCAGCGAGGCGCGTTTTCGGGCCACCTTCGAGCAAAGCCGCGATGGCATGCTGCTGCTCGACCACCACCGCGTTGTGGACGTGAACGACGCCGCCCTGTGGATGCTGCGCCGCACCCACCACCAGCAGGTGGTAGGTCACCACGTGGCCGAGTTCTGGCCCGAGCACCAGCCCGATGGCCGGCGCTCGGTAGATATCCTCAGCGACTGCCTGGCGCGGGCCCGTACCGAGGGGTGGTGCCGCCTCGAGTGGGTGCGCTACGACTCGGCTGGCCAAATAGCCTGGGATGAAATAGCCTTCAGCCCCATTTTGGTAAACGGCCAGCCGCTGGTGCAGGGCACCTGGCGCGACATCACTTCCCTCAAGCGCATGCAGCAAGCCAAGCTCGACCAGCAGCAGCACCTAGCGCAGGCCGTGCTGGCCGCCGAAGAGGGAGAGAAGCGCCGCATCGCCGAAAACCTGCACAATGGCCTGGCGCAGCTGCTCTATGCCGCCAAGCTCAGCCTAGAGCAGCTCGAAGCCGAGCAGTGCCAGCAAGACACCAAGGCCTTTGCCCGGGCCCAGCTGAAGGCAGCCAACCTGCTAGCCTCGGCCATCACCCAAACCCGCACGCTAGCCCACGAGCTAGTGCCGCGCACCCTCGAAGACTTTGGGCTGGAAGCTGCCATTCAGGACATTTGCACCGACTACAGCCTATCGCCCCTGCGCCTGACTTGCCACTTTGCCGACGTGCCCGATGGCCTGCCGTCGCACCTCATCGTAGCCGTATACCGCATGGCTCAGGAGCTGGCTAATAACATAGTGAAGCACGCCCAGGCCACCCAGGCCAAGCTTAGCATCAGTGCCGATGGCCAAGCGCTAGAGCTGCGTGCCGAAGACAACGGCATTGGCTTCGCGGCCGATTCGCAGAGTAAAGGCCTAGGCTGGCAAGCGCTGCAAGACCGGGTGCGCCTGCTTAATGGCACGCTGCAGCTCGACTCGCAGCCAGGCCGCACCAGCATCGCTATCTCGCTGCCATTGCCTAGCTAGCACCTGGCTACAGGCCAGGTTATCCCTGGCTGTGGCACAGCCTCAACAGTCCATTTTTTGACCTATAAGCATCCTAGGGGACACAATTTGCGTCTATAGCATTGCCGCCCTATGCCAATGCCGCGAGGTACTCAACACTGTTGCAGCACTCCACCTATGATTCGTCTGTTTTTGGTTGACGACCATGCCATCATGCGCGACGGCCTCCGTGCCCTGCTCTCGCGCGAGGCCAACCTACAAGTAGTAGGCGAAGCCAGCCACGGCCAGGAACTGCTTGACCGCCTGCCGGCGGCCCCGACCGATGTAGTGCTGCTCGACCTCAACATGCCCGTGCTCGACGGGCTAGCCACCACCCAGCGCCTGCGCGTTGAGTTTCCCGACGTTAGAGTATTAGTGCTGTCAATGATGCTGCACGAGCGCTACGTGGGTCAGCTATTTGAAGCCGGCGCCTGTGGCTACGCCCTTAAGAATGACGAGATAAGCGAGCTGGTATTAGCCATTCAGACGGTAGCGGCGGGCCGGCAGTATCTCTGCAACGAGTTGAGCCTGCGCATGCTCGACAAAGCCTTGCTTAATATCGACCCCGCAGCCGCTGCCAAGCCCACCCGCAATCCCTATAATTTTTCGCGACGCGAAACCGAAGTGCTGCATCTACTATCTGAAGGTCTCACTACCAGCGAGATAGCCGACAAGCTGTTTACGAGTAAGCGCACCATCGAGACGCACCGCCAAAACATGCTCGAAAAAAGCCAAGCTCGCAATGCAGCTGCCCTTATCAAGCTGGCAATGAGCCAAGGCGTGCTGCAATAGAGCCCACTGGCCACCCAGCATCCCACGGGCACGTACCTTTGCTACGCTGGCAGGCCACACGGTACTGGCCTGCTTTTTGTGTAGCGCCGGCCAGTTAGGGCTGGCTGCTGCCCCGCCTAACCAGTTTTCTGGATGACTTCTCCCCAAAAAGTAGCTGCTCCGCTGCAAGCAGCAGCTACCGAAATGCTTCGCCAGCGTGCCCAGGCACGCCTCGAGCGCTTCTTTCAGCAGGCGCCCTCCCCCATCTGCATTCTCGATGGGCCCGACTTTGTGTACGAGCTCGTGAACCCCGCCTATCAGCGGCTGTTTCCGGGCCGGCACCTGCTGGGCAAGCCAGTGCTGGCGGCGCTGCCTGAGCTAGCCGACCAGGCCATTCCTGGCATTCTGCGCCGGGTATACGAAACGGGTGAAACGTTTGAGGGCCGCGAGCTGCTAGTGCCCCTGGCCCGCGTCGACAATGGCCAGGTCGAGGACATGTACTTTAACTTCACGTACCAGGCCCGCTACAACGAAGACAATGCTATCGATGGCATCCTGGTCTTTGCCAACGACGTGACCGACCAGGTGCTGTCGCGCCAGGCCGTAGAGCAAGCCAACCGCGACCTAGAAGCCCGCGTGGCCGAGCGCACCCAGCAGGTGCGCGCTGCCCAGGCCGATGCCGAAGCCCAGCGCAAGCGCCTGCACGACCTGCTGATGCAAGCCCCGGCCCTGATTTGCTACTTCGAAGGCCCGGAACACATTTTCCGGCTGGTCAATCCGCTTTACCAGCAGCTAGTAGGCGACCGGCCCATTCACGGCCTGCCCATTAGCCAGGCCATGCCCGAGCTGGCTGGCCAGCCCATCTTCGGACTGCTCGACGAAGTATACCGCACTGGCAAGTCTTTCTATGCCAACGAGATGCTAGTGCAACTCGACCACGGCAATACGGGCACGCTGGGCAATAACTACTACAATTTTGTGTACCAGGCCACGCGCAACGGGGCCGGTGACATCGACGGCATTCTGGTGTTTGCGTATGAGGTAACTACGCAAGTAGTGAGCCGCCAGAAGCTGGAGAAAAGTGAGCAGCACCTGCAAATACTCAACCAGCAGCTGGTAGCCATCAACACGGAGGTATGGGCCGCTAATGCCGAGATTCAATCGATGAACGAAGCCCTGGCTAAGCTACCAACCCTCGACCCGCTAGCGCCCCCCCCTAGCAGCACGCCGCCTGCCACACCCGACTAAACTGGCAGCTCCTTTTGCCGCTCGGTAAGACTCTATTCTCTATCTTGTTACTCCGGTTGCCCTACCTAGGGCCGCCACCTGCTTAGCATGGCTCTCTCAACGCTGGATTTTCAACAAGCCAGAATTAAGCAAGTTCTCTTTAAGTCACGCCTGCGCTCGGTGCTCTACGGCGTGCGCGAAGCCGATGCGTCGTTGTTTTCGCTAGCCGAAAACCCTTTTGGCCAATGGCTCGCTACAGTAGTGAAGCCGCAATACAGCACCCGCCCCGAGGTGCGCGCCATGGAACAAAACCTGCAAGCCACCCTACAGGTGGGCCAGGCCCTCGTGACCCAGTACCAACGCGGTCAGATTGAGGAAGCCCGCACCGGCCTCTCCACCGTTAATAGCTACGCCGACCAAATGGAAGAACTCCTTCAATCGCTGGAGAAGGCCGTGGTTGAATAGATAAGCTTGCTACACTAAGCCAAGAGCCCGGCCGTGCGTATAGCTGCACAGCCGGGCTCTTGGCTTTTTATCGCAACTGGCTTCTACCTAGGCGCCGCCTGCCACCACGGCCAGCATGTCGGCGGGGCTGAGGTAGGTGCGCGCCAGAGCTTGCAGGTCGGCAGCCGTGGCGGCCTGGGTTTGGCGCACAAGGTGCTGGTAGTAGTCGGGGCGCAGGCCGTGCAGCGTGATATGGCGGTACTTGTCGGCCTGCTCAAAAACGGTAGCGGTTTCGCCCAGCAGCTTACCTAGGGTATAGTTTTTAACGGTTTCGAGCTCATCCTCGTCCAGCAGCTCGGTCTGCAGGCGCTCCAGCTCGTAGGCTATTTCTTGGCGGGTGGCGTCGGCGCGGTCGCCGTTAACATCGGTGCCAATGACCAGCGCCGTGGCTTGCTCGCGGGCCACCACGCTGGCGTGGATGCCGTAGGTATAGCCCTTGTCCTCGCGAATGTTCTTCATCAGGCGCGAGCCAAAGTAGCCACCTAGGACCTTTACCAGCAGCAGCAACTCGGGCGTTTGGGCCTCGGTGAGGGCCGGCCAGCGCCGCCCCATCCGCACCGATGCCTGAATGCTGCCCTCGACGGGCACCGTCACCAGGCCCGTGGGGTAGCCGTCGGCAGGGGGCACCACGGTGGGTAGGGCAGCTGCCCCATTTGCCTGCCACTGCCCCAGCAGCTCGGCTACGCCCGCGGCGTAGGCGTCCACGTCGCCGCTCAGGAAAATGTCGGCGCCCGCTGGCCCGTAAGCCGCTGCATGAAAAGCCCGCAGCTGGTCAGCGGTGATGGTCGAAAACGAGGCTTCATCAAACGGCCGGCCGTAGGGCGATTCCTCCCCAAACAGCTGGCGATTGAACTCTTCGCTGGCCCGGAAGCTGGTTTTTTGGCGCTCGACCCGCATATTCTGGCTAATGCGGGTTTTCATTTGCAGCAGCTCGTGCTCGGGGAAGGTAGGCGCGGCCAGCACTTCCTGCACCAGCGGCAGCAGCGTGGGCAGGTGCCGCGCCAGGCAGTAGAGCGTGAGCGTGGCGTGGTCGGCGCCGGCCTCGCAGTCGAGCGACGCCCCGTAGAAAGCCACCTCATCGGCAATTTGGCGGGCTGTGCGCGTGGCAGTACCCTCAGTAAGCATCCGGGCCGTGAGTTGCGCTAGGCTCGGCGAGGGCTCTTGGTACTTGCCCGCGGGCAGCACCACTTGCAGGCGTAGCACGGGCTGGGCGGCATTGGCCAACAAGTGCAACCGGGCGCCATTGGGCAGGTGGCTAACGGTAGGCGTAGGTAACGTAATATTGGTAAGTGGGTGGGTAGGCGGAGGCAGCAGGCGGTTTAGCACGGAAAGTAAGGGAAGAAGTATAGTAAGAACAATATGCTATGCTACAAACAAAAATTGTCATTGCGCGGAGGGCGGCGAACCAATGACACCAAAACGAGTCGTTCGGATGCGATTGCTTCGTCGTTCCTCCTCGCAATGACAACATTTTTGCTAAGGCAGAACCTAAAAATGGCGGCTTAGTTCACTGGTGAGCCCTGAGTACCGCCCGCACCGCCTTCACTAAACGCGTCGGACAGCTTGTTTAGGTTGAAGTGCAGCGAAACGCGGATAGTTTCGGCCAGCGGGTTGGCTGCCGCGTTAGGCACGAGGTACGTACCATCGACGCCAAACGACGACAAACGAACACCTAGGCCAAACGACAGGTACTGACGTCCGCCTTTATACTGGTTTTCATAGTAATAGCCAGCGCGCGCCGCAATGGTATTGTTATACCAGTATTCGAGGCCGCCGCCGATATTGATTTCCTGCATCTCCTCTTTAAAGCCGCCTTGCGCATCGCTGAACGAAGTAAGAATGCCCGAGACAATACCTTGCTGCAGGCGCGCATTACGAGCCTGCACTACCGCTGGGTCGTTTATACCCTTCGAATCGTCGTAGAAAGGCGAGGGCACCAGCAGCTTGGTCGCGTCGAAGGCCAGAGTAATCTTGTTGTAGGCGTCAATCTCGCGGGTGATGGCCGTGCCCAGGCGCAGCGACGTAGGCAAGAAGCTCGGAATGGCGGCGTCGCGGTACACCATTTTGTTGCCAATGTTGGTCACTGCCGCACCAAACGCTAGGTTATAGGCGCCCGCACCGATGGTCACGTCCTTGTTGTAATACGCCCCTAGGTCGGCCGAGAAGGAGTTACCGGCCTGCGCATCGTTGCCAGCGTAGCTCCCGATAAGGTTCGAGCGCACGTAGCGGGCCGAGATGCCCACCCCGAAATTGTCGCTCAGCTTTTGGCCGTAGGAGAAGCTAACGGCGTACTCTTTCGGGTTGTAGCTGCCCTGCGCAATATTACGGTCGTTGGTGTAGTCAATCGACCCTAGGTCGAAGTACAGCAACGAAGCCGCGAAGGCGCCGCGGTCACCCACCTTAGCGTAGCCCGACAGGTAGCTCAGGCTCATGTCATCGGTGACTTTGCGCAGCCAGGGCGAGTACGACGGCGAAATGGCGTATTTATAATCCACGAAGCCGAGCTTGCCGGGGTTGTAAAACGCGGCATTGGCATCGGGCGAAGTAGCCACACCGGCCTCACCTAGGGCCGAGCCACGGGCATCGGGCGACAAGGTCAGAATCGGCACCGCCGTGGTGATGGTATGGACACCACCCGCGGAAGCTTGCGCCATGGCCGCCGTGGCCGCCAGCAAAAGTGCCGGCGCAATGGCCAGCGAACGAGAAAAAGTCGAATTCATGAGGGTATAAGAATACAGCTTGCTAATGCGGCAATAGATTATTAGAAATATGAAAATTAAGTAATTACTGTGTCGATAGAACAAAAATAATACGGCGAAAGAATAAGCAAGTGTCCTAGTTCAGGAGAACTAATTTTTCAAATTTACTAACCGTCTGCTGGTCGGCCGGCGAGCGGACGCTAATTCGGTACACGTACACCCCGCGGGCGAGCTGGTCGTTGTAGTCATCGCGGCCGTCCCAGCTCACGCTTTGGTTGTGCGAATTACTAGTCATTACATTAGTATGCAGGGTTTTAACAAGCCGGCCCGCCACTGTAAAAATCTGCACTTGTACTTCTAGCTCCTGGCCAGCTTTGTTATGGTCAAAGTGAAACGTAGTAAGGTTGCTGAACGGATTGGGGTAGTTAAGCACATGGTCAAGGGCGAGCTGGGCCGTTTGTGCCACAATAAACTCTACGCTGCCCTCAGCCGAATTATTGTACGTATCCCAGGCTTTTACTTTGAGCACGTGGGGGCCGGGCGCCAAATTTTGGTAGTTGTAGCGCAGCTGGCCGCGGGTGAAGTCATCCACCGCCGCCGTGTACGAATCGTTGATGACGACAAGCTTGGCGGGGTCATTGTCGAGGGTGGCGGTAAGCTCGTGGCCTACCCCGGCATTGGAGGTATTGATGCCCGAAAGGTCGAAAAGCTTACCTAGGAGCAACGTATTGACCCCGGTAAGGCCGCCCGACACAAACGAGTCGTCGTCCATGAAGAGCTGCACCGTGGGCGGCGTAACATCGGTAGCGGCACCTTTGGCGGCCCCACCCACCGGCACCAGCTGGTAGCCCTGGGCATCGACCTGGTTGGTGAGGTCAGCGGCGTAGAGGCTGATTTTGCCCAAGCCCGCGCTATAGTTGATGTCCTTAGGCACCACAAACTTGACGCTGAAGCGACCAGCGCGCACAGTGGCCTGGCCACCGTACACCACGTTTTCTTGCACTTGCACGGGAACCGGTGTACCGCCCTGGTCGCCCAGGGTATTCACGGTGGTTGGCTTGTCAAAAATCGTGATGTCGGCCGTGCCGTTGAAGCTAGCGTTCAATACGTTCTTGTTCTCGACGTGCCCGCTCAGCCGCACCTGCCCTAGGGCCTTTAGCGTGTCGAGGCTCACTTGCAGCGAAGCTACCTTGCGGCCGTTGATAGAGTCGATGAGCACGCGCTGGCGCGGGTAGGCTAGGCGGGTGGTGGGGTCGGCCAGCAGCGTGTAGTTACGGTTGTTGAGGTCGCCGGCCGCGGCCGTTACCTTGGCGAGGCGGCTGGCGTTGCCTAGGTAGGGCAAGTCGCCGGCGGCGTTGCGGGCCAGCACCTGGGTGTAGAAGGCACTGACCAGCTGTGTATTCTGGTACGAGTAGACTACCCGCGTGGTCGTGAACAAGCCCACTGCACCGGCCGTGGCATTGTCGGTCAGCACCGCCTCTCCGGCCGAGGTCAGGTCGGGGTTGTCGTAGGTGCTGAGGTCGCAGGTGCCGGTCACGAAGAACGTGAGCCGATTTTGGTTGGTGAGTGCCAGCAGCGAGGCCGTGGTGATAAGACGCTCGTCGGTGACGCCCGTGGGGCCGCCGTGGCCGGTGTAGCCAATCAGCAGCGAGCCCTGGTTGAGCGCATCGTTGATGGCCGCCTCGGCAGCAGGCGAGCGCTGGCCCGCTGCCACGCTCTGCTGCGGGAAGAGGTCAAGGTAGTTTTTGCGGATGTTATACGCCGGCTCGGCTGCTTGCAGGGCGGGGGCGAAAATAGATTCCGACTCCGTCGTGAAGGTCATGCCAATGTCCGGGTCGTTGTCGTCGGCCGTTAGGGTCAAGCGGTTGCGCCACTTGCCAAAGCTCGCCGTCGAATCGTAGGCAATCAGCTTACTCACTACTTGCCGGGCCTGCTCATCGTTGGTAGCCTGGTCGCGGCGCTGGCGGGGGGGCCGCACCGGAATGCGCCCCACTCCAATATCGCAGGCCTCATAGCGCCCGCCGTCAAACTCGGCCCAGGTGCCCTCGTTGTCATCGAGCAGACCAAAGTAGTCTTCCGACGAGTACGAAGACACGCCTTCGGCATAAGCGCGGTTGCCAGCCACGGGCAGAAACGACTCGCGCGACTCGTAGGTCGGCACCAGATTCTGGTTGTAAAGGTCAGGGTCGAGGTTAGCATCGCTGCCGAAAGGCAGGCGGCTGCTTTTCCACCAGGCCGGCTCCTTACTCCGGTCATTGAAGGCCGAGGATTTGTAATCGAACGACGCATCGCCAAACAGCAACAGGTAGTTGCGGCGGCTGGCGGGGTTGGGGTTGCGGTTGTACACCTGCTTCATCAGGTCGCGAATGGCCGTGACATCCTGCGCCCCCGAGGCGTACTCGTTAAATACCTCTTTGGTCGTCACTACGGCCACGTTCAAGCCGTTGTAGGTGCGGCGGTGCTGGGCCAGCCGCTCGGCCTGCGCCCGGAAGGGCGGGTAGGTGACAATCACCAGGTCCAGCGTGCCATTGGTATTGAGCGCGTGCAGGTTCTGATTGGCCACTTTGCCAAAAAGCCTAGGGGTATCAAATGTGCCATTGGGCTGAAAAGCCACGTACTCGCGCACCGAGTCAGTATAGGCCACGAAGCTGCCATTGGCAAACGCCTGGGCGCGGGGGCGGCGCGGGTTAGTCACTTCCCATACCTGCGCGCCAGTGGCATTATCAAGCGCATAGGTGCCCACCGAGCCCGCGCCGCGCAAGGCCAGCGACCGAAACTCCAGCGCCGAGGCGCTCAAACGCAGCTGCCGCTGCACTAGCAGTTCTAGGTAGTCGAGGTAGCCGCTGGTGGTAGCGCTGGGGTCGTTAGAAGAAAAGCTGAGCCGCACGCGCTGGTCGGCGGCCGGGCTGGCGGGCAGCGTGGCCGTCAGGTTGCCGACGTAGGTATTGGCCACCGTGGTGAAGGCTACCGTAGAAATGGCCGCCACGGGCAAGGCAGTAGACAGCGCGGCACCATTGAGGCTGACCTGAAAAGAGGAGCTTTGTAAGGACGATGCGGCCACCGCTACCCGCAGGCGCGCCGTGCTGCCCGGCACCAGGTCGGCGAGCGCCTGATTGGTATAGTTGTCGCTGTTGAAGCTAAATTCTTGTGCGCTACCCGCCGCAAACCGTTCGCCCAGCCAGTGCCGCCCCGAGTGCAGCAGGTTGGTGAGGTCGTGCTCGTAGAAGCGACGGTCGGTAAAGGTGGTAATGGGGGCGCCGGTAGGTGAACCAGCGGGCGCGGCGGCCGTGGGGACCCGGCGGCCACTGGCCCCGCCCACGGTCACGAAGTAGTAAGCCGTGTCGGCATACACGTTGTTGATGTGGCGAAAGCCCGTGGGCACCTTATTGGTGCTGTCGATGGCCCACACGTGCGGCCCCGGCGCATAAAACAGGAAGTACTCGCCGGCATCAAACACGCCATCGTTGTTGTCGCCCACCAGTAGCACGTTGTTCTCCACTAGGTCGTCGGGCCGCGGGGCGGCGTTGGCCTGCGGCAGCACGCCGGTGGCGTTGCCATAAATCTGAATCCGGCGCGGGTCGATGGAGGCCACCGGCAGCCCTAGGCTGCTCAGCGCGGCCCGGTCGAGCTTGTAGATGCCACTAGTCGGCACCCCTATTTTAAACCAATCGCCCGTGCGCAATACCGAGGCTGGTGCAAAGGTGTGCACGGCCGTGGTGCGCGCTGCGCCGGCCGGAGCATCGCTCAGCTGATAAGCGTAGGTGAACGATACCAGGCGCTCGGGCTGGCCGGTCTGGGCATTGCGGCGCACGGGCTGCACCAGGGCGTAGCTGATGGGCTGGCGGGCTTCGGTGCCGTAGCGCACGCGCACGCCGGGTACCGCCGGCAGTGTGGCCGTGCGCAGCAACGCCGCATCAGTGGCCGAAAAGGGCTCATACACCGCGTCGCGCACGGCGCCCGCGGCTACGGTGCCGGGCACTCGCAGGGTAAGGGTACCCACAGCCTCACCAGTGCCGTGGTAGGCGCCCTGAAAAGTAGGCACCTTGCGCGTGCTACCGTTGGGGAGTGCCAGAGAGGCGTAGGTGTCCCAGCTCAAGCGGGTAGCGATGGTTTGCTCGCCGCTGCTTTGCGCCTGGGCTGGCACCGACCAGCCAGCTAACAATAGCACGAACAACCCAACTAAGCGGAAAAGTCTTTGCATAGAAACCCGTTACTGAACACGTAAATATCCGAAAGGCCAGGTTCCTAATTGCTATCCGCAGGCCACGTTTCCGCTAACTGCCCATCCGCCAAATTATTGCGGGCTGCTGGGGCTGGGCTCCACACCATCGCGGCTGCGCACCCGGCCCGGCACCGACAGCAGCACATAGAGCAGCACTGCCACCGGCACGCCCGCCGCCCGCAGCCAAATTACCAGCCCTAGGGCCAGCGCCACAAAAATAAACCGCCGCCGGTTGCCCAACCAACGCAAGTTCTTGAATTTCAGCGCAAACAGCGGCAACTCGGCTACCAGCAGGCCCGAGAGCACTACGGCCAGCCCTACCAGTAGCCATTGATTTAGAATAATGGGGCTAAGCCCAAAGGTGTCATTCGCCAAAATCAGTGGCAGCGAAGCCACTACCAGCGTGCAGGCTGGCGTTGGCAGGCCGATAAATGAGGTTGTCTGGCGAGTATCGTTATTGAACTTAGCTAAGCGCAGAGCCGAGAAGATACTAATGACAAAACCTAGGCAGGGCAAAAACAGCATGAGACTAGGCAACTCAACATCGCCATGCCCAGGTCCTAATCCCATCGCCTCAATTAGCAGCTTGTACATAATTGCCCCCGGCACCACCCCAAACGACACCATATCAGCCAGCGAGTCTAGGTCCTTGCCGATAGGCGACGACACCCGCAACGCCCGCGCTAGCAGGCCGTCGAAGAAGTCGGCCACGGCTGCTATGCCCACGAGGTAGGCACCAATGACTAGGTCGCCTCGGAAGATAAAGGTTAGCGCCAGGCACCCGCACAGCAGGTTGATGCAGGTGAGCGTATTGGGTAAGTGCTTTTTCAAGTCGTATCGGATTTAGAAAGCTAGGCCAGCTAGTCAACATCGTGCCAAAAGAGCCCTATTTTCTGCATTAATCACTTTTATCAACGGGTCAGGTACCCTAGGTGGGTCC
>Ga0265798_10003536_pt1 | contig 22140 bp, 16 predicted proteins | sample P3T30metagenome_FD_192430 | JGI IMG/M metagenome (GOLD analysis project Ga0265798, IMG submission 192430) | Plant litter microbial communities from East Loma Ridge, Irvine, California - P3 T30 | ecosystem: Environmental > Terrestrial > Plant litter > Unclassified | place: USA: California... | reverse complement strand
ATTCACGGTTGGAGTTTCGGCGGATTCATGACGACTTCGCTGATGCTGCGCCAACCCGACGTGTTTAAGGTAGGTGTTGCCGGAGGACCCGTTACCGACTGGAAATATTACGAAGTCATGTATGGCGAGCGCTATATGGATACGCCTGCCGAAAACCAGAAAGGTTTCGACGAATCGAGTACGCTCAACTATGTGAAGAACCTGAAAGGTAAATTGCTTTTAATCCATGGCACCAGCGACGATGTCGTGGTTATGCAGCAAAACTTCGCGCTGATCAAGAAGTTCGTCGAGGCCCAGAAGCAGGTGGATTTCTTTGCGTATCCGATGCACAAGCACAACGTTTCAGGTCGCGATCGCGTGCACCTGATGCAGAAAGTCCTGGATTATGTGATCGATAACAACAAATAATCAGAATAAATTAACAAAGCGTCCGATGTATACCGGACGTTTTTTTTTTCGGAACATCCGGACAGAAGCTGATTTCACGGCCGAAAATGTCAGCCCAAAAAATATCCCCGGACCTGAATCCGGGGAAATTTGAAACATGGCAGTTTCCTTTCAGAGTTAATTTTTCCAGAAATTCCAGAGCTTGCCGGAGAACCGCAAATAGGCGGAATCGGGCGCCAGGCGCAGTTTGTGCTGGACCGGGATTTTACCTTTGAGCAACTTGAGGCGCGCTTCGGCCGTTCGAAGCGAAACCCATTGCTGCAGCAAACTTTCGGCCGTGGAAGCTAGTTTTTGACGCGTGCTTTCGTACGACTGGTATTCGTTCTGCAATTCGTAATCGTAATCGCCGATGACCGAAAACAGCGGATAATCGTATCTCAGGCTGAAATCGTGAGCAGAGCGGACTACGCGGAACAGATTCCCGTCGGCCAGTATCGTCTTGATTGTATTTTCAAATTTGTAGAGCGCATACTCGTCCGTATCGAAATTTTTGAGCAGCTGGGCGAACTCGTATCCGCTTTTGCTTCCATAATTGAAGTTGTAGAATGCCTTCCAGAGTGCATCTTTTTTGAGCCCGTCGCTGTCTTCGAGCGAGTAAAGCCATTTTTCGAATTCTTTCAGGGACAGGTTTCTTTCGAGTACATCGAAGAATTTCAGGGTTAGCGCTTTCATAAAATATGTGTTGTGTGTGGTTAGCCAGTTAAAAAAAAAGCACCTGCGTCATGCAAGTGCTTTTCGTATCTAAAGGGAATGAACGTCTATTTCTTCCGCGATTGTTTACTTGTACACTTGCCGGTGAGCCCGTTTCGGTCACATCCGAACGACAGCACTGCCTGCTTAGGCTGCTTCATCTGGGCGTTATGGATCGAAATATGGTTAGTTGTTTTCATGTTGTATTACTGTAGGCGTTCTTTATCTGAACATTGCAAAGAAAGCAAATGATTTTTGAATCTGCAACAAAAAATGATATTATTTTACTGAAAATCAGGTAGTTACAAAAGTGTATTCAATATAATTCCTGTCCGCGGCTGCGCAGATACTATAATAGAGACGGCTTACTTCAGGATCGTGATCCAAGATTAGCGGCCGTTGTGTTTAAAATGTTCCTTCATCAAATTTTATCCAAAAAAAAAGCGCCCCGGTTATAAGGACGCTTTGTGTATATATCTCAATTGTTGATTCAGATTATAAGCTTGCACAAAACGCCCGCGGCACGAACGGTTTCACGTCCTGACGCAGATTACAAATTTGCATGATATGGTTTTGTGTTTTCATTTGCCGCAAAATTAAGCAATTAACTTTAATGTTATGTCCAAAAATTAACTTCTGTTCAACTTTAAGATTTCTTTGTGAAGCTAATCCCGCTGTCCGCTTTTAGTCCTCGCTCCCGTAACCTGTTTTTAAAGGCGGCCCGCCGGCTTCCGCTGGTCGCCGCGGCCCGCCAAAAAAACGGCTCACGGTATCTGCGGGCTAACCGCTTCCATCGGGGCTAGTTACCTTTAAATTTATAATCTCGATCCCAGATCAAGCATCGTCCTTTTGAAACTTCTCACCACTTCCGATTGATCCCTATGTCTTCCATCTTTCACGACCCAGTTTCCATTCACGATCGTTCCCAGAATGTTCGAGACATCCGCGGAAAACACAAACGTATTGCACAGGTTTTTGACCGATGATGTTGCTGTCAGCGCACAATCCGCATCCATAACCACCGCATCGAACGTATCTCCTACCTTAAAAAACGTTTCATTCTGTTCGCCCATCGCCTTGCGCCCGGAGTGCCAAGCCATTTTTATGGCGTTGAATCCGCTGTCGCCATTGCCAGTTTCGTAGAATGTCGTTCGTTTATGCGATATGAGGCGCTGCCCGTAATCCAGAATGCGCAATTCCTCAAAAGGGTTGATGCCGACATGGCTGTCGGTTCCTATCGACCACATCCCGCCGGCATTGCGGTAATCGGCAAAGCGGAAAAATCCGTCGCCAAGATTGCCTTCCGTACTCGGGCAAATCACGACGTTCGCTCCCGATCGTGCCACTCCTTTTACTTCGGAGTCATCGAGATGCGTCGCATGCACCAAATGGTAATTTTCGTTCACGTCGCAATTGTCGAGCAGCCACTGTACCGGGCGTTTGCCGTGGAACGCCAGGCAGTCTTCGATTTCTTTTAATTGCTCCGAAACGTGTATGTGGAATGGCGCCGTCTTGTCCATCTCCCGCGTCAGCCGGATCACATCATCCGGCCTGACCGCCCGCAACGAATGGATTCCGGTGCCCCAATTTGCTCCGCGATACGAATTAACCGAAGCTTTCGTGGCTTCCAGCAATCTGAAGTAATCTTCGATAGTATCGGAAATAAACCTCTTTTGTTTGTCCAATGGCGGTTGGCCGAACCCGCCTTGCTGGTAAAACATCGGCACGAGCGTAATCCGGATACCGGTCCTTTGTGCAGCCGAAATGAGCCGTTGCCCCATTTCCGACGGGTTCGCGTACGGCTTTCCTTCCTTATCGTGATGCAAATAATGGAATTCCGCCACCGATGTGTATCCGTGACGCAACATCTCGGAGTATAACATCGCAGCAATATGTTCGAGTTGTTCCGGCGAAATCGTCAGCGCCAGGTTGTACATCGCCGTCCTCCAACTCCAGAAATCATCGGGAACACCCGTGCCCTCATGCAGTTCCGCAAGGCCGGCCATCGCATACTGGAACGCGTGCGAATGAGCGTTCTGAAATCCCGGCAAGGCGTATCCGTTTATGTTTTCGCCATCGCCGTTTGCGGAAATCGATGCGATAGTTCCATCATCGCCAATAGAGACGGATGCATCTTCGAGCCACCCGTCTTCCGTCAGCAAGCCTTTAAATCGCAATGTCTTCATGATCGCAGCGTTTCGATGATGTTGGTGAACATTTCCCTGAGCAGGTCGCGCATACCGTTGGCCCGTCCTTCGTGATATTGCGTTTCGGTATCGTCCATATAATTGCTTTTGGCCATCTCGAGTTGTAGCGCATGTATGTTTTGCTCCGGCTTGCCGAAAAATCGCGTGATGTAACCGCCTTTAAACGGAATGTTGTGCTGTACCCCGAACGGCCCGTTATGCAGCGCTTCGTAGGCTGACGCGATAATCGACGGGGACGCCGACGTAAGGTCGTTGTCGCCCAGGATCAAGTCCGGAAAGGGTTTAGCGGAGATTCCCGGAACCGATTTCCTTATCGAATGAGCGTCAAAAAGCAATGCTTTTCCGTGCCTTTCGACCAGGCCGGTGAGCAATTCGTCCACTTTTTTGTGATACGGGATGAAGTAATCTTCCAGGCGTTGTTCGATTTCGGTATCATCCGGGACTTTCCCGTCGTAGAGCGGCAGGCCGTTAAAATCGGTTATCGGGCACAATCCTGTTATCACGCGACCGTCGGTATAAAGCGGCTCCGTCTGCGGATAGCGGTTCAGGTCGATCACCCACCGGCAATAGTTTGCGCTGATCATCGCAATGCCCATAGAGGGCGCGAAATCGTATAATTTATCGATAAACCAATCGGCATCGTCCGGACGTTCCGCAAGTTCAGGCTTTATCCTGGACTTAATTTCCGGCGGAAAATACGTGCCGGAATGGGGAGAGCTGATGAGGATCGGCACCTCATCTGCTGCAGGATTCGAAATAGTGTAAAGTGTCATTTCGGTCATTTGCCCAAAGTTAGGAAAATCGGGCGAGTTGGAGGAATGGGATGTTGATGTGGTTTTATCTGGTTATGCTCGATTGTTAAAAAACAGACCTGTCTAATAAAACGTAATTCAAAACCAAAACAACAACTGGTAGGGTCTTACCACTCTAAGAAATCGATATCGCTATTTTTATGAATTCAATTTCTTTACATGAAAATACTGCTCCCTTTCCTGATTTTGGCCACGACCGTCTTTGCCCAGCCGCGCACAAAAACCGATTTTGACTTCGGATGGAAGTTCCACCCCGGCCACGCTGCGAATCCTGAAAAAGATTTCAACTTTTCAATTGCAACCGTGTTCTCGAAATCGGGAGAAGGGGCTAATACCGCGATCAATCCGGTATTTGACGACACCAATTGGGATAACGTCGATTTACCCCACGACTGGGCTGTCGCGCTCCCATTTAAATATGACCGCAATTTCGACGTACAATCCCATGGTTATAAGCCTGTCGGCGGAATGTTCCCTGAAACTTCGGTCGGATGGTACCGCAAACATTTTAAGCTGGATCCATCCGCAAAAGGCAGGCGATTTGAACTTCAGTTCGACGGGATCTATCGCGATGCGCGCGTCTGGGTGAACGGCCACTACTGCGGACGCAGCGAAAGCGGTTATTTGGGAACCAATTACGACATTACCGATTTCGTCTCGTTCGACAGTGAAAACGTAGTGGTCGTACGTGCGGACGCAAGTCAGTACGAAGGTTGGTTTTACGAGGGAGCGGGCATTTATCGCCACGTCTGGCTGAATCAGTACGACAATACACATATCGAAACCGACGGGATTTTCGCCCATGCCAGAATCTCAGGCAAAAAAGCAGATCTTACGGTGGAAACGACAGTTGTCAACGAGGGTTTTTCAAGATCGGACGCATCCGTTCAGTTTCTCGTGAAAGACCGGTCCGGCAAGATAGTGGCTTCATCAGGCAGTTCCCGGGTTTCCCTGGCAGAAGGAAAATCGGAAACGGTCAGGCAAAGAATTTCTGTTTCCTCACTGAGATTGTGGTCGCTTGAAGATCCTTATCTGTACCGCATTTCGGTTCGGATAAACCAGGGCGGCAAACTCGTCGATTCTGAAATATTTCCTTTCGGGTTCCGGACGATCGACGTCAGAAAGAACGGCGTATTCGTCAACGGGAAAAAGCACAAAATACATGGTGTGAACAACCATCAGGATCACGCCGGAGTCGGTTCGGCGATTCCCGACCATCTGCATTACCACCGCGTCATGCTCGAAAAGCAAATGGGCGTTAACGCCTGGCGAATGAGCCACAATGCCCCGGATCCTGTCCTGCTGACCGCCTGCGATTCGCTGGGGATGCTCGTTTTGAACGAACAGCGCCTGCTCAATTCGGGGAAGGAATATGCCGGACAGTTCCGCAAATTGCTCAAGCGTGACCGCAACCATCCGAGTATTTTTATGTGGAGCATCGGCAACGAAGAAAATCGCATCCAAAAGAACGAGACGGGAAAGAACATCGCCAAAACGCTGCTTTCCATCCAAAGGCAGTACGATCCGACGCGGACCTCAACGTATGCCGCGAATTTCGGAAACGAATTTGAAGGCATTAACGAAGTCATTCCTGTGCGCGGTTTCAATTACTCCCACCGTGCCGTCGCCGATTATCACAAGGCGCATCCGGATCATCCGATATTAGGAACCGAAATGGGAAGCACCGTGACCACGCGCGGGATTTATGCAAAAGATTCGATTCGCGGCTACCTGCCCGATCAGGACATTTCGTTCCCGTCATGGGCGAGCACGGCCGAGGAATGGCAAAAATTGTCTGCCGAAAACGACTACTGGCTCGGCGGATTCATCTGGACGGGATTCGATTATCGGGGCGAACCCACGCCGTTCACATGGCCGAACATCAATTCTCATTTCGGGATCATGGACATGTGCGGTTTCCCGAAGAACATCTATTATTACTACCAAAGCTGGTGGACAGACAAGGACGTGCTGCATATTTCCCCTCACTGGAACTGGCCGGATAAACTGCATTGGGATAAACCGGCGGAAGATGTCGAGGTCTGGATCAACTCCAATGCCGACAATGTCGAACTCTTCCTCAACGACAAATCGCTTGGCAAAAAGGACATGCCCAGGAACGGCCACCTGAACTGGACGGTTCCTTATAAACCGGGTAAGCTGGAAGCCGTCGGATTTAAAAAAGGCAAAAAGATCACGACTGCAGTCGAAACCACGGGTGCTCCCACCGAAGTAGTCGTGACGCCGTATAAGACCACGATGACCGCCGACGGGAAGGACGTGGCTATCGTCAATATTTCCGTTATCGACAAAGAAGGCCGGACCGTGCCGAATGCCGACAACATGATCCGGTTCGAGATGAAGGGCGATGCCAAAATCATTGGTGTCGGGAACGGGGACCCGAGTTCGCACGAGCCTGACAAATGTGCCGACGGGGCATGGCAGCGTTCTCTTTTTAGCGGATATTGCCAGGTTATTGTCCAGGCAGGAACAAAATCGGAATTCATCCATTTTGAGGCAAAAGCCGCAGGTTTGACCACGGGAGCAACCGATTTCATCACGGTCGAGCCGGATAAAAAACGCATCGTCACATCCGACAAAAAATACGAACTGAAAGGCGAAGCGGCAAAATCGCGCCCGGTCGACAAAATGCTTGGAGCCGACATTTCGTTTTTGCCCGAACTTGAAGCACGAGGCATGAAATTTTCCGATAAGGGCGTGGAAAAAGATGCGATCCAAATCCTCAAAGACCACGGTTTCAATTACGTCCGCCTGCGGATCTTTAACGAGCCGGCCAACGAAAAAGGCTATTCGCCTGGCAAAGGCTTTTGCGATCTCGAGCATACGAAAGACATGGCCAAACGGGTAAAAGCGGCCGGCATGAAGTTGCTGCTGGATTTTCATTACAGCGATTATTGGGCCGATCCTGGCAAGCAGTACAAACCCAAGGCGTGGGAAGGCCAATCAATGGAACAGCTTAAAAAATCGCTTTACGACTGGACGTTCCGGGCCATGTCCGAACTTAAAAACCAGGGAACGCTGCCCGACATGGTCCAGGTAGGAAACGAGATCAACCACGGTTTGGTCTGGCCGGAAGGCAGCATCGCCAACCCGGACGGCATGGCCCAGCTTTACAACGCCGGAGTCGCGGCAGTCAAGGCGGTCAACCCGAAAACGCAGATGATGTTTCACCTCGCTTTGGGCGGACAACATTTCGAATCTACGGAATGCCTCGATGAAATGGTCAAGCGCAACGCCCATTTCGACGTGGTCGGATTGTCGTATTACCCGAAGTGGCACGGCACGATCAGCGACCTGGAATACAACATTTTCGAATTGTCCGAACGCTACGGCAAAGATGTGATCGTGGTTGAATATTCCCACAAAAAGCAGGAAGTCAATAAAGCCGGATTCGATTCACCCAACGGTCGCGCAAAAGGAACCGCGATCTGGGAACCGCTTTCGACATGGGAAAAGTTTTTCGACAAAGACGGGAAATCGAACGAATTATTGCTTGAATACGATGCTATCAGCGGGCGTTTCCTCGGCAAATAGATTTTACCGTTAAGGCAATTGCAACATTGAAGACATTAAGAACGTTAAGAAGAATTGTGCTCAGGACCGCGTTAATGTTCTCAATGCCTTAATGATCTTACGGTTAAAAAAGATGATCGTGAACGCACTTAATGTCCTTAACGGTAAAAAAAAAGCCCGATGATCATCACTAAACATCGGGCTAATCAAAATCGACTAATTCTTAAAATATATAAGTGGCTACAGCGCCTGCATCGACCTTGGCCTGGAACAACTTGTCCTTTTGGGTAACGGTAAATTTCTTTTCTTCGGATGACGTATTCACGACCAATAGCACGATTTTGCCATCAGGTGTCGAGAAAGCCACGTTCGGCAACCCATCGATTGAGGAAGACTGAATGCGTTTCGACCCCGGACGCACGAATTTCGAAGCATGCGCCATATGGTAAAAAGCCACGTTCTTTATGAATTTCGAGCCATCGATCGTAACCGCTCCCATACACGTGGTACAGCCGCCTCTGTCTGTATGCGGATCGTATTTCGGGTCGGATGCGAGATTCCACTGAAGCACGGTCTTCGCCCAATTCTCCGTCGCGCCTACAAGCAGATGCTCGACGTTCCACTTCAGATCTTTAGGGAAGTCGCCGGGCCCGCCTGTCCACTGTTCTGTAAAATAGATGTTTTTGTCCGGATGCGCGTCGTGTACCTTTGACATGGCGTCAATCGTACCTCCGTAAAGGTGAAACGCCGATCCGTCTACGTATTTTTTAGCCTGGGCGTCGTTCAGGATTTCAAGCGGATATTCCGGTTTGTCGCAATTGTGATCGTATACGATGATCTTGGTCTTGATTTTCGCTTTCTCAAACGCCGGTCCCAGATGATCGCGCACGAAAACCGCCTGGTCCTTCGCTTCCATATACATACTCGGGTTATTACCCGGATGCAACGGCTCGTTCTGGATCGTGACTGCGTCGATTACAATGCCCTCCGCCTTCATACCCTGTATGTATTTGACGAAATAATCGGCGTAAGCGCCATACCATTCCGTTTTCAGGCTTCCGCCTCTCGTGTCGCCATTGTCCTTCATCCAGACGGGAGCGGACCAGGGCGAGCCCATGATCTTGATTTTCGGATTGATCGCGAGAATCTTTTTGAGCACTTGGATCAAGCCTGTGCGCCTGTCGTGTTCGAGGCTGAATTTTTTCAGTTTCGGATCGGTTTCGCCGGCGGGAAGGTCGTTATACGAAAAAACACGATCGTCGAGGTCGGACGCGCCTATGCTCACGCGCAGGTAACTGATGCCGATTGCATTTTCCTTAACGGAGAACATTTCCTGAAGCAACAGGTCCTGGTTTTCCTTGTCCATTGCGGAGATCAATTGGGCGCTTCCGCCGGTAAGGCAATATCCGAAACCATCGATTTCCTGGAATTTTTGCTTGTCGTCGATCACGATGGAATTACGGTTGACGACACCGGAAGCCTTTTGAAGGTTCAGATCAGCCTGTTTGGCGAAGAGAACAGATTTGTCGCCTTTGGTGAGCCACATTTCTACTTTTCCGGACTGCTTTTTCTGGGCTGTTACCGATGCGGCAAGCATCAGGACGGCTGCAATTGTTGTAGTTTTTAACAGATTCATGTTTGTTTTTTTTGATTCCGGGATTCTGATTTTCCCATATGCCGAAGTTAAGCATATAGATTTATATGAGCACTCCCTCACCTCAGTTTGTCGTCTTAATGACTTTGTACTCTCGTTCGACGTTCGACGTTCGACGTTCGACTTTCGACTTTACGACTTTACGACCAAAAAAAATCCCGTTGATTAGACGGGATTTGCATTTTGATTTGGTGCCGATTGAGGTGATTGATGATTACCTTGTGATTGAATTGTGATGTTGTGACCGATGATTGTTCTTTAAAGAAGATCGCCTTTCGGATTTGTTACAGTGAATCTGAAAATACTTCAAATTTTAACTTTTAGACTCGTTGGATGCCAAAACATAAATTCAAACTAAAGTGCCTTAAACCAATATCCGAATCGCTTATATTTGCGACCCGAAACAATCGGCAGGTACAATGACATTCGACCTCATACAAAAAGACCCGCAAACCAAAGCCAGGGCGGGCAAACTCACTACCGATCACGGTGTAATCGAAACCCCGATCTTCATGCCGGTGGGAACAGTGGCATCCGTAAAGGGCGTTCACCAGCGCGAACTCAGGGAGGAAATCAATCCTGATATTATCTTGGGTAATACGTATCACCTGTATCTGCGTCCGCAAACGCACATCCTCGAAAAAGCAGGCGGATTGCACAAATTCATGGGCTGGGACCGCAATATCCTTACCGATTCCGGCGGATACCAGGTCTACTCATTATCGGCCAACCGCAAGATCAAGGAAGAAGGCGTCAAGTTCAAATCGCACATCGACGGTTCTTACCATGTCTTCACGCCGGAAAACGTAATGGAGATCCAGCGCACGATCGGAGCCGACATCATCATGGCCTTCGACGAATGCACGCCTTATCCGTGCGATTACCGCTATGCCCAACGCTCGATGCACATGACGCACCGCTGGCTGGACCGATGTATTTCGCATCTGGAAAAGACACCGTTGAAATACGGGTACGACCAGGCGTTTTTCCCGATCGTCCAGGGAAGCACATATAAAGACCTGCGCCAGCAATCGGCGGAATACATCGCGAATTCGAACCAGGTAGGAAATGCGATCGGAGGCTTATCCGTAGGGGAACCGGCCGAAGAAATGTATGCGATGACGGAGGTCGTGACGGCGATCCTTCCGGAAGACAAGCCGCGTTACCTGATGGGCGTCGGGACACCGATCAACATCCTTGAAAACATCGCGCTCGGAATCGACATGTTCGACTGCGTCATGCCGACCCGCAACGCCAGGAACGGCATGCTGTTCACGGCCCACGGAACGATCAACATCAAAAACCTGAAATGGGCGGACGATTTTTCACCTATTGACGAAAACGGCACCACGTTCGTAGACCGCGAATACACGAAAGCCTATCTGCGCCATCTTTTCGTAGCCGACGAATACCTGGGCAAGCAGATCGCCACGATCCACAACCTCGGTTTTTACATGTGGTTGGTGCGTGAAGCCAGAAAACATATATTAGCGGGAGATTTCAGGGAATGGAAGGAACGTATGGTGAAACAGATGGACAAAAGATTATAGTCGAAAGTCGTAAAGTCTTAAAGTCATAAAGACCGTCTCCCAAGATCTTGCTTCCAAGACAGAATTTCATTGCTCTATGACTTTACGACTTTAAGACTTTACGACTTTAAGACTCAACTTTCATGAAAATTATCGACCTCTACATCCTCAAGCGTTACCTGGCCACCTTTGCGGTGATGTTGCTCATGTTTATTCCGATCGGAATCGTGATAGACGTATCCGAAAAGGTCAACAAGATGATAGAGAATAAGATCCCTTTTGTTGAGATCGCCTTGTATTATCTCAATTTCACGATTTATTTCGCGAATCTGCTGTTTCCGATCTTTCTCTTCCTTTCCGTGATCTGGTTCACTTCCAAACTCGCGAATAATACGGAGATCATCGCCATCCTGAGTTCCGGGATTTCGTTTACGCGCTTTTTGCGACCTTATATCGTGGGCGCGACGATCGTTTCCATCATTGTGCTCCTCGCCGGATTTTTCATCGTACCGAAGGCCAGCCAGGGCTTCAACGATTTCCGTTACCAATATCTGAAAGGCGGCGGAAAGGAAAAAATGCGCAAGACGACCGACGTTTTCCGTCAGATCAACGACGACGTTTTCATCCACGTGACCAACTACAGTCAGACGTCCCAGATGGCGTTCAATTTTACGCTCGAGAAATTCGGCAAGAACAAAAAGCTCGATTACAAGATCACGGCCACGCGCATGAAGTTCAACGAAAAGACGAAAAAATATACGATGTACAACTACGTCAGGCGCGACGTCGGGCCTTTGGGCGACCGCATCGTAAACGAAACCAAAAAAGACACGGTTTTCCCTTTCGAGCTCGAAGACCTCACGCCCACCGTTTACGTAGCCGAAACGCTGACACTGGGCGAACTCAACGACTTTATCGCCAAAGAGCGCAAGCGCGGATCGGGAAATATCGACACGTATCTCGTCGTGCTCTACAAAAAGTACAGCCTTCCGGTTTCGGCGTTCATTCTAACGATCATCGCCGTTTCGGTTTCCTCGATGAAGCGACGCGGCGGAATGGGAATGAACCTCGCCATCGGGATCGGGATCGCGTTCACTTTTGTTTTCTTCGACAAGATTTTCGGGACATTGGCCGAGAAATCGAGCCTACCGCCTTTCCTTGCGGTCTGGCTGCCCAATATGCTCTTCGGGATCTTAGCGGTTTATTTGTTGCGCAATGCCAAACGTTAAAGCCAAAAGCTACCTCCTTTTACACTTCATTGTCTTTATCTGGGGCTTTACCGGCGTCCTTGGCGGACTGATTTCCATAAACGGAACGCAGCTCGTCTGGTACCGCATGCTGCTCGCCTCCGCGATTTTGTACGCATGGCTGTTGTTTACCAAAACGCCGGTAAGGCTTCCCGCAAAAGTGCTGCTCAAGCTGACCTTCGTCGGGTTGCTTATCGCCATTCACTGGATCCTGTTTTTTACCGCGATCAAGGTTTCGAACGTTTCCATTACGCTCGCCATGTTTTCGATGGGTGCCTTTTTCGCCGCCATTTTCGAGCCGCTGTTCTACAACCGGAAAATGCTGTGGTACGAGATCCTTTTCGGGGTTGTGATCATCGGGGCGCTGAGCCTGATCCTCAACGTGGAATTCGAGCACTTCAACGGCATGATCCTCGCGCTCGTCTCGGTCTTTTTCGGGGTCATGTTCACGCTCGTCAACGGCAAGCTCACGCTTCAGTACGACCCGAAGGTCATCACGCTTTACGAATTCATAACCGGATTCCTTTTTGTCGCCGTATACCTGATGGCCACCGGCGGATACTCCCTTGAATTCTTCGAACTTTCCTCAAAAGACTGGTGGCTGATCCTGTTGCTCGCCTCGGTTTGCACGGCTTACGCCTTTACGGCATCGGTCGAGGTCATGCGCCGCCTCACGCCCTACACCGTCATGCTCACCACAAACCTCGAACCCGTTTACGGCATTGTGCTCGCCTGGTTCCTCATCGGCGAGAACGAGCGCATGAGCACCGGATTTTATTTCGGGGCCGCCATTATAATAGGTGTCGTCGTGCTCAACGCGATCGTAAAAAACAAATCCGACAAAAATAAATAAGCTGTTTTGGCCGTTGCCTCCGGCCGCGCTGTTTGCTCTAGCTTTCTCAAAAAGCGCATTTCTGCACGCGTCTTACGGGCTTCCGTTGGTCGCCCGCATCCGCGGCAAAAAGAGCGTTTTTCCTCAAAAGGCTACCGCTTCCATCGCTAACGGAAACGTCCTTGATTTAAAGATTCTTGTCCAAAAACGCAAAGACGATCTTGTAAAATTCTTCCGGTTGTTCCACCGTCGGCATGTGCCCGCATTTGTTGATGCCGTAGACCTGCGCCTGAGGATACGCCTTTTCATACATCGATACCGTTGTCGCGCCAACAGGATCCTGCCACCCGAAAATTACCAGAGCCGGGTTTTTGTAACGCATCGGCAAGGTTTGCGTGATATCGAAATTTTGTTCTTTAAGGCTTTTCCACATCAGCGAACCCATTTCACCTGAATATTTTCCGCGATTGGCCTGTTCGAGAACCTTGATGAGATTTTCAGGATCATACGTGAATTTTTTCCAGGCCATTTCCTTTTTAAAGGCTTCGAACTTGTCTGGTTCGGCTTTGCGCTTTTGAGGATCGCTCCAAAATTTGTATAGCGTACTGTCTGAAAGCTGGGTGCGCACATCGAGGCTGGCATCGATGACCGGGCTGAATTTCATATCGAGCTCGCCTCCGCCTATCAACACCAATGTCCTGATGCGCTGCGGATACTTGTTCGCATAGGCCGACGCCAGCATGGCTCCCCAAGAATGGCCTGAAATCGCGATTTGTTCCTGTTTGAGGTGCTGTCGCAGCAGTTCGATATCCTCAATGGCCCGGTCCAGGTTGATCGTGATGTTGTCGAGGGGTCTCGTCCAGGATTTTCCGGTGCCTCTCTGGTCGAACAGGATCGCCTGGTACTTTTTGCCGAGTTCTTTGGCCAGATCGTCTTCCTGGCTGGATGCTACGCCAGGACCTCCGCTGAGTATAATGACCGGCTTTCCTTTGCCGTAGGCGTAATAGTGCAATGCGGCGTCTTTCAGTACGATCGAATCGTGGACCTGAGCATAAGCGGAAGTAATTAAAAAGAGCAGGCAGAAAATAGCAAAATATTTCATGATCAGGTGTTTGCATAAATGTAACAAGAAAATTGCTTGTAAAAATGCAGGTTCCGCGTTAAGGATGGCGGCACTGTCGGAGCTCTTTTGCCAAACCTCAAAGGTTTCGGCCTGACGCCGAATGATATGGAGCCGGCGGATAAACCTTTGAGGTTGGCAAAAAGCGACTGCCGCCAGCCTGACGGCGGCTTCTCCTATCGGGCAGCTGAACCGGAACAGGAAAGCCGCCGGAACGCCCGTATAAAACATACGGTAAAATTCTAATGGACAAACGGCGAATTCGCGACCGGACGAATAAACATTTCTGCTTATCTTTGCCCTTCAACTAAACTAAAATCCTCCGAGATGGAATATTTAGATTTTGAGCTTCCTATCAAGGAACTCGAAGAACAGCTTGACAAATGCCAGGTTATAGGACAGGAATCGAACGTTGACGTGACCGATACCTGCAAACAGATCGAAAAGAAACTCGAAGAGACCAAGAAAAAAATATACAAAAACCTCACGGCCTGGCAACGCGTACAACTCTCGCGTCACCCGAACCGCCCGTATACGATGGATTACGTGCGTTCGCTGTGCGGCGACACGTTTCTCGAATTATTCGGCGACCGCGCGTTCAAAGACGACAAGGCGATGATCGGCGGACTCGGGAAAATAGGCGGACAATCGTTCATGATTATCGGCCAGCAAAAAGGATACAACACCAAAACGCGACAGTACCGCAATTTCGGTATGGCGAACCCTGAAGGATACCGCAAGGCGCTGCGTCTCATGAAAATGGCGGAGAAATTCGGGATTCCCGTGGTTTCGTTCATCGATACCCCGGGTGCTTATCCGGGACTTGAAGCCGAGGAACGCGGACAGGGAGAAGCCATCGCACGCAATATTTTCGAAATGATCCGACTTACGGTCCCGGTTATCGCCGTGATTGTGGGAGAAGGCGCTTCGGGAGGCGCGCTTGGAATCGGCGTTGGCGACAAGGTTTACATGATGGAGAACACGTGGTATTCGGTGATTTCCCCTGAATCCTGCTCGTCCATCTTGTGGAAAAGTTGGGATTACAAGGAACAGGCCGCCGAAGCACTGAAGCTTACTTCGACCGATATGAAAAAGCAAAAGCTGGTTGACGACGTTATCCCCGAGCCTCTCGGCGGTGCACACTTCGACCGCGAAACGGCCTTTAAGAACGTACAGGAATATATTCTGAAAGGATTCAACGAGCTCAAGGATTTATCAACAGATAAATTAGTGGCCAAAAGGATGGACAAATACAGCAAAATGGGCGAATTCAGGGAATAATCCTTAAAAAACGACAAAGGATCCGAAGCCCCGTGGTTTCGGATTTTTTTTGCCTTATAAACACTTTACAACAGTTTATCAACAGTTTACTGTAATAACTCTGATCACCATTTTTTGAAATTTAGATTACTTTCGCTGCATGGAAAACTTCAGGAGCATAAGCCCGGTAAAGGTCGACAAATCGGCCATAATAAGCCTTGAGAAAGGCAAGCTGCCGCCTCAGGCCACTGAACTGGAGGAAGCGGTTTTGGGCGCCATGATGATCGACAAGAAAGGTGTCGACGAAGTTATCGACATACTTGCCGCCGACGCTTTTTACAAAGATGCGCACAAACATATTTTCGAGGCGATCTTTCAGTTGTTCACCGATTCCCAACCGATCGACCTGCTGACCGTTTCGTCCCAGCTCAAGAAGAACGCAAAACTTGAACTGGCCGGCGGCGATTTTTATCTGATACAGCTTACGCAGAAGATTTCGTCTTCCGCACACATCGAATTCCATTCCCGGATCATTTTGCAGAAGTTCATCCAGCGAAGCCTGATCCGGATCTCTGCGGAACTCATCGAAGAATGTTACGACGAGACGACCGATGTTTTCGATTTGCTCGACAAAGCCGAATCGCGTCTGTATGAAGTCACCCAAGGCAACATCAAACGTTCGTCCGAAACCGCCCAAAGTCTCGTCTTGCAGGCCAAAAAGCGTATCGAGGAAATTGCGGGCCGCGAAGGACTGAGCGGCGTGGCGACCGGTTTCGAGAAACTCGACCAGGTTACCTCCGGATGGCAGCCGTCCGATCTTATCATCATCGCCGCACGTCCGGGTATGGGTAAGACGGCTTTCGTATTGTCGATGGCGCGCAACATGGCCATCGATTTCAACCAGCCCGTCGCGTTGTTCTCGCTTGAGATGTCGTCCGTTCAGCTGATTACGCGTCTGATTTCGTCCGAAACCGGATTGTCATCGGAAAAGCTGCGTACCGGGAAACTCGAAAAACACGAATGGGAACAGTTATCCACGAAAGTGAAGGACCTGGAAAAAGCGCCGTTGTTCATAGACGACACGCCTTCCCTCTCGATTTTCGACTTGCGTGCGAAATGCCGTCGATTATCGTCCCAGTATGGGATCAAACTGATCATCGTCGATTATCTTCAGCTCATGACGGCCGGAGGATCAGGAAAAGGCGGCGGAAACCGCGAACAGGAAATTTCGACGATATCGCGAAACCTGAAGGCGCTGGCCAAAGAACTGAACGTTCCTGTGATCGCGCTTTCCCAGTTGTCTCGTGCCGTAGAAACGCGAGGCTCGAGCAAGCGTCCGTTGCTATCCGACCTTCGTGAATCAGGGGCGATCGAACAGGATGCCGATATCGTTTCGTTCATTTACCGTCCGGAATATTACAAGATCGACGAATGGGATGACGACGAACATTCCCCAACAGAAGGCCAGGCGGAATTCATCATCGCCAAGCACCGTAACGGCTCGCTCGAAAACATCAGGCTCAAATTCATCGGGAACCTGGGTAAATTCGACAATCTCGAAAATTTCGGTGGCGGTGTTTTCGATGACCTTCCATCCAAAATGAACCACGACGACATGCCGTTCTCGCCGCGCAACCTTCCGTCTCCGAACGAGGCGTTTGGCAGCAGTGCGAACAATTTCAACGACGACAGCGACGTTCCTTTCTGATACATCTATCCTTCAAAAAAACCTCCGGCGACAACCGGAGGTTTTTTTATGCGCTTTTCACAAACGCCGCGGGAATGTGGAAGTAAACCGTCGCGCCCCTGTCGCTGTTGTTCTTAGCCGATATTTGCCCGCCGGCCTGCTTGACGAGTTCGGCCGTGATCTGCAAACCGATTCCGTAACCGCTTTCAAGATTGGTCCCTTTGCCCGATGCCACGCTGTTCCCGAACAAGTTCACCAGCGTATCCGAATGTATTCCGGTACCTTCGTCCTTTACGAAAAGACAATCCTGGACCGCGTCATATCCGAGTACGATACGGCCGTTGTCGAAACTGTATTTGATCGCGTTGTTGACAAGGTTCCTGTAAACGATGCGCAGCTTGTCTGCCTGGATATGAAGGTTCAGCGTGTCCGGTATCTGATTGTCCACGATCAGGTTTTTAGTCGCGATCGCCGATTTGAGCTGGGCGACAATTTCGTCCGAAATCAGTAAAGGCGAGGCGCTGGAGATGTTTTGCCCTTCGCCCGTCCCGAATTCCGACTTTGCCCAGTTGAGCAGGTTTTCGAGTACGAGATTGGCCTGGGCCGTTTGTTTGCCCAATGCGGAGGCGATCGACCGGAAAGTTTCCGCATCGAGATGGCCGTCGTCGACAAGTGCGATAATGCCTTGGAGGTTGTGGAGCGGACCTTTGAAATCGTGGGATACGACTGAAAATATCTTACGGTTCAGCGCATTCAGGCGGTCGACTTCGGCTTTTTGCCTGGAAATAACGCGGTTCTTCTGTTTGAGGCGATGCACGCTGACCACTGATAATATCAGCAACAATCCGGAAACGACAACGATCCATGCAAGCAGGTTGCCCCGGCTTTCCTGGGACTTCTCGGCAATCCTGGCCATTTTGCTTTCCTGCTTGCTGACGTAGGCATTGTGGCGCGCTTCGAGGACCTCAGCATTCTGTCGCTGCTGATCCATATTTTTGACGTGGTTCAGGCTATCGCGCTTCTGGACGCAATACAATAATCTGGAGGCATTGTTTTGCAGATGATAAATGTCGATGAGTTTCGAATAGGAAGCCACCACGTAATTGGTAACCGAACAGCTATCGGACATTTTTCTGGCTTCCAACGCATAATTTTCAGCCTTGGCCAGGTTTTTCCGTTTGATCTCGAGATCGGCGAGCTTAAGCAACTGAAGCGGGATTTCGCATTCGGAACCTTGCTGGCGGAACATGCGGTTGGCTTCGAGAATGGTTTTTTCGGCTTTGGCAAATTGATTGTGGTGCAGGTAATAGTATCCGATAATAGGAAGGTTCGACAGCCTCGTATTGAACAACCGTTCCGGATCGCTGTGCTTTTCGGCCATCTTTATGGAGTTCGACGCATACCAGTAAGCGGAATCGTACTGCTTTTTCTCATAAAAAATATTCGCGATCACGTGATAGGCCAAAGCTCGTGCACGCCCGCCGGTTACCGGATCCGTGAAGGTTACAGCCAGCGCCTTTCGGGCATATTTCATTCCCTCGTCCTGGGAAACCAGAATACGTTTGATATCACTCAGGAAAACGTAAAGTACCAATTGCTGCCGCTTGTCGCACTTCGGATCCTGGAGCAAGCTGTAAATCCTGGCTTCGGCTTCATTGTATTTATTGTCGTAGATAAGCTGCTGGATCTCGTTGTTGGTTTTAACGAAATCTGCTTTTTGTGCGTGCAGCTGCGCCATAGCTAACAGCCATAGGCACAAGGTTATAAAAAGTTTCATCAGATTCGGGGGCGAATGTTTGTGGCTGCATAATTAGCGATTTTTTGGCATGTAGCGAACTATTTTCCAAGGATTAACGTTTATCTTTACGCAAAATGACCACAATGTTTTCGAGGAAACTCATCGCACTGCTCTTCCTGGTGCTTTCTACGGCCGCAAACGCCAATTTTATTCTGCTTCCGATGGATGAAGCCACTCAGCAAAACCATCTAAAAGCCTACGGAATAACCTATTGGGCGCTCGACAAGCAGTTCAAGGCGAGTTGGCTGCTCAATTACAGGGGAGGATCGTTTTTGTTACCGGATGCGCCTGAAATCAGGAAAGAATGCCAGATCCGCGGCGTGAGTTTCGAAATACTGTCGGATGCACAGGCCAATTCGATCCTTGACGAAATATCGAGTCCTTCCCAGAATATGGAAACCGTCGTATTGGAAAAAGCGCCGAAGATCGCAGTCTACACGCCAAAAGGCAAGCAGCCTTGGGACGATGCCGTTACGCTGGTCCTTAAATTTGCTGAAATTCCATATGTAGAAGTTTATGATGAGGAAGTGATGTCTGACCAGTTGCTGCTTTACGACTGGCTCCATCTGCACCACGAAGATTTTACGGGTCAATACGGAAAATTTTACGGCATGTACCGCAACGCGCCCTGGTACATCGAGGAAAAGCGCAATGCGGAAGCGCTGGCAAAAAAACTCGGGTTTGAAAAAGTTTCGCAGGAAAAACTGGCGGTGGCCAAAAAAGTCCGCGATTTCGTTATTGGCGGCGGCTTCATGTTCGCCATGTGTTCGGCGACAGACAGTTTCGACATTGCGCTTGCCGCGGACGGACTCGATATCTGCGAAGCCATGTTCGACGGAGATGCAAGCGAACCGAATTATCAGTCGCAACTCGATTATTCCCGCAGTTTCGCGTTTAAGGATTTTACGCTCGAACGACGTCCGGAGCGCTATGAGTTTTCGGATATCGATATGACGGACAAACGTCGGATACCGTTCGAAAAGGATTATTTTACGCTGATGGAATTCTCCGCGAAATGGGACGTCATTCCAAGCATGCTGTGCCAGAACCACACCCAACTGGTAAAAGGGTTTATGGGGCAAAGCACGTCGTTCGAGCGCAGTCTCGTCAAATCGAATATTCTCGTGCTCGGTGAAAACCAGGTGAACGGGGAAGCGCGTTACATACATGGCCAGAAAGGCAAAGGCATGTTTACATTTTACGGTGGACACGACCCTGAAGATTACCAGCATCGCGTCGGCGACGAGCCTACCGTTTTGGACCTCCATCCTACTTCACCAGGATACAGATTGATCCTCAACAACGTTTTGTTTCCTGCGGCCAGAAAGAAAAAGCAAAAGACGTGACCGTAACTGCACCACATCAAAGCATTCACGCAGTTCAGAGCATTTGACACTTCTGCCGCTATCGGCACTATTCTTCATTAGCCCGGATGCAAGCGGATAGCCCACAGCCGAACCGCCTTAATTTTACAGGCTTGCGGTAGCGACCGCTGGAAGCTCGCCTCAAGCCTTGTAAAATTGGCGGGATGGCGAGGACTAGCAGCGGCAGCCGGATCAGCTCCCGTAAAAATCTATGTCGCCTGATATCATTTCATTGCAAAATCCCTTCAGCAATTATTCATTATTACTTATGAATTATTAATTATCACCCTATCTTTGCGGCAGTTTAATAAAACCACTTTAATGAAACGTAACACACAACAGTTAAACGCTTTAGCCATTCAGGTCAGACGCGACATCCTGCGTATGGTACATGCCGTGAACTCAGGCCATCCGGGCGGTTCACTGGGATGCACCGAATTTTTGGTCGCCCTGTACCAGAACATCATGGATCGCAAGGAAGGTTTCGATATGGACGGGATAGGCGAAGATCTCTTTTTCCTTTCGAACGGCCACATTTCACCCGTTTTTTACAGTGTCCTGGCGCGCAGCGGATACTTTCCGGTAGAGGAATTGAAAACGTTCCGACACATTAATTCCCGTCTGCAGGGACATCCGACGACGCATGAAGGCTTGCCGGGTATCCGGATGGCATCAGGCTCTTTGGGCCAGGGATTATCGGTTGCCATCGGAGCCGCACAGGCCAAGAAGCTCAACAATGACAGCCATCTGGTATTCAGCCTTCACGGTGACGGCGAATTGCAGGAAGGCCAGAACTGGGAAGCGATCATGTATGCGTCCGCTAAAAAAGTCGACAACCTCATCGCGACGGTCGACCTGAACCGCCAGCAAATCGACGGACCTACGGACGAAGTGCTCCACATGGGCGACCTGCGTGCCAAATTTGAAGCTTTCGGATGGGAAGTGCTCGAAATCGACAACGGAAACGACATCGAACAGGTGATTGCCGGATTGACCGAAGCCAAATCAAAAACCGGACAAGGCAAACCGATCTGCATCTTATTACATACCGAGATGGGCCACGGCGTCGATTTCATGATGTATACGCATGCATGGCATGGTAAAGCGCCAAACGACACCCAGCTGGAAACGGCATTGCTGCAAAACTACTGCGAAGGCGAATCTGACTATTAATCGATTGATCGGATCAAAATCTTTCAATCTTTTAATCATTAAATCTTTCAATACAGATGAAGAAATACGAAAATACAGGTAGCAAGGACACACGTTCCGGTTTTGGAGCGGGCCTTACCGAACTCGGGCAAACCAATGAAAACGTCGTGGCCCTTTGCGCCGATCTGATCGGATCGCTAAAAATGGACGATTTCAAGAAAAACCATCCGGAGCGCTTTTTCCAGATCGGGATTGCGGAAGCGAACATGATCGGAATCGCGGCAGGGTTGACGATAGGCGGAAAAATTCCGTTTACGGGAACATTCGCTAACTTTTCAACGGGCCGTGTTTACGACCAGATCCGCCAATCTGTTGCTTATTCGGACAAAAACGTCAAGATCTGCGCGTCTCACGCCGGACTGACTTTGGGCGAAGACGGTGCCACGCATCAGATCCTCGAAGATATCGGGCTCATGAAGATGTTGCCTGGAATGACGGTGATCAACACTTGCGATTACAATCAGACGAAAGCGGCTACGATCGCGATCGCGGAACATCACGGACCGGTTTACCTGCGTTTCGGACGTCCGGTGGTGCCTAACTTTACACCGGCCGACCAGAAGTTCGAGATCGGGAAGGCAAATATGATGAACGAAGGATCGGACGTAACGATAGTGGCGACCGGCCATCTGGTCTGGGAGGCGCTGTTGGCTGCCGAAACTTTGGAAGCAAACGGAATTTCGGCCGAGGTGATCAACATCCACACGATCAAGCCGCTTGACGAAGAGGCAATCCTGAATTCGTTGA
>Ga0265798_10003533_pt1 | contig 22165 bp, 23 predicted proteins | sample P3T30metagenome_FD_192430 | JGI IMG/M metagenome (GOLD analysis project Ga0265798, IMG submission 192430) | Plant litter microbial communities from East Loma Ridge, Irvine, California - P3 T30 | ecosystem: Environmental > Terrestrial > Plant litter > Unclassified | place: USA: California... | reverse complement strand
GGAAAGGGACGCCTGAGCCGCGGGGAACGCGGGAGCACGTCCGACGGCAAGAGCTTACAAGAACCTCACGTCTGCACTTGTTTCCTCTTCTTTGCATGTGCGAGCACCTTCTCAATTATTTTGCGATGCTGGTCGCTCGTCTTGGCCTGGACTACGCCCACGTTACCAACACGTACGCCAAAAGTCGCGTCGAGCCATGGCGTCTAGACCCACCAAACATCACTTTCGGAAATGCTACGAACCATGATAAACGAAAAAGGGCCGCCTGCATTCGACAACTATCACACGCTTTTAAGGCACTACATAATCATACAATAGACAAGGGGCCGCCGTCATTAGCTTTCTCGTGCGCCGTACATCTCCCGTCCCTTCGTAACCGTGCCTTACAGTGGCTACGCAACCCTTAGGACCCTACGTCCTAGCCGATGTTGCATTCTCCTTGTGTGCGTCCTCAATCCCGCTAACCCAAAGCCTCGAAGGCTTTCCATGGCCGTGACCCAGTACTCATACAACCATGATTTGCCGTTGCTGCCAAGCTCGCAAGGACAGATGCTGAGGTGCATAAGTCAGAGAGCGCCATACAGAGGCAGCATGAAAGAGATGGATGCGACCGTCGACCTTTTTTTACCTCCATGCGCCATGCACCATGCAAGAAGCATTCGTACTCATAACTCGTAGAATGTGCCCTCACCCTGCACTATCTGCACGTCTCGTAATGCGTAAAGAACACCATCATAAAACAGAAGTAAAACGGAGAAAGACATAACAGCATGGGAACGACGTGTAAAGAAGTCGGTCCCTCCAGGTCATACAGGCAATGACACCGAAGGCACCGTCAGAAGGGGGCAGGATTAAATATGCTTTGTGATGACACACCAAGACATGTACCAAGGTCTACCTGACCAGCAGTTGAGGCATCATTTGCCAGCGGAAACAAGGGAGGTCATGTGCTGTCGGCTCGAATCCCAAGGAACGGGTATTGTACACATGTTCTCTGGAATCAGGCCAACACTAAACGTTATACTGCCGCCAACATGCTCGAAGCCTGCGATGTAGCCTTTCTTGCGCCATGTATGATACACCTCTTCGTGTGCCGTTCTGACCTTGTCTGAGCTGCGGTGTTTTGGGCGTCGTTCGTTTGGGGAGTGGTGCTGGTGTGAGGGCTCGTCGGTGTTCGTGTTGGCAAAGGATCAAGTACAGTAACAATAACAAGGCCGCCGCAAAACCGAGATGTCATCGCGAAGCACCCAAAAATAGCCGTCGTTGGTAAGAGCTTCCCAACTGCCTGTACGAAGTGCAGTGAGGCGGAATTTCGTTCGAGAAGGGAGCGAGCCTCAGTCCATGTTGAGCCGGCCAACATGGTTCATGCAAGCTATGACAGCAGTCTAGTGGATGCTTGTCAATAAGTATGTGCTTGTACGTCGGGATAGTATCCGCGACTGCTCTCCATGCCTTGGAATCTTCCGCAGCCTCCGATGTGCCAGCCAGCAGTTGGATACTCATCCTTGATCCTGCGATCGGGTGGCGGTAGAGTACTTTCAAGCTTAGTAGGGATAGTCTCGTAGATGGACGCAGGATAATAAGAATAGTCCTGAGGGACATCCATCATCTTCGTATCGTCGTCTTCGACCATGTGCTGTTCGCCGCTAACGCCTTCGACCGGACCTCCACTCAGAGAACTTGCTGAGCTGACCGAATGACTGCCGACAGGACTTGGGTCTAGCGAGTACGTGTTACCACGATACATGCTGCCGCCCATTCCAGTCGCACCACCGCCCGACATACCGTTCCTCCAGGCCGGATAGGAAGGTTGGCCACTTGATCCCAGCCCATGATGACCGCCTCCACCGAGGCCAGACCCAGGCGCGCCTCTTGGGGTACCAGCATTGTGTGGACCCTCGTTCTGGTAATGGCTAGGTGACCTGCCACGGACAACGACGGGAGACGACAGCCGGGCTGCGATCTTGACCCAACGGGGCTCGGATTCTCGTGGAGTTTGCACGTTCGCCCACAACTCGACAATCAGATGGTAGTACTGTTGTTGAGCGCGACGCTTGCCATTATTCGCCGTTGCCGACTTAAACTGGATGCGTTCGAATGAATGCTGGTAGTTGCTATTGGCGTGGCTCGCTGGGGAATATTGTTGCGACGAGTCGCTTTCGCTCTGCAATGGTAGCTGAGGACCCGGCACGGTTGAGGTTTGGTGAAAGTTACTCAGCCCATATCCACCATGCTCATGGCTCTTTCCCGGTGGTGTTGGGGCCAGTAGTTCCTTCTTCATCGCGAGCTGCGGGCCTTTGTCACGCTTAGGTGTGTGCTGGATCAGCTCGATAGTCTTGCCTGTGGAGCCGTCCACAGCCGCTGCAAGAGATACTGCCATGGACTGTATTTGCTCCGGTGGTTTGCCTGTCTGCTCGAGGTACATACGAGCGTTTGCGATCCAGGGCGTAAGCTGGAACGACACGTTGACAGCGAAATAGTTCCTGCGGTAGCATGTCCATACTCGATCACCGGAGTAGAAGAAGCCCTTCTCGATCTTGGCATCGATATTGGGTGTCACTGTCGAGCCTTCGCAAGTGATGTTGCCCCATGTCTCCTGTGCGTTGAAAGGCGGCGTCTCGGGTGAGCCTGAGGGCGTCGCATAGGTGCTCGCGTGGTAAGCACCGTTGTAGGTCAACGGCATGGTAGTGGCAAGCACACTCCTAGGAGTGTCAGGTTGGGAATTGTACCGGGAAAGGTCAGCTCGAGGGGACAAGGCGTTGGGATATCTATGCACGCCAGGCGTCCCTGTCGTATAATTGTCCCTTGCCGACGAACCCATGGATGGTGACACAGAATGGCCTAGTCCTGGTGATCTCGCCGGAGGTAACATTGCCGACGAAGAGGGATCGTTTCTATCGCGTAGCTGTCAGCTGTCATGCATCGCTTCGGGTTCTACACGCACGAGTGCGCCACAAAGAAAACCTACAATCGTCGACTCGAAGACATGCTGCCGTAACCACACGTAGTGCTGAAGTAATTGTTTGGTACGGAATAGTGACTTGGGTAAGTGTTTGAAACCGTCGGAGAGAACGTAGTGTACGATGAGTATGCCAGTGCTGATGAGGCGTTGGAGCTTGGCGAGGTCGATATGGAACCAGACCCTGAGTCTGAAAGAGCCACGCTCGACTGGTAGCTATAGACTCAAGTCAGTCAAACTCGCAAAACAGAGCTATCCGGCCAAAGTGATGCCAACGACAACGATGTGTAACCAAGAGTAGGGTGGCACGGTATAAGTCGTCAACCAGACCAGGGGCGGTACGGCATTACCGCTAGGCTTGTCGTGTGATCAATGTGACAGACCAGCCTGTTGGGAAGACCAAGTGCGCCATGCATCCGGACCGTGTGCGACGACAAGTATGATGAAGGACATTGACTACGTGTTTGTTTTGGGGTAGGAGAAGCCTGAGCCTGGGCTGCACCACGCCATAGAGGCGTCGAGGGATGCAGGCTGGGGGCCACAAGGCTAGGCAGCACCACGGAGCCTACCATGCCAGCCCGGGAAGGAAACGACCAATGAGAGCATCTACTTACGCACTGTCGGGACGATGTGTACCGTAACGGCCTGTAATCGAGCCCTGGTGGATACCGGTCGCAGTATGTGCTAGGACCCCGTCGCGTCTTAGCTGATCGGGTACGGCTGCGTAGGAGTTATGATGTGCATGCGCACCAATATGCTCGATGCATTCCTGGTCCGAAGAGAAAGGGTTCTCCGATGCCAATGGCAGCGGTGATTGCAGCACTGCTTATCCTGCACGTCAGCCAATCAATCCAGGGCAGCCGGTGTGCTGTTGAACAAGACGTGTGACAATAACGGACAACGTGCACGGATGCGCAATGGAGAGGAGAGAAAGATGCGCGTGGGACGTGGTAGCACAAGCGGCACCGCGATCGGGTGGCAGGACAAGCGTGCGGAACACACTACAGGAACAGGAACAAATGTAGGCCCACAGTGTGGTGCAGTGAACAGAGGGGAGAAGGCCGATGCACCAACTGTGTTGTGGTGCAATTTAAGAGCGCACGCGGGAGGAATGTTGGCCTGGGAAGAATGCGGAGAAGGGCGCCAGCTTATGGCTGGATGTGCAGCGCTTGGGGCGAGCGACTTGGGGGTTTGGGGGTTTGTGTATTGCGCAGGACATGGGTTGCAAATACTTGGGGATTTGGCTTACCTTGATTCATCATTGCAACAGGCAGTGATGTATCGCCGTTCTGCTGAGATCTATCGCAGCGCCTTGTAGAGACACAACAACCCTTGCGAGAGACTGGATCTTACGCCTGACTCTACCACTCTACGCAGCAGTTCCGACAGTCTGGGTCGACTTCGATGGCGCCGGCAGTGGCGAAAGGATTTGCTGCTGACAGAGTTCCGCTGCGGCCGAACTGCTTCGCGCCGTCGCTCGAGACGCGGATTCGATCAGGCGAGGCAGCGAGTCAGCGTTTCGCGTGGCGGTTGCGATGCTAGGCTTCGGGGTGCCGGGCCAAGCGTCAAAGGATGCTGAAAGGGGATGGTGGTGAAGGCCGACGACTCGTCTAATTACGCTGTTGGTTCGCTTGAGAGGCAATCTGGGGGGTTTAGCCGGCACAAGGGCGGGATCCTCGATTAGCTGCCGCTGCGCTGCGCTTCGCTGGGGGCTAGGCTCCGTTAATGCTGATGTTCGAAGGGAGATGCGGCTATTGCGAGCAGACAGTGCAATGCGTATATTGTCCAGCACTGTGGCTCGGTGGTGCGCGCGCTGCACTCTGGTCAATCGGTTCTTCAGCGCTCAGATCTACCGCAAAGCTTAGTCAATGGGCCTGTCATGGCAGGAACAGAAGTTTGGTGGGTGGACTGACGGTTTGGGGGTCGAGGAAGGTGCGATGCAGTGTGCGTTGATGTCACCCACGGCGGCTGCGCATTACCTTAAACCCTGGAGTTATAACGGCTCGTCTACGCAGAGCGAGGAGGCCCGCAGCTGCGCTTTGCTTCTTCCCGCGCACTCTACGCAGATCTGGAAGCTGGAATCCCGAGCACAGACAGGTACGGATAGCGGCCTTGTCGCTAGGTGCCTGGATATCTAGCTGCGACGTAGGCGGTGTGGGCGCGTCTCTGACGTCGCTTTCCTGCGATCTGTCAGTCTCGCAATATCAACCGAGGAAGTGGTCGCAACGGGGGTGGAGCTTACAGGGTTCTGCTGCAGTCTTCCAAATCAAATGATGTGGCGTCGACTGATGTTCAATCGTGGCGGCTTCGACGAGGATGCTGACCCGTTGTCGGACACTGGGCGATTTGCACGCACGCCAGGTTGGAGGAATTGCTCAACAGGAACAGATTTACTGCATGCACTGCAATGAGATGTTGTGACAGAGACCAGAATCGACAGTGATAGTGCCGTTGACGTATTGTGACAGATGTGAGCCAGGTTCGGTATACCAAGGGTCCGTATGGTGAAGGGGCCGAAGCATATATGCACCGTGCCCTCTATTAAAATTTGAACTCTTGCTCTCAGACCGTTGCACAAGGTTGCCAGGGTTCAAAACCCCCGTGATCTTCGAGGCTGGTAGGGTACCGGCCTATGGTCTCAGAACAATGACCTGGAGTAGACTGTTGGGAATAGTGGGTCCAGGGAAGGGACTAACGGCAAGCAATGGAAGAATTGGGAGGGCCCAAGGATACGAGCGGCTGTCGAATGGGAGTGAGCTTGCAGAAAGTGGATGGTTGAAGTACAGTTGACAGGCAAGAAGCGCTACAGCTCGATACAGAGTAGAGACGGACTAGGGTGGTGACGGACTTGTTGGCTCAAAGGAGAATGCCTACCAAGTGAGAATAGCTTCGAAGCATGCTTAGCATGCTGGATCAAGATTCAGCCCCAATGCATATGATCCGTATTGCTCAGACCTGGCCATTTTCTAGCACCACGGTAGCATTGGCAAGCTGCAGCGGCGAGCCTTTCCCAAATGGGGAGCCTATATATCTCCGATGTCAGGGAGAAGTGATTTGCCTTGGTGCCCAGGATTACGTCTTTCGAATAGTCGCTGAGCTTCGCATTCCTTGCACGGAAGAATGGGCTTTTGCTACCTCGCGGGGCCAGGGCCCACCCCCATGCCACACATCGATTGGCGCGCCCGGCAAAGACATCACAGTCCCGTGCAGCAACGCAGGAACATGGACCACAACACCACTCTCGAAATGGGGGCCGACTCGACACGGCAGCTAAGTGACCGGACTGGCGGGTCGTCGATGTTTCATCTCGATCAGCCGCCCGGAATAACCCTTGAAGCGAACAGATGATCATGGTTTGCTCTTGCTACGGCTGTGCTAGATTAGACTATCAGTCACGGGCGGCGTCCAGTCAGCGGCAGATGGCGAACGGGCCAAGACCAGGCGTAGCTAGCAGCGCCGCGGGCCGACAACCGTTGGCAGACGACAGGTCGTCCCGCAGATGGACAGTGAAAGAGGGAACTAGAGGACAAGAGGGTTGGGCTCGAAGCCGTTACCTGTCACAGAGACGAAGCGACGGCACTACTTGGCCCCGCGGGGGAGCGGTTTGACGTGACTGAGGTGGACGAGGGAAAGCATCCACATACAGGCGCCACTGCCAGCGAGTGATGCGCAGATGTTGCATCGCCTCGAGGTTTGGGTTAGAGCACTATCAGCGCCATGATCCGGGCTTTCATCTGCCCCAAGCATACTGCGACCCGACACAGCGGTAGATGCGCAACGCTCCGAAAGAGGGCACAGCCAGTCATGGACGGCGTGGGCCGCAGGAGGTCGCCTTTGCTCGGCGGCTGCTGTCAAGCGACGATATGGGCGCGGCGAGCGGCATTTCGAGTCCAGGGTCTCAGGCTAGGCGACGAACGGTGAGGAAAGCGAGAAGCGGCGGGCCCGCGGTGCCTCCCTTGTGCAGATGGAAGATGAGGCGATACGTGATAGATGGCCCACGGAGGAAGGAGGGATGGGCGTGGCAGGGGATTGGGAAGGAGCGCCCGGTGACGTGCAGCTTCTCCCGGGTATTCCTCCTCCGCTTGTATCCTCACCTTTCCGCTTTGGGCTCTAGCGTGTCTTGGCCGCTCCCTCCGTGAAGCTGGCACGCCCCCAAACCTCCCAAGTCTCTGCCATCGCGATATTGCGCACCCAGCACTGCGCCAATATCGTCGTCTTCGTGGTTTTTCTGCTGGCTTCAGCGATCGTTCACACGACCATGGTGACATGCCAGTCCCAAACCTCGCTGTCTCCATGTGTCTCGCACGTTGCGGTCGACCACGGAGCGCCTAGGGCTGACGCATCACGAGCACTCGTCTCTTCGCAATACAGTACTTACCTCTCAATGGATACTTCACTGCCACGCTGATCCAATCACTGCCACGCCATCAGCCTCTACTAGCGAACGAGGCAGGCCACCAGGCTTGCTGCAGGGCTAAGATGAGACTCCGGGCGCACTCCCTCGACTTCTTCGCCGGGACTATCATCTGACGCGTCTCTAATGCAAATTGCTAGACCAGAATTTCCGCTTACATTCTACTCGTCCTACCACATTTTGCGCGCGTAGCCCCTGGTGCTTTCGGCACCGGCCATGACATCTCACTGCACCCATGCACAACAGCCGTTGAAGTGTAGATGTAGATGGTGGCTGAGCGAACCCAGGGGATCGCCGCTTGATACAGCGGTGCATCCAATCTTGAGGTCACGAAGCACTCGACTATCCTGCAGGGCGTCTGCTGTTGAGGCACAATGGGCTGCAGCCTCCCGCACCCCCCGTGACGGCGATGGTCGGCTGTCAAGCAGTCCTCGTAATCGATAAAACCATGGCGACCCGCAGCCGCCTCAAATGTACTATCGGGAAGATCAGGAATCTGCAACCGTTGCAGACCTTTCTGTGCTGTCTCAGTCGACTCGAAGTGGACTGAGGCTGCATGATCGTCAGGCTGTTGCAGCAGCTGTCTGCCGACCATTGCGTATGACATGTTACACGAGGACTGCTTATCTCGGGTGTTCTGATCAACTGATCGTCGAAGAAGCATTGATGTGACCCAGCGCTTGAGAACAGAATCGTCTGCCACTTGCGGTACGGGCCGTCAACGTTGAAGAGGATTCCTATCCTCACACTTCTTTACCGATTGTCCAAGGTACTTGCAGACTATTTCCATTGGACCAGTCACCCTATTCCAGCTTCCCGGCTATCGGGCAAAGCCTGCGCCCCACTGGAATCGTGCCGACCGCGCTGAGAGTGGTTCTAAATTCAACAAGGACGTGTACAATGCAAGCTACCGACAAAGATCAAGCACTGGCCGTCTTTCTCTGGATTATACCGATGAAGCTACTGCAAGCTTGCGTACACTTCACTGCGATTCTTGCGCATGCAGGATCATCTATTTCACGCTCAAAGGATGTCAGAATGGGCTGGCACAGTTTCAGCAGGCTCTCGGTAGCCCTCATACACATACAGCCTGTCCCCGAACATATGAGGCTATAACGGGCGTTCACGTATTGAACGGCAATTAGCGCATGTGTGCGAGCGGTGGTCTGCCCTCAAAGGACTCGCACAACGAATCCAGTGGAACTACTGAAGCTGCACGAATTTGCGCCAAGCTCCGATTCACACAGGGACGCTCCAGCGATGCTCCTGACTCAGCCAACGCGTCAATACAAGCTGGCTAAGGAACCGATGAGTAGTAAACCCATGTCTTCTCAAGCAATGTCTTCAATGGCGGTTGCCCGACAGTGAACATTAATTGCAGCGAACACGACACTTGGTAATCTCTTTGATTTCATCAGTTGACCGATGCTAATGGAATCTTTTTAATCAGTGGTTGAAATCCTTTCGACATTCGACTTGCCTCTTCGAGCACTTGCACGGCCTGGTAGCGAGCTGTTGGCGTTGTACGGCGCGGCCGATGGCATCCGCGCGAACTACTACCACAACAACGAAATGGCGGCCTACCAATCGGCGCATGCGCAATATGTGGTTAGCCTCGCTATTTATGCTCAAGTTCTTTGACAGAGACATGGTCGTCGAGTGGTTGTGGTTCCCTTGGACGGCGTTGGACTCAGCCCTTTGGGCCAGTGCGGACGCACGACAAGCGCGAGTTATTCTCCGACCCTGACGTGCAGCCGCCCAGATCTCACGTTGAAGATTTCATCAACGAAACTCAGCTCCCTTATCGACCGTCTAGCGCAAAATAGCCACACTCGTCCCATATGCATGCGCACGGTATGCACACAGCCTTTGAGCGACAGTTCCGGGCAGTTTCCGAGATCAACTCGTACGACGAAGCTGCCGAATTTCAATGAGACCACGGACAGTCCACGAACGATTGGTCTGTGCGGATGCAGTGGAAGCAAACGGTACGGCTGTGGACGGGTACGGCTTCTATCTTACCGTATTAGGATGCCACCGGTCAAAGCCGTTTGTTGTGCGGAAGGGCTAACCATAGACGACTTTGTGATTCCATGTCTAAGCCCAAGGCGTCTCTTCGGCGGGACACAACACGAGCATCGTCACAAGATACGCCGTCTGTCCACCGAAATGTCAAAATTCTGTAATCCATAATCCGGGGACGGGTAGTCAACAACGCCACAGTCGCGCGACATTTGAATGCCGTATTGATTCCACGGCGCCAACCCCGCTTCGAACGAGCTCCTGATCCTGTCTCTAACAATGTGCCAGTTTTCAAATATCTCCGATGCGGCTAATATGGCTCTTGGCCAGTGCTCGAATCACGAAGACGTCGTTAGATAACTATGGCGTCCAGTGATTGTTGCTCACAACGATCGAGCCTGACCTGGATGGGTTTCTGCCCCTGGATGCTGCATATTTTCTGCGACTTGTGTCAGCTGGTCACGACAGCTGGTATCGGGCATGCCCATGAAGCAAGTCGTCGTAATCTTTTCCCCGTTCAGTTGGTTAGCCTTCGACATTGCATCGCCGGGGAAAAAAGCAACAGGACAGCAACTGGAGATGTGGCTCGGAGGCATTTTCTAGTATCCCGGGCTGACGTCGATGAGCTGCATGATCTGATGACCAGCGCGCTGCGAGTTAGTGTTTCGTCAACGCGACAGTGAACTATCTATTGACATGCTGAGGGTAATGAGAAGGATTGGTGTATATGGGCATTTGGTCTTAGACCTCTGTTCATGAGCCCTCAACTTCTTCGAGGTGGCAGCTTCTTCAAGTCAATCCTGAGAAGATCAGCCCCATCGTGCAACCAGATCCGTCGTTCGGCTCCGCAGTTGCTGTCATGTCATATTATCCACCAAGAGCATACGCAGGATCTCGTCATACACGTATTCGTGTCCGATCTACTGACGGCTTCCACGACAATCATGCCCGGCGGGACTAGTACTCGGGTACTCAACCCTCAGGATTACTGGATCGGTCAGGATTTCCATCGTTAAAATTATGGGTGGACACATGTTCTCGGCACATCTTCAGGCACGCAGTCACGGGTGAAGTGTCCTATAGCATGACCGCAATAATCCTGTTTCTCGTACCATGGAAGCTTCGAGGTGTGCTGATCGGATGATTCTTGCTGCTTTTCCTATCGTCCCAGGGGAAAGGATGGGTGAGGAGGCGGCCAGCTCCTGAGACTAGTGTTGAGTCCAAAACCAACTAGTGGCTGTCGTGAGATGCACCACTGGCGCTGCTTTCACGACATACATGCAGGGTCGGAAGGGAGAATATACAAAGATAGTCATATCAAGCGCCCCAGCCACTCCGCTCGATGCAAGCCCCGAAAAGAACACATCATACCGATGAATGCTGCTGCTGCAAGTATAGTGTCGTTGAGTTACCGATCGACCAACGGCTGCCGCAGTCGTGCGCTGGTCCAGGGAAGGGTACATGGAGCCTCAGATTCGGGGTCTCCGTGTTGCCCCTGCGATTTTGATGGAAATGGGCAAAGGGTTGCGTTGCTCCTCGATCTGCTTTGGGACAAGGTCACGAGATCGCGCTGAAGCGTGAGAAGGGGTTGAGCTCGCTCTCTTCTTCACGAGTCTCTGCATCTTCGCATCCGAGATGAAGCACTGTTTCAACGGTCGAGTACTCTCGGCAATCTAGCAGTATCGTGGAGCTGTTACTGTACCATGTTGAACATACGCTATGGAACCGGTCTCACGCTGCTCTTCCGGAGCAGAACGCTTGTCGCTGCCTAGCAACCAACGCCTACACAATATCCAGATCTCCAAAAGTGTCTCCCATTCAAGTAGAGAATCTTCCTCCATGCCATCTCTTGATTTTACAACCGTCTCAATCCTGACCTGCCCGCTTTAGAGACCTTTAGATGATGTATAGTAAGTTTATGATGCACCCACGTAAACGCTATTGACCCAATACGAGTCGCTCTCATCTTTTACTTCTCATGTGGCATCCCTTCACAACGCTCTTTCCCTGGCCGAATCGTTATATGATATACCAACCTCTACCCTCGAAAGGTCCTGCCAAATTGAAGCCACAATTGGTCCACCTTCTCAGCAGCCATGTTCAAATGTGACTCAGTTAGTTCTAGACGAGATGAATTACCCATTAGAGACTCCATGTTTCGACTTTTTCATATATGCCTATCAGACCACCCTGTTGGCCCGACAAGATAAAGGAAATGTAGCAGGCTTAGATGTGATAGTCAGCCTTTAGTAGTGACGTGCTTGTATGAAGGCATATCTAATAGCGCGAAAGCTTTACTCGGAAAACGAGGGAGTCTCTTTTGCCGAAGAAACATACAGCAGGAAGAACAAAAGACACATTAGGTGACTTATGTGAACGGTGATCTGATATGTTGATCGTGACAAGAGCCACATGATGCCTATACATGTGCGCTCTTTTACTACTATCCAATCTCGTGGAGTGAGGCTTAATGCTGGCCATCTCCAAGTTAACACTCACCTACGCAATCTACTTTACCTTCGATTGGATATGCATGCGTCGCATATCAAGACATGTCTAAACTACATTCACACATACCAATAGTGCGCAGTAGAAAATGTCGTATTTATATGGCATCTTACGTGTATCTAGAAACTCTCGAGAAATCTGATGCACTAGCATACCAGAATATGTCAACGCTTATGTAACTGTACAGAGCGTTGCTGAGATATAACAAACATTTGCAGGCCTCAATCCCGGAGGGATTCAAATATGGCAAGCACTGCATTCAGCGCGTCGGACTGAAAACTGAGACTACGAGCAGAGTACTTTTCCAGTAAACCTATCCCCTTGCTCAACGCAGAAGCGTTTTTTTTTTGGTTAGATGTGGGAAAGGTGAACTTGAGGTTGTTGACGGACGCCTCGCGGCCACTTGAGATGAATTCGTTTTCCGTAGACTCATTACAAACGAACAAAATTTCGTAATCTGTGAAATACAGTCTTCTTCGAGAAAGGTATCCTTCTTGAAGAGTCCTGACGTCACGTTAGCCTTTGTGAAATATCTTTGGGCTCTATGAAGCACTGGAGTCACCATGCGCGAGTAGACCATGTGGAATATTCAATTCGTGAGGCGACTGAAGAGGCTTCCAATTCGAATCCCAAAGTCACGGGGACGAGGTCAATGGATATATCAGGGAAGATACGTTTCCGCCCTACACCAGGTAATCCATACGTGCAATCTTCGCCAGCCGCTCCGATGAGGGTGATTTGAGCAGAAGAATATATGAGGTCCATTTGTCGGATTTGTATGTGTTTGTCCCTGGAGTCATGTTGTTGCACACGCTGAAATGATGATCAGTCAAGAAATTGTGAAGAAGGGTATGTAGTCCGTACGTATTTGTCCACCCAAAGGTATTGGTAGCCAAGAACCAGGGTTGTAGTGATACTGTCCTCGATTGTAGCGGGTAGTTTTGCCTTTAGATCGTAGACCTCTTGCAGCGAAATGTTGCCGGCTTTGCCCCAAACATAGGACAATGCAACATAGTCACATTTCTCAGGCGCCAGAACAACAATTCTCTGGATACAGTCGATCACCCTTAGACCCTGCAATGTTTCTTGCTGCCTAAAGGTGCAACGATTGTGGGAAGCTGAGCAGTCTTCCGTCCAGTCTCTGACCCATTCTAGATCAGACAGTGGGGGGTAGCTCTCAACAAAAGACGACGTCAGAATGGTCAAACTAGTGCCAAACTTTCGGGTGCTGCAATCAAAACGAAGGAGCCCAAAGATCGAGACCATTCGAATATGGGTGACTCCATTTCCCGTGTCCATTCTCCAATCTTCCCAGAGATTGCTATTTCAATTGCTCGGCAGATTCCGCAGGCAGAAGCTTTCATTTCTTCAGAGCTACTGTCAAGCTTGAAAGAGTCGTATTCTTGATACTCTGGCCACTCGAAGCGAAGGCACGAGTCTTTCCATGCAAGCCGAGTCGCCTCTTTCTCCTCCTCATTAGCAAGGCATTTTTCCATCTTCGAGCACATTTCCACACATCGATCGCAGAACGTGCTACAGTTGCTGGGAGTCTTTTCTCCGTTGTCAAAAGAACTGCGACGCTCGTCTACTGTGGGAGATAAGTCCATGGCTGAGGGAATTTCGCGACAAGCAGCCGAAAAGGGCGCGTGAAGCAAAACAAAACTGGATGCGTCGCTCGACTCGCGCCCTTGCGCCGATATGTTTGGAAGGATTCCTGGACTGTTTTCAGCTCGAGAAGAACCGCGAAGAAGGAGGCTGTCGAGAGTATGTCGCAGCAGGAAAGCAAGGCTGCCTCTCTATTACAGCTCATCCTCCCGATAGGCGCAAGTCCACGTGACTCTTATCATACGAATCCAATTGGATAGCTGACTTCTCCCGGCAATAAACACGTGCAGATGTACGACGAATACATTGCGTCAGTCTGCTACAGATACATGAGATCGTGTAACTTCGTCTGTAGTCCAATGTAGGCTAATCGACATGTAAGCGCCGGATGTACCAGTGGACCAAGGCTGGACCCCAGTACGAAGAAGCTGCATCCTCCAGCCTCGACATCGCGGGTAGAGATTCTCAGTCTACCAGCATCGTGTGGCAAACAACCTTAGGACGGTCGACTGCCAACAGGTAACCATTTATCGGCTTCTGGGTCAGTTTAAATGTCCCAGTAGACATACTACCTTGACTTCTGATCATGCGACATCAATGCTGCACGCCGCCGACGAAGTGCAAGAAGAGGAAGTTGGCCTGCATCCGCTGCTTCATTGCGCATGCGCCATGAGCTGATCGTAGTTGAGTAATACAGCTTTTTAATTGCCGCACGCGACAAAGTCATAAGCCTCCTCTCGTTGCGCACGTTGCTGAAGTCGCACGCCGGGGTAAGATGAGAAGAGTTGACGGGCGGCACGTGAACGTTTGGAAAGGGTCTCCCCAGGTCCCATCGTACTAAGTTCTAACCGGATGATATCAGTATAGCGTATGCATTCCCTGGCTTGCGGCGGAGTACATCCCGAGGCACGCGTGCAGGAAGGGCCGACCCACGCCACGCTGACAGACAGGCAGCAGGAGCGAGGGTAGTTCGGTGGATACCCAACTAGGTCAGCATGTCAGTTTGAGACCAACCCACTTTTCCTTCACACCAAATGCACGTGTACGGCACGACCCAGTGTGGAGCAAACGTATTTCATTGACGACTTTTCTGCATACAGGCAGCTTTGGGTACACATACACACCCTGTTTTCTATATCTATGCTTCCCCGGAGAATGATAACACCTTGAAATGCAGTGAATGACGCAGTGAACCGAGTATGGTCCAAAAAACAAGTAAACATATACACTGAAGCCAAACATAACCCGCACAGTCTAATCTGCGTTGCACTTCCCGGAGGAAGTTCAGCCGATAATCCCATGAAATTCTGCCTTGTACTGCCGCCGTGCGTAATTGATGAATGGTCCGTTGCCCCTGGCAGATGCAATTGGTGAGGTGATGTGTCTAATGCTTTTTTTGATGATGAGAAAAGAAATCGTGAATACCGCCGTGTGTGATTCGTGACGCCTTGCATGCCGGTTGGCCGCAAGGCTGGCTCCGGGAACTCCGATGAGAATGCATCGCCCAGCTGAGTTCGACTCGTGCTGGGCGAGTTTGCTGAAATTTAATGAGTCTAATGGTTTGGATGGTAGAGTGATGTAGATCTCGATGATAAAGTGATGATACTTTGCTGTGGAGCTGTACTGTCGCATGTACATGGAGTTTGGATTGATCCTGATGATGCTTGAGGACCGATTCTGGCAATGGAGTAGGAATGAGCAAAAGTGGTGGCGCTCAGATTTCGTCGAGAGGCGTGAAAAGACGTTTCATGTTTAGCGTCAAGTCGGCGATGGCGTAGTCGTCAGCGATGGCAACCATGGAGCCGATCTCGATGCCTTTCTGGGCGGAGTCTGATGCAACGTAATGTCTGATCTGTTTCAGGAGATTGAACACATGCCGGCACCGAACATCAGCAGGAGCGGCCCAGTCGTCTGGTCGAGACTGCCGCAAGAACGCTTGAGCTAGGAAGTAAAAGTGGATGCCGTCTCGGCAGAATCCACGTCGACGCTGGTTCTGTGTGAACTGGATAGCAAGGTCCTTGTCCCAGCAAGCCTTCCATAGCGAAAGCGCGCCGACCGTTGAACGGAGCTTATTTTGGATTTGCTCATTGACGCCATTTGGTGGTGTGGCAGGATTATCGCCTTGCGATCGGGGTGTGCTTGTACCGCTCGAAGACACTCGCTGGAGCAGCTGATGCTGGATGTTGTAGATTTGAGCATGAATCGCGTGAATGAGAACTGGAGACGACGTTAGAGGGCTGTTGTCGACGGCAGACAGAAAAAACTTACTGAATTTTCCAAAGACATTAGTAGCCCGCTCAGGAAATTTTCCTGGACAGGCCCCATTGAGTACACACAACGCCTCGCACAAGGCTAGTTGTTTTGCGCGTCTGCTTCCCGATTCGTTGCTCATCTGCGCTGACGATCCTCTCAGACCCAGAGCACTGGCGCATTCTTCAGAAGTCTTCGCTTCCCAGGCTGCATCATCGGCCGGCAGAGGGACTGTGATGCTCTTGGCGTCGAACCTGGGCTGTGTGTTGAAGAATATGGTGGAAGAAGCATCGATAAGATAAATGTATGCCGCCAATCGAGTTCGCTTTTCATTCTCAATCCAAGAGTTCCAGTTCCACGAGTCCACCTCTGCACCTGTTATTGGTCCAGGTTGGTGCAACGCGCTCGCATTCGGATTGTCTTGAGGAAGAGGTTGGAATAGTGCCGCACAACGTGTAATGTTGACCACTGTCCGCACCTCATCTCGCACTTGTTGACGTTGTTGCTGGGACCCGTGCCATAGGAACTGAGAGTGAAGGAGGACTAGTGCTTGTATCTCCTCGGTAGTTGCAGTCAGCTGATGGTTCAAATCAGCCATCTGGTGCGCCTGCGCCAGTTCGTGAACATGACTAGATTTCAGCATGCTCTCTCGCACACGATCCATCAGCCATCGGACATCCGAAGGGCGCATTCGATCAGAATACACGGCGCCAACACAGCACATCGCCAGAACAAGCCCAGGGTTGGCGGAAAACGGATCAAATGTTGCAACGTGTATCAAAGGCCAGTGTGATTGATAGTGTCTGTATTGGTGTAGGAAATCCTTTACGTTGTCTCCAGTCAAGATAGTCTTCAGCCTTTCGTGAGCGTACGCCTCGTCTGATTGTTGATTTGAAAGTAAAGACGCATTCGGAAAGCAAAAGTTGAAAAGCGATTGTGCCAGGTTGTGCAGAGGATCAGACGTGGATTGGCCAATAAACCAGTTGTCAAGCATCGGGGAAGAGTCGGCCAAACTGGGAACATGCGAGTATAGTCCAAACAAAGTATCATGTGGTGTATCATCTGAGGTCTAAAAGTTCCGGTCAGAACTGGGCCGATTTTTGAAAGGTTGGGCCACCTGCCGTACTGGAATTATTCATATCGCCGTTGAACGATCCGTTTCGCCAAAGTGAGCCATCCTGGCCGTTGGTCATGCCGTCCACGTTGGGCAGGGTCGATGCTCCTCCGTACGAAGCTGGGTCCGCGGCCTCACTCTTAACGGTCATGCCATTCTGTGCCATCGAACCGTTGGTGGAGGCGTGGTCATAGTTGTTGTAATGGGAGTTGGGGTCGGATCCGTTGGCTGCAGGCTGAGTCTGCTGTTGCTGCTGCTGTTGCGCGTAGCCATTGGCGAGACCGTCGGGCCGGTAGTCGTTGAAGTTCATCCTGTTGTTCGCGAAGTCCATGGCCGACATGCTCCTACGATGCGCGCTGTCCTCTACTCCACTGCTGGGGCGCATCAAGCTGTTAGAGCGAGATGTGCGCGCCGACATGGACTGGTGATGGTTGGCAAGCGAAGGTAGGCTGTCGTTGAAGCCATTGCCGCCCATCGCCGGCATCTGAGGCAAGCCCATGGTGTAGCCACCAGCATCTGCGTAAGACATGGAATTCGCGCCAATGTGGTTGAGGTACGAGTTCTGGTCCGCGCCGCTGGGCTGCCTGTTCTTCTGCAGATGTTGTTGCGCGTGCTGGAGGTGGTTCGCGCCGGTTGGGTTACCCCTTCGTATTGAGCACTTTTGGAAGTGACGCTTCAGGATGTCGCTTCTGCTAAAAGTGTCCTTGCAGAGATGGCATTGGTAGGGCCGCTCGCCGGTGTCTGTGTAATGTTAGAAGCGGAGCGCGGTTATGTGGAGGCTAAACTTACGGCGCAACAGATGACGCTTGAGATGCTTCAGGTGCAGGTACGTCTTGTTGCAGTGAGGACACTCGTATTTGCCCTCGGCATTCTTGGTTGCAGTGGTGGGAGTCTTGCCTGCAGCGGGTGCGGGCCTACCGGGGTGCGTGGGCAAGACTCCGCGACGACCTTGCTGACCGACGACGTGAACGGGTTCGGGCTCCTGGTTGGGGAGTACGGGAGGGTGGGCGTACATGGACGTGTGTCCCAGTCCCATGCCAGGAGGGCCGCCGAGCTGGTGGCCGTTGGTATGCGCAGATGCTGTGGACAGCATAGGCGCCTGCGAATAAGCCGACGACATGGGCATGTACGAACTCGGCGTGGGCTGGAGGGGTCGCAGCGGCGGGTGCTGCAGCGGAGGCATGGTAGAACTGCCATTGGCGGCCGAGGTCACAGGCGTGTGCGGCGGCTGGGGCGTGTGAGGGTTGCTATTGTGGCTGTACATGGGCGCGTACTGGCTGGCGCTCTGTAGAGGCGGCAGGGTGGGCAGCTGGTTGTTGTTGCCATTGTACTGCTGCTGGCCTATTGATGGGTAGCTATTGAGGCCAGGCTGACGGAAGCGGTCTGTGGAATCCATAGTGAAGTTATTGGTGGGTCGAGGGTGAGTGAAGTGATGGGAAAGGCGCGACCAATTGTTAGTCGTGAAGGGACCATTCGACGGAGCTTAGGGCGGAGTAACGTGTGCAAGGCTGGCTAAGCACACCACGAGGGCCGTTAGACGGACGTCGGGATGGAGGAACGATGGGCCACGAAGAAGCTTTACAGGTGGAGCCGTGTGGGGGACTGAGATGGCCAGTCGATACGCGTCGGCGGGTACTCCACGGGTGAGGTGGAATTGGGGAGCCCGCAGTGGGTGAGACGACGAGGTGATGGGTAAGAGGGGCGGCGATGTGGAATGGAAGAGTTTACCGGCGACGATGGGTTTCTCGTAGCTGGACTAGCAAGAAAGTTGCGTCGGTGGTTTGCCTGGCTCGCGCGGCAATTCACGCGAAGGGACAAGGGACCTGCTGCAGATCGGCGGCCCACACACCCTTCAGCCTCAGCCGATTGATTGCGGATAGACCAAGTGGAGAGCTGTAAGCACGAGACAGGTACGGTAGACCCACGACAGGAGTGAGGGCTGTTGGGGAGCTTTGGGGGAGGGGAGAAGGTGGCTCGGGGTAGAGATAGCGGTCGGCGAAAAAAATATGCGAGTTCTGCTGCGAGAAGTGCCCGTCTTCCGCACCACGTAATTCCTGTTTCCGCGCTGCTGAATGCCGGAGCTTGCCGGACGTTGATAGCGAGCAGATATGGCTTGTCAAGAATAATGTGGGTGGCAGATACTGTGAGGAGGCAGGGGAGGCGTCGGACGCGCAAGAGATTTCTGAACAAGGTCTGTCGCGGCAAGCGCGTCGGGGTGCCTGTGCAGCGACGTTACAGACTTAGGGCGGGAATAGTAGGTGAGGACAGTGGGAGAGATGCAGGACCATCTCGAGACCCCGACTACGCCTAGGGACTAGGGACTCGGGCACGGCACGTGATGACCGAGACTGATGACTTTTCGCATACGTGAGATGTTCGTATTGTGTGCACTGCATTGGAGCGCGTATGCGCCGCCCGTTGGAAAAAACTATTACCAATGACGACAGCCGTTCGTGGGCTAACGGGCCAGGACCCAATTGCATGCACATGCACAGATGCCTTAGATTCCTAGTCTACGCGCTGGCCGGGGCCCTTGAGTCGTGCCCACCTCCGAAGCTGGGTGCGTGTATCGATGCGTATCATAGCCCTCCCGTATGTCCCCCGACCTCGTCCATTACCATGGCCCAGGAGTTTCAACCACGCCACGGCGCGGCAATCGATAAGGGCAAGAGCCTCATTCCACCATCGCCCGCACCGTCTTTGGCGGTTTCACTTTCCAGAACCCCCATTCCCATGGTACCTCCCAGTTGCTCGTACGTACTGTCGGCGCGCCTTAGTCTGCGTGACTTGTCAGAGCCACCGGATCGGTAAGGCCAGCGAGCGCGAGCAAGCAACTCATCCGAGCATCGACCCGACAAAGGCCGAGCTTCACGTCGCGTTGGCGGCTGTGGCTTGCTGGGGTGTTATATCCGTCCATGAAACCAAGCGCACCCGACGAGCTTCAAGCCCCAGGAATGTTTCCGCGCAGCTCTGCCAGCGTGTTCCGTGGTCGCAACCCTCTGCTCGATGTCTCTCAGCTCTCTCTGAGCCGTCGCTGGCGGGAGCGCTGGGCCAGTGGCCGTTGGCAGGCGCCGAGCGTGAGGTGAAAAGTTTCGTGAGCGTGACGTATGGCTACCCGCAAGCAGCTAGCGCGCAGCTGGGATCCCTTGACGGCAGATTGCAACGGCGTCCGCCAAATCTTCGGCTCGCCAGATCCTTCGGCTGTGCGACCCTCGAATGAAACCTCACGTCTTGAAACAGCTCTGCGGAATGGATGCGCTGGAAGGTCGAGGCGCCGGGCATTCAAATCGAAACAACACACGCTGCAGCTCCAGAGACGACAGCAATGCGCGACGTCTTGTTGGCCGCGATCGCCCAAGGCGAATATTGTTGAATGCCTCTCGTCCACTCAGCTTACGTATCGCGACTTGGAACGCCGCTAGCGTCTTCTATCACGATGCCGCTCGGCCTTGAAGCTGACGGTGAAGGACGCTCAATGCGGCATACCGCGTGCTGCTGCTGACTCGATTACAGCACCAAAAGTGACACGCATCCAATGCCTGCCAGCTCAACTCCTTCATAACTGCGCACCCTCTGCCCTAGTCCGCTCTTGTGCTGCCGTGCATATCCTGCATCTATCTGCCTCTTTTCGAACGCGCAATATGTTGTCAAGAGATTGTGTGCACAAAGTCTTGCCGTGACCGTCGCTTGAGAGCATCCGATCTTGACGTTGCATGCTTGGCAAAGTACAACGCAACCTTTTGCGGAAGAATTTGCCGAGGCTTTAGAGTGCAAGGTGATGGAAGAGAAATTTTCCTCGGCAAGCGGCATGCTGTCACAGAGACCGATGGCGCGATGCTTTGTAGTTGAGCTTAGACGGGCGTCGTGGCTTGCCAGAGTGCCGTTAGATGCAGATGAGCCAACCCCCCCACGTGTTGTGCGCTATCCCACATCGCTCTTGTGTATCAAACTCCCGGCATGCCAGCAATTCTTGCAGCTTGCGCCATGCCATCCGATGCGACACCGTGCGCTCAATCGCTCTCAGGGTTTCGACGGCACCCCTAGGCGTGCTAGGTGGCCGCATCTGCGCTCCCTGTACGCGCAATGCTCCTGGAATGCGCACACTGCCCACACGCTCTGCATCGTGGAAGTTGGAATAAGCTCCAGTCCCACTTGCGGTTGCGCTCCCGAATCTGGGTGTGGATGATACCCGAAGGTGGGCATCAAAGTGGGCTGTCCGCTTGACGCGCTGCAGTGATTCCCAAGACGGCAAGACCAGCGACATACAGGCGGGATGTCTATGTCGTGCAGCAGGCTCTGACCCGCCGTGGCTTGACCGTCATGCACTCGATGAGTTTCAACCTCCTGTCTTGTGAGGTCACGCCGCCGAGAGAAAGACCGGTGAGGCGCTGGGACAGGCTTCCGACGTCAAGATAGCGTATCATACAAGTCATGGAACCAGGGTCCTTGACCGGACGAACTTGGGACTGTCCGCCGACTTTGCGTAGGCGGAAGTGCAGTTCCGATGCGTAGCTGCGCTTGGCTTCGACGCGCATATGACTCGATGCGAAGCCAGGAGCAAGGCGCAGGCTGGTTCGCAACAAGGCGAGGCTGCCCACTGAAACACAGCGTTGTAATCATCGTGGTATGTCTGCTGGCGCTACGGCAATGCTGTAATTGCAGACATTGTGAGTTTGGTAGGCGCGACTCCGGTGGCGGTATAATGGTCCATCTCTTTCTCTCATCATTACCGTGAATGAGCGATTTGAGAAACATGGCTCTCAGAGCCATGATTTGATGTGCTTCGGAGTTTGGGCGTGGTAGGAGAAATTCCTGAATCCTGATGGTCACGTTGCAGGCCCTTGTGTACCAGAGGCATTGCCTGCCTTGCTGTGGAGCGCCACGGTACCCAGGTACCACCTTTGGTGCACTCGATGCTCAACATTTCATCGAAAAAAAAAGAATGTAAGGTTGGGATATAAGGATGCATATGTATTTGGGTACAGCTGATATCGAATAAAAACTGGATCAATTGCGGAGACGTACATGCTTGGTGGCGCTTGCTCTAGTAGGCAGGCATGGTAGGATGCGACAACCTGGGTAGGCTTGAGCATACATATACGCAGTGGTGGCCTGCATCTTGCTCGTTTGTATCGCTCGAAAATTCTGGACAATGTGTGCCATCGATCCGATTGTGTCCAATCTAATGTCACAGGTTTTGTGCGTCTTGATGAAGTTGGCCGGCTGGCTCACCTTATGTAGCCGTCTGTAGCAAGATGCCAACAACTGTCTTTGCTGCAGTGTGCGACTTGAA
>Ga0265798_10003532_pt1 | contig 22171 bp, 29 predicted proteins | sample P3T30metagenome_FD_192430 | JGI IMG/M metagenome (GOLD analysis project Ga0265798, IMG submission 192430) | Plant litter microbial communities from East Loma Ridge, Irvine, California - P3 T30 | ecosystem: Environmental > Terrestrial > Plant litter > Unclassified | place: USA: California... | reverse complement strand
CCAAGGCACCGAGAAGTGGTCTCCTATTTCCATTGTTCGGATTCGCGCCAAAATCTAGCAGCAATTGGACAACATCTACAAAGCCTTTCCTAGCGGCAGCATAAAGGCAGCCTTTGGTGAATATGGGATCAGCATTCACTCGTCTCTCGAGCAGAGTCCTGACTGTCGATGTATGTCCATGCTGGGCTGCCTGCCGGAGTTCGGAACCGCAAATCTTCGCGCCGATGTCGAGCAGGATCTGTACAACTTCTTGGTGGCCTGCTTTGCAAGATCTCTCAAGAGATTTTACTTGAGCGAAGCCGATCAATTCGTTGATTTGTGCTCCACGCTCAATCAGGTGCGCCACCATATTTGGCCAGCCATTATTTGCTGCGCGGAGGAGAAGATCGTTCAAAAGCTCGGTGTCAAAAATCGCAAGCAGTGTAGAGGAGAATTCAAGAATCATGGCCTCGAAAACCTTCACATTCGGCCTGATTAGCAATGTTCTCAGTAGTCTCTTGTCCAGTTGTTGGGTTCTGGCTAACCACGAGCGAACGGGACTACTTTCCGAACCAAGCACAAGGTTGAGGGCGTCGATGTCTCCATGTAGAACTGTCGCACGTAAAGCTTGTGCTTCGAATCTACGCGACGCGATCAGGAGCGAGACGACTCCATTATTGCCTGCGCTCAAAAGCTGCTTGAAATGGAGTCCCAAACGGTGTCTCAAATGCTTGTCGGAAGTAAACATCTGCGTATTCGGAGACCAGAGATAAATCGTTTACAAATGCGGCAGCAACAAGGAGAAACCTGGGAAAATCATACACCTCTACGGGAAGGGAGCGAAGAAACAGCTGCCGAAGTCGTCCACCATCGCCTGCCGATAGCTGGAGCAGCTGTGTCGCAAGAACATCGTAAGTCAAATTGTTTTTGGTATTAGCAACAAGACGCTCGGTAATTATGCGAAAAGTGTGAAGTCTTGGTAGCTGCTTCGTCCGTTTCTCGCGAAGTCGACGTTCGAAAGACGGCCTGAGCCATGGCCACATGAGAGTGCTCAGGCTTCGGTGATCTTTTTCGATCAGGTCCAATTCGCACAGGGCTTCTACGAGTCCTTCATTGAAGGTTTCTAGTGCGAAGTCAATGACCGTACTGAACCACAGAGTTGATGACACGTACTCGCGACAAGACGTAACCGTAAAACACGCTTGAGACCTCTGATCTGAACGGCTTCAACTAAGATGTCCCTGAAGACTTCGGAGGTCAGCTCCAAGATTTGCATCGTGCCCCAATTGTCCGACGGTGCGTTTACGCTGTCGGCTTTAGGAATCGAACATCGAAGCAAAAGGTCAGTCGGCGTAAATTTTCGGTCTAGTTAGGCTGTTGAATACGATCTGAAAAACAGGAAGAGGATGGAGAATGACTTGCAAAGATGGGGCACGGCACACATTTTTGAAGAGCGGAAGATTGAGGTGATGACAGGTGAGGCGCAGTGGGGCGAGGGGGTGGCACGGCAAAGTACGGTACCGGTTGGCAGGTAAGTCAGCCCGCCCCAAAGCAACAATAAAAAACCCAACGAGCATCACGGCGATGGCCTAGCATATACGAGCAACAGAAAACTGGCGTCAAACAGCAACCCTTGGAAAGGTCCGGCACAAGAAGAAAGTATCGTATGCATGCAAACGAGTGTTCCGACACAAGGTCTAGCCTCCACCTACTTGTAAAACGCAACACCTTCCTCGAAAACCGCATAGTATGGCGGTTATCGGGAATCAACATCAAAGGCGGTTTATCTCGACCTTCCCAGTGAAATGACCATATCGTTAATTCCTATGACATCGCCTTCCCCGAATGAAATCTTCGTGACGGTCAAATCTTCGTGACGGTCAAATCTCCGACGACGTGATGGTAACTGCAAGCACATTGTCAGCGTACTATATCCTGTAGGTGTTGAATGTGATTAGAGTCAGTACTGACTCTGTGAGCATGTGTGCCGTGCGCGTTCCATGGATCGTGCCCATCAGTTCCTCGAAACTTTCTTCGCCTCTCCTAAAATGGAAAACGCCAAGCCCATCATCACCAAAACTTTGGCCGGATCTTTTCAAAGTGTCGTTGATGACCTTGTTGGTCGAGCCGGTTATGATGCCTTTATGCACGATTTTGTTCAGACCTACTTCTATGGGGTCGCGATTGCCAAAAGCTTGCAGCTATCCTAGCATAGCCTGATCTGTAAATCGGATGGCTGCGGAATCGTCCAAAGGTACTCTTTCGTACATCTTCAAGTCTTTGTCATCAACATCCTTAAGTCAGCAACACAGGTCATATCTAGCATTGAAAGATTGGTCGAGAACCAACACTTTGCCATCCCGATTTGTGTGTTATTCGAGAATGATCTCGATGGTCCTCATACGTGAAGCGATACCTTCGACTTCCTCCCTCCTGACTGGTGTTTCGGCTTTAGCCATCTCCCTATCGTAGAATCGCTGGATAGTGGCATCACTGTTCCGAACCTCGAACTTTTGCCTAGCAAGAGTGTAAGCTGCACACATACAAAGTGATCGAATCATATGTTGCCTTACCAATCCGAATCAGAATGTGTGTCTGTCAGCTGTCTCAGTACCCACGGAATATCATTCTTCTCGAGTGTTACCTCCGTCTGTCGAGCCGCGTATCTGGACTTTAGAGTAGCGAAGGATGGCCCATCGTACGGTCCTGGCAGCTTTATTCTGGCCTCGTCCAGTCGTGTCATCGCTTTCTTCTCAAAATCCTTAAAATCTTGGAGATTACGTTCATCGCCACTATCGAGCTCATCTGAGTCCATTTACTCATCCGATTCATAGCAGTCAGCTCTATTCCTACCAGCGCAAGATGGCGTGTCGAGCTTCTTGGGTGGGGAGGCAACGGGCAGTTTACCAGGCTCGAATGGAGCTGCATTGGGTTCCAGGCCCTGGGGAAGCTTTCCTGGCTCATAGTTTGGCTGTCCAGGAGTGTTGGGTACATCTGGTGTAGTTAGGGCGGCCGGTAGCTTTGGCAAGCCTGGGACATCAGGTATACGCATTCCAAATACAGCCGTCAGGAGGCATACGTTCAAAAGAACGACAATGGCACTGAGGCGCATGGTTGGAGGACTGCGATTGTAGAATCGTTGAAGATCGTGATCAATACAGTGTGGAAGAACGAGTCAGTGACTCAGCGAGAGCCGTGACAGTAATGGGTTGAGATGTGTTTGTCAAAATATGTTTGATAAAGTCAGGGAGAAGCGAGAACGCAAAAGATAATTGGCGTAATTCTTGCCTTGCTCTCAAGCACTTCATGCCTCTCTTATAACTGATGGGAAGCAGTCGTTAACGTGTCTACATCTACAAGAAGCGCCCTGAACTCCGGAGTCTGCCTCATCAATTGATCATTTGTACACAGTGAGATCATTAAAGCACCGAGCCCCAGTCGTAATTCTCCCCCGGCCCAAACCATGCGTGGATTTTAGTTCCCGAGCGAATCAGCAGGAACAGCAGAGCCGGATTCATCAAGCGCCATCAAAGGTCCAATGAATGAAAGTCACCCATCGGCACAAGTCTCATGGTGATGTATAATGACGAACACGACTCTACCAAATATACCGCCGTAGTATTCCTGACCACAGCGAAGTGAGATTGTTTTGGAATGTTTCTGTGCGCGGTCGCCATCAGGCGGCGCAATGGCGACGCACGCCGCGTGGTTACTTTGAAGTTTGAACTCCGCCTGGCTCTGCTCCCGATAGCAAATCTCGAAGCCAGCTCCCTCTATCAAGGTGTTGTGTATACTACACTCGGGTATTAATTGTCGTAGTACAAGAACGAGGGCCTGCACCGTGACACGCCGCGCCGCTGTGCCGCCGATTTTGTTGCGAACCAAGAGACGCTGCGCTCATGAGATTTCCGAGCCTAACAATTCAAAGGCGGCGGTTTGGTGAGGCTTTTTAAGGCCCAGAAACGAGCATGTGTAGTTGTTAAAACATATGATATGAGTCTTCAATGTACTTAAACTTAGCTCTGCCCATTGCGTTCAACATAGCAAAGCCACAAGCACCAGCTCAGAGTATCACTACACACTTTGAGTCTGCCTCTCCATTCGTCTTCTGACAATTCATTCCCTTTCTCTCCACTACAACACTGTTCTCTCAACATGGCCGGAGCTCTCGTCCTTGGTGCTGCCGGTATCGTGGTCACTGCAATCGATTTGGGGTCCTTCTTTGTCGGGCTGCTAGGTGACAAGAAATTCAATCCACAGACTCAAACCACAGCCACGATCACTATTGGCGATGCACCAAACAGTGATGGAGGTGTTCCTGACGTTACCGTCAGCGGACCGTACGGGTACCGTCTGGCTGAACACTATGACTCCAAAAGTCATCTCAAAGGAAGCGCATTTGCTTCATTCGTCGTGAATAACATTGCCGGCCTTGATACCCACGCTCAGGCATATCATACGCATTACCTCACGCTCGCCGCAAGAGATGATGCCATCTGTGTCACCGCGGTTGCTGCTTTTGGCAACGGCGCGCAGCATGTCTGGACCGGTGACATGGGTCACTATTGCGGCGCGGCGCGGAATGGTACGAAAGCAAGCACCCAATCGGGAGCTCGAACGCGCCTGTGAAATGTGTGTGGTTGGACAGCGATCACACCAACGGCATCGTGGCTGATGCTCTCACGCTTCACATGACGGACTTTAGTGGCGGTCTCCTGAAGTAATATCAAGAAGTGAACGACGCTGGCGAACGCATCGGCGACGCCCGTCTGTGCCGAAACTCCGCGCGGATGACATTTCAACACGACTACCATCTCCGAGATTTCAAGTGGTTCGAGAGGGTGCTCGAGTTCAACGAAAAGGGCGAGTTTGTTGATCCTGACTACGGTATCGATAGGAAGACCGGAGCATATCGAGATGATGTAAGTTGCCCGTCTCGGACTCCACAGTCAATCAACAATAACATAGATCCTGACCCGTGCATAGATTGAATTGCCCTGGATGAAGCACAGAAGATCAAAGCGTAACCACGCCCGTGACATGCAACACAGCTCGAACCGGACTAGCAACCCTTTCCAGTTATACCTGACTGTCTCACATCTGTCCGGTCACAGTGCACGTCTCCTTTGCGAATCCAACACTTCCAGGGGCGCAGACTTCGTCGCCATCCACGAGAACGAGATGTTGTTTTGTGACATGACTAGCAAGCGATTGGTCGATGTTTGCGATGAAAAACACAAGACCGCTTGTTTCGACTTGGAGAAGAAAGAGATGAGGGACGCGGGAGCTAATATTAGGAAGAGGGATCTGTCGTACAGCGAAGTGGTGCCTGAGCAGAAGTATGAGACGCATGATGTGTGGAAATAACTGCGCGCGTAGTCGGCGGAGCTGTCTTCATGGCTGTGACGGGTGAGAATGGTAAAGATGGCGGGAAAATGTGACTAATCTCTCTCCTCGTTCCACACTTATCTTGTATCGGTACATCATTCTTCTCTGATAACATGCAATAACCTCAAAACTGTTCAGCTTTCCCCAAACATACGGTCATACAACGTACTTGTACGCTTTTCGGCTGTCTTGTTGCTCCAGTACAGATAAAGCAGTTCCTACACTTCGTGCCAAATGGCTGTAACCCTGACCGTTTCCGATCGGGAGAATGCTGTGTTCTGGCCCCATTACTAAACCTTACCCTACTTTGGTCGTATGGTGCTTCAAAAGAACAATCATGGACTCCAACCCCAGCTCCTCTGCCCGCATCCTCGCTTTTTTCAACACTTCTTCCGACACAACAGCACCGCCATTCACCAGCATCTTCAGTATCCCCTCATGCTCCGCCTCAACAGCCCCAACCAACGGCGCAGTCCATCCAGGATTCGGGTCCGCACCAAAGTCCAGTAAAGCTCGCACAATACTCGCGTATCCGCGCTTTGCTGCACCATACAAGCAGTCGCTCAGGCTGGGTACATCCAGTGCCTTCCCAATGTTCATGAATACACCTCTTGAGCCCGGGTTCGCGTGCAGCGATCAAGGAGCAACCACACAACTTCGAATTTACCTGCGTCACAAGCGTTCCAGAGTACAAGTGTGGATAGCTGGGCTCTTCTTGCGACGCGCGAGATGAGATGCTCCAGCATTTCCGCCCAGCCGTTGCGCGCCGCAGCCGTGAGACATTGACGGAGATGCTTGGAAGCTAAGATGTCTTCATTCGCTCGAGCCTGTAGCTCTGTAAGCACGAGTCGAAAGATTTCAATGTCGGACGTCTCTAGAATACCGAATCGCAACGCCTCGCCTTGGCGTCGGCCGATCTTTGTATCGTACCATATGTCATCCGAAGTGCGAGGCGAGGCCAGTACGTATTTTACGATATGGATGCACTTGCTCTTAACTGCGCAAGCGAGTTATTTCCACGCACCTTCTTTGTTTGTGATTAGACGATCGATAGCGCTGTAATTGCGCGTCTGAACGGCTGTCCGAAACGGACATCCTAGTGCTGTGCCTTGCACTTTGATTATGTTCCACCACGGTTGGACTTCTGGTCTTTTCTTGAGAAGAATGGTAATGACCAACCAGGCAAGTTCGGTGTCCTCTACCTTGTCCGGTCGCGATCGGAGGATCAACTCTTTCAGCAAGGGCGGGCTCGTTGATGCCTGACTTAGAAGCTTCAGCGCATAGGATTGATACTTCTTGTCGTTATTTTCAGCGAAGCGCTCCGCAATGCAGCGAATACTGTGCAACGTTGGCAGCGAGCTGGTTCGCTTCTCGAGAAGGCGGCGCGTAAAGTACGGTTCGACCCACGGCCACATGCTTAGCATTTGATGGCTCCACTTCCACAAGTGTTCGGATGTGCCGATGAGCTCCGCTGATACCATGGCCTCGACGAGCTCGTCTGAGAAGCATCCTGATCGACCGTCAGAACCATCATGGTTGACGGCATTTCATCGTTGTCTACACTTACTGCAAACCAAGCGCAGCCTCACTGCTCGCTTTTCACCGCGCACTCGAGCAGCTTCTACTAAGATCGTACGAAAGATCTCGACGGGAAGGTCGAGCAGGCTCATGGTGAAAGGGGAAGATCGCGCGAGCTCGTCAGCGCTCTCAGTGCGTATCTATCCACGAAGATCACACGCGACCAGTGATGATGTAGGCGAATGCATCAAAGGAAGGAGAAGGCTTGGTATTGGGGAAGAAAGGAGTGTCGTAATGGTAGTACAGAGTAAGGTTGGGAGCTGAAGCTTAGCGCACCTGCAGGTTGTACAAGGGAAGATCCTGTCCCACTAAACCAAAACCCCAAAACCATCGCACATCCATGCCATTTCGCATGAGACGTGCGTCTAGGCTATCACGGTTTATTATAATAACAAAGCGATCGACAACGCAATCTACACCAGGTCAAATATCTGAACATTGATCCTCGCTTGAATGATGGTTTCCTTGACACCATGTGCCTCAAGCTCGCTCATCGACGGATTGTCCAAGACTCCCTTCTCCACCATCTTACCCAAGAACCTCTCAGTGCGTACATCATCATCGACAATCCGACCCGAATCGAGATTCTTGAAACCCGCGCTTTTCAAACCTCCCACTGCATGCGGATTTAGTAATCCGCGCAAGTTCTCATGCAGAGGCCCAAGAATAGGCTCTGCGTTCATCAGGCCGTGGACATAGCAGTCACCGCCTACAACTTGATGCCGGCCTTGCGAGACGGGACGGAGAACTACAGGTTTCCAGGTCCCGAAAAGAACGCAGACTTCGTCGTCAATAGATACACAATCGGGTGCCATACCCAAGTGCCCGTTGTCGGTGACAAATAGGGCGCGGTCTCGACATGCTATGCGGAGCTTGTCTATACATCGACTCGCCTCTGGTAGAGATACCGCTCGAGATATAGGGCTGGATGCCGCGAGCAAGGCGCGTGTGAGGATCAGACACTCTTCAAAGGGTGCTTCATGGGGCACAGCGGGAACCCAACGACTGTCGAAATTATTCAGCCAGAGGCATCGGCAGAAAGCGTCGACAGCATTTTCATGATTGCCAGCTTTGGCGATGTTCTCCTTCAGGCCCAGCAACGCCTCACGAACTAGCTGGGCTGCCAATGTGTCATCGGCGGATTCCAATGAACTTCCAAAAGGCTGTGCGACATGTACAACTCTCCCACAGCGTATGCCATGGGCGCGCAATACGTTGTCGATTATTGACTCGATCGCGGGTAGTTGATCGAAGAACGGTGGTTGGGCTTCGTGTACTGATGCTGAAAACAATGGGCTCGACCAATCCGGCACCCAGCTGGGTAGATGAAAAGGTTGATCGTCACTGTTGATTGTGTCGCGTAGCTCACACTGACACAGAACCGAAAGATCTCCCATAAACCGAATGTTCTTGCGTGTAGCATCGATGTACACTTCAGCTACAGTCTTGTTGTAGTCGGGGACGATGTTGATCTGCGCGGCGCCACGAAGCTGGCCAAGAACACCATAAATGCGGTCTCTTTGATCTGTGCACTTCGACTTGCCAATCTGGCGGCGGAGGTTAGTGAAGCTGAAAGAGCGCTTCGAGTACAAGGCTACAGTATCAGCCATTTCAAGTCGAAGCCGAAGACTATCCATCTCATTCCTGTCAAGAACACCGGAAATGACGAGGGGCCTGCGGTGGAGGACGAATACAGCACGACAGAAAGACACCCACTCAATTGAGTTCTGTCCACAAAGAAGAATCGCTCGAGGTCCCCCGAGACCGATTTCCTGTCTGATCCAGAGCCTTTCGAACCACTCGCGGTGGAGCAGGTGAAACAATGCCAGGAGGCGGTCACGCTCGATGGCCAGGGGTTTCTGCATATCAGCCCATCCTGGCTCGGCGTTGGGAACAGTCGATGATGTTACTAGTCCAGAGCTGAAGTCGACTTCGACAGACCGTGAGATGTCGTTGATCAGATTCATAGCGACTGCGCTGCTGTCCACCGCTGGGCCAAGGAAGGCCACAACGTTTTGGGCATAACGATAGATGTCACCCATCAGTAGAACTTGTTGTGCTCGCTCGCCATAGTCTTGCTGGTTGATGCAGATGGCGTCCGCCCAAACAATTCTCCCAACATCAGGCCGGCGAAGGTGCTGAAGAGCCGAAGCAAGGTTGTGCGTTACGGACACGTCGAAAGTACGCATCTTGCCATCGCTCGATTTGATATTTACTTTAACAGTTTGCGGGTTGTCCGGTGATCCCCAAACATAAGACAAGGCATCGAAGGCGTCAGAGGCATCGTGTTGCAAAGTTGAGTGGAAAACGTCAAGGGCCAATGTTTCGTCGAATGAACCATGGTGTATGTTGATAAGTCGAAGCTCATTGGGCCGCGTCAAGGGCAAGTATTCAAGAAGGGCCATGTCCCACGACGCAAGATCTGCGAGGAATCCATTTCGGTGTCTGGTTCTCAAGGCCATGATATATGCTGGGCACGAACATTCGGCCTTCAGGGTTGTAATGAGTTAGACACTCCGGTGAGGAAGCAAGAGCTTATCATGTGCTTCCGAAAATCAGCATCAGTTTTGGCGAATAGGACTGTCATATCGGACGCTGACACCATGCAGCTACAAGCGGTCGAAATAGCACTGGTAAACAGGTGAGTGAAGCTTGCGAGAACATCTGTAACGTTCTCACCGGTGTGCGCCACTTGGTGTGATTCGTAGGGACGCTAGAGGTCGTAATCGCTTGCATGCGAGATGATGTCAGGACCGACTAGGGTCAGATGAATGAGAGAGGATTAAGGTTCTCTAGGTGATGGAATTGAACATCATCACCACCACGATGACAGCCCCTCTTGTTGTATTCTTCTTGTGTGTGTGTGTGCGTAGGCCCAACATGAATATGTCGATGATCGTTCAGAAGGGCAGGTCTTGATGTACGGGAAAGTGGGGAAAACATTGCGAAGTATATGAAGCCCCGTCCAGTGGATGTCGCATTTGGATTTCTTCATTTCAAGCCGTAACAGTGTAAGGTCGAATTTCACCGCATCACACTCCGCGACGCGTGTAATGGCCTCTCTCCCTCTCAATCACGACATCACCATCTTCCTCCCACCTTTCTGCATCCCGTATCTCCCTCTCATGCCTCCTCTTCACAAGCTTCAACATGAACATATTGTAGAAGAGAAAGAGAGCCGCAGCCACCGCGGAGCACGCAGCAGTCACAACAACCGTAACTTTGGCGGTGACCGAGTACTGACCTGGCACGAACACGTCAGCAAGCGACTATCAGGCGCCAACGGGGAGACGATTGCATACCATCCTGCGCCGAGTAAATGTTCACAATCGTAGAGATCAACCCCGCAATACTATTAAGCAGCGCCGGTAGAAAAATACGATTGATCACCCAAATGTAGTTCTTGCGATGCTTCCACCACAGCCAAAGAGATCCAGCAACACCGATGCCGCACGCGAATGCCGCAATGTACAACAGTGGCACGTTGCGCACTGTATCTAAGGCCTGCTGTTTGAGATCCGTATCAGCTTTTGCGTCCAAGTCGTCCTTCTGGAGCTTGTTAAAAGTCGCCGGGAACACGATGTATCCGGCCAGCAAGATCCACACGAACAGCGAGGCTAAGATGTTGTGGAAGGGTGATACATCGTCGAGGCCGAGGAGCATGTCGATGTAGCGCGTGCGAGCTGTTGTACGGCGGCGTTCGAGGCCTGGGCGCTGAGCCTTTTCTGATTTGGCTGAAGCTCCGCGTTGAACATTCTGCGGTCTGTTGCTGCGATGTGATGGGGCGCGAATGGGCTCTTGTATGCGTGTTGATGGTGTGCGTGTTGGCTGGGGCTTTGCGACGGGTGCTGTGCACCCGTTGTCCTTGCGACCATTTTCTGAGCTGCCATCGATAGAAGAATGCTCCTCTACTACGGGCAAAGTCGGTGGTATGTCCTTTCGGTGCTTCGTAGAAAACCCCATTTTGCTTCTGGAGGTACTGATGAAGTGCGACGATTGAGTTAGCACAATAGCACTATAGCGAGCAACTAAGCCGACGTCAACTTTCTTATCTTACCATCCCTTCAGGTAGCGAGGTACTTCATCATGCATCCACAGCCAGGTACTCAAAACCTGTTCCTGAGTCGACTCCACAGCTGCCACATGGTGGTGGCTTGTACCTGATAACGGCTGTCAAAGACGTTACGGGAATATCGGCTACCGGCAACATGACTTGTTTGGTGGTAGACGTTGCTGCGCTTGTTGTGTGGTGCGTTGTGGTTGGTGGTCGAGACAGGCATGAATCGATGCAGGGGTTCAACTGCCGATCCTTTCGTCATCTCGCATGGCGAGCTTCCCTGGTTCTCGGACGCAAACTGCCCTCTTCGAGAAGAACAGAAATCGAACAATGTGGAGCCCGATGAAAGGTGATGAAGAACGTATCATTTTCTCGTATGTTGCATTTCTGGCTGATTTACCTCCGTGGCGTGATGCCACCGGACACTTAGCAACATGCAAGTAGCACGTGGCCAACGACGACACCAAGGCATCCATGGCAGCTCGAGATCGCAACCTGTAAGATATTCACGAGTTCACTAACCCTCAGTGGTCACTGTTCAGCAACGGTGTTCTTTTAATCTATCGCGTCCTTTTCGCGTCGGTCCTAAGTTGCAAATGACCCCTGCGGTTAATATCGAAGCCGAACATCGACATGGAAACGTCTCAAGAAGGACAGATCTAGTGAAGAGGACAGAACGCAGCAATGTGGAAGATTGGAGTCGAAGATTGTATATAGTTACGTGACTGGAAGGGGCTCCACGTCCCTGACCTACCGTCTTGATCATCTGCACGCATTAACATGAAGCTCCTCACACTCCTACCAACCGTGCTGCTCGCTGCAACAACATACGCGACTGAAGATTCTTCATCGTCTTCAGCAGCCGCCTCCAGCGCAGCCGCCAACGATCCCACACCCGCCGGTGCCCTCTGGACCGCAAAATGGGACACCGTTGGTCTGCAATCCTACCAGCAACACTGCCTAAACCGCAACACGTACACCGCAAAAGTCTACAAGCTGTCTGAACGTTTGTCCACCATCCCCACTCATTTTTCCACATCCATTCTAATCTTACCACAGTATATCCCGACCTCAAAGACTTCGCCCCCGACCTAAAGATCTTCTACAACAAGCAGCTCTACGCCGGCTCCTGGTCCGGCATCGACCAGCACGGCACGAAGCGCGAGCTCATCCGCATGGACATATCCGCAGTCCCGTACAAAGTGCGTGACTGGCTGAAGCACAACCCTGCGCAGAAGCACTTCAGCGTGCAGGAGGACAATGTGTTTTTTGCCCCTGGAGCGATTTATCCGATTTTGCCGCTGTGGGTGGATGAGCCCGAGGATAGCAGCGTGGAATGCGAGACGGCGTTTGAAGATCTGGATAATTACTCGAATGAGCTGGAGGATGGGAAAGTTGTGGGTAAGGTGACGCATAGTGAGAAGGGGAAGAATGATGTGGAGTTTACGGTTGAGGCGTTGCTGGTGAAGAAGAAGGGGAAGGCGCCGACGAGGAATAAGGAGAGGGAGGAGTTGTAGATGATATGTCTCGTCTGGGTATGGTTGAAGGCGTAGGTGGCGTTCACATGACTTGACTTGTGAATAGTATCAAGCTTCTTTGCCTTCCAATTTATCCCGAGCTAGCTTCTTCCTCGTGCTCTGCACAGTCTTCGCATGGTTAATGGCTGTGATCATGTTGAACACGAAGATGAAAATGAAAATGATGCCGACCATCGCAAGCACAGCGACAACGCTGACAATGCTAAAGACCACAAAGACGTAGCTGGCTTGTAGGAACGCGTGATTATCCTCGAGCTCTTTCAAGCCAGTACCGACTTGCATCGCGCTCAGTACCAAGCTGAAGAAGACAAACACAATGAGTATCCAGCTAAAGTTGCGCTGAAAGAAGACGACGTAGCGATTGTAGCCATACAGATAGCCGCGCACGAAGTGTGAGTAGAAGAACCGGATGCGGTAGGTCGAGTTGATGCGTCCGAGTCGAAGATCGCCAAATTGGTAGCGCTTGTTGACTTGAGCCAGCGTGTTGATGTCCACATTCCCAGGTGCCAGAAAGTCTCGCACAAATTCCTTCCACCAGTGCCAAGTGATGAAGCTGGGTACGAGAGAATAGTCGTGTGCGAGCTTCAGATCCAACGGCGTAGTCAGGAGCCATACATACGACAACAGGAAGCCGCAAGCCGACTTATGCAGCTTCGTGTCACCGCACAGGTTGTCGTTCCAAAAGTCGGCGCATAAGATCCACTCTGGCAGAGGTTTGATCATGAGCTTGTTGCTGAAGTGCAGCAAGTGGAGATCCATTTGCTGCGTGTACAATATCTCGTAACCCATCATGCGGTATCTGTGTAGCGGCCTTGCGCGCATCGGCCTTCCTGCCATCCAGAGGTGGCCGTGTATGCGGTTGAGGCGCGACAGGTCAAGGTCCTCTTCCAAGAACTGATGGATGTCATCGTTCGCGAGCACGACATCGTAGCCTTGACCTGCTATGGTAGGCAGCGAATCGAGCGGCGTGAGCGGGATGCTTGTTGCGGTGTCGAGCACTGGCTGCTGGCCAGTCGCATCTTGAAGGGAAAGTTGCGACGCTAAGACCGGCGCGGTCGATGGCTTGGGAGGGATAGAACGTCGTTGAAATGGTGGCTTCAGAACCTCTGGCTGGGGGCTAATCAGTCCAAAGTGTGTCTGCGCATCATGTTACTCATACTTACCAGCGTTGGAGTCGTCTTCTCAGCCATGCTGGTGGGCGCAGACAGCTTCAGCAACAGTCGCGTGCCCCAACAGGAGGGCGGCGCACCGTACTTGTATGTCGCGATTGTTTGCCGTTCGTAACACGAGACTCGCGCATGCGAGACCGATTTGACACCCCATGATGCGGGCCTCGATCCGCCTTATGACATGCGGGAGCTAAGGGGCGGAGTGTGGGGGCTGAAGTTTGCGCAGCCGTTCTCAGGGCAGCCGCGATGATTGGGTAGGCACAACGCCAGGCCTAAATTTAGGTGTTGTCTCATCTCTCTTCAACATTCATCCCACATCACGTCCTGGTCGCAATGCGATGTACGAGGCGCGGAGACAACTTTAGGAACTCAATTCAGTCAGCTGTGTTCAACCTTGGTGTGGGATGGTGATCCAACATAAAAGTAAGCTTTACTGGAATTCATTGCAAGTACCCATCACTTCACGAAACTCAATACGGTACGAGAATGTCCACAATGAAGTTGAGCAGCTGGAACGTTATCCACTACGCATTCGCAAATGGCCATCCCTGGAGGTTGTATGTCAACTGATTCGCAACATCCTTTTCCATACCTTTCAACTCCTCCACATCCCAATTCGCCCAAACGACCTGCCCACTCAAAAACTTCGCTTCCGGCAGCGTCGCCCAAAGCGCAAAGCCAGCTGAAACTTATGCTGCATACTCATTAGTGTCATATCGTGGTCATCAGAAAGTGACTCACACGTGTCCATGGGCATGTGCTCGGGCGTCGCACCCGATGCACGGAACGTATTTCCATCCACGATGCCGGGGTGATACGCAATGAACGCTACATCCGGGTTCTCGACGGCCAGGAACTCGATCAACTTTGTCAAAGCTACCTTGGAGACCATGTATCCTGACAGGCCTGTAAGCATCTTTGTATCGAATGCGGCGGCACCCGAAGTGTATGCCAGAAACGCGGAGTGAGTTTTATTGGCTGTTGGGAGGAAGTGCTTTGCGGCTATGATGGCGCTTTGAACGTTGACCTACCGCAGTATCAGTACGGTTCTTCGCGACATTTACGGGCCGAACAAACCTCGATGGCTTTCCAGTAGTCGTCCATATCTGCAGATATGGCCGGCCCCGGCTTATTCATATGCGCTACAAGGAGAAGCAAAGCATCCCACGTTCCTATGGCGTCGGCCACGTTCTTGATAGCAGCATCGTCGGTCGCATCGGCGATGTGGACCGATACTTCCGTGCCCGCCTTGAATGCGTTGACGCGTTGCTCAAGGCCATGCACTTTGGTAGCATTGCGTCCAACGAGCACAAGACAAGCTGCTCCGACGGTTGCGAAAGCTATCGCAGTCTCTTCTCCAATGACGCCTCCCTGTGCGAAATGAGATGAGTCGACTTTGGAAACAAGGTGTAACCTATCGCTCCGATGATCACAATGGTTTTGCGTGTTTGCTTGAGGCTTCGATTTGTGTATTCGAGAGCTGGGTAGATGTCGGTGTGCCAAGTTGGCGTGAGTGAGGGGAAAGGTGGCTTTGAGGTCATGATAGTTGATGATGGCTTCGGTTCAACTTCCAGTCTCAGAAAAGAGCGAGAAAGTCGGGACACTTATTGGAACAAAGCTACGAGCATTTCGCCCGAATCCTTCATCGTCGGACGAAATCAATCTTGCCAGTACAGGGCGCAAGGAATACACTAGATCCTGCTGTGGAGACACTCGACACCGAGTTCAGCGGCGCAAAGCACAAAAGCTAATTCTAGTTTCGCTTGTGGAGATAGGGCATGGTGTTGGTATCTTGGTGTTACCGTGCCACTTCCTTCTGGTACATACCGCGCAGCGAAAATCGTCCGATGTACGATAGGGCTGTACCACCGTTAGCGCAATGTAGGCGCAGGAGTAAGTACAAGAGGATCTATGCTGTGCAGCATTGGTAACTCGGTATCTCGCTTGACCTCTACACTACGCTGTCTACATTGGGCAGTTCGTATACATCCTAGGCATACCCAGACCTCTGATATTCCTACGAGGTATCCGCCGGGCCTCCATGGCAAACCCGAAGAACATCAGCCTTGATTCTCGCAAGCATTACGCCATTGGTATCCCTCGTAACATTATCACTTCGGTAGGACGATGACCGAACATGTCACAAACGACGCTACTTCGTCAGGCGAAGATACGTTATTGGCGACATTGTATATCCTGGCTTACACGCATCCTCGCGCGCTTATGACGCGAACTGCATTCAGGGGCTGTTCCGGATCTTCTTGGACCAGTGAAAAGGTATGAGAGTACTACCCACCTAGTAGGCTTTAACTCAGATATTTCGCAAAGCATCGCGTTGTTCTTAGTCGTAGGTGGGCGTTGACATGTTGTCAGCGGAAGTGGTGATTAATCGGCAAGCTGCCGAGATTCAATGATTGACACAATTGCAATCAGTCGACCGCCAACGCATGTCTCGGAGCATTCCAAGTTGATGGTAATGGCGACCACGAGAAAGAATAGGCGACCAAATATCCACAAGACTAGACAGCAATTCGAATTGTGGAACAGATAGACCCCGACATTCTAGACTCGCTTGCTGTGGATCGACTGGCGCTTGACTAGAATGTTGTTTTGGAGCTGCCTTCGTCTATGCACATGTGCAGATACAGTCTCCAGAGATTGCGGATCTCACTTTCGGGTTATTCAACGTTGGCTGATGTATTGAATGACGGTAGTTCGACCTCGTCTTGACCGTACGCCTTATTGTTTCCACGACTCCAGACAATACCATTCTGTATCACTTTCAACGCGCCCTTGACAGCATTATGTGCTGCTTGGGCTATGCTTCTCGTCGATGATATTGATCGGCTATCGTGAGACTCTGCTTGGAGTTCTGCTTGGAGCTGTGCCGCACCGCCAGTGATGAGTTCCATAACATCGTCGAAGAGTCGCATGCCAAAAACCTGTAGCAAGTCAGAAGTCAACGTCCGCACTTTGGAAGTCAGTTCAAAGAACCCATGCATGTCCATCGAACTCGAACCATGCCCTCTAGAACCAGCGGCTCGTGCTGGTATCGCGGTAGGTATAACATCACGGCGTCGATCAAAGGAGGCAAGGTCGGAAAGCGACGGCAGATCGGGTTTCGAGAGTCTTGAACCATCAGTAGCCTGAAAGTCAGTCAAATTTCAGATCATGTTACCGAACTGATTAATCGAATTACCCAACCCCAATACGCCATCCTCTAATGCATTTTGGATATCATAAAACCATTCCCACCATCTCGCACCATTACCTCCACACTCCCTCTCACTTACAATAATTCGCCGGAAAACTGCCCTTCATGCCATTAACCTCGCCCTCCCACCAGTCCTGCGAGCTGTCCGTCTTCTTCACCACGCGAATGCGATCGCCCTCCCTAAAGGACAAGTCGCCAGCGGTGTGGCTGTCGAAGTCGTACATGGCCGTTACGTACTCTGCGTGGAAAGAGCCTATTTTCTTTGGTTTCGGGGGAGGTGGAGGGGGTTTCTTTTTGCCTGCTGCTGGGTTGGGTGATATGGAGGGAGAGCCGTTGGTGCGGATTTTGTTGGCGAAGTAGTCGCCGTGGCCGTTGCCGTTGCCGTTGGTGCCGTTTGAGTAAGAAGAGTCATGCGACGCTGTTGAGGTCCGTCGACCGAAGGCCTCTGTGCTGGGCGTGAGATGGGGTGAGCTGGACGGTATGCGTGGTTTCGATGCGCTGAGAGAACTGTAGGACGGTTTGGTGGAGAGACTGAGCGGTGGGCCGTTCTCGTTTGTGCTCGACAGACTTGGCGACGGCCGTGTGTTTGTGCGTGTGATGGTGGGTACTACATCGTTGCTGCTTGTCCGCCGGCCGGGCATGACTTTGTTGCGTATGCCCAGTCCGGTCATGGTTTCGCCCTTGTCGGGTAGGCGCATGGGCTGCTGGACTGCTTTGCCTGTCTTGAGCAGCGTAAATTCCTGTTCCATCTCTTTGCGTAGCGATGTGAAACTCGAGTCCCACAGGGGTATCACTTCTTCGGGCTCTGGCGGTGGGTCCGGGTACCCTTGCTCGTGCGAGTACTGGTGTAGCACTGTGTAAAGATTCCCGATGAGGTTGTTCTGCAGCACGATCTGGTTGGCGAGGAGGTGTGGGAGGAGTGAGAAGGTGGCTGCGTTGAGCCTGGGGAGGCGGTCGCGCAGGTTCTCGTCTGCGAGCTGATAAGCGTGTGTGGAGCGCTCGAGATCGACCTCGTGCTTGTTCAGGGCGACATTCTCGCGGTCGGATCGCGACTTCTTGTTCTGGAGGGCCTCGCAGCGGCTCTTGTACCGTTCGTAGTCGACCTGTGAGTGACGCGTCAGCTGCAGTAGAGACCTCATAACACGTCTTCCCTACCTTAGCATCCTCCCGCTTCTTTATGGCCTTCTTCATGGGCTTCAGCGCGTCCTTTGCGAGCTTCGCGGGAACGATGAGCTTGCGGTCGATGTCCTTGACTTCCTCCATCATGTCCGTCTTGAGCTCAGAGAAGGCCTCCTGAAGCGCCGCAACACGCTCCAGGGTCGCCGGCGGTGTCTCAGCGGCGACATGTGAGCCGCCAGCACTCCCCTCGCCGCCCAATGGCTTGTAGATGAGGTGGAGCAAGTCGACGGCGGCCAGCTGGTGGTTCAGGATATTGGTCCACGCATCGCGCCATTGCTTGGAGGACTCCTCGAGCTGTGGTGGTGTTAGTCAGTTTCGTATATCACATGTCAAGCTCTGGGCAGTATATTCAACGTTGTAGCAGGTTGGTGTGGTGAGGCTCTTGAGACATTACGCGTCGGCTGGAATTGTTGGCCTGCTTCACCCCGCCTATTCACGCGGGTGCAGCCACCCACCATCGCTCCTTCCCTTCAGATAAAAACACTGCACTCACCTTTGTTAGCATAGACTCGGAGTCATTGAAGTCGGTCAGCATGGCCTCGACATCGGCCTCGTTGGGCGACCGCTTGAGGAAGCGCCCAAAGGTCCTCTGCGCTCGCTGCATGGTGGGCCAGACGGTGTGCAGCAATCCAGGCTGGCTGTGATGGTGAGTCTGGCGGACTGGCTGTCCAAGTTTTGGAATGTCGCAGTGGTTCAGGTGCTAGCTGCGCCAAAGCTAGTGGAGGCAGGGTGGCTGTGCCTCGCTACAGAAACGTCAAGGTGATGAAGACTGGCGGTCCGGGGGCAGGCCTGAGAGATGGCGGCCCCGCGTTTGCGTTTCAAGGCTCGCTCAGCAACGCAACACGAGCGGCGCACCAAAGAGAGAGGGCCAGCGTCAGCGCGTCAGGCTGCCCAACCCACAGTAATGGAGGCATGCCTGCTGGGATCAGTGCGACAATTGCGTGTCCTTCTCGGCCAAAAGCTGAGCAAGCCTTGGTTCTTGTGCGGCTTGCGGGATGCACTGTGGGTAGTGGCGCGCTAAGTCATGTGAGAGCGCGCGAGAGCGAGGAAGCCACGACTGCACGTCACCGTCGCGCCTGCCATCAGCCCACACACACGTTCACCCTCATGTCTCCCAGCATACCCATGACGCGTCATATTCCAATATCTACCCGATGACGGCCCCCATACGCAGCACGCCGCACGCCTCGGCTCTCCCCGCCTCCCAGACCGCGCCCGTGGCAGAATTCCGCTGCCTCTTCACGCAAGACGTCAGACGCAAGCAGAAGCGGTGGCAGGATGGCTACCTCAAGTTCCACACCTTCAACAATCGCGTCATGGTCACCGACCAGGCACGCAACCACATCGGCGACACGTACTGGAAGGACAGCAACGAGCTGCACGAAGGCGATGAGCTGTCGCTGGACAAGGGCGTCCTGGTCGAGGTCGCTGAGGCAATGGGCATAACGCAGACAGATCTGGCGCCTCTGTTCGATAGGAAGGGCAGAGAACCGCCCAAAGATGCTCCTGCTCGCCCTACGCCTTCCGCCCCCCCGCGACCCTTTCAACGACCCTCCACCGTTGCACCCAGTAGTGCAGTGCGGGCCGGCACACAGCTGCGCCACAAGTCGCTCAACACCTTGCTGGGAACACCGAAAGGGCCGGCGGGGAAGGCCCGGCCTATGAGATCACCGTATGAAGAAAGGAAGGAGAAGGAGAAGGAGAATGAAAGGGCGGAGGAACGGTCACCGAAGAGGCAGAAGGTCGCCCAGCGCCCTGGAGGTTGGAGAGCATCCAGTCCAGTTGAGGGAGACGACTCGCCACCTGCAAGGAACATGCCACTATGGGCGAAGACGGCGGATGCGAGGACCACCCGCAAGCCACAGGCCCGCATGCCGCCGGTATCCAAGGCCATCACCATCTCATCCGAGTCCGACCACTTACCCGTTTTCGACTCAGACGTGACGCTACCGAGCACGCCCGCCAGAGTAGTGGAAGCCAGAGCCAATCGACCCGCACCGCCTGTGACCTTGGCTCCCGTAATAATGTCCAGTGTGCTGCAAAAGCCCGTTCCTGCAGAGACACCGAAGCCACCGCCGCGTGCCAAAATACGACTACCAAAGCCAAAACCTGTGGAGATGCCAAAGCGACCAGCTCCGAACTCATCACCTCCCGTTAGTGCTTCCAATCGCATCGCGAATGTCGACTTTGCTGTGCAGCCTGTGGAAAAGCCAGCCAAAGCGCCGCCACAGCCATCTGCATTACGAAACCCCAAAGCCAAGTCCCTCCGGCTGTCGGCAGGTGTCAGGCGCGGTACATTGCTTTGTCAACAAATATCAACGCAAGCATCAAGAGCTGGGAGTGAGCCAAGAGCGTCAGGCTCACGACGAAGCAGTAGTACGATATCACGAGTCAACAGCAAGGAGCCATCGCCTGTGACTTCCGTGTCTGGGTCGGCCAAGGACCCAACCGCTTCCCGCATAACGCCGCCGGCACGGAGTATCAGCAAGAAGTCAGTCACAAAAGCCAAATCTCCCGCAAGACACTCCAAAGTCAACACACCACATCCCGAAGCATTTGACGATGCGTTCGACGACCCGGAGCTCATTCATGGCCTCATGGATCAGCAGCTACAAGTGCCTTCCTCGTCAGCCGAGCTCAACCACCCACCCAATGTACCGCGCAAAGCCACGGCTATCAAACCTGTGGTCCAGAAGGTGGCCCCCACCAAGGTATCGAAGGCCCGTAAACGGGTTCTAGATGCTGTTGAGGTCCACGCAGAAACAACAACTGCGCCCAAGCCTCCATTGCCAAAATCTGCGAGCAGAAAGACACAAACAGCGAAAGAGCCAGTGGAGAAGCCACCACCGAGCCGAACTGTCTCACCATCTCCAGAATTCATATTGCATCCTCCAGCAGCGCCCTCTCGCGACACGTCACCTACGCACAACGATATCCCCGCACCACCATCACGAACATCCTCGAAGTCCCCCACCAAGCCACTATTATCCACCGGCGGCTTCCGCAGGAAGCCACCCAAGCGCGCCGTGAAGGAAGCAGCGACAGCCACCCCAGCCGTAGCCTCCAACATCAGTGTACCCATTCCGCCTCACCCTCTCATCAACGGCAAATCCGGTCCTCTCATGAGCACCACTGAACTCGCCGCCCTCCTGAAGAAATCTAACAAGCGTACACGCAAGGACGATCCGATCGCAGAAGACGGGAAATCTCCAGCACGTAAGATGCGTCGCGTGCGCAGCGAGAACGACGCGCCGATTCCCAGCACGGCGGAAGATTGGGAGAAGCGTAATCTGCTAAAGACGTCGGAAGCCGAACCAGAGCCAGAAACGAAGAAGAAGAAAGATTCGGGTCTCGCAGCGCTGGTCAAGAAGACGGACCCGCGCAAGAAGATGCAGCGTGCGCAAAGCTTGAGCGTTGATACCGAGGGACTGATGGACGCAGGAGTAGATCTACCGAGTCCAGTCATTGACAAAGATGTTGGGCCGTGGAGTACCGAGGCGAGCGATTTGTTCGATTGGAAACCGCCTGGTCGAGAGGCATCTGGACAAGTGGCTGTTTGATGTGTATGTGTATGTGTAGGCATGGTATACATGATTGCAACGAAAGTGATCATAAGGAAGCGAAGTCGATTGACGCTGGAAACTACTTGCATTTGTTCTGACTTGAATCGCTACAATAGTGGAATCTTGGCAACTAGACCTCATCCCATGTCTACATATACAGTACAGATACGAAGATTAGATGTAGCTTTGCGCCCCCACGAATCAGCCTCGCCACGTCTTGGTGCTTACTACCCGTTGACCGCACACTTGCTCATATCAATACCAGCGTTCCTGCGCCCTCATCTGACCTTCTGCTATATTTTTCGTAGCGCATTTCAATCCTCAGAAAGCTCCGTGCTCCAATTTCAGGGTTTTGCCGTGATTCGAAAGGTATTCTTCCGTCAGCGTCAATTGAGACGGAGCCCCGCTTCAGCCTCGGATTACGAGAGCGACGACCTCGAGTTGCAGCACACGCATAGAATGGACGATCAAAACACCGAAAATACCAGCACAAGCACGTATGTAAA